>Ga0105248_10005263_pt1 | contig 14236 bp, 11 predicted proteins | sample KBSS34metaG_FD_81524 | JGI IMG/M metagenome (GOLD analysis project Ga0105248, IMG submission 81524) | Switchgrass rhizosphere microbial communities from Kellogg Biological Station, Michigan, USA - KBS S3-4 metaG | ecosystem: Host-associated > Plants > Roots > Rhizosphere > Soil | place...
CCCACTTTCCGTCGGGGGAGGCGACGGGCTGGTTGGAACGGCCCTGATCGCGGTCGTTGAAATTCGTCTTTTGGCACGTGTAATCGACCAGAGAGCAGCGGTAGCGATACTCCGAGCCCTGGAACCCAATGGTCTGATCGGAACCCAGGGTCAGCGTCGGGAACGGAAGATTTAGTGCAGTCCGAGCCTCGCCATCCAGCTTGGTCAGGGTCGCGGCGAGACGCTCGTGATCGAAGAGAGGCGTCTTTTCGGTAGGCGACTTCGCATCGACGACGAAGAACTGATTTCCGCCTTTGACGGCCTTTCGGTACCAGAAGCGGCTGCTGCCGTCGATCCACGTCGCCGCCTCCGGAAGGTCGGAGACAAGACTCGCGTTCTTATCGCGAAGTCCCAGCGCGCGCTGATAATCCGCTGCCGTGACTTCGGCGGGGCTGGCGGCCGGCTGCAGAAGAGCAAAGGCGGCAAGAGAAAGGAGTAGACGCACGAGTAGGGCTCCAGGCGATCGAGTTTTGTGTCTTCCTACTGTATCGCCAACACGGTTTTCCGCCCACTGGAAAATCTCAACGTTTCCGAAAATTAGGTCATGGTTGGCGGGCGCTTTTCCGATGAGTCAGCGATGACCGGCGTAAGCGTCGACGCGGGATACGAACAGTTCCAAAAGCACGGTCGAAAGAATGTTCGGCAGGCTCGCAAAATTCGGTGGCGTCAACGCGCGCGCTCTTGGCAAGTGCTTGGAGCGCTGTATCGTTTGCGATCGTTCATGCCTCGGACTGGCGACCTGCTTTTCGGCGATGCTGAATCGGCAGCGCAAGCCCGGAAGGCACGTTAGTCGGCTTGCGAACGCTCCGACGCATCAGGGAACGGGCCCGAGGTCCAGGCGCCGCCGATCTGGAGATCGTCTGCCTTTGCCTTGTGGCGCGGCCAACGCTTGCCCAGATAGCGATTCCAATACATCAGCGAGCCCGAAACCATCAGGACCGCCGGTGCCAGTCCGAGCACGAGCCACAGGATCTTGACGGCGATTCCAGCCTTGCCGTCGCCCCCGAAGGTTCCGAAATGCAGCGGGCCGATCCACGCAATGATCTGATCCCCGAGGGATGGATTCAGCCCGCGGCGCCACACCGCCAGGTGCTTACCGGTGAACGGATCGAAGTAGTGGTAGTCCGAGTTTTCGAATCCCAGCGGCTGCTTCCGCGACATGAAAATGCGAATCTGTGACTTCTCGTCCTGCGGGAAGCCAATCGCGAATAACTCCGCGCCGGGCGATCGTTCGCTCGCCTGCGCCAGAAGTTGGCGCACGTCCGGCCGGGGCAATTTTGAGTTCGATTGCGGATCGGGCGCCGGAATGTTGGCGCTGGAGACCTTCGAGACGCGGTCGATCGCGCTTCGGAATTCGTCCGGCCATGCAAAATAGGCGCCGGTGACGGCCCACATCGCGAGGACGGATACGGTCCAAAAGCCGGTGGCGCTGTGTAAATCCCAGTTCACCCGCTTCCACCGCCGCGCGAAATCGATTTTCGTGGAGCGGCGCCAATTTTTTCGGCCGGGCCACCAGATGATCATCCCGGTCAGGCACAAAGCCAGCAGGAACAGCGCGCCGACGCCGTTCACGACGCGTCCCGTCGGACCCGCCAGCAGATTAAAGTGAAGCAGTTCCATCCAGCGCACGAAGCCGCCATCGGGACTGCGGGCCGCGACGATCGAGCCGCTGACAGGGTCGGCCTCCACCGCACGAAATCCATCTCCTCTTCTCAGGAAGCCGACAATGGCCGGATTCTCAGATGTGGGGTTTTCGATCGATGTGAGGATCCAGCCGGGATTCGCGGCCCGCATTGTTTCCGCGACGACGAGCAGGTCGGCAGGTGGGCCGGTGCCGGAGGCGACTCGATGAGCCGGTCCGTCAAACCCCTGTTGCAGTTCGTCGTGGAATACCAATACTGCGCCGGTAATTCCGATCACCAGGACGTACAGCCCGAGTCCGAGACCCACCCACAGGTGAATCTGGAAGAGCGCTTTCCGGAACAGCAGCTGCTGCGGATGTGCGACGAAATGGTTCCAGATAGTCATCACTGCCGGTTTTGTCAGTGTACCGAAGCCGGTCCGGATAATCCCTCGTGTGTTGAGCGCCGATCCAGACGAACAAAAAAAACGGAAGGCCGGACTTTCGCCCGGCCTCACCCGTAAGGTACTGCTTGTTGTCTCGTTACTGACGGAAGCCGGCGCCGACGCTACGCGTATGCATCGTCGCGGCTTTAAAACTTGAGCGATCCGTTGGAGTCCCCTCGCTCACGCTCGGGGTTCAATCCGGTTCGTCAGCGATCTCCCCGCGCTTGCGCTTGGGTTCAAGCCAGTCGTGGCTAGCCGCCCGTCGCTCGCGCGCGGGGCTCGAGGCTTACGCCTGGGCCGCGGAGGTCTCTTCCACGATCCGGCCGTCGAAGAGATGAATCTGGCGATCCGCGCATTTTGCGTAGCGGGGATCGTGAGTGACCATGATGATCGTCGCTCCGTTCTTGTGCAGGTCGGAGAGCAACTCCATCACGGCTTCGCCGTTGGCGGAGTCGAGGTTTCCGGTCGGTTCGTCCGCGAGCATGATCGCCGGATCGCCGCCAATGGCGCGGGCGACGGCAACGCGCTGCTGTTGACCACCAGACAGTTGCGAAGGATAGTGCTTCACACGGTGCGACATGCCGACGCGCTCGAGCGCTTCGTGCACGCGCTTTTTGCGCTCCGCGCTTCCCATGCCGCGATAGGTCAGCGGGAGTTCGACGTTCTCGTACACCGTGAGATCGCCGATGAGGTTGAAGGCCTGGAAGATGAAGCCGATCTCGCGATTGCGCACACGGGCGCGTTCGCTGAGCTTCATGCTCTGGACCGCGGTGCCGTTCAGGACGTAGGTCCCGGAAGAAGGCGAATCGAGGAGTCCGAGAATCGCCAGCAGCGTCGACTTCCCGCAGCCGGAGGGTCCAGCGATCGAAAGGTATTCGCCCTTCGTCACGTTGAGGTGGATCCCCTGCAGTGCGTGGGTCTCCATGTCGTCGGTCTGGAACACCTTGGCGACGCTGTCGAGCTGAAGAAGAGACTTTCCGGATTCCATGTACGTTTTCCTTCCGCGAATCTTTACTGGCCACTCCCTGCGGTCGTGGTTCGCTTTTACTGGCCGCTCCCGTATGGTCGCGGTTCGGTTGCGAGTCCCCTCACTTACGTTCGGGGTTCAAACCGGGCCCTGCTTCCCGGGTTGTTGAGCGCGACCTTACGGTTCGCGCCTCGTTGTTGGACTACCTGGACGCCAAAACGTCCTCGAAGAACTTCAGCGCCCTCGGATCCTTGCTCTGGCCCAGCCAGAACATCGCTTGCTTCTTGACGGCGGCATTCGAGTGCGACCGGGCTACTTCGATCAGCTTCGAAACACCCTCGCCGTTCGGCATCTGCGTCAAGGCGAATACTGCCTTCTTCTTCACTTCCGTATCCGGATCCTGGTCGAGCGCCCGCTGGATCGCTTCCGAAGAGATCCGGTTGCTGGCCCGTTGCGCCAGCCAGAAGAGAGCCTGACCCCGGACCCGCGCATTCCGATCATCGTGAGCGGCGCGGATGACGGCATCCATCGCTCCCGTTTCCTTGCTCTGCGAAAGACCCTGAATCGCTTCTTCCCGGACCTTGTCGCTCGGATCTTCCTTCAAAATGCGCGTCAGAGTTTCATACCCGTGTTTGCCGCGCGAGTTACCTAACCAGAACAGAGATTTCCTGCGAATCGCTTCCGGCTGGCCCGATGCCACGAACCGGTCGAGCGCCGCATCCGCCGCCGGATCCTTGTGCATCGCGATGGCGGAGATCGCCGCGTCGAACTTCCGGGATGCTTCGCGATTCGCCTCCCGCGACGACTCGTCGGCTTTCACGAACGTTTCGAGGAACGCGATGCTGTCCGCCGGCCGGACTCCGGTCAGCATGAACACCGGCAATCCGCCCGCGTCGATCGCGCAGTCCGGGGAGAACGTCCGGATCTTCGTTACCTGGCGCTGTTCGACGCGAAAGAACACGTAGAATTCCTTGAAGCCTTCGAGTGGAATCGGCGGTCCGGCCGGAGCTCCTGTGACGCCCTCGTTCCCGGTTCGCTGTCCCTCGATCGAGCAGCCCGAACTGCAGTTTCCGTTCCAGCAGTTGTAGCAGCACATGTTGCGTTCGCCGGGGATCGACGCCTGGGCGTAAGCGAGCCACATCGGACCCGGCTGCCCATTCATGATTCCCCGGAATGTCGCATCCAGGCCGGAACTCGCGTCCCGGTTCTGCATCTGCGCATTCGTGAGGCGCGGCTGACCGGCAGCCGCGCTCACCATCAAGATCCCGAAGCCGACGAGAGACAGCAGAGTGCGCTTCATGGCGTTCACTTCCTACTTGCCCAGGAGTTCCACCATGTAGTCGGTGGCATCCTTCGACTTCATCATTGACAAGTTACGCACACACTCGCGCTTAAGTTCCGGGTCCGTCTCTTTTTTTGCAACGTCGACCAGTTGTTTAGCCGAATTCTGCATAAATAGAGACCGAATGATCTCGGACTTGATGCCTTTATCGGTCTCCGAGCCATATAGACTCACCAGCGCTTCGGCGCCCTTCTCCCGCTTCATCATGCCCAGGCCGCGGATGGCTCCGCGCCGGAGCTTCAGGTCCTTTTCGGTCTTGGCGATCTCGAGGAGCTTGTCCGACTGGCCGGTCTGGAACATTGACTGAATGATGATTTCCTTGTTGTCGGCGTTGGTCTCGGCGGAATACAACTGACCGAGTTCCACGTCGGCGCGAAGGGAACCGAGCCAGCGAATGGCCTCGTGGCGGAGCTCCGGATTCTGTTCCGTCTTGGCAGCGTTGAACAGGCGCTCCTTGTCCTGGGCGATCATGAAGCCGCGGAGCACCGCGCGCTTCACCGTCACGTCACTGACCGAGGCGTAGATATCGCCGAGCACTGCGCGGGATTCCTTGGAGCCGTACGTGCCGAGATATTCGACAGACTTCAACTGCAGATCGGGGTTCGACGTCGAGCCCTTGGCGTAGGAAGCCACGATGCCGCGCGATTTATCGGAACGGCTTTGGGCCAGCACGAACAGGGCGCGCTCCTTCAGCTTGAGGCCGTTCTTCGGATCGTTGAGCAGCTTCTCAAGCAGCGGCACCGCGCGTTCCGGATCCGACTGGATCAGGCTGTTGATGGCCAGCAGCTTGATTTCGTCGTCGCCTTCCTTCTCAGGAGAAACGCCCTGGCCCGAGGACTGGCGCAGTTCCGCGGCCAGCACTTTCGCGTCGTTCACCCAGCGGCTCTGCGCGAATTGCGACTGAAGCGACGTCAACGCTGCGAGCGCCTCTTCGCGCTTGCCGAGCTTGCCCAGAGTGTACGCCTTCCAATACATCGCCCCGTCGGCGCGGTTGCCTTTCCCTTCGATGACTTTGTCGAAGTACTTCAGGGCGCGCTCGTAATCGCGGCGATCGAGAGCGCGGGAGCCGGATTGATACGCGTCGCTGTAGGACATTTCCATGTCCCGCGTACGCTCCTTCGCTTCCCGAACGCGCTGCGCAGCTTCGCGAGCACGATCTTCCGACTCGCGCTGCCGCTCGTTCGCGGAGGCGGACTGGCCCGGTTCGAACAACAGCGAAAGCTGCGGCTGCAACTGCCAGACATTGGCCTGTAGCGCCGCGAGAGGAGCCTGCAGCGTTTCGAACGCGCGTCCGTAGGCTTCGCCGAAATTTGCGTAATTTTGTCCGAACCCTCCGAAACTGTTGCCGGAGCCGAAGGAGTAAGCAAATCCGCCCGGCTTCCAGTTGTCGTCGAACAGGGAAGACGCTCCGGGCAGCATGAGGTGCATGGCCGGCGGCGGCACGGGCGCAGCCGGCGGCGTGGGAGCCATCGGAGCCATCGGTGCTCTGGGAGCCTGCGCGGGCCGCGGCGGAGTCTGCGCGTAGAGCGCAAAGGGAGAGCGAGGTCCAACCGCGAACGGGGCGACGGCCGGAGCAGGCGGCGTCATCGGCACTGCGGGCGGAGCCGCCGGCAGAGGAGCGAGCGCCGGCGCTGCTGGACTGGGGGGAAAGGGAGCAAGCGGCTGCGCCTGCAAAGCCAGTCCAGCGCCGGCCAGTGCTGCTATGCCTGTAATTACCTGGAGGCGGGCAAAAAGTTTCATCTTCATCTGATTAGTTCCTTGGATCGGTCTACGGTCGTCTTCGTTTTTGCGTCCTGCCCTTTTGGGGCTGGTTGCCGACCAGCCGCGTCCTTGCGGACAAAGCTGTCGACGGTCCCCTCGCTTCCGCTCGGGGTGCAAGCCATCCGTCCGCGACGCTCACAAGGAGGCCGCCGGCCTGGCTTGGCTAAGGGAAGCGGTTCTCTCGTCTTTTACCTGCAGCGAGAGTTTCCGGATCCCCGGTCTTCAAAACAGTTCTACAGAATTCTTGGCGGCTGGCGGAGCGCTTTGGCGCGCGTTCACTTTGGATTGAAATACTTTGACTTTAAAAAGCAGTCCGCGATCCTCGATCTGGCGTCGCAAATCCGAAAGTTGTGCCGAATCCACTTGCGTCGGGCTGTGCGCGATCTCGAGCAGCGTCCGTTCCAGGTCGTCGAGCAGCGAAGCCGTACCCGTATCGCCGGCGCTCAGCGCGGTCTGTCGATAAATCCGATTCGCCTCGACCAGGTCTTCGGCGGCGTTCTGTTCGTAGCTGATGTCGAACTTGCCCTGCGCTCCGCCGGCATTCGCGACTTCGACCAGCACCATCTGCGAGCGCTCCAGGTGATCGCCCACGGCAACCAGCAGCAGGCGTTCGCGCGCTTTTCCATTCGACGCGGCCTGCGTCGTCGGCGAACTCGCCGGAACCTGCTTGGTCACGCGGCCCGCGAGAAATGCCGCGACCAGCATTCCGGCCATCGCACTGGCAGCAACCCATTTCTGATGCGTCGCGAACCAACCCATGAATCCGGCGCGCTTGGTTTTCGGAAGCTGCGGCGACAGCCTGTTCCACAACTGGGCTTCGTAATCGGCGGGACGCTCCGGCAGCGGAGCGGAATCGACCGTGTTGAGGACGCGCTGCAGCGTCTGATAGTGTGCCCGGCAGTCGGCGCAGGCTGCGATGTGCTTCTCGGCCGCTTCGGACTGCGGATTCTCGCTGTCCGGTTCGCCGTAGTAGTGCAAAACGAGTTGTTCTTCGGTCAGGTGTTCCATTTTTAGCTCGTGCGGCTCGATTTCTGCTGGCCGCTTCCCCTTACTGCTCCGCCAACTTCATTCGGAAGCCTTCTCAAACTCCCGGTTTCCCAAACTCTCTCTAAAGCCCCGTCCGCCTTACCCATCCAGCACCGAACCGCGCGCGTCAGCAAGCGGACTCTAAACCTACGCCGGACTCACCAGCGGTTCCAATGCCTTGCGCAGCTTCTGGACCGCGCGGAAAATACTGTGCTTCGTCGCGTTGGTGCCCAGCCCTAGCGTCCCGCCGATCTCTTCAATCGACTGCCCTTCAAAATGCCGGAGCACGAAAGCCGTTCGCTCCTGCTGGCTCAACTCGCGCATCGCGCAATCGAGCGTTTCCTGAATCCGGCCGCTGACCAGGAGCCGATCCGGACCGGGCGCGGCGGAGGCGATCGTCGCCATCACGTCTTCGGCGTCCTCGGTCATCTGCCGTTCCTTCTGCGGCTTCCGGGCGCGGATCAAATCCAGCGAATAATTCGAGGCGATCCGGTAGACCCAGGTCCCAAAACTGGCGCGGTCCTCGAAGCGGGCGAGCTGCTTGAACGCGCGAAGGAAGGTCTCCTGGACCACGTCTTCCGCGTCCTGCTCGTTCCCCGTCATCCGAAATGCAAGCCGGAACACACTTCGACCGTGGCGCTCGACAAGGAGCCTGTAGGCGTCCGGATCGCCACCCCGGATCCGGGCGACGATCGCGCCATCTGATGCCGCGGAGTCCAATTCCTGCATTCGATTGAGGGTCTGCTCTATCGTAGATCCCCTCGCATCCATTTGGCCTGCTTGCATTTTCCCGCCGCTTCCATCTGCCCGTTTAGACTAAAGCGTCCGGATGCGGTTAGCCGGGGTCTACCAGAAATTACTTTGCAAAACAGAGAACTTATACTCCCATCCTGGTGCGATTGAAGATTAGGACGCAGCCCGCTTTGATTTTGTTTGGATGCAGTGTCACTGCCGCACTCGGGGTTGACGGAAGCTCCTTTCGAGACGCGCACGAAGCGGCACGAAGTGCCGCGAAGTAAGCGCTTTCCCGGACTTGCGTCGAAGCGTGTTGCCCAACCGCGGATTGCGCCGACACCGGAACTAGCGTAGGTTTGAGGAAGGATGAGCAAGGACATCGAATCGCGCCTCGCCAAGCTGATCTGGGTGGATCCCGAACGGTTGAGTGGTGAGCCGTGCTTTCTGGGCACCCGCGTTCCGGTCCAGGCTCTGATCGATCATCTAGAGGGCAATTCCACACTCGACGACTTCCTGGAAGGATTTCCGTCGGTCACTCGCGCGCAGGCCGTCGAGTTCATCGAACTCGCGAAGGACAACCTGCTTGCGTGCGTATCCTCCTAGACGAGTGCGTCCATTCAGGCGTCCGAAAAGCGTTTCCAGGGCATTCGGTCAAGACCGTAACAGAAGCGGGCTGGCGGAGTTGCGTCGATAACGTCCTGCTGGATTACGCCCAGCACAGCTTCGATGTGTTCGTGACCATCGACCGAAAGATAGAACATCAGGTCAACATCGAGCAGTTTCAGATCGGCATCGTAATGGTGCATATCCGCAGCTACCAGCTCGTCGATTACCTCCCGCTCTTTCCCGCTCTCCTCAACGCAGCCCACATGGTCCGTCCGGGCAAGCTGTTGGTCGTAACGGCCCTTCGGATTTGACCCTTTGTCCGTCCGCGAACGGTTGGTATACACTGTCCCAATGTCAACGCCTGCCGCTTCTTCTCCCTCTCCCGCTTTGATCATGGACACGCTGCTGAATTTTCAGCGGACGAATGCGCTCAAAGCAGCCATTGACCTGGACCTCTTCACCTCCATCGCGGAGGGCGCGACCACGGTCGACGTGCTTTCGACGCGGCTGGCGGCATCCCCCAAAGGCGTGCGAGTGCTCTGCGATTACCTCGTAATCAACGGTTTCCTGCTGAAATCGAACTTTCAGTACGCGTTGACGCAGGACTCGGCCGTCTTCCTGAATCGCCATTCTCCGGCGTACATGGGATCGATCGCGAACTTCCTCGCGTCTCCGGACCTGGTTCGAAATTTCGAGAATCTGGCGGATGTCGTGCGCAAGGGTGGAACCCTGAGCGACGGGGGCACGGTCAGTTATGACAACCCGATTTGGGTCCTGTTCGCGCGCTCCATGGCTCCGTTGATGATGCCTCCGGCGCAGCGCATCGCGGAATTGATCGGCGCGGCCGAAGGCAAAACCATGCGGGTTCTGGACATTGCGGCCGGCCACGGTATGTTCGGCATTACCATCGCGACCCAGAATCCGAATGCGAACATCACCGCGCTCGACTGGCCCCACGTCCTCGAAGTCGCCGAGGAAAACGCCGAGCGGGCGGGCGTGGCCAACCGCCTGACGAAGCTGCCGGGAGACGCGTTCCAGGTTCCGTTTGGCGGACCCTACGACGTGGTCCTGATCACGAATTTCCTGCATCATTTCGATATCCCGACCAACGATGCGTTCATGAAGAAGGTCCACAACTGCCTGATGCCGGGTGGCGTCGCGGTGACGCTCGACATGGTGCCGAACGATGATCGCGTGACTCCGCCGGGAGCAGCCGGGTTCGCCATGGTGATGCTCGGCTCCACTCCGCACGGCGACGCGTATACCTGGGCTGAATATCAAGGGATGTTTGAGCGCGCCGGCTTCGCCCGCTCGGAGAAATACGACGTCCCCGGGATGCCGGCAAGCGTCCTGCTCTCCCACAAGTCGTAGTCCGCTTGGCTAGAACCCCGAACGTAAGTGAGGGGACTCCGCTTCTAACAGCCCCGGGCGTCAGCCCGGGGACGCTTCATCACACACGAACCACCCCAGTATTCGGTACGACTCAGGGGGTCCGCGCGTCTACTCCGAAAGTGATTTCCTTCCTCCTGTTATTCCTCGCCGCCGACGCAACTTGGACCCAGTGGGGCGGGCCGACCCGCGATTTCAAGGTCGCCCCAGCGCCGCTCGCTGCGACATGGCCCGCCAGCGGCCCCAAAGTCCTGTGGAAACGTGAGTTCGGCGACGGCTACGCGTCGTTTGTCAGCGACGGCAAGACCCTCTACACCACCTATCGGAACGGCGAAAAGACCATCATCCTGGCGCTCGACACGGCCACCGGAAAGACCGTCTGGGATGTGTCCTTTGATTCGCCCTTCATCAAGGGCGAAATGAACCCGACCATGGGGAACGCTCCGGCGTCGACTCCGTTGCTGGTAGGCGACCGGCTGTTCGTCGTCACCTTCACGGGCAAGTTGCTAGCGCTGCAAACCAAGGACGGAAAAGCGATCTGGGAGCAGGACCTGTGGAAGCAGCACGGCGGCACGATCGTGGAATACGGCTACACCAACTCGCCCCTGCTGTATCGGGATATGGTGATCCTGCCCGTTGGCGGCGAGAACAAAGCGATGGCGGCGTTCAAGGCGTCCGACGGCTCGCTGGTGTGGAAGAAAGCCAGCGCCGACAACGGGATGACATCGCCGATCGTGGTCAACGTCGACGGTGAGGATCAACTGGTAACGGTCATGAAGGACGTCGTTCTCGGCATGAAACCCCTAACCGGTGAGCCGCTCTGGAGCATGCCGCATAAAAACAAAACCGATACGAACGTATCGAGTCCGGTGTGGGCAGGAAAGAACACGCTGTTGGTTTCGTCGGCGTATGACTCCGGCACGCGCGCGATCCGGCTAACTCGGACAGGTGCCAAAACCGAGGCCAAGGAACTCTGGTTTAACGGCCGAATCCGGGTCCATGTTGGAAATATTCTGGTGCGCGGTGACATCGCCTATGCGTCAAGCGGCGATTTCGGACCAGCGCCCGTGACCGCCTTCAAAGTCGAATCCGGCGAGATCCTGTGGCAGCAGCGGAAGTTCGCGAAGGCGAACTTCATCGACACGGGCGGGAAGATCGTCGCGCTGGACGAAGAAGGCAAGTTGATTCTGGCGACGTTGTCGCCGTCAGGAGTAGAAGTGCTTGCCGAGAGTCAGGTCCTCAGCAAACCTGCTTGGACTCCGCCCACAGTGCTGGGAACTCACGTCTTTGTGCGCGACCGCAAGGCGATGGTCGCGCTGGACTTGGGGCAATAAAAAAAGCGGCCCGCCGGGCGGGCCGCTATGTTCTTTCACAAGGAACTCTTTCGGAAATCCCCTCACTCACGCTTGGGGTCAACCTACGGGCAACTGCCAATAGGATTGTGCAAATCGCTTAGTACGGAACAGCGCAGCCTGGCAGTCGAACCCAGTTGCCCCAGCCGTCGTAGTAGCCGTTCGGTTCGCAATAGCCGTAACCGTAGCCGTATCCGTAGGGATAATATCCGTAGCCGTAATAGGGTCCGAGGCCCAGGAACAGGCCGCCGCGATAGTAGCCCCATCCGCGCGATCCATAGTAGTAGCGCGAACCGTAATAGCGGGATCCGGCAGCAAAGCCGCGTCCGCCGCCATAGTAGTTACGGCCACCGGCCGCATAACCGCGTCCACCGCCCACGTACCCGCGTCCGCCGCCGGCGAAGCTGCGTCCGCCCCCGACGTATCCCCGGCTTCCGCCCGAATAGCCTCGGCTAACACCGCCGCCACCGGAGAAACCGCGCGATCCACCGCCGCCGGAGAAGCTGCGTCCGCCGCCTCCACCCGAGCTATGTCCGCCACTGGAGCCGCCTCGTCCGCCCCCGCCGCCCCGTTGCGCGAACGCGCTCGTCGGCGTGAAAGCGGTGAGCACCGTCGCCATCAGGAGCGCGGGAAGGGCAGTCGTTTTTAAAAAGCCGTTTAATTTCGTCATCGGGGACCTCCTACTTCTTCTGCTATCTCTGATGCAAGCGTCGTGCCAATCGCAAGGTAAACAAAGTGGGACGGTTAGCGTCTGTGCGGAAATGGCCCAGGTGGTTGAAATCCACCGCTACGGTTGGAGGAAGCCAAAAACTACCGGGAGGCGTGACCAAAACGGCCCTTTCACTTTCCGTTAGCCAAACCGCAGTCTTCGATTCGATCTTCTCGCCGGTGGGCTAAAATCAGGAACGACAACATGATGACGCTCCAAAGGAAATCCGCCGGGATCGCTGCGCTCGCGGCGATCGGAATCGCAATTGGCTCCGGATTCGTAGCTCGGAGCCTCGCGGCACCGTCCGGAACAAGTTATCCGCCGAGCCTGTGGTCCGGAATGCGCTATCGGATGATCGGACCCGAACGTGGCGGCCGCGTCACTACGGTCACTGGTGTCCCGACTCAACCCCGCACGTTCTACATGGGCTCGACCGGCGGCGGCGTCTGGAAAACGACGGACGCCGGCGCGTCCTGGGTCAATATCTCCGACGGCTTCTTCGCCGCCGCTTCGATGGGCGCTATCGAAGTATCGCTCTCCAACCCAAACATTATCTACGCCGGTACCGGATCCTCAAAAATTCGCAGCAACGTGTCGATCGGACGTGGACTGTATAAATCCACTGACGCCGGCAAGACCTGGTCCTTCATCGGACTGCGCGATGCCGGCCAGATTTCAACCATTCGCGTGCATCCAAAGAATCCCGACGTCGTGTTCGTGGCCGCCTTGGGAAATCCCTTCGTGCCGAACAAAGAGCGTGGCATCTTCAAGAGCACCGACGGCGGCAAGAGTTGGAAGAACGTGCTCTTCGTTTCGGACGCCGTCGGTGCAGCCGATCTGGAGATCCAGCCCGAGCATTCGGATGTTCTCTTCGCTTCGATGTGGTTCGGCCAACGCAAACCCTGGACCATCCTCAGCGGCGCGCGCGAAGGCGGAATCTACAAGTCCACCGACGCCGGCGAAACGTGGAAGAAGCTCGGCAACGGACTCCCCAACGAACTCTTCGGCCGCAGCAACGTCGCGATTTCCGAGTCGAAACCGAATCGCATTTACGCGCTGATCGAGGCCAAGCCCGGCTCCGGCCTGTATCGTTCGGAAGATGCAGGCGCGACCTGGGCCTTGATCAACAGCGCGGGAAATCTGATCACGCGGCCGTTCTACTACACGACGCTCGGCGTCGACCCCAATAATTCCGACATTGTGTACATCGGCAACGAAGGCTGGTTCCGCAGCGCCGATGGCGGAAAGACCTTCCGCAGCGCGCGCGTGCCGCATGGCGACAACCACGACCTCTGGATCAACCCGAAGAATTCCGACTTTATGATCCAGGCCAACGACGGCGGCGCGAACGTATCGCTCGACGGCGGACGCACCTGGAGCACGCAAATGAATCAGCCCACCGCCGAGATGTACCAGGTCGCGGTCGACAATCAATATCCGTATCGCGTGTACGGCGCGCAGCAGGACAACACCACGGTGATTGCTCCGAGCCTGCCGCTCGGCGACGGACAGGATTTCCGCTCCGGACCGGGCTGCGAAACCGGGCCCATCATTCCCGATCCGACCGATCCTGAGCTGGTGTACGGAAGCTGCAAAGGCCAATTCAGCCGCCAGAACCTCCGCACCAGCAACGAGGAGCGCTATTGGGTCGGCGCGCAATCGCTCTACGGAAACGGCGGCGGCGAATTGATCTATCGCTTCCAGCGCGTGTCGCCGATGGATCTTTCCCCGCACGATCATCGCGTGGTCTATTACGGATCGCAGTACCTGCATCGCACGCGCGATGGCGGGGTCACCTGGGAGAAGATCAGCCCGGATCTGACGGCGTATCCGCCGGGCGAGCCGCAGCAGGCGAGCGGTGCTCCGATTACTCGCGATGCCACGGGCGAAGAGGTGTACAGCACGCTGTACGCTATCCGCGAATCGCCCGTGCAAAAGGGCTTGATCTGGACCGGCTCCAACGACGGACTGGTCTACGTAACGCGCGACGATGGCAAGCACTGGACCAACGTCACGCCGCCGGATCTTCCATCGGGCGGCCGCGTACAAAATATCGAGCCGAGCCCGAAGCGCGCGGGCACTGCGTACGTCGCAATCTATCGCTACCTGCTGGGCGATTTTGCTCCGTACATCTATCGCACCGACGATTTCGGAAAGACGTGGACGCGCCTGACCGACGGCAAGAACGGCATCGCGCCCGATGAGCCGACGCGCGTCGTGCGCGAAGATCCGGATCGTCCGGG
>Ga0105248_10005264_pt1 | contig 14234 bp, 15 predicted proteins | sample KBSS34metaG_FD_81524 | JGI IMG/M metagenome (GOLD analysis project Ga0105248, IMG submission 81524) | Switchgrass rhizosphere microbial communities from Kellogg Biological Station, Michigan, USA - KBS S3-4 metaG | ecosystem: Host-associated > Plants > Roots > Rhizosphere > Soil | place...
GAAACTGTCGGTTTCGGTGTTGGGTGTCTCGCTGTCGCTCATGTTGTCCGTCCAAAGGAACATTGCGTACCTTGTGGACAACGACCCGAAACCGCCTCATGATGAGGCTCTCTGTGGTTCGGGTGCGCTGTCCGTCTGGGTACGCACATTGCAAAGCCCTCGGTCAGCGATGCCCGGGGGCTTCGCTCTTTGAGGGGCCGGTCCTTTGGTGAGGGAGCGATCATTGTGAGCCTCGATAGGCTCGGGGTCGAGGGCTAGAACTTCGGCGGCTTGCCAGCGCTCTCCGAGCCTTCCCAGTAGCCTTGGTTCCTGCCGAGCCTGTAGGCATTGGCGAGACACGCCAGCGCTGCGCAGGTCAACTGCTGGTTGCCCTCCAGCGTGTCTACCACCTCGTCCAACTCATCCGGGATGGGCAGCGGCTCGCCCTTGCGGTGCATGTCCAGCAGGATCATGTTCGCTGCGGCGTGGGGGTGGTTGTCGTTGCGGGCAAGTGCGTCGTTGATGGTGTCGATGATGTCAATCATGGTGTCTCCTTGGGTTGCTTCGCTTCCTGCTTCGCGAGCAAGTGGGTGTAGATCGCGTTGCCCGACTCGTTCAACCACCAGCCCAGATGAAACAGTGCCTCGTTGAGCGCCTTCGTGTTGTGGCCGTGCTCCGCCGCCGCGTTGTCGTGCACCGATGCCTGCTCGTGGTCTTTCTTGCGGTCGAAGGCGCGCCCGGCGTGTGAGTGATGCACCTCGGCGCGGTACTCCTCGTCGCGCTGGCGTTCAAGGAGTGCGATGAGTTCGTGGATGTTCATGACGTTGCCTCCTTGGACGTTTTGGTGCTGGTCGGCGCGGTAACTCTCGCTGCCCATTTCTTGAACTCGGGGTCGCGCAATTCCGCCACGACCTCCCCCATGCGACGTTCCGCCTCGGCGCGGTCTTCCATCGGCACGGTCTTCCAGAACGCCGCCATGAACTCGATGTCCTCCTGCAAGCTGATCCCCCGGCCCTCGGCCAGCACACCCGCAATCGCGGATGCACGCGCTGCCGGGACTCCCTTCCACTTGAGGCCCGCCGCGAAGGCTGATGTTCGCGCAGCCGCAATCATCACCCTCGACAAAGGAGCCTTAGCCATGAAGTCACTCAATGGACTCGGGTAGTCAAGGATCACGGGCGTGCGCTCCCACACCGGGAAGATCGGCCCGTGGGTAACCTTCTCCTTCTCGGTGCTGAGAACGTCCTCGTACCAACTGCGCAGCGGGCACGGCAGGATGGCGTCAAGGTGCCGCATCATGAAGCGGTACATCGCCGGGGACAGCTTGTCCTGCGGGGACGCGATCAACAAGTCATGCGGGTGCAGCGCCCGCAGGTAGCGAAAGAGAGAGCGGGCGTGGTCGCCCTGCTCGCACAGGAGACTCACTTCGCTCGCCTTCTTTCCCGTGTATGCCGTGTGGCGAACGATGTCCAGCACGGCACGGACCTCCTGCCCGTCGCGCACGACGAACACTCCCGCGTTCGGATCGACCATGAGCTTGCAGAACACCTCCAGCGCCCCTGCACGATCCATCCCTGCAATGAACCGCGCAGCGATGCGCTCATCAGGCAACCTGTCGAGGAACCGGCGCAGCGACTCCTCGGGGTTGTCCAGTTCGGTCACGTTGGTGATGTCCTTCGCGGCAAGAACGGCGGCGCGTTGTTTGGCCTGTCCCATCTCTGTTCTCCAAAAAGTTGAGTTAGGACTACCCCGACTGAAAGAGGGTGCTGCGGGCAGTCAGCGACCCAGCGCCCGCGCCCGTCGATGGCAACGAGGCAACGCGCCCGGCCAATGGGTATCGAACGGACCTCGATGTCCTGATCGGTCATGAAGCGAACGCCAGCGGTGCGCAGCCAGTCGATGAATTCGCGCTCGGATGCACGGATCGCCGACCAGCGCGCTGCAATGCGTGCATCTGATTGCCGAAAGGCGCTATGCTGTTTGCGGTATTTCATGTTTTCTCCTGTTGGTTGCCTCGTGGCGCGGGAAACGTTGCGAGGCGGATTGAGGTACTTGGTTGAGGGACGCCCCGTCGCTGCGAAGCTCGGGGCGTTTCTTTTGGAAACCCGGTTTCGTTATCGGTGTCTGGGCGGATCACCGCCCACCGAAGACGGGACGCGCCAGCGGGGCATGGAGGGTGTCTGCCCCACACCAAAGGCATCCTCGGCAACGGGGCCGATTGACGGCTCGGTCAACGCAGGCGCTGCCTCGCTGGGCTTCTCTGCCCATGCCTCGCGCGATGCCGCTGCATAAGACTCGAAGCGTTCGCCGGTCAGCGAGTACCAGACCTTCTGGTCCGGATCGAACAGGCGCAACAGGTCATCGGGGTCCAGCGCGGCAACGACCACGGGCACCAGCCGCCCCCCGTCGTCCCGCCAAGCAACGATGGGCAGGTCCAGCAGGCGATGGTCGGCCGAGTTGCTGCTGGTCGTGCGCCGGATCGCCAGCAGGCGCAAGCGGCTGGTGTTGGCGATCACGCGCTGCCCCCGCTGAACGGAGAGACATGGCCGTTGTCCTTCGGGGCAGCGCCATCGGCTTCGGCAGCGAGTTCGGCGGCGTGCTGGGCAATGAATGCGGCACGTTCCCCCACCCAGTCGAGCCTTGCCTCCTCGGCTGCGAGGCGGGCCTGACTGCGAGCCAGCCGTGCCTTGGCTTCCTCGTTCCGTTGTGCAGCGAGGCGCTCGGGATCGCGTTCGCGGTACTTGGTCAGTTGGACCAACCAGCCGCGCACAGCGTTGGCGTCATAGTTCAACTGACCCCCCACGCGCCAGCCGCCATCGAGCGACGGCGCACCCGCGCGGATGTCCGCGTGCATCGCGGCAGCGTTGGCATAGCCGCCCATGCGGGCAACTTGGTGCTCGGTCAGCATTTCGGTGCCGGGCATCGACGGCAGCACGGCAGTCGGAAGTCCCGAAATGGTGCCGCTCATCACGCCACCTCACGTTCGGTGATCGGCCACTTGCCCGAGCGAGCAATGCTGTCGAAGTAGGCAACGATTGCATCGCGGGACCACAGCGCCCGACTGCGAACCCCACCACCCAAAATAGGGCGCGGGGCGTCGGCCGATTTCAGAACCTCCCGCAGGCGAACCTCGCCAATGTGCGGCATGTATTCCTGAACCCACTTGAAGGGGACCAACGGGGCATCGTTGGGGACTGGGGCAACGATGCCCCGGGGCGCGCAGACACGCGCAGAAGTGCTCTTGCTCATGATGATTTCCAGATAGGGGGGTTGCGTGCGGGATGCCCCACGGCCCATTGCTATGGGCCTGTCCGGTGCGCCGGACGCCGCTGCGCGGTTGCAACGCAGATACTGTGACTTTGGACTGCGCTGCCAGCTAGGTGGAGCGCAATGCCAGTTTATGTACAGACGGCGGTATCACCTAAAGTTGTCTGGCTGGTATTCGACCGGGCTGTGGGTGTACCCCAGCCAGACAACAGGGGGTCGCAGGAGTGTGGAACAGGGTGTGGATGGGCAGGCCGATTCCCCAATGGGATCGAGGGTTGTCCGAATCTCACACTCTCCGCCACCACACCCCGTTCCACACCCGATCTGTACTCAAGCTGTCATAGCCTGTCATTGGGGAAACCCGGGTTTCGGTATGGATTGTCCGAATCTGCCTTTCCTCTGTCATAATCTGGTTTCGGCGTGTGAAGTGTGGAGCAGATGGCCGCTCCCCACCACAGGCAAATCCAGAAATCCGAGAGGTGTGGAATGGCGACTATCGAGGCAATCAAGGAACTCCCGCTGGGCGGCAAGTTGGCATTGGGCGAGAGCCGCTATGCGCGGCGCAACAGCGACGGCTCATGGTCGTTCACGCTGCGCAAGAAGATCGACGGCAAAGCGAAGGACATCACGCTTGCCCGCGTGGACAGCGTGACCAAGACCACGCTGGCCGACATCAAGGACAAGGCCAGCGATGCGCGCAAGGCCCCTGTGGAGGTTGCAGCGCCCAAGCCCGCAAAGCGCGGGGCACTCGCAGCCGATGCCTCGCTGGGTGATGTCTGGGCGCATTTCCTCGCCGCCGTCGATGCAGGCGGGAAGTGGGCAGAGCGCACGCGCAAGACCAGCGTTGACCGGGTGAGCAAGTACCTCAAGTCCGATGACGCTGACAGCCTGTGGAACCAGCCCATTGCCTCCATCGGCGCTGCCGACATTTCGCAACTGCTGGCACCCGTGCGCGCTGCCACGCCTGCCCAGTCGGACAAGGTTCGCGGCCTGTTGTCCATCGTGTTCACCCATGCCATGAGCTTGGGTTTGGTGAAGTCCAGCCCGGTCGGTGCCGCTGGTGCCATCTTGAGAAACACCACGAAGAAGGTGAAGAAAACGAACTTCCCCACGTTGACCGACTGGACCAAGCTGCGCGCCCTGTACGCCACCATTCAGAACAGCGATCTGGAGGCCAGCGTGCGCCATGCCCTCATGTTGCAGGCCCAGACAATGACGCGCTCCGGGGAGGCCATCGGCGCTGCGTGGTCGGAGTTCGATCTGGAGGCCGGTATCTGGCGTCTGCCCCGTGCGCGCATGAAGAACAAGGACCGCGACGGCGATCATGTACTGCACCTGTCCACGCAGACCGTTGCTTGGCTCAAGAAGCTGCCGCGCAAGGGCGACTACCTGTTCCCGGGCAGGCTGGGCAACGACACCGTTTCGCTCGATGCGCCAGCGAAGGCCATGCGGTCAACGCTGGGCATGGGCGGGCAGTTCGTGCCGCACTCGTGGCGCTCCGCGTGCTCGACGTTGGCAAAGCGGGCCGTGGGTGCCGATGGTCGCCCGTTGTTCCATCGTGCTTGGATCGAAACCTTGCTGGACCATGAGATTGGCGAGAACGAGGTCGAAGGGGCCTATGACCGGGGCGGGCACAGCGAGGAGGCGGGCAAGGTCCTCCAGTGGTGGAGCGATAACCTGATCGGCAAGTGATTCAAGGCCCCCTCGGGGGCCTTTTTTCATGTCCCCTACCGTTCGTCAGTAGTCCTTTTTGTGGGTAGTGTGGATTCTGCCCAGACAACGATCCACGCATCGACGGCGAGAGCGACCGACCTCGGGGCGTGCGTCAATACCGGGCGCGCAACGCGGTGCCGATCTTTACCTGCGCCTGATATACGCTGCCGAGGAGTTCGTTGCACAGCCGGTCGGCTTCGTCGGCTTCGTCCGTACCGATTGCCATCATGGCCGTCTCCAGCGTGGACCCGAGTTCCTTGCGCAGGGCATCGTCAGCCACGCGCATCACCAGCCTCTGGACGGTCCTCTGCGTCTGCGTGTAGCCCGCTCCGAGCAAGCCCAGTACCTTATCGAGGGTCTTGTGTTCCTTGGTGTTGGTGCCCGCCTCTATGGCCTCTTGCAGGAGGTCATCGAGTGATTCTTGCAGCGCGGCCAGCGTGTCGTGCTGAAAAATCCGCTGTTGCTCCGCCCGCGCAGCTTGAGACGCCTTGCTCTGTATCCCCGCCGCGTTCCGGTTGGTGATGAGCGTGGTGATGATGCTCACACTGCCGCCCAACAACGCGCCGACGAACCCCCAAATCGCATCTGTCATGTGACCCCTCATCGCAGCGCTTGAGTGGCCGCGTGGCGCGGATTGTGCCTGCCCAGCGCGCACAGGAGCCGTTTTCAGGGGTCGGACTTGAAAATGGACGAGGAGGGCGGAAAAACGGCTTCCAGCACCAGCGCGGCGGTCAGGGCGGAGGGTTTCAGCCCTGACCGGGCTGTCGATCGTCAGGATTTCCGGGAAAGGTGTAGCTGACGGGTGGATACCCTGTCGGCCCGTCATTGCCCCAGCCGCGTGCCGGGTCGGGCTTCTCAACGTCGCAACCGTTCTGCCAGCGCCAGCGAGCAATGGCGTATGCCATCTGCGACCAGTTCACCGGGACTTGGTTCTCGGGCGCTAGGCAAGGGTCGATGTAAGGGACTGGCATAGCGAAACCCAGTTTCGGTATCGATTCAGCGAGCGAGAACGGGCCACGCCTGCCAACCAGCTTCGGCAGCAGACTTGAGTCTCTTGTCGTTCTCGCCAAAGCGGCCAGCGTCCAGCTTGCGAAAGTCCAGCTTGCGAAAATCGATGCGGCCCAGAAGCAGGCGCAAGCGGAGCGCGAAGATCGCCGACTCACTGAGTCCGACGATGCGCAGCCAGAACGTTGCATCCTTGGACAGCACCCAATCGATGTCTTCCAGCGAGGCAATGTTGTTCATGGCGTCAACGACCACGGCGAGGGCAAGGTTGCGCGCTGCCGATGTCTGGTCATGGATCATTCCCCACCTCCAAGGCGCTTGAGTAGCTGCTTGACGATGGCATCACGCTGAAGGTCGCTGGGACTGGCTTCGGGGATGGCCTGCTGGAGCAACGCCTTGGGGCGCATGCCTGTCTGGGTTGCACGCGCTTTCAGAAGATCAGATGCGCGCTCGGCGAGCAGGGCCTGCATCTGGCGGTCAAGTTCAAGACGGCGAATGTAGTGGGTCATGGCTGGCCTGCGAAGTAGGAATTGAGCCAGTCGCATTCGGCTTGGTCGAGGGCGTGGGCAAAGCCCGCATAGGCAACGCCGGGGACATAGGGAACATCCTGCATGCGGGCGTTGGTCAGCAAGTTCTGGAAAAGCTGCTTGTTGAGGTTCGCGGCCCCTATGCTGGGCATACACAGCGCGCCAGCCAGCGGGACATCGCCCGTGTTGCCCCAAGCCGGGTCGGGACCATAGGGGCCGTTCTCGGCGGGCGGGAACGGCGGCTCGTTGGGTGCGGCGGTCGTTGCCCCGCGATAGACCGAGACGGATGGCCGAAGGTTGCGCACCGTCTCCTCGGCTCCACGTAGGCCAAGGATGTAGTCGATGTCCTCCTGGACAAGCGGCTCGTTGGACCCGGGCAGGATCATCCCGACCTGCAAGTCATCGATGCCCTGCGAGTTCATCACAAGCTGCTGGGTGTTCATTGCGTTGCCCCTTCGGGTTGTTGCCTGCGCGCCGCGTAGTCGGCACCGTAGCGGGACAACGTGGCGGAGACGGCGTTGCCGATCTGCGGATACTTCGCCGCCTTGTCGGCAATCTCGCTCATAGCCTGCGCGGGCGACAAGCCGGAGACGTACCGCTTCCATGCGTAGGGCACGGAGGAGGGAATGCCGTTGAGGATCAGGTTCACGCCGGGCTTGGAGTAGAGCGACCCGGCAACGGCAGTCGCTGCGGCAGCGCCCCAGCCGAGATGACCCGTGAGGAACACCCCCAGCGCCGTGGTGCCACGGATCGTGTCAACGAGACCGCCCGAAGGCGTGGGCAGTTCGCGCGCAGCGGTGTTGAACGGCGAGTTGACCCCCTGCCGGTGCAGTTGCTGCGGCGTGAAGTGCCCACCTGGAGCACGGTCGGCGGCGGCTGTCACTGCGCGCATGTTGGAAAACGCCGAGTCGGCATTGCGCAGCGCCTCGACGCCCGGGCCTGATGCGCGCCCATACAGCTTGTCCTTGATGTCGTAGAGGGCCTTGCCCAGAGGATGCTGGAGCGGATCGGCGGCGTTGGAGAACTTGAACGCCTGCTCGGACAACAGGGAGTCCAGCGCCTTGAACTCCTCCCCGGTCATGCCCCGGTTCGCACCGGCCGCGTTGCCCATGCGGGAGAGGACCTGCTCCTTGACGAAGCGCGCCAGCCACTGCTCATGCTGCGGCGTCATCCCGGGAATCGCGGACCATCCCTGCATCGAGTCGGTAACCGCGTGGGCGGCATCGTTGACGCTCAGGGAAACGCCCGGCTTGGCGGCGTTGTACGCGCTGGAGACGGCTGCGTTGGCTTCATCGACCGCAGAGGCACCGGAGCGGCCCACGGTAGTGCCCACCGGGGCAGTGGCCCGGTTGATTTCAGCGCGAGCCGCCTGCTTCAAGACACTGCCACGGCTGTAGTTGATGACATCACCAACGCCGGGCAGCACGGTGCCCGCGTTCTCCGCTGCGCGCAGGATCGGACCTCCCAAGGCACCCGGCGTCGGAACCACATCGCCCCGCAGAAGCTCGCGCGTGCCCTCGCTGGTCGGCGCACCCCGCATGAGGCGGGCCAGCGTGCGCCCGAGCACCGAACCGCCAGCGCCCCACTTCGCAGCGCTGGCAGGGTCGCGCCCTTCGCCATAGGCTTCGGCAGCGGACAGACCCGCGTTGGCTGCAACGTCAAGGCCGAAGCCGGTGAAACCGCCCGCAGCGCCCAGCGGGGACAGCGCGATGGCTCCGGGCGTGGCGTGGGACAGGCTGTAGGCAAGGGAACTCGGGTCAGCGGCCAGCGGCTCGACATCCCCGCGAATCTGCGCGGCGTTGGCCTTGTAGGTGGTGCCCAGCGGCTGGCCCTTGTACTTGTCGTAAGCCAGCGTGCCGGGTGCGGCAACGATGTTGCCCAGACTGGCAACGCCGCCAAGCAGGCCCGCGCCGATGTTGCTCGCGGTGTCGCCGGGATGACGGATCGCGTCAGCGGTGCGCTCGCTGAAGTTGGCGAACGGCTCGCCCAGCGTTTCCAGCGCCTTCATGATCGAGGCGCGCACGCTGGTGTCCTCGTTGGCGGGCTTGTCCTCGTCGGCACTGGTGCCCCGGACCTCCACGCGGAAGGGCGCGGCGTTGGTGGACCCCCCGCGCTCCGCGTTGGGGTCGGCATCGATGGGGCTGGGGCTGGGGCTGGCGTTGCCTGCCGCGTACCTCTCCCATGGCTTGCCCACGGAGCCATCGAGCGGCGCGGTGTAGCCCAGCCGCGAAGCCTCGCGGGTCAACCCCGCGCGCCACTCGGGGTCGTCGCTCCTGCCGTACTCCTGCGACAGCAGGTTGACCCGATCGTCATTGGTGGGGCCTGCCACGCTGGCCGAAGTCCCACCCGCATACCTGTCCCAAGGTCCTGCGGCCATCACTGCACCCGCACCCAGTTGGACGGGTCGGCAGGGTTGCCACCCTTGAACCTGTGCCCGCCCTCCACGGCACCGACGCCCGGCATGGGCGGCTTGCCGGGGGATGACTCGCCGGGCAGGACCACCTCCACCGGAGGGTTCGGCCCATTCTTGTTGGGTTCCAGCGGCTTGCGCGGCTGGACGCGGACACCGGGTGACCTGTACTTCTGGTCCGCTGCCTGCTTGGAAATCTCTTCCTGCACCAGCGCCGTCTCGCGCTGGAGGTTCGCCACCTTGTCGCGCACGGTGGCGTAGTCGTCGCCCACTTGGGGAATGTAGGGACGCAGCCGGTCGAACTCGGCAAGGCCATACGCCGCGCCCGTGATGTCGTGGACCTTCATCGCGGTGATCCCCGTGACCAGCGCCCGTGTGGCCCTGCCCTCGGGGTTGAACAGGTTCGCGGCAGCGGGGCCGATGCCCGGGATGGCGGACAAGGCACCGATGAAGGGGCCGGTCGCCCCCTTGCCCTCGGGTGTGTCCAGCGCGGCAACGAGGGCATTCAGCGATGACATCGTGGCGTTGGCATTGCGGAAGTCCTTCGCAGGCCCTTCGGGCAACGGCTTGCCCGGCGCTGCAACGACCATCCTGTAGCCGGTCGGATTGGCAGGGTCCCTCTCGAACAGGCCCACATCGGGAACGGCAATCGGCTTGCCCTCCATGACGGTGTTGTGCCTGCTCGTCTCCACCAGCTTCAGGTACTCCAGCAACTGCTCGGACCTCTTGCCCGGCAGGGTCACCAGCGTGTTTTCAAGAATCTTGCCGCCGAGTGCTTGGGTCCTCGGGTTGTCCTGCAGGGAAGCGGCCCAGCGAATCGTGTCAGCCAACGGGGCATCCTTGGCGGGCTGTGCAGGCACGGCAGGGACAGCGGGGCTGGTCTGCCCATAGGCGTACTGGGATGGGACCTCGGGGGTGCCCTCCGTGGCGGGTGTCCCTTGGGGCATCGCGGTGAGGCGGCGCATGGCGTCCTCGCGGGCAGCGCGGTTGAACACGGCTTGGTCGGTATCGAACTGCTGGGTCTGGTTGTCCAGACGGGCACTTGCAACCAGCGGGGCAAGGCCCTGCGCCACTTGGCCGAAGGGGCTGGAGACGATGCGCCCGGGGATACGCACACCCGGCATGCCGGGTGTCTGGGTGGACAGCGTGAACCCACCCACCTCGGTGTTGTCGGGCTTGTAAGGGGCGTAGTAGCCCTGTTGGGCAATCTGCTGTTTCAGTTGCTCAGTGAGGAGCGCTTTCCTGCGAGCAAGTGCGTCTGACTGGGCGGTCAACTCGTCGTCGTATGCTGTCGGCGGATCGTAGAGGGGCATGTCAGTTCTCCGTATGGGCGGATGCAGCCGCCTCGATGGTGTCGCGCAAACTGGCGGGGGCGTTGTCCTCGCGGGCAGCGGCGGCGCGCTCTGCGGGTGGGGCCGAGCGTGCCCATGTGCTGTTGGAGGGATCGTTCTCCCTGAACTTGGCTTGAAGGCCCTCCGTGATGTCGTCCGCTGTCCAGCGCTCGACCGCAGCGCGCATGTTCCTGTACATGGGCGTGCCCGGCGTGGCGCACTCCATTTCACGCGGGGCAAAAGGAAGCGGAAGGTGCGGGAGGTCCGATCTTCCGAGCACCTCGCCGGGGGCGGACCTGTCGCCATTGAGATGACGACGCATCAGCCGCAGCGAGACGATCAAACCCGTCGCCTGCTCGGCTGTGATGTCGCCTGAGTGGACAGCAGCGTCGATTCGGCGGGCGATCCCGGGGGAGGTGATGGCCTTGACGAAGGCGGGGTCCTCCCAATTGGTCGGAGGAATGGCGCTGCCGTCATTAATGTTGCGAGGTATCGCGGTATGGGTGTACGGGGTGCGGTATCGGGTCATTGGGATGGGTCCTCGGTGGTGGAGGGGATAGGCCACTGATCGAAGGGGGATGGGTCAGTGGCTGGCCGGAGAACTCCGCGCCATTGCAGCGCGGCGCGCACCGAACCACATTGCGCGATGTCCGAGACGATGGGGGCAGCAACGACCGCAGGGCCATCCCAGACGGTCTGGTCGAAGCGTGCGAGAACGGGGGGTTGCATGCGCAATTCTGGACCGCCCATACACCAATTGCAATGGGACATGCAAGCCAATTAATTGTGGCTATTAATTGCCTGATTGGGGATTAGTGCCTGGCTAGGCATCGATTTTTTCTGGACTTTTTGTTTGCCCATGCAAGCCCATTCGACAGGCCCCCCGCCTGCCCGACATGCCCACCCGGTCAACAATAAGAATGCTTATTCAATTGCCCGGCAATGGCAGGGGAGTGGGGCAGGGGGCGCTAATTACGTGCACGCATTTGCGCAAAGCCAATTGCCTGCCGCCGCCAATTCATTTGCGCATGCATGATGCCTGCCGAAAAGGCCCAGCTTCCATGATGGAAGCTGGGCAAGCCTCGGGGGACAACGCTAGTGCCCGAAGCGAAACCGGGTTTCCTTTTGCCTAGCGAGGCATCAACAGGGCTTCCAGTGGAACAGGGTGTGGAAGGGAGCCATGAATGGCCTTCTGTCATTGGGTCGTCCGAATCCCGTATCGAGATTCGGACGCTCAATGCCGGTTGGGATCGCGCGCCGCGCCCTCGGCTGGCAGTGTGGGGCGATCCCAGAAGCGCACAGGGGGTTCGGAGGGCACGATGCGAGGTCGGAATGGCTCGGGAAGGGGGCTGGGAGCCTCCGCTGCGATGCTAGAACGGGCGAACGGGGGTTCCTCGTCCATTTTTGAGTCCGGGGCCGCTGGAACGCCCACAGACGAGATTGGGGGGTCCTCGAAGCTATCGGGCAGCGCGCCCGCCTCCTGATAGGCGAACCTTCTGGCCTTCAACCATTCGGGCCAAGCTGCGGACTCCTCGGCATCGAGGTCCGGCTTGAGCAACGGCGTTGTCTGCTCGGCCGTCACGCGGCCCATTGTCCTTTCAAGCAACGTCGCGGCAGCGCGGGCAGCGGCAACGTGGTCCTGCGTTTGGGTGCATATCCGCACCAGTGAGCGAATTGCTATTTCAGTCAACTGCCGGGGCGAATAGGCGATGTGGTCCACATCGGCAACAACGTATTTGGTCCATCCCTCTTGCCTGATGTGCTTGCCAACGGCTTGGCTCGTAATGCCCAGCCGGACAGCAACGTCCACTTGGGTCATTTTCGGGGAAGTCTCCCATTCGGCGCGCAAAGTGCGCCAAAGCTCCTTGTCAACGGCCATGCCCAACCTCAAATGGTGAATTAAAGATTCAGATCATGAAACTATTAAACCGCAACGTGCTGCCCAAATGGAACCCCGGTTTCCTTTTCAACGTCCGCCCACCGCCCCCGGGCAGCGATCCCACTGCCCGGGCGGGGCCGTTACAAAAATAACTCAAATAACTCTCGCGTATGGAGTCAATATATTTTTTTACTTTGTATGGGCCGTTTTCCCCAATTAGAGAAATTGAGAGGGCCTCGTGGGAGTTATTTGAGTTTTTTCGCCCCCGCGCTGGGTCGCGGGAGGGCGCGTTGTTACAACTCTACGGCCTCGTCCCCGTCCCCGCCGCTACCGAACGCGACCTGCAACTTCCCCCGCAGCGCCGCGTGCTCCGCCGCCAGTTCCGCCCTGAAGCCCTCGTCATACATGGTGTGCAGCGTTGGGTTGATGCAGAACCACTTCGCGTCCCTCTCGTTGGCGAGCCGCTTGCCCCTCAGCCTGTCCGGGTCCACCACGATGACCCCGTGGTCCAGCAGCGCGGCAATCCAGCGCCCCTGCTTTTCCTTGACCTCGGCGGTGATGCCGCCGTTGTCCGCACGGATCGAGTTCGGGCCGCTGTAGGTCAGGCCGTTGCGCGACACGTGCGTGATGCCATTGGTGACCATCTTGGCAACATAGTTGCGAATCTCCATGCCGAACTCGCTCTGCCCCTGCGCCAGCTTGTAGAAGAACGCCTGCGTGCGATAGAGGAACCCCTCGAACAACTTGATGGCGCGGTCGAGATTCGCAGTCGAGACATAGAACGTCTTGAGGGTGCGCTGGACCTCCGCGCTCGTTGCCTGTTCGGCGTTGGTGCCCCCCTCGCTGGCCTTCGCGCTGATCGGCTCCTCCATGACCGGCCGGGTATGGTTGGCAAAGTCTTCGTACACCTGAAGGGCAACGGCAGTGGACATGATCCGCTTGGAGAACTTCTTGCACCACAGCACCAGCCCCTTCGTCGCGCCCCCCTTCGCCATCGCCTCGTTCTTTTCCTTGCGCCGCTCGATGTAGGCCAGCCAGCGATCATGCACGGCGGGTTCCAGGACGAACTGGACATCGCGCATCGCGCGGATGTGATTGAGGACCGCGAACAGCGCGTCCCGTGCCCCGGCCTTCAGGTCATCCCGGTTGGCCTTTACCAGATTGCGCGGGTTGATGGCCCCCACGTTGAAGCGGGCCATCACGCCCGCGTCGATGAGGGCGGAAAGCTCCTCCCACTCGGCCATGCGTTCGATGACCGTTGCCGTGACCAGCGTTGCAAGCATGTGCGGCACGATGATCGTTTCGTTCGCCATCGGCTTGATGTAGGCGTCGCCGTCATACATCTTCGCCACGATCGCCGCGAGCATGTCGATGCCGCCTTGCTTGTGGTGCGCCGCCGCGCCACGGAACAGCCCCATTGCCTCGTCGGACGCCCCCATGAGGCGCTCGGCGCTGTCATTGGCTTCGAGTTGCCTGACGAAGCCCTCGATGGTTCCCGAGGTCACCATGCAGGCGGCAACCCGCCCCTTGAACCGGGGCTTTGCCTTCTTCATCGCCTTGAAGATGTCGATCAGTTCCGACTGCCTCGCTGCCTGCGCGCGCATCAGGTCCTTGAACCATCCGCTCTTGTCGTCCCCTGAAGCGGACAGCAACAGCACGAACTCATTCGGGCACGACCAGTTCTCGGGCGCGAGTGGGTTCTCCTGCATCTTCACGCTTTCATGCATCGCGCCGACCGCCTGCGGGGTGAACCCGGCCGCGTAGCTCCCACGGTCACCGCCATACTGCGCAAGGCAATCGGTCACGTAGTTCTCGAACACCTTGGGCAGCAGCCCCTCGGCCTTGTAGGCGGGTGCGGCAGCGATCTTGTTGCGCAGGTCGATGGGGTCGATGCCCAGCGCGGCATCGCGCTGCTCGGTGGTGTATTCACGCACCTGCTCGCGGGCGTTGGGTTCGGGCACGAGGACGCCCGCAGCGATGCGCGCGTTGCTGCGCTTGACCGCATCAGGCAACTCCACGGGCTTGGCGCTGCCCTCCAACTTGGGCTTGTGGGAGCCGTTGAGTCCCTTGGCAGGGGTCTGAGGTGCCTCGGCCTCTGACGGCGGGGGGTTGCTCGAAACGAA
>Ga0105248_10005265_pt1 | contig 14232 bp, 12 predicted proteins | sample KBSS34metaG_FD_81524 | JGI IMG/M metagenome (GOLD analysis project Ga0105248, IMG submission 81524) | Switchgrass rhizosphere microbial communities from Kellogg Biological Station, Michigan, USA - KBS S3-4 metaG | ecosystem: Host-associated > Plants > Roots > Rhizosphere > Soil | place...
GTCGTAGCTGGCGCTCAGCACCGCAGTGCTGCGCGACTGATCGTAAGCGGCGACATAAGGTCTGCCCCGATTCGAATCGACCCAGGCGAGGCTCGCGTCGAAGTCCGCGATGCGCAGGCCGAGTCCGATGCGGGCGTCGTAGCGCGTCTGGCCGCCCCCCGGCGTGACATTGCCGGAAAGCCGCGCGAGCACGCCCAGGTGTGCAAAGGCCCGTAGCTGCGCCGTGAGCGGCAGGTTGCCGTTGAGCTCCGCGTACATCGTGCGAACGCTGCGGCCGAAGTAGTCGGGCGAGTAATAGACCCTGGCCGTCCAGCGCTCGGCGATGAAGCCGGCGTAGACCTCGTCGTAGTCGTAGTAGGTCACGCCGAAGAATCGATTCAGGACGGCGCCTGCCTCCCACGCGCCGAGATCGCCGCGCCGGCTCGCGTAGCCGAGGTAGGCGGTGAGTGCGGTCTTCCGCGACCCGGGCTTCAGCTCGGTGCCGGCGAGCGACGCACCCGTGTACCAGCCGCTCGCGTGGTCGTAGGCGAGGTTCAGGTGCGCGGTGGGGTCGCCTCCACTCAGCGAAATGCCGCGGAATCGATAGTCCGACTCCACGATGACGCTGCCACCGACCTGGGCCGCGGCAAAGCCGCTGAAGAGGACGGTGGCAGTGATGCCGAGAACGCGAAGAACCGTTTGCGGGGTCAGCACATCACGGGCGGTTGAGTCCGGGGGATGTGGCTGGCACCGCGGCAGAGCTCGAAGACTCTGCGGCGCATGAGCAGGCGCGCGGGCCGACCACGCGCAGGAGTGTCGCGCAAGTGTCGATGCCGCCCGAGGGGAGCAACACCAAGGCCCGATCGCGTGGTGCGAGAGCCTGCGTGCCGCCGAGTTCGCGCAACAGCGCCAGGAGCCCCGCGACATGGGCGGCGGCATAGGAGGAGCCGTTCACCATCTGCCAGCCGCCCGGAACGGTCGTCGGCACGTCCCGCCCCGGGGCCAGCAAGGCACGCGTACGCGCGCCGCCCCCTTCGGCAGCGACCGCCCAGACCCCCGCGTGCGACGCCGGGAAGCCCCCGTCGGGCGATGCCGGGTCCGCCGCCGCGACCACGGTGATGCCACGCGACAGTGCCGTGTCGATCAGCATCTCCAGCAGTCGGTCCTTGGGGCCGCTCAGGCTGAAGTTGACGATGCTGGCGTCATGGGTGATGGCGAAGTTCAGCGCCTTGGCCAGGCTCAGGCTCGTGCATAGCGTCTCGCTCTGCGACTCCTGCCAGCACGCTCGCAGGGCCATGAGCGTCGCCCGCGGTGCGACGCCCGCGATGCCCAGGCCGTTGTCCGCGCGCGCACCGATGACGCCGGCGACCCCGGTGCCATGCCGCTCGCTCGCGTAGGGGCGGCCCTCGACGAAGTTCTCGGCTGCCACCACCTGCCCCGCGAGATCCGGGTGTGCCCGCTCCACGCCGCTGTCCACGACGGCGATGGTGGTGCCCAGGCCCGTGGCCAGCTCATGCAGATCGGCAAGCCGCCAGGCTTGCGCCGCCGGCTGGACCGGATAGAGGGGATCGTTGTGCCCGTGCACCGCCGCCGCGCCCTGCTGTGCCCGGTAGAGGTTCATGGGCTGCGCCCAGACCACCCTCGCGTCGAGCGAGAGGAGTTCGGCCTCCTTCTCGGGCGTGCGCTCGCTCGCCTGGCCGGGCGGAATCTGCATCACGTAGCAATCGACGCCCAGCACCGCCATGGGCCAGTCCGTCACCAGCGAGAGGTCGTGTTCACGGGCCAGCCGTGCCGCCAGGGCGCGGCGCGCCCCGCGACCCATTCCACCGGCGTAGCCGCCCGCATAGCCGGTGTCGGGGCGGAAATGCTCCGGCGGCAGGTTCAGCATGACGAGGATCTGCTGCTTCGTGTCCGCGGCGTTGTCCTGCGGGCCCTGTGCCGCGCCCGAGCTCGCCGCCACCAGCCACAGCAGCAGGATCAGGAGCGCACGCTTCATGGCGCAGGTCTCGCGTCCAGCGACTCCGCGAGCGACACGGCGGGTTGCGCCCGCAGCTTGGCGATCGCGGCCACGTGGTCATCGACCGGCACGCTCAGCAGATACGCATTGCTCGCCGTGGGCCCGTCGACGAGCCGGGCGCCGCCGATGCGCAGCGCGCTTCGGATCTCCTGCTCCGACGCGTCCGGCTTGAACATCACCACCGCATTGGCCGACACGGGTGCGCCGCCTGCGCCCAGGGCGCGATAGGCGTCGATCCCCCCGCGCGACATCGCCAGGCCCACGCCGAGCGCGGCAATGACGGCGAACTGCAGGCCCAGGGCCAGGCGCAGCCAGGGCGCAGCGACGCCGCGCCGGCGGCTTTGCGCATCGGATCGGATGAGCTTGCGCATTCCGGCCCATCCCCGATCGACATCGCTGGAGGCGACCGACAGGGGCTGGGCGACCTGCAGCCTGCGCTCGAGTTCGAGCTCCGCGCGGCAGCTCGGGCAGGCATCCAGATGTGCCTGGACCTGCGCCGCCTCGCCCTCATCGAGGGAGTTCATGGCGTACCAGGGCAGCAGGGCCCGGGTCGTGGCGTGAACATCCGCATCCAAAGGAACGACCTTCATAGCCAATCCTCCAGGTCACCGGCAAGCAGCACCTTCAACTTCCGGCGCGCATGAAACATGCGCGTCTTCACCGTGTCCACCGGGCAGGAGACGATCTGCGCGATCTCCCTGTAGCCCAGGCCGTGGAAATAGGCGAGGTCCACAACCGCGCGATGGTCCGCGGAAAGCCCGTCGAGTGCCTTCGTGAGGGCCTCTCTCAATTGCCACAGGTCGACCTGCATGTCCGGCCCGGGCCCGTCATCGGCGTGCGCCTGCAGCGGCTCGTCGTCCACCGGGTCGTCGAAGCGCTGCAAGGCCTTGAGCGCCTTGCGAAAGGCGATCGCGAAGATCCAGGTCGAGACCTTGGAGCTGCCGTTGTAGCCGTCCGCGCGATTCCACACCACGAGCATCGTGTCGTTGAGAACCTCCTCGACCATGCCCGGGCGCCGGGTCACGCGCTCCAGGAAGCGCATCAGCCGCGGGTAATAGACCCGATACAACTCCTCGAACGCGCGCATGTCCCCGGCGGAGATGCGGCCCAGGAGGCGGATCTCGTCGCGCTCGGCCTTCTGGGCCGAGCCCGCACTGGCCGTGCCGGCCTCCTGTCGATTCGAGCCTCTGCGGCTTTGGAACATGGGCGCCCTTCCTTACGAAGGTTGATTCCCGTGGGAAGGTAAAAGGTTCAAGTCGCGCCCCGCAACCGCTTCCCGTGCTCGGCCAGCAGACGCTCCAGCGCGTCGACCTCGACGGGCTTGACCAGGTGGTGATCGAAGCCCGCATCGCGCGATCGCTGGCGGTCTTCGGGTTGCCCCCAGCCGCTCAGTGCGATCAGCAAGGCCGCTCGCCCCCAGGCCTCGGCGCGAGCGCGACGGCCGACCGTGTGGCCGTCCAGCATGGGCATGGCGACGTCGACGATCATGACCTCGGCCTCCAGCTCGCGCGCGGCCACGAGCGCGCGCTCGCCATCGTGGGCCGCGATCGTGCGGTGGCCGGACAGCTCCAGGGTCAACGCCAGGCTGCGCGCCGAATCGACGTTGTCGTCCGCCACGACGACTCGCAAAGGGACTGCGTCGCGGGGTCTTGCACCCAAGTCCCTGCGGGCGGGACTCGGCAAGGACCGCGCCTCGACCAGCGGCAGATGGACCCGGAATTCGCTGCCCTGGCCTCGCCCGGGGCTGCGTGCCTCCACTCGCCCCGAGTGCAATTCGACGAGCTTGCGCACGAGCGTCAGGCCGATGCCGAGTCCACCCGCGGCTGCGGCGTAGGAGCGCTCGACCTGCGTGAACATGTCGAAGACCTGCCCCAGCATGTCCTGCGCAATGCCGACGCCGTTGTCGGACACCGACACGACGGCGTTCCCGCCCTCCCGGACGAGCTGGATGCGCATCTGGCCGCCGCGGGGCGTGAACTTCGCCGCGTTGTTCAGCAGGTTGGCGAACACCTGGACCATGCGCGTCGGGTCGACATTCACCAGCAGATCGCCGGGCGGCAAGGCGATGGTCAGGTCGTGGCCATGCTGATCGATCAGCGGTCGGCTCGTTTCGAGTGCGTCGGCCAATACGCGCGCAAGCGGCACCTGCTCGCAGCGCAGTTCGACGAGGCCTCGGCTCAGGCGGGAGAGGTCGAGCAGGTCGTCGATCAGGCGGACCATCTGCGCGAGCTGCCGCTCCATGATCTCCAGGCTCGTCGCGAGGATGGCCGGATCGCCGCCTGCCCTGCGCTGCAGCGCCAGGGCGTTGCGTATCGGCGCGAGCGGGTTTCGCAGTTCGTGGGCGAGCGTCGCGAGGAACTCATCCTTCAGCCGATTGGAGCGGGCCAGTTCCTCGGACAGCGCCTCCAGGCGCATGGCGGACTGGACTTGCCTGGTGGTTTCCGAGCAGACGACCAGCACGCCACCGACGCCGCTTTGCGCAAGTTCATCGTCGATGGGGCTGTAGCTGTAAGTCCAGTAGACGTCCTCGCGCCGCCCATGGCGCGTGATCGGCACCAGGTGATTGACGTTCCAGGTGGCCCCCTGGCCGGTGAGCACGTGCTCGATCTGCGGCCCGATGATGTCCCAGACCTCTTCCCAGACTTCCCGGGCGGACCGGCCCAGCGATCCCGGGTGCCGCTCCGGGCCGATGGACTCGCGGTACGCGTCGTTGTACAGGCACGCAAGGTCCGGCCCCCACCAGATGTACATCGGATGCCCGGTGTTCAGCATGAGCCGCACGACGGTGCGCAGCGACTGGGGCCAGTGGGCGGGCGGACCGAGCGATGAACCCGACCAGTCGAAGGAGCGCATCAACGCGCCCATCTCACCGCCGCCGCTCAGGAAGCCGAGGGACGTGTCCGGTCGGTCCTTGCGCCGCGGCGATGCCGATCCGGTCTTTGACACCATGAGGAACTCCAGGCGGCTCTGTGGGTGCAGTGTGCGGTGAATCGGTCGTCAGCGCAGCCAGCCCCGCTCATCGCAGGCTGAGCGTTCCGCTCCTCCACGCCACGTCGGCCCACTGGCCGAAGCCCGCGACGCCCTGCGCCGAGCCGGCGGACTTCTCCGCCACCAGGCTTTCGGTGCTCACCTGCTCGAAGCGCCGCACCCATCGCTCCTGCGTTCGGGCTTCGCGAACCAGCAGCAACCTGCGTGAGCCGCCCTGCACCCAGCCCGCGAACTCCGCATAGCCGAGGCCCGCGCCGGCGCTCGTCGGCGGCAGCACGTCGACCCCCCAATCAGCGCCCTGCCGGTGCCACAGCCACAGCTCGCTCCAGCCCTCGATGGGCTGCACCGCCACCGTCAGCGCACGGCCGTCAGGGCTCGCCTTCGCGGAGGCGGCCCACACGGTGGCATAGGTGCAGCGCTGCGCGAGCGGCGCAGCGGCCTTGGCCTGTGTGTCGATGAGCTGCACGCAGGTCTGACCCGGCTCGCCCGGGCGCAGCCTCAGCTGCAGTCGTCCGCCCTGGGCTGCCGAGGGCACTGCGGCCCATCGCGTCGCGCCGACGCGGATCGCGGCCTCGCTGTAGTCCGGGAGGTCGTCTTCGGTCAGTTCGGACTTGTCGACGGCGGCGAGCTCGTCGAGCGCGCGCTGCGCCGCGGCCTGCGTCGGCTCGTCGTGCCGCGACTGGTCGAAGGCGATCGCTGCCCAGACTCCCGCGCGGCGCAGGTGCAGCCGATTCGACGTCGCGGCGTCGAGCCGCGCCAGGGCGGCGGGCTCGAGCCCGTCCAGCAGCTGCGCGCGCCAGCGGTCGAGGGCTCGCCGCTCGGTGGGGCGCATGCTGGCGTCGATGCAGTCGTGGCGCGTGAGCGCGAGCGTGGCGCGAGCACGCTGCTGCGGGCTGGCCTGCGCCGGGCCCATGGCAAGCACGCGGCGAAACGCCTCGCCGTCGTAGCAAAGCTGCACGCGGTCGCGCAGCTCGTGGCTGTCGTACTTCACGCCGTACTGCGCGACCACTTCGATGTGCGCGGCCACCGCGGCGCTCTGGACCGCGGCTGCGCGTTGCGCAAGCCGCTGCGCCATCACGCCGAGCGCATCGAAGGGTTCGGCGTCGATGCTGCCGGCGGGCGCGGCCTTCAGGTAGGCGGCCACGTAGGCGATGCCCAGTGCCTCCGAGCCGGGCGTGTCGCGCAGGAAGCGCATCACCGCCTTCAGCTGCGGCGCCTCGGCCTCGGTGAGCGCGAGCTCGCGCACCTGCGTGGCGCGCACGAAGCCGGCGCGCTCGCGCCGGTGGTCGTACACCTGCAGGTGGTCAAGGCGACTGCCGCGCACTTCCAGCAGCTCGCCCTGCCAGAGCTGTGCGTGGACGGCGGCTGCCGCGCCCGGCGCGGCGCGCAGCGCGGCCTTGTCCTGCGTCACGATGGCCAGCGAGAGCAGCGCGGCGGCGAAGGCAACCATCACTGCACTCCTTCGCCGGCGCCGCCGTCGTTGCGGGCCTGCTGCTGCGCCGGCAGCGGGCCGACCAGCCCCGAGGCGATGAAGCGGCCGTCGGCGCTCGGGGGCGCGATGATGACCTGCACCTTGTCCGACAGCTTGTCGGCGACCGTCTTCTGGATCAGCAGCGGATGGCGGCTGAGCAGCGCGCCCTCGCGGGCCATCTGCTCGCTGGCGACCTTGCCCAGGCGATCCAGGCGATAGGCCTCGGCATCGGCAAGCTTCTGCCGCGAGTCCGCCTCGCCCGCCGCCTCGATGCGCCGCGCCTGCGCGGCCCCCTCCGCCTGCTTGATGCGCGCGCCCTTCTCCGCCTCGGCCTCGAGCTGGCGCTGCTCGATCTGCTTTTGCTTGAAGGGCAGCACATGGCGCATGGCCTCTTCCTGCGCGCGCGCCGCGATCACCTGCTCCGCGGCGGCGGCGCTGGCGGCGGTCTCGCGCCGCGCCTTCTCGGCGAGGGCCTCGAGCTCGCTCTGCTTGACCTGCTTCTCCTTCAGCTCGAGCGTGTAGCGCATCTTCTCGGCGGCCAGCTCCTCGGAGAGAAGCCGGTCCATGCCCTGGCGATAGTCGACGGGCAGGTCGACCTTCCCGATCTGCACGCTGCGCAGCACGATGCCGTCGGCCGCGAGCCGCGGCCGAAGCTCGCTCTCGATGGCCTGCTGGATCTCCACGCGCTTGGTCGAGAAGATCTCGCGCACGGTGTAGCGGGCGAAGGTCTTGTAGGTCACGGCCTGCATCGCCGGCTCGACGATCTCGGCGCCGAGGTCCACCGGCAGGCTGCGGGCGATGCGCTCGACCTGCGACGGGTCGATGGCATAGCGCACCGACACGTCGACGCCGAGCGAGAGCCCTTCCACCGACTGATACGGCGAAGCCCCGGCCGCGAGCCGCCCGGACTCGGGTCGCGCCACGCGGTCGCGCAGTGTGATGTGGCGCAGCTCGTGCAGTGCCGGCAGGCGCAGCACCGGTCCCTCGCGCAGCATGGTGGTGCTGCCGGTGAGCTGGTTGGTGCGCACCGCCACGTCGCCGGGCGCCACGGTGTCCATCGGCGGGTGCGTCGCGAGCACCCAGGCGCCGGCCACGGCAGCGGCCAGCGTCAGCAGCATCGGGCGGCGGCCCTGGAGTCGCTCCAGTCCGGCGTGGGCGAGGGTCCCGGCCCTGGCGAGGGCCTCGGTCAGCGGCTTGAGGTTCAGGTTCATGTCGGCCTCCTTGAGTGCGTTGTGATCGACGCATCTCATTCTTCGAAGGCGCCCCGGAGGGAGAAAGCCGCCCGCGGGCCGACTTCGTTCCGTCCACGGAAGAAACCTTCACAGCCCGCGCGGCGACCGCTCCTGATAATCCGGCGCATGTCGACCGTAGCCGTCATCGAAGACGATGTGCCCACCAGCAATCAGCTGCGTGGCTGGATCGAGGCCGCGCGAGCGGGCATCGTGGTGCACCAGTGGTTCAACCGGGACGATGCCGAGGCGGCGATCGCCCGCGAGCGCTACGAGGCGGTGGTGCTGGACATCGAGCTCGGGCGTGAACGGCATGCGGGGGTGGCGATCATCAACGCCATCAACAAGCGCGGCGGCACGCCGGTGCTGGTGGTCTCGGCAATGCCGGCCGCCATCTACCGCAGCATCATGAAGGCGCTGGACGCCTGGGATTACTTGCAGAAGACCACCTTCGAGGAGGCCGACTTCATCGACACCTTCCTCGAGATCCTGCGCAGCGCTCCGGCACGAAGCGCCGCGGCACGCGAGGCCAGCGAGCTCTCGCTCGATCCGCTGAAGCAGGCGGCACCGCTGTGGCGCGGCCAGCGCGTGAATCTCCCGCTCACGGCCCAGCGCATCCTGGCCGTGCTGCATGCAAGGCGCGGCGAGGTGGTCAGCTACGAGGACCTTTTCCAGACCATCAAGAGCGGACGCAACCGGGACAACGTGCGCAAGCACGTCAGCACCATCCGCGACGCGTTCCGCGAGATCGACCCGGCCTTCGACGGAATCGAGAACGTGCCCATGCGCGGCTTTCGCTGGGTGCACGGCGAGTCATGAGGCGCTGGCGCCTGCCCGGCCGCGTGCCGCTTCGCCTGCGGGTGCTGTTTCGCGGCGTGTTCGCGCTGCTGGCGCTGGCCATGGTGGCGCTCGCGCTTTCGGTGCTGCAGGACGAGAAGCAGCGCAGCCATCGCGTCTACGCCGAGGGACTGAAGCGCAACCAGGCGCAGATCGCCGCGCGGCTGCGCCATCCGACCGGGCAGCTCGCGCTGCTGAATCCGGCCGCCGCGGACCGGCCCGCGCAGCCCGTGCACCCGGTGCTGCTGCCCTTCGCCGCCCTGGACTTCGACGATCGCGCCAAGGCGTTCCAGGCGGTGGAGATGGCCGGCTGCGCACTGCAGTACCCGAACGGCGCCACGATGTGCGCCGCGATCGGCAGCAATCCCTACGCGGGCGGCTTCGTCTATCTCGTGGCGAGCCTCGCCGTGGGCGAGCTCTCGCCGCACGCGAGCGGCGACCTGCTGCTCGCGGACGTGCACCGCGTGCGCGTCGATCTGGACTATCGCGGCGAGGTGCGTCGCTGGATCGCGCCCTACGAGCTGAGCCCCGACGGCCGCGGCCGCCTCACGGGCTACACGGGCGATGCGCCGCTGGCCTTCGGAGTGCGGCCCGTGCGCGACTTCCGCGGCTGGCTGTGGCAGGAGGGCCGGTGCGTGGAGCCGCAGGCCGAGATGCCCGGCTGCCTGCGCCGCACTTATCTGTCGGTGCGGCTGCCCGTCGAGGTATTTCGCGACGCGCTGGTGGCGCGCAATCCGATCTGGCCGCCGCCCGATCTCGACCGCATGACCATTCGCCTGCAGCTCCTCGCGCCGGGCGATGCGCCGCCGGTGTTCGACAGCGACTCCCCAGGCGCCACGCCGGCGTTCTCGCTGTCGGATCTGCGCACCCTGCTGCTGCCGGGCGAGCAGCTCACGGTGCAGCGCGAGGGCGCGACGAAGCCGCTCTTCACCCTCACCGGCGCCCGGCTCGACGACGAGCCCGTCTCGCCCTGGGTGGCGCAGGTGATCCGCAGGCTGCCGGTCGAGGGGTTCGATGCGCCGGTGCAGGCGCGCGAGGCCATCGACACGCCACAGGGCCGCTACACCCTCGTGCTCGGCGGCGACATCCGCTCGGTCAACCGGGCGCTCGCTGCCGTTGCCACGCGCCTGGCCTGGACCGTGGGCGCCATGCTTCTGGCGGTGGCACTCACCTGGGCCGTGATCGAGCTCTTCGTCATCCGCCGCATCACGCTGTTGACGCGGCGCGCGGCCGAGGTGTCGGTGGGCGTGCGCGGCGAGGAGGGGCTTGCGAGCCTGGACTTGTCGGACCTGCGCGGCAGCGACGAGCTGGGCGTGCTGGCGCAGGGCCTGAAGGACCTGCTCCAGCGCGTGAACGCCGACATGCGCCGCGAGCAGATCCGCGCGCGTCAGGAGAAGGACATGTGGCACGCGGTGGGCCACGAAATCATGTCGCCGCTGCAGTCGCTCATGGCCTTGCACGGCGCGCCCGAGGATCCGAGCGTGCGCTACATCACCCGCATGCAGCAGGCGGTGCGCGTGCTGTACGGACAGGCATCGCCCAGCGAGGCCTTTGCCGCCACCACGCTCACGCTCGAGCCGATGGACCTCTGCGCCTTCCTCGGCCACGTTGCGCGCAATGCCCGCTACATCGGCATCGACGACGTCCGCTACGACGGGCCCGGCGAGCCGCTCATGGTGCGCGCCAACGAGCACTCGCTGGAGGACGTGGTGACGCACGTGTTGCGCAATGCAGATCGGCATCGCACGCCGGGCACGCCGATCCGCATCGGCGTCGAGACCGACGAGCAAGGCGTGAGCGTCGCGCTGCACAACACCGGCGCACCGATTCCCGAGGGCATGCTGGAGCGCATCTTCGAGTACGGCGTCTCGGGCGCGTCGCCGCAGTCCGACGCGCAGGGACGTCGCGGCCAGGGTCTCTTCGTGGCGCGCACCTACATGGCCAAGCTCGGCGGGACCATCGTGGCGCGCAATACCGGCGACGGCGTGAGCTTCATCCTCACCCTGCCGCGCGCGTCGGCGTGACCCCGGCTGTCGGCACCGCTAGCCCTTGGGCACCGCCACGCCGCCCGCGCGCCGAACGGCATCGAGCACGATCTGCGTGGTGAAGCTTCTGACGTTCGCGTCGTGCAGCAGGCAGGCTTCACAGAAGACGTCGTAGGCGGCGAGGTCGGTCACGACGAGCACGAGCACGTAGTCGAACTCGCCGGTCACGCCATAGCACTGCTGGACCTCGGGGCGCGCAAGCACCTTGGCTCGCCACGCCTGCGACGCGCGGGCCGACTCGTCGATCAGGTCGACCTGCACGATGGCCGTCACGCCGAGGCCCAGCGCCTTGCAATCGAGCACCGCCGTCTCGGCCACGATGACGCCGTCCTCGCGCAGCCGCTTGAGTCGTCGCTGCACGGCGGCGGCCGACAGGCCCACGCGCGAGCCGATCTGCTCGCCGGAGATGCGCGTGTCGTGCTGGTAGAGGTCGAGGATCTGCCGATCGAGCGTGTCCAGGGTCATGTCGGGTTTCTCGGCCGCGTGCGCGGCACTGCGAATGCGGCCTCGCCGCGGGGATGGGCCCCAAGTTGCGGCGCGAATGCAGGTGCCGCGCGGAACAATTCGGGCCATGGACTTTATCGACACCCCGCACCGCCTCTCGCTCGCGAACATCGAGCGCGCCGCCCGCTCGATCGACCCGACCTTCCTGAACAGCCCGCAGTACGAGTGCGAGCCGCTGTCGCAGGCGCTTGGATGCGCGCTCACGCTGAAAGTCGAAACGACGAACCCGCTGCGATCGTTCAAGGGTCGCGGCGCGGACTTCTTCATGCATGAGTCCGCGCAGCGCCTGGCCGGGCGCACGCTCGTGTGCGCCACGGCCGGCAACTGGGGCCAGGCGATGGCCTACGCATGCCGCGCACGGGGCACGCCGCTCGTCATCTATGCGGCCACGACGGCGAACCCGCTGAAGCTCGAACGCATGCGAGCCATGGGTGCGCAGCTGCGCCTGCACGGCGATGACTTCGACACCGCGAAGAACGCGGCGCGCGCCTTCTGCGAGGAAAGCGGCGCCTACTTCGTCGAAGACGGGCGCGAGGCCAGCATTGCCGAGGGAGCGGGCACGATCGGCGTCGAACTGCTGCGCCTGCGCGCCGGGCTCGATGCGATCGTGCTGCCGCTGGGCAACGGCGCCTTGCTCACGGGCGTGGGCCGATGGATCAAGGCGGTGGCGCCGCGCGTGCGGGTGATCGGCGTGTGCAGCGAGGGCGCCGACGCGATGGCGGCATCGTGGTCGCAAGGCCGCGTGGTGGAGCGCGACGAGGTCGCGACCATCGCCGACGGCATCGCGGTGCGCTGCCCGGTGCCCGAGGCCGTGGCCGACATGGCCGGCTGCGTGGACGAGGTTCTGCTCGTGAGCGATGCGGCCATCGAGCAGGCGATGCGCCTCGTGCATTCGCACGCGGGGCTGCTCGTGGAGCCTGCCGGCGCGGCGGGCGTGGCCGCGCTCGTCGAGCACGACGGGCTGCGCGGTCAGCGCGTGGCCAGCGTGCTGTGCGGCAGCAACCTCACCGCGGAGCAGATCGCGCGCTGGCTGCGCTGAGACGCACCCTTCACCATTCATTCAAGGAGGAAGCACATGCTCGACCACATCTCGATCGGCACACATCGCTACGAGGAGGCCGTGGCCTTCTTCCGCAAGGTGCTGGCGCCCTTGGGGCTCACGCTGCTGCGCGATACAGGCCGCGAGGCCGCATTCGGCACGCAGGCGCAGTGGGTGTTCTTCCTCTACCCCGTGCCGCCCGGCGAAGGCGTCACGGCCGCCGGCATGCACCTGGCGTTCGCTGCCACCTCGCGGCAGCAGGTCGAGGAAGTGCACGCGCTGGCCCTGGAGGCAACGGCCGCGGACATCTTCTCGCCGCGCACGCGCCCGGACATCAGCGCAACCTACTTCGGCGCGATGTTCCACGGGCCGGACGGACACCGCGTCGAGGTCAAGACCGACGCGGCATGAGCCTCACGCGAGGTAGCGCAGCGCGTCGACCAGGCGCGCGAACGCGGGCGAGGCGTGCCGCCGGCTGGGGTAGTACAGGTGATAGCCCGTGAACGGCCGGCACCAGTCCTCCAGGACGCGAACCATTCGATGTGCGGCGAGGTGGTCGACGACAAGGTCCTCCGGCACGTAGGCCAGGCCCAGTCCGGCGAGCGCCGCGCCCAGCGCCATCTGACTGCCGCTGAACACGCACTGCCCTTCGACCTGCACGCTCAACGAATGGCCGTCCTTCTCGAACTCCCACGGCATGAGCCCGCCATACGTCGGCAGCCGCACGTTGACGCATCGGTGAAGCGTCAGGTCCTTGGGGCTGACGGGCAGCGGGTGCGCGGCGAAGTAGTCCGGCGTGCCGACGACTGCCATGCGCATGTCGGGGCCGATGCGCACGGCCACCATGTCCTTGGCGACTTGCTCGCCCAGACGCACGCCCGCGTCGAAGCGCTCGGCGACGATGTCGATCAGGCGGTACTCGACGCTGAGTTCCACCTGGACCTCGGGATGCTCGCGCAGGAAGCTCGTCAGCCTGGGCCAGATGACGGTCTCGGCGGCGTGGCCGGGCGAGGAGATGCGCACGGTGCCCGCGGGCTTGTCGCGCAGCGCCGAGAGGGCCGCGATCTCCGACTCGATGTCTTCGAATCGCGGCCGCAGCCGCTCGAGCAGCCGCTCTCCGGCCGCCGTGGGCGAGACGCTGCGAGTCGTGCGTGCCAGCAGTCGGACACCGAGTCGCGCTTCGAGTGCACGCACCGTCTGGCTCAAGGCGGACTGCGAGACCCCCAACTGCGCCGCAGCCTTCGTGAAGCTGCCCTCGCGGGCAACCACGAGGAATGCGAAGACGTCGTTGAAGATCTCGCGCGCCATGGTTCACCGATTCACGAGCTTCTGCCGCGCGGGCGAATAGCGTTCACCTTGCACGGCGACCTTTGAGACAGCCTGCGCGATGTCGCGCAGGTCGTCCGCCGTCAGCGTAACGCGAGCGGCACCGAAGTTCTCCGTCAGTCGATGCAGCTTCGTCGTGCCGGGAATCGGCACGATCCAGGGCTTTTGCGCCAGCAGCCAGGCCAGCGCGATCTGAGCGGGCGTGGCCCCCTTGCGGGCGGCGATGGGTGCCAGCAGATCGACCAGCGCTCGATTGGCCTTGCGCGCCTCGGGCGCGAAGCGCGGCACGGTCTGGCGAAAGTCGGTGCTGTCGAACTGGGTGTTCTCGTCGATGGCGCCGGTCAGGAAGCCTTTGCCCAGCGGACTGAAAGGAACGAAGCCGATCCCGAGCTCTTCGAGCGTGGGCAGCACTTCCTTTTCGGGCTCGCGCCACCACAGGGAGTATTCGCTGTTCTGGCGCGAGCCGGAGGCCGAGATCCTGCCCGTGCTCGCGGAGCTCGGCATCGGATTCGTGCCGTTCAGTCCGCTCGGCAAGGGCTTCCTCACCGGGAAGATCGATGCGGCCACGACGTTCGAGAGCGGAGACTTCCGCAGCACCGTGCCGCGTTTCTCGACGGAGAACCGCGCGGCGAACCTGGCCCTGGTCGACCTCGTGAAACGGATCGCCGAGAAGAAGCAGGCGACGCCGGCGCAGGTCGCGCTCGGCTGGGTGCTGGCGCAGAGGCCGTGGATCGTGCCGATCCCGGGCACGACCAAACTGCATCGCCTGGAGGAGAACCTGGGCGCGGCGAACGTCA
>Ga0105248_10005266_pt1 | contig 14232 bp, 12 predicted proteins | sample KBSS34metaG_FD_81524 | JGI IMG/M metagenome (GOLD analysis project Ga0105248, IMG submission 81524) | Switchgrass rhizosphere microbial communities from Kellogg Biological Station, Michigan, USA - KBS S3-4 metaG | ecosystem: Host-associated > Plants > Roots > Rhizosphere > Soil | place...
GAGCGCCAGGTACAGCGCCAGGTACGGATTGGCGTCCGGCGCGATGGACCGGAGCTCGATGCGCATGGACTTTTCGTTGCCGATCGGGATGCGGACCATGGCGCCGCGATTGACGGCGGAAGCCTTGATCTGATTTGGCGCCTCAAAGTGCGGATCGAGCCGGCGATAGGCGTTGACGCTGGGATTGAACGCCAGGCAGATCTCCTGACCGCTCGCAAGAATCCGATCGATGAACTGCCAGCCGCTCTTCGACAGTTTGTCCTGTCCCTTGGCGTCGAAGAAGGTGTTCTTGTCCTTCTGCGCGATCGACAGGTTGGTGTGCATGCCGTTGCCGTTGACGCCGGTCACCGGCTTCGGCAGGAAGCTGGCGGTCATGTCCAGGCGCGCCGCCACCTGACGGCAGAGGAGCTTGTAGAGCAGGACCTGATCGGCGGCGATATTGACTTCGCTGTACGAGTAGTTCATCTCGAACTGCGAGGGCGCCACTTCGGGGTGATCCTTTTCGTTGGCGAAGCCCATCGCGCGCTGCACTTCGGCGGCGGTATCGATGAACGTCCTGAGGGCATCGCCCGGCAGTGAATGGTAGTAGCCGCCGGTGCTGATGAACTCGAAGCGCCCCGTCTCGTGATAGTGACGCTCGGCGTCGCGGCCCTTGAACAGGAAGCCCTCGATCTCGTTTGCGGCGTTGAAGTGCGTGCCGTCCTTCTCGAACTTCTTCTGCGTGAAGGTCTTCAGTTTCAGGCGCATGTCGGCGAGGTACGGCCCCCCGTCCTTTTCCAGCACGTCCGCGAACACCAGCACCTTGCCCGGGCCAAAGACGTCGGAGGGCAGCCAGTACATGGCCGGCCAGTCGATGCCCAACCGGAGGTCGGATTCGGCCTGCTGCGAGAAGCCCCGGATGGACGATCCGTCGAACGTCAGGTTGTCCGCCGACTTGAGCATGAACTTCTTGTCGTAATCGAGCATGTGCAGACGGCCTTCGAGGTCGGAAAAGCAGACCGTGACGGCCTTGATGCGCTTCTCGTCGGTCAGGTACTTCACGTGCTTCTCGCGCAGCTTGTGCGCGGGGGTGTGGTTCACCCGGGCTTCTTTCGTCGCCAGGTTCATTTCTTCCAGCTTGTCGTAAGGAATCTCCAGAAAGTCTCGCAGCATCGTCGACATGGCCGTGGGCTCCTATCTCAAAGATCGGTACTTATAGCACAGCCAAGCCAGTGACAAGACTAGTCAGACACATTTTTGTGCTTGTTATCTGTAAAATTATGCTATTGACACAGAAAGGACCTTTGATTTCAGGCAAGTTCCGCGGTGGTAGCATCTACCGGCGTCAAGGAGGAGTTTTCATGCGCGTGTCGTCTGCCGTTCGTCGGGGAGTGGTGCTGGGTCTGCTCGGCGGAGGCATGATGGCGATGTCCGCGGCGTGCTCTGAGCCCGCCCCTCCGCCACCCGCCGCGCCCGTCGTCAAAACGAGCGCCGAGCGCGTCGCGCGCTACCAGGAATGCTGGAAGGCGTTCAACGACAAGGCGTGGGATCAGTTCCAGACCTGCTACACGGAGAACGCGGTCTCTGAAACCGTGGATTCGGTGCCGGCCTCGGCCAGCGGCCGGGCCGCCATCATCGAATCAGGCAAGGCGGGCCTGACGTCGTTCCCGGACCGTCGCGGAGAGTTGAAGCTCGTGCTGGCCAACGGCGACAACATCGCCGCCGTCGCCCTGTGGACGGCCACCAACACCGGCGATCTTCCGCCGGGGCCGGACGGCAAGGCCGCGCCGGCCACCGGCAAGGCGATTGGCTTCCCGATCGCGCATACCGGCGCATGGAACGCCACCGGCGACGCCGTGGTTCACGACGCGGTCTATCTCGATCAAAGGACGATGATGGCGCAACTGGGCCTGGACACCAACCCGGCGCGGCCGGTGGAAAAGGCCACCGGCAGTGCGCCGGCGATCGTGATCGCCAAGGGCGACGACATCGAGAAAGCCAATCTGGCCACCACGCAGTCGATGTTCGCCGCACTGAACAAACATGACGTGAAGGCCCTGGAAGGCTACATGGCCGATGATTACAAGGGCATCTCGGTGCCCGAGCCGAAAGACACGGACAAGAAAGAATCGGTGGCCGGGACCAGAGAAATGTTCGCCGGGTTCCCGGATGTGAAGATCACCCCGGTGACGACGTGGGCGGCCGGCGATTACGTCGTCGTCGCGGGCACGTTCGAGGGCACCAACACCGGTGACCTGGCGATGATGAAGCTCAAGAAGACAGGCAACAAAGTCTCGGACCGATTCCTCGAGATTTTCAAGTTCTCCGGCGGAAAAGTTCAGGAAGACTGGCTGTTTTACAACGGCGCGGCCATGATGAACCAGTTGATGGCGCCCGCTAAGAAGTAGCCGCCTTCAACCGCAGCGTCGCGCGCAGGCCGCCGATCGGAGACTGGCCGAGCACGATTGATCCGCCGTACAGGCCGGCCAGATCGCGCACGATCGCGAGACCCAGGCCGGAGCCCGGCGCCGCTTCGTCGGCGCGGACTCCGCGCTGCAACACGGCATCCCGCATCGCCGGCTCGAGCCCCGGTCCGTCGTCGTCGATCGTGACCACGACGTTGTCGCCGTCGAGCGCTGAGCGCACGACGACACGGCTGCGGGCCCACTTGCAGGCATTGTCGAGGAGATTGCCGAGCATCTCTTCCAGGTCCTGATCATGCGCGCGGACGGCGTGCGCGGGACTGATATCGCTGTCAATGCGGATGCCACGGTCGGCGTGGAGACGATTCAACGTGCGGATCAATCCCGCAATCGCCGGGTCCACGAGCGCACGAGCGCCGGCGGTGGCTCCGGAGGCCGAGGCGCGCGCCTGCGCCAGGTGGTAGTCAATCTGCCGTTGCATGCGCGCGATTTCCTGGCGGATGGCCAGCGCGATGTCGGCGAGCCCCGCCGTGTCCGCGCGGTCCGCTTCGTGCGCCAGGATCGCGAGCGGCGTCTTCAGGCCGTGCGCCAGATCGCCGGCTTTGGCCTGGGCGCGCGCCACGCTGTCGTCTCGTGAGGCGAGCAGGGCATTGAGATCCGTGACGAGTGGCTGCATTTCACCGGGATAGTCGCCCTGCAGGCGGCGCTCGCGGCCGGCGTGCACATCCGCGAGCCGCTCCCGCACCTGCGCGACGGCCGAGAGGCCGCGACGGACCTGAATGAGCCCGACGATCATGCAAAACGCCGCCACGGCGATGGACAGCGGGCCGTGCGTGAAGGGGAGATGAAAGTACCGCGGCGCCTGCGGATAGGTGTAGATGAGGTGCGTGACGATCACGCCGGCGATCGCAAACAGCCCGATGGTCCAGAGAAAGGCGCCGATCAGCAGCCGCGCGCGCAGCGTGAGCGCGGCCATCAGCCGGCGTCCCTGGCGGCGTCGGGCTCGTGCATGCGGTAGCCGAGACCCCGGACGGTTTCGATGAAGCCGGCGCCAATTTTCCGGCGCAGCCGGGCGATGAACACTTCCACGGTGTTCGATTCTCGATCCGCGTCACGCGCGTAGATGTGATCGATCAGCTCCGACTGCGAGACGACGCGGTCGCGATGATGCATCAGATACGACAGCACCCGGAATTCATGGCTGGTCAGCTTGACCGGCTTCCCGCCCACCGCCACACGTGCGCCGCGCGGGTCGACCGCGAGGGCGCCACAATGCAGTTCGCGCGCCCCGTGGCCGCTCGATCGCCTGATCAGCCCCCGGAGGCGCGCCAGGACCTCTTCGATTTGAAATGGCTTGGGCACGTAGTCGTCCGCGCCGCTGTCGATGCCCTGGACGCGTTCATGCCAGCTCCCCCGAGCCGTGAGCACGAGCACGGGCAGGTCCAGTCCCGCACGGCGCCATCCGCGCAAGACGGTCAGGCCGTCCACCCGCGGCAGACCAAGGTCGAGGATGACCGCGTCGTACGTTTCCGTGCGCGCCAGGAAATCGGCCCGCGCGCCGTCGGCGGCGGTGTCCACGGCATAGCCCGCGCGTTGCAGCGCCTCCGAAAGCTGCCCGGCCAGCCGCGCCTCGTCCTCGACCACGAGTATCCGCACGAAGCGGTTATAGCCCAAGGCGCGCTGAACGGCGACTGAACGCGCCGAGAGTGGGGACGGCGCGTGAGGACCTCCGACGGCCCGCGCCCCCAAAGGCCTGGACTCCGAATGACGTTCATCGCCTGTTCAGCATCGTCTCGGTACGCTGCGGCCATGGCTCAGACGCGTTCCGGACTCATCGTGGCGCTCGCGGTTTTTGTGGCGATCGCCGTCGCGATTCGCTTCTTCGGCGGGCCGATCTACAAAGCGCTTCTGGCGATGCATGGAAAGCACTGAACGGAGCCCGGGGATGATCGGCGCGGCAGTTTTGCGCGACGTGAAGTACGCGCTCAGAACGATTGGGAAGTCGCCGCTCATTGCCGCGGTGATCGTCGGGTCGATCGCCATTGGCATCGGCGTCAACACGGTGGTGTTTTCGTGGATCCAGTCGCGCGTGCGGAATCCGATCCCTGGAGCCGCACACGGCCGTGATTTCAGTCTGATTGAGCCGCGCGGCGATGGCGGGTCATATCCGGGCGCGTCGTGGCAGGAATACCGTGACGTCCGATCGCGCGTGGCCGCGTTCGACGAGGTTGTCGCGTTCCGGATGGCGCCTCTCAATGTCGGTGCCGCCGAGTGGTCCGAGCGCACGTACGGCTTGCTCGTATCGGGCAATTACTTCTCGGCGCTGCGCCTGACCGCCGATCGCGGCCGGCTCATTGACGCGAGCGACACGGCCGCCCCCGGCGCGACGCCCGTCGTCGTCATCTCGCATCGCTTCTGGCAGGCACGACTCGCGGGCGCGCGGGATCCCGTCGGCGTCGTCCTGCGCGTGAACGACCGTGACTTCACCGTCGCCGGCGTCGTGTCCGAGCCGTTTCAGGGCACGGTCATGGGCCTGACGTTCGATCTCTGGCTTCCCGCGACCGCCGCGCCGATTCTCTTCGAGGGCACGCGCGAACTCGACGAGCGGACGCAACGCGAGTATCAACTCCTGGGCCGCGTCCGTCCCGGCGTTGGAGCCGCTGACGCCGGGCGGCAGCTTGACGACGGTCTTCGCCAGCTCGCCAGCGAGTATCCCGGCACGAACGCCAGCGTCCACGCCGATGTGCTTCCGCAGTGGCAGTCGCCGTTCGGCCCCCAGCGTTCGTTGATGCTCGCGTTGGGACTGTTCCAGGGCGTGATGCTCCTGGTCTTGGCGGCCGTGGCCGGCAACATGACGAATCTCGTGCTGGCGCGGATCACCGCGCGACGGCAAGAGGCCGCCGTCATGCTCGCCCTGGGCGCGGGACGATCGCGGATCATGCGGCTCGTACTCATCGAAAATCTTCTGCTGGCGTTGGCCGGTGCGGCAATTGGCGCGCTCCTCGCCGTCTGGGGCACGAACGCGCTGCGTGCGGTGCCGCTGCCGACGCCCGGGGGACTCGAGCTGACTTTCTTCACGCCGATCGACGGGATGAGCGTCGCGTTTGCGTCGGGACTTGGCGTGCTGTCGGGACTGCTCATCGGCGTGCCGCCAGCATGGCAGCTCGCGCGGCTCGATCCCGCGGTCTCTCTGCGCGTGGCCGGCGCATCGCCTACGCGCCGGCCGATGCGGGACATCCTGCTGGGGCTCGAAGCCGCCCTCGCGATCGTCGTGCTGGTCGTGGCCGCGCTGTTTCTGAAGGGCTTTCGTGAGACCCAGACGATCGACCCAGGATTCGAGCGCCAGGGGGTGCTGCTTGCCACCTTCGACTTGCGCGGTCGCGTACGCGTGATCGAGCCGGCCAGGTCTCTCGATTTCGCCGCCCGGCTCCTCGATCAACTGAGCGGCGTCCCCTCGATCGAAAACGCCGCGCTCGCCATGTCGGTCCCGCTCGACATTCACGGAATGCCGTCGCGCACCTATCGGCTGGAGGGGCAGGCGCGATCGGACGGCGGCATGGACGAGGCACTCACGAACACCGTGACGCCGGGATACTTCAAGACGATGCGGATTCCCATGGTCGCGGGAACGGAGTTCGCCGATTTGCGCGACAAGGCCGCTCCGCTCCAGGCGATCGTGAACCAGGCGTTCGCGCGAAACTTCGGCGTCGAGGGCCGCGATCTCGTCGGCCGGCGGCTGACGACGGCCGGCGCGGTGTTCACGATCGTCGGTGTCGCAAAGGACTCCGTGGCCGCGTCCTTCGGCGAGGCGACGCAGCCGTTCATCTATCTGTCGTGGCGCGATCGACCCTCCGCAATGGCAGAGCTTCACGTTCGCACGCGGGCCGGTGCCGAAACCGCCGTGTCGTCTGTGGTCCGCGACACGGTCAGCCGCATCGACCCGACCTTGCCGCTCTACAACGTCCGCACGCTCGCGGATCACGTTGACGCGAATCAGGTGTTCCGGCGGGTGCCGGCGCGGATGTTCCTCGTGCTCGGTCCGCTGGTGCTGCTGCTCGTGGCGGTCGGAGTCTACGCGGTCGTCGCGCACGGCGTCGCGCAGCGGCGACGCGAGATCGCCACGCGATTTGCGCTCGGGGCCACTCCCCGCCAGGTCAGACGGGCGCTGACAAGGGACACGTTACGCATCGTCTTGTCGGGGACCGTGGCCGGCTGTGTGGTGGCGGCCATTTTTGATCCGCAAGCGGTCATCGGCGGCCCGGAAGACACGCTGCTTCTTGCGGGGGTCGCCGCGGTTTTCCTGGCGACGGCCTGGCTCGCAAGCTGGTGGCCGGCCCGGTCAGCGTGTGCGATCGATCCGATGTCCGCGCTGAAACAATAAGATTAAGACCGCTCAAAACCGCCCAAAATTGTAATCTCCCGGTCACGGCCCCGCCGGGTGATCCGACCCGGCCGCAATCCTAGGTAAACTTCCGCCGATCCAAACCCGCATATGATCGCTCCGCCGTGCCGATGAGCGTCGATCCCCAGGTCCCGTCCTTCGCGCGCTCGCGCGTCGAGCGGCTGATCGCGAGCGTGAGAATCGCGCTCGCGGCCGCGGGCCTGTTTGGCGTGTTGCTGGAACCCGAAGTCTCGCGGTTTCCGCAACTCACCGACGCGCTGTACGGCGGCTACTTGTTGTACGCACTGGCGCTGGCCGCGGTCATGTGGCGTCGCGACAGCACGGGCCGGCTTCCGCTCGTGCTTCACGCCGCCGACATTGTCATCGCCTCTGTGCTGCAGTGCCTCACCACCGGCACGTCGAGCCCGTTCTACGTGTACTTCGTGTTCGCGCTCTTCAGCGCGGCACTGCGTTGGAACTGGCAGGCCACTCTTCGGACGGCCGCCGTTGTCTTTCCGCTGTTCCTCGTCCTGGGCGCGTATCTGAACACCACACAGGGTCCGGCCGGGTTCGACGCCAACAAGTTCGTGAGCCGTTCCGCGTATCTGATCGTCGTGACCGTCGTGCTCGTCTTTCTTGGACAGCATGAAGCGAGGCTGCGCGAAGAGATCCGTCGTCTGGCGCGCTGGCCGCTTCCAGCGGGCCAGGACTGGACCGACAACGTTCGAGACATTCTTCAGTATGCCCGGGGCATCGTTGGTGCACGCGACGTCGCGTTGACGTGGAGCGAAGACGAGGAGCCGTGGCGGTACGTGGTCTTTGCCCTTCCCGGCGCCGCAAAGATCGAGCGTCACCCTCCGGCGGCGTTCGATCCCGTCGTGTCCCAGGACCTGGCGGAAGACACGTTCCTGTGGGCGTCGCCCGCCGATCCCGGTTCGACGATTCGTGTCAGCCGCGCCGGCCGCATGACCACCAAAGCCGGCTCGCCGATCCATGCGGATCTGATGTGCCGGTTGGGGAAAGGGGCCATTGCCTCCGCATCCTTTCGCGCGGGTCAATTGTCCGGCCGCGTCTTCTTCCTTGATCTCGCGGAACCGACGACCGAGCTGCTGCCCCTGGTCGAACTGGTCGGCCGAGAAGTGGGCGCGTCACTCGATCGGCTGCAGACCGATCGACGCTCGCGCGATCTGGCGATCGTCGAGGAGCGGATTCGCGTCGCCCGCGATCTCCACGACGGCATCCTGCAGGCGCTGACCGGAATCCGCCTCGAGCTTCAGCACGTGGCCGCGACGGACCGCCCGGGCTCGACCGCGCTGCCGGCCGCGAATTCACGGCTCGTCGACCTCGAGTCGGCCATCGCCACCGAGCAGCGCGAGCTTCGGCGGCTCATCGACGATTTGCGGCCATCACCCGGGTTGCGGGAGGAATCCCCGTTGAACGAGCGCTTGCAGGCGCTGCGATCGCGCATCGCGCTCGAGTGGCGCATTCCCGTCTCCATCACGATGTCGCCGCCGGATCTGCCCGTGCCGCCCGGCTGCGAGCGCGATCTTCCGTTCATGGTGCACGAGGGCATCGTCAACGCCATGAAGCACGGCCAGCCCACGCGCGTGGCGGTGACGATCTGCTCGGTCGACGACGAGCTGCGAATCACCGTGGAGGATGACGGCCGCGGATTCGCGTTCACCGGAGTCCGCACTCACGCGAGCCTGGCGGAATCCAACGCGGGACCGCGAAGCTTGCGGGAACGGGTCACGTCACTTGGGGGACGGATCGACATCGAATCGACCGCCGCTGGCTCTCGCGTGGCCCTCTTCATTCCGCTCCGGACTGTCCATGCCTGACGCACCCATTCGCATCGTCCTCGCCGACGACCATCCCATCGTGCTCCAGGGGCTCGAACACCTGTTCCAGCGGTACCCCGACTTCACCGTGGTCGCGTCCTGCTCGAGCGGCGACGAGGCGCTCGCCGCGGTCGGCCAGGGCGGCGTGGACGTACTGGTGCTCGATCTTCGGATGCCAGGCACGACCGGGCTGGACGTGTTGCGCGCGCTCGCCGCGAGGCCCGGCACCTGCCGGGTCGTCGTCCTGACCGCGACCGTCAGTGACGACCACGCGGCCGAAGCGATCCGGATGGGCGCGATGGGACTGGTACTCAAGGAATCGTCGCCCGACACGCTCCTCGAGTGCGTCCGGCGCGTGCACGCCGGCGAGCGTTTCATCGATCACGGGACGATGGAACGTGCCGTCGGGGTGTTGATTCGGCGCGAAACCGCGCTCGCGCAAATGCCCAAAGCGCTGACGCGGCGGGAGCTCGAGATCGTCAAGCTGGTCGCCGAGGGGCTACGCAACCGCGAGATCGCTCAGCGCCTGTTCGTGACCGAAGGCACGATCAAGCTGCATCTCCATAACGTGTACGAAAAACTCGGCGTTGACGGCAGGATGGAGCTGCTCCTCCGCGTTCAGAGTCTCGGGCTTATTTGATCCGCCACACCAGCACGCGGCCTCTGATGATGGCCCGGACATAGTCGATCGCGCCGTCACCATCCTCGTCGACGAGATCCACGTGCCGAACCGCTGACCCGCCTCCAGGAGCGGCCGTCGCCAATTGATCCAGGGTTTCCAGCGCCCACGCCAGCGAGACTTCCGCTTGTACCTGCGCCGCCCATGATGGCACCGGGCTCGCCGGCTCGGCGGCGACGCCTCGTGCGATTGACCGTGACTCGGATTCGACGGCCTGCCCGGCGCTCCGGGGTCCGCCCACCTGCTTGACTGGGATCGCGGACGGCGGCCGCGCCTGCGCGGTACCGGCCGGTGGCGATGATGTGGGACGCCGATGGCCGGAAATCGAACCGGAACTGATCCCAGGCGCCGCTGAACCGGGCAGCGGCGTCGGGAGCGAAGTGCTGACCGCGACCGTCACGTGCTGCTCGTCGGACACGAATGCCGTGCCCTCGAGATCGACCGAGCGCGCAGTGACGAGGTACATTCCGGGCGGCAGGTTGGAAAAGTCCTGGCCCACGCTGTTGAGCGGAAGCCTGACGTGTGGCGACGTCGTCTGGAACGATTCGCCGGTAAACAGATTGCTTGCGGTCGAGGTGATGGTGTACGACCCGGCCGGACACTGGGACCCGTCCCACGTCACATGCGTGGACGCGAATCTCGCGAGAATGGGTTCCGGAAGAAGAACGAAGCCGCAGACGAGACCAGCCAGCAGGCCGATCAGATTCGTTACCAGTTGTTTCATTGACCGTGACCCTCAAAAGATGCCGGCGCCGGTCACTGCGCCGCCGACTACTTGCGCAATGTATCGGCCGTTCCCACGATCTCGCCAGTGGTCTCGAGCAATTTTTTTTCGCGTTTGCGTGAGCCGTTAGATAATCACGTGATGTCCGCCGGCCGGCCGAAGGTCATTGTCGTCATGCCCGCGTACAACGCGGCCAGGACCATTGAGCAGACGTGGCGGGAAGTTATCGCGCATCCCGAGGTCGATCTCGTCATTGTCGTCGACGACGCGAGCCAGGATGAGACGCTGGAAAAGGCGCGGACCCTCGATCGCGTGATGACGTACGCCCACCCCGTCAATCGCGGCTACGGCGCCAACCAGAAGACCTGCTACCAGCTGGCGATCGATCAGGGCGCCGACATCGTCGTCATGGTCCACCCGGACTACCAGTACACGCCCAAACTGATCCCGGCGATGGTGGCCATGGTGGGCAGCGGCCTGTACCAGTGCGTCATCGCCTCGCGCATTTCGGGCGGGCAGGCGCTGGCCGGAGGCATGCCGATGTGGCGATACGTGGCCAACCGCGGGCTGACGCTCGTGGGCAATCTGCTGCTCGGCACCAAGGTTTCCGAGTTCCACACGGGGTACCGCGCGTTCTCGCGCGATCTGCTGCAGCGGCTGCCGCTGGCGGCCAATTCGGACGATTTCGTCTTCGACAACGAAGTGCTCGCGGAAATTGCCTGGCTGGGCTGTCCGATCGGCGAAGTGTCGTGCCCCACGCGTTACGCCGCCGACGCATCGTCCATCAACTTCCGCCGGAGCGTGCGGTACGGCTTTGGCTGCCTGGCGACGGCCGCGACATACCGGCTCGCGAAGATGGGGCTGGTCCGGTCACGGCGGTTCCCACGCGAACAAACCCGCGTCGGACCGACGAGCCGGCAGTAGAATTCTTCTCGATGAGCATTGTCGGATCTTCACTCCTGATCGTTGGTGAGGTTCGCGCCACCGCCGACCTCACGGTGGACGGCCGCATCCAGGGACCGGTCTCGTGCGAAGGCGGTCTGCTGACGATTCCCACGACGGCTGTGGTCGAAGGGCCCGTTTTGGCGCGCGACATCGTCGTGTTCGGCCGCGCGGACGGGCAGTTGATCGCGACCGAGGTCGTCGATCTCCGTCCCGGTTGCCTCGTGACCGGATCGATCATTGCGCCGAGCCTGATCCTCCACGACGGCGCGCAGTTCTCGGGGCGGGTCGAGCCCAACCAGCTTGACGCGGCGTTGAGCGTCGCCCGCTTCCAGCGAAAACAACGCGACGCGCAGGCCGGATGAGTCCGGCCACCGGGACAGGAGACCGCATGTCGAAGCATGGAGTGACGTTCTACACGTGGGACGAGATGCCCAAGGAAGAGGTGACGAGTCTGCTGTCGCGACGCTTGATCACGGCGGAACGCATGATGCTCGCCCACGTGTACCTGAAGAAGGGGTGCATCGTCCCGCGTCATCACCATGAGAACGAGCAGTTGACCTATGTCGTGACGGGTGCGCTGCACTTCTGGATCGGCGAGGACGAATCAGAGCAGATCGTCGTCGGAGCGGGGCAGGTGCTGCACTTGCCGTCCTGGGTCTGGCACAAGGCCGAGGCGCTCGACGACACACTCGACGTCGATATCTTCAGTCCGCCGCGCGCCGATTGGCTCGCGAAGACGGACGATTACCTGCGCCGCTGACGTGGATCTTGGACTACGCGGCCGGGTCGCGGTCGTTGCGGCGGCCAGCAAGGGGCTGGGTCGTGCGATCGCGGAGATGTTCTCCGAGGAGGGCGCGGCCGTGGTGCTCTGCGCCCGCGGCGAAGCGGCGCTGAGCGAGGCGTGCCAGGCGATCACCGCACGCGGGGGCCGAGCGCACGGTGTCGTCGCGGACGTCGCCATTCCCGGAGAACCCGCGCGCGTCGTCGCCGAGGCCGCGCGGGTGTACGGTCCGGTCGAGATCGTCGTGACCAACAGCGGCGGTCCTCGATCCGCCACCTTTGATCTCTTGAGCGACGAGGACTGGGACGCGGCGGTCCGGACGCTGCTGACGAGCGCCGTGGGCTTCGCACGCGCCGCCTTGCCGGGCATGCGCGCGCGTCGCTGGGGCCGGATCCTGAATGTCACGTCGATCGCCGCCGTCCAGCCTGTCGATGGCCTGATGCTGTCCAACAGCGTGCGCAGCGCCGTCCATGCCTTTGCCAAGACGCTGTCGAACGAAGTCGGCGCCGACGGCGTGACGGTGAACAACCTCGTGCCGGGGTACACCCGCACCGATCGGGTGATCGATCTCGCCAATCAGATGGCCTCATCTGGCGGCACGACACCGCAGGAGGTCTCCGCGCGATGGGAGGCGCAGATCCCGATGGGACGACTCGGCGAGCCCCGCGAACTGGCCGCGCTGGCGGCGTTTCTGGCGTCAGATCACGCGGGGTACATCACGGGACAGTCGATCGCGGTGGATGGGGGCTGGATCCGGGGAGTCTAGAAGGAACGGGATAACGGGATAACGGGGCAACAGGATAACGGGATAACGGAAGAAGCCAAAAACGGTTACCCCGTTACCCCGTTACCCCGTTATTCCGTTATTACGCTCTTACTGATGGAGGATCTTCGCCGCCCTGAACAGCGTGTCCGCCGACGACAGCAGTACCCACCGAAGCCGGGGCGGGTAGTTCTCCGGTAGCTCCGCGATGAACTCGCGCACGTCGGCGGCGGTCTGGGGCGATTGATAACCCCACAAGGTCGCGTCCACCCAGCGCTTGGGAAAAAAGATGTCGCCCGTCCGCTGGATGTCCAGCGTCAGCCCGAGCGCGTCGATCACCAGCTTCTTCGACGCGGCGGCGCGCAACGGATGGTGCAGGTAGTGAATCGCCTCGAGCACCCACGCCTCGTGCCGGCGATTGGCGACGTCGCGCAGACTGTTGAAAAAACTCTCGCGCTGCGCAGAGTCGCGCGCAAGGGCCGGCCTGACAAACGCGAATCGCGCCTTCCGGTCGGCGTTCGTGAATCGCGCGAGCTGCGTCTCCAGAATTTCCGCCGCCTGCGGCACGTCACGGACCGCCAGCTCGAGCGCGAGTGTGGCCTCGTCGGCCTCCGCCATCGGCAAGCTGGGAATCTTGACGTCGCGCCGCCAGACCTTCTCCAGCCATCCCACCGCTTCCGGCGTCGTGGCGACGGAGCGAAGCGCGGCGAACCAGGCGGCCTTCTGGCTGGTTGACGACGCGTGGTCGAGACCGGCTTGCAGCATGGTTTCGAGCTTCGGCCCGAGATCGACGCGATCGTCGGCCGCCGTGAATCGCCAGAAGAGCGTGCTCGCATCGTCGAGCATCTCATTGGTGTTGAGCTCGTCGGTTTCCTTCGGCAGAGCGGCGAACAACACGGTGGCCAGGCGATCGGGCCCGATGCGGCTTTCGAGCATCGACTCCCAGAGCAGGACCAGCGCCGCCCCGCGCAGCAGCGGATCGGGCATGGTGGGCAAGGCCGCGGCGAGCGCTTCCAGATCCGCCGCGTCCAGGACGAAATCGCCGTAACCGAGCCCGCCGCCCGTTGGCAGCACCCACAGCGGCGTGGCGCCCGCCGGCAGCGTCACCACGGCTCGGCCTTTGAGATCCACGCGCGTATGGTCGACGTGTCCCGCGTAACCAATGGCCACGTCGAGCTGCTCGGGCCACACGAGTCCGCGCCCGAGCGGATCGGATTCCTCGAGCGTCACGGTGTGGGCCGATCGATCCTGTTGAACCGTGATTCGCGGACGGCCACGCTCTTCGACCCACGCATGGCTCCACGCCGCGAGATCGGCCGGCGTTCTGGCATCGAGCACCGCAATCAATTCCGGCCAGGTCGCATTCCCGAATCGATGCGTGGCGAGATACTCGCGAAGCCCATCCCGGAAGGCATCAGCCCCCACGATCAGCTCGAGCTGCCGCATGACGATAGGAGCTTTTTGGTAAATGATCGCGCCGTAGAGGGACGCGGCGTCGCGCAGATTCGACAGCGGCTGGCGGATCGGATTGGCGCCCTCGGTGCGGTCGACTTCGTAGGCGCCGGGGTAATGCTGAAAGAAGAATCGCAGCTCGTGGTTCACGCTGGGAAAGGACGGATTCACGATCTTGTCCGCCATGAAGTTGGCGAACACTTCTTTCATCCACACGTCGTTGAACCAGCGCATCGTGACCAGATCGCCGAACCACATGTGCGA
>Ga0105248_10005270_pt1 | contig 14226 bp, 13 predicted proteins | sample KBSS34metaG_FD_81524 | JGI IMG/M metagenome (GOLD analysis project Ga0105248, IMG submission 81524) | Switchgrass rhizosphere microbial communities from Kellogg Biological Station, Michigan, USA - KBS S3-4 metaG | ecosystem: Host-associated > Plants > Roots > Rhizosphere > Soil | place...
AAGTATTCGGCGAGGAGCCCAGTTGGCCCCCTGGTAACGAAAAGCCCCTGATGGAAATGTGGCGCCGGGACGACCTGGAGTTTTTGAAAAAGGCTTTCTTCCAAAAGGGCGCTCCAGCCCCACCGGCGGTGAATAAAGGCCAAAAATGACCCGTATCCTGGGTTAATCAAAAGACTGACTTTTAATTCCTTTCAGGTATACCTTGACAAAGGTCCTGTATCATTGGCGGGTCCGTAGATACAAGGAAGAGCCGAGGGCGTGCAGCCTACCGAAGCCAGTCAACCGGAGACAAACCGCAGCCAGGGCCCCAAAGCCGGCGGCGCGCGCCTTGTCGTCTCATCGGTCTTTATGGCGGCCCTACTCCTTATAGGTCTTGACCTTTCTTTCGGTTATTTCCACCCCCTGCGGGGCGTTAAGACCGTCGGCCTCGACCGGGGTGAACCGTTTAATGCCAGCAGCGCCGTGCGCAAGGGCTTCGCCAGCGACGCTCGACTGCTGAAAAAAGGCACAGAGCTGAGCGAGGTCGTCCTCCTTGGCTCGTCTCTAGTAGTAGCTCCCAGCTTGCAGAGCGAATCGACATATCAGGGCAAACCGCTTGAGCGCTTCAATAACAGGCGCCTGACGAGTTTCGAGGAGTATTTGAAAGAGTCTCTCAAAGGAAGCGGTGCGGCCGAGTCAGCACCCGAGATTCGTAGCTATCTTTTAGCCTCCGGCGGCGCGATGGCTTCCGACGCTTATTTCGTCGAGAAAAATGTTTTGAGTGACGCGCCTGATAACGGCCGGCACCTTGCCATCATATATGGTATCGGCCCCCGAGACTTCCAGGACAATCTTTTCCCTCGTGTAGACTCCAGCAATATCTTTCAGGTGCTTGGACGGTTGGACGATCTGCCTACTGTCTTTAAGAGCGAGCCTAAGATTACTTTCGAGGAGAAGGGCTCCATTTTTATGGGCCGACTTTCCTCTTTGATGCGATATCGCGAAGACATTTTGCGCGTTGTAGCAGTGCGCTCTAAACGCGCTAGAAAAACTCGTACCTGGTGTGATGTTTGAGAAATACAGCGATACGCTCACGCTCAAGCGGCAGAAAGACGGGCTTTTCCCCGAGGAAGCGCAGGGCACGCCGCTGGTCTATCCCGATCTGGCGATCGATCACAATGACTGGACGAAGACAAATTACGAATATATCCGCCGCTACAATCCAATTGATCAAACGAAATCGCAAACTCAGTTTGCATATTTCGAACGCTTTTTGCAGCTGGCCGCCTCGCGCCACATCAGCGTACTCGTAGTAAATATGCCCATCTCCACTGCCAATCGTGGTCTTATCCCGCCCGGCTTTTATGACAAGTATGTGGCCACGACGAGAGACATGTGCCAGAAATACGGTGCCGATTACAGTGACTTCAATGTCGAGCCCTGGTGCAAGGACGAAAACTTTGTTGACTCAGTGCATCTCAAACCGCAGTTGAGTAAGGCCTTCATGCAAGACCTGGCCAAGACCGCAACACATTCCAGTGTATCTTTAGCCGCGGTGCATCGTGGACGAAACCTCTAACGACTCAACGGCCGGCAATAGCTCAAACGCCAAGCCCAAAAATCTCTACATGCTTCCGGGCCTGCTGGCAGACATCAATCTCAGCATCTTTGGCGCCATCATGTGCAGCGTTATTGCTTGTTTTAGCGCTATCAGTCACATCGCCGATCTGATGGTGCAGTTCCGAGTGCAAATGGCTGCCGCTCTGGCCTTTATGGTGTTGTTTTTGGTGCTTTCTTATAAGGCTAAGCCATCACCGAAACTATTGCCGATGACGATTTTGGCACTGGTACTAAATGTGGTGTGTATCGGCGTCAATACAATTTCCTTTGAAGGCGCCGGTCCCTTACCGGACGGTGCGATGGAAAAAGCTGCCAGAACTTTGACTGTCCTGCAATTCAACGTCCATAGCTCTAATCAAAACTATCAAGCCCTTATAGATTATGTGGGCAAATACAACCCCGATGTTTTGTGCCTGGAAGAGTATAATTCCGACTGGCACGAGGGCCTTTCGCCACTGCGCAAAGCCTATCCGTATCAAATTGTTCGTGCGCGCAATGACAATTTTGGTGTGGCGATTTATTGTCGCCATCCGATTCAGAATAGCGCAATATTACCGCTCGGCGCAGCCGGTGTCCCGAGCGCTTATTGCCAGTTGGAGCTAAACGGAAAGCACTGGTCAATTCTCGCTACTCATCCATTGCCGCCTACTACAGGAGCGTCTTACGGATTGCGCAATGACCAGTTTCAGGCGCTTGCGGCTTTTGCCAAAGCCGACAAAGGCGACTCATTTATTCTGGCGGGAGATCTTAATTGCGCGCCCTGGTCGGCTCACTATATCAATCTGCTAAGCGCTTCCGGGCTCAAAGATTCCCGCATTGGATTCGGCATAGGAGAATCCTGGCCGGTTAACTGTCCTGTATTGCGAATTCCAATTGACCATGTTTTTGTCTCGAAAAACGTCAAAACCAAAGTCCGCCGCGTGGAGCCGTCACTGGGCTCGGACCATTTGCCGGTGTATGTTGAGTTAACGGCAAGTAAGTGATTGTCTCTCCCGCTGTTTTTTTTATGGCGGTCGTATATGGCCTATTTATCGCCGAGGCGTCTCGTCGGCCAGTGTCTCAGCGCGGCTCAAAAAATCGTTCATAACTTCAAATACATCTCGCTGACGAGTCGCTAATTCGACATCGTCGGCAAGTTCTAGGAACCGTGCTACTTGTGCTGGTCCTGATGCGTGCATGGTCTTAAAGTGCCTGCGAAGCTTTTGCAGAGCTTCAGTCATTAGGCCATGGTGAATGTCAGGTTTTATAGCTTCTAAAACGGCTGTTGCACCGCCCTTGTAGTTTTTGATGAAGTAGTACAGATCATAGGAATCTTTGTCTTTGAGACGGCTGAAAATTGCAGCGCATTTCATTACGATAATAGGGGCTGCGCCTGCTACTTTGAGGTTGACGCTGTCGTGGCCGCCTTTGTCCGGGAGGTCTCCTTCTATTGTCACGACTTCGTACCTGGTAAAAACTAGGTCGACTCCTCGCGCCTTTAGTGCCATGACGTCTTGAACGGGTTCATGACGTCGGCTCTTTCCTCTTTCGATGTTATATTGGCCTGTCAGCAGATCGAGGACAACTACTCGATCAATCCCTTCTATATTGATTGTTCGGAAATATTGAAACTGCTTGGCTTTGTCTGTATTTTGCCGATAGTTATGGCCAGTCAGGAGTGCGTGGATTTTCCCGTATGCTTCGTTTGGTATGAGCAAGTGATTCAAGGCCAGGTCAACGTCCGCTGTCCCTAAGTGAGGATCGTTTTCATTGTTAGCAAGTAACGTTGGTATCCAGCCACCGACTAAGACTATGTTGTCCCAATAAGCTCCTAAGATGCGATGCAATTCTAAGATCACCGATTCACAGGCTCGGGTTTGTTCTGCTGAGTAGTCGCTAGCTCTCGTCTGCAGGGGCAAAGTCGCTTTCCTCCCAACCGAGTTTTATTCTGGTATCGAATAATACTTCGGCGGTTTCTTGGACGCGACCTTTCTGTGCTGAGAAATCGAGATACAGCTGTAAGTCGCTCACTACGCACAAACCCTGAATCTGTCTGGTGTTGTACAAAATGTCAGTGTCAAATGGCTGCAAAATAATCACATTTCCGCCGCTTTCCACGTATTTAAAGCCCAGACGTTCGGCAATGATGTGAGGCTCTTGCTGCGTATAAATATGAATGCGACTTACCCCTTTTGCGTGCTCCACACCGGTCATTTTGGCTGCCGTCGCGAGAGTAAACGCATGTTCAATTCCCGTGCTTATGCACTTTTGGGAAATCAGCGTCTCTAATTCGTTAAGTGACAGCGGCGAATAAAATTCCACTGCTTTGTGTTTTTTGAACGGATACTCTAGCGCCCATTGTCGAAGAAGTTGTTCTGGTTGAATTACAGTAAACGCTTCGCCCCGCTGCTCTAATATTTCGCTATCCATGAGTTTGGTTTTGATTTGTGATACCAGGCCGATGCTAACCGATGCTTCTTTAGCTAACTGTTGCACATGCCAGGGCCCCGCGGGATCGGTTAGAAGCCGTCGAAGGACCCGACTTGCCTTTTCTTTGAAGACAGATTGTAGTTGCCTAGATTCCGCTTCTTTCTCAAAACCGAATCGATCAATAAAGATTTTGTCGAAGGAAATAAAGCAATTGCCTTGGAGATCAACATATCCAACTCCGGAGTCCTTGCAAATGGCGCGACTGCTATCACTGACGTATGGGGCCGCAAACAGGAAATAGGCGTCTGGGAATTGCTTCTTACGCATGTTCCATGAAGCAATGGCTGCCTTAGTATTTCTGGGCTGACCAACTTGTTTTGCTTCGACAAAAATAGTGCGGGCATCATTGCCGATTTTCAGTGAGAAAATGAGGTTGTTCGGTTGATCTGGTTTATCGCAAGGCCGATCAATTTTTTGTATGAATGGAATGGAACGGCAGATTTCTTCAAGTTGATGCGCTATGCCGTAAGACAAATCCCCTTCACCGTGTTGCTCAGTTGTACGAATTTCCATAGTATGTTTCACTCCATATGCTTATTTTAGCAAATGTTGAAATTGCATGCTGTGGTGAAAGATACGAAACATTGTAGTAAACATGTTGTGAACAATGCCGGATGCTGGCACTGTTCGGCCGATGCGATAGGATGGATATTGAGGGAGCCGGCGTTGACAAGTGCATTCGACTCCAGCGAGGCAGAAAATGAGCCAAAGGTTCAGGCCGGAGGTGACGGTGCTCGCATTGGCGGCCGAGGTACACGCAACGGGGCCGGCGATGAGAATTCTGGCGGAAATACTGATCGATTTAAGCCCGGGCAGAATGTCGTTTGTAAGGTTGGTCTATGTGAGTATGAGGGCGGCTATTCCGTCACTGTGGTTGAGACTGGAGAGTTCGGTTACCTGAGAACTACCGCGAAACTGAGGCCGCACGACGAACTATCGGCAGTGTTTTATGGTTGGTCCCGAGTTGGCAATTACAACCAGCACTGCACTTATCCCTTGTTCAGCGTGCCAAATTCAGAGTTGCTCAAAAATGCCAAATTACAAAAAACGACTGCCTTTGACTTTGTCGACTCGTCAAAATTGAGAGAGCTGCTCGGCGACCACTGGTAGCAGTTCGTATAAACGTCACGCGAATTTTTTTAGTCGCCCAATATCTTCTCTGGGCGAAACTCCAAACAGCCGCTTATATTCTCTACTGAACTGAGACGGGTCTTCATAGCCAACGACTTGAGCCGCCGCTCCAGCGTCATAGCGCTCGGATAGCAACAGTCGTTTTGCTTCTTGTAGGCGAAGGAGCTTTTGAAATTGCAGAGGACTCATTGACGTTGTCGTTTTGAAGTGCTCGTGAAAGCTTGAAACGCTCATATTCAGCTCTTTTGCAAGTTGTTCGATGCGCAGGGGCTCTTTGTAGCGTTCTTGCAAAAACTGCACTGCCCTGGTAATTCTATGTGTCTGCTCTCCAAAATTGGCTAACTGTCTCATTCTCTGGCCTTGGTCGCTTTTGAGTAATCTGTAAATGATCTCGCGAATCACCAGTGGCGATATCATCCTATAATCGTCTTTGTGCCCAAAGAGTTCTGACAGTCTCAAGAAGGCGTCCAGTAGCTCTTCGGAGAGTTTGCCCAAAGCGACTGATTTGACACTTGTTTCACTCCGAGCCGGTAATATCCCGGCCTCCACGCAAACAGATGCAATCATAGTCGGATCAAATTCCATCTTCAGGCAAAGGAAGGGCTTATCAGGAGAAGCTTCTACAACTTCTCCGACGATTGGCATGTCCAGCGATGCGAGTATAAAGTGATCTGCATCGTATCGGAAACGCTCTCCGGCGAGCTCCAATTCCTTGGCGCCCTGGGCAACCACACAGATAGATGCGGTAAAAAATCCGTGCGTTCTCGGAGTCGGTTCATTAAACCGATAGATATTCAAATTGTCTGCGACCGGCGTACAGCCATCATGCTTGGCCGTTTGGCTCAGACGTTCTATGAATTTCTGCCGTTTCGTGTCCATTTTTCAGCCTTGTTATTCTGGAGTATTGTCCAAGTATTCTGGAGTTTTGTCTTAATATTGCCTCTAAAATCAGCATATCATTGAATTGGGGCCGCGGCTCGTCGTAGTTTTGTTGTAATGAACATTCTTGTGAGGACATAACTTTATGGATATCCGTAAACTTGGCGGTTTAGCTGTATCAGAGCTTGGATTTGGCTGTATGAGTTTGAGCGCTAACTACGGTCCGGCGGTGCCGCGAGAGCATGGCATAAAGGTGATTCGGGCCGCTTTTGAAAAGGGCGTCACCTTCTTCGATACCGCCGAAGTCTACGGGCCATACACCAATGAGGATCTGGTTGGCGAGGCGCTTGAGCCGTTTCGCGACAAGGTGGCCATCGCCACCAAATTTGGCTTTGATATCGCCACACATGGTCTCAATAGCCATCCTGACCAAATTAAAAAGGTGGTTGATGCTTCACTCAAGCGCCTGCGGACTGATCGGATCGATCTGCTCTATCAACATCGAGTAGATCCTAAAGTCCCTATAGAAGATGTGGCTGGTGCGGTAAAAGAACTGATTGCCGCCGGCAAAGTATTGCATTTTGGCCTATCGGAAGCGAGCGCCAACAACATACGCCGCGCTCACGCAGTGCAACCGGTTGCTGCTATTCAAAGCGAATACTCGATCATGGAGAGAACTCCCGAGCATGATGGCGTGCTGGAGATCTGCGGAGAGCTGGGCATTGGCTTCGTTCCGTGGGGACCGATTGGTATGGGCTTTTTGACTGAGAAAATAAACGCTGACACCAAATTTGATTCCAAAACAGATTTTCGCGGAAGCTTTGAGCGTTTCCAACCAGAAAATGCTGCGGCTAATCAGCCTATAGTTGACCTGCTTAAACGAATTGGCAGCAAGCACAACGGAACGCCCGCGCAGATTTCATTGGCATGGCTATTGGCTCGGAAACCGTGGATAGTCCCTATTCCAGGCACGACTAAACTAAACCACCTTGAAGAAAATCTCAGTGCTGTTAATATAAAACTGACTGCGGAAGATTTGGCCGACCTTGATAAGGTCAAGGTACACGGCGGCCGATTGAGTGAAGTGCACAGACAACAGTTCGATCTGACAGTTTAGCGACTAGCCTTACATTTGGCCAAACGCGGTTTCTACTTTTGCTCTGGCACAATCCCCGTTGTTTCGAACCATTTGTCTACAAGCTTTGGCCACTCGGTTATTGGATATTTGGTTTTACGCAAACCAAAGGCATGACCGCCCTGGGCGTAGATATGCATCTCGGCCGGCACTCCGGCTTTCTTAAGCGCGGCAAAATATGCAATAGAATGACCGACATCATCTACTGGATCATTTTCGGCTTGCAATATAAATTGAGGTGGTGTGTTTTTTGTCACCTTAATATCTGATACCAGACCGAGTGTGTTTGGCTCGGTGTTTAGATGACCGGGGTAAAGCACCACGGCAAAATCGGGACGGCAGCTGACTTTATCAGTGGCATCGACCGGCGTGTAAGTGCGTGTATTATAGTGATTGCTCATGGCCGCGGATAAATGCCCACCGGCTGAAAATCCAAGCACGCCGATTTTGTGCGGGTCAATTTGCCATTTGGCCGCTTGCGAGCGCACCAGGCGTAGTGCCCGCTGGGCGTCTTGAAGCGCAAGAGGATTCTTTGGATAGGGGCCGGTTCTGGGGAATCTTTTATAGCCGGGCACACGGTATTTGAGCAGGACTGCCGTGATGCCTCTAGATGTGAGCCAGTCGCAGATTTCGGTGCCTTCCAGATCCACAGCCAGCATCCAGTAACCGCCGCCGGGATAAACCATTACTGCCGCACCGGTGTTTTTGCCTTTGGCCGGATAAACGATCATTGTGGGCTGGCTGACATTGTGTATCCCTACGACAGATTTACCTCCGATCAGACCTTTCGGATCGCAGGTGGTCAGGTTTTCGGGCTTGGCTACTTTGGTCTTGCTCGGGATAGCACTCGGGCTTGGCCATATCGGGATTTGTTTGTTGCCGTCGGCGGGTTGCCATTCGGCTATTTCGTGTTCATCCTGGACCTTCGAAATCTTTGAATCGGCAGGAGCTGCTGATGCTGCCGTCATAAAGACTGTAGAAAAACACACGCTTGCGCAAACCGGCAGCGCGCAAGCTCTGAACAAATTAGTCAAAGCATTCTCCTTGCTAATCAGCCTTGCGCTTGCTCATTTCGTTGGCGATTTCGCTTATCACTTTGCTGATGATGTCGCTGTAGGGATCGAGCTCGTGAGCACGTTGGGCTGTCATTCTCGCACCTTCCATATCATGGTGCATCAGGCACTCATGGGTGAGCAGGAGCCAGGCGTCAACATAGTCGGGGTTGATTGCCAGGGCGCGGCGGGCACAATTAGCGGCACGCTCGGGATCTTCCAGCTTCAAATGTATTGATGCCAGGCCAATTTCCACCCATTCAAGCTTGGGATATTTCTCGCGCATCGATTGGAAAGCGGCGAGCGCTTCCGGCAATTTGTTGTCCTGCACCAGTTTGTCGGCGCGCTTGTACTCTTGGGTCGCTTCCGGTGTGACTGTGTATTTAGGCAAGTAGCATTTGAGGTAGAGTCGGGCTTTGACCTTGGCCCGCATCGAGCCCGGTGCATCAATAGCCTCGTTAAATAACGTTCGTGCTTTCTCCACATCCAGATCAAATCTAGCTTTGTTGGCCTCGCGGAAATATCTATCCGCTTCGGTTTCGCCGCGCCAGAAATTTTCTTGTTGTCTGTTGGGATGAGATGGGTGAATGTCGCCGGGACGCGGGATAAAAGCTTCAGGAGCGGCTGCACATGGCCTGATAGTCATGCTTGTCATGGCAATGCCAAAGCTTGACAGCGAACTTGCTGACAAAACAAGAAGGACTTTGCGAACTAGTGCCATAACGGGGCGTCTTTTCCTGCAATACTTTCGACTCTGATTGTACGAGTATTGTCGGTTTTTGGCAGGCCCGCAACAAATTCTTTTTGTTTGGACATTTCGTCGGCGATGATGTTAAGGAGCTCGGCGCCGCCCCAGCGGTTGAGGTGGACCGTATCGAGATAGTGGGTGGTTTCGACAAAGCGCTTATCATCGAAGAGATCGACGAAATAAGCGCCGTTCTTTTCGCTTGTAGTAGCGAGATAATCGCGGAATTCATCCCAGAAAGCTGTGGGCAGCAAGGCACGATTCTTGGCCATGCTGGGCATGCCGACCACTATGGTTTTGATGTTTTCGCGTTTGAGATAACTGAGCAACTCGGCGAAGTACGCTTCCTGACCGGCGAGGCACGGTGGATTGGGCTTTTTGTAGCGCTTGATGTATTCGGCGGAGTTATCCATAAAGAGATACGGCGGGCTGTGTGGTATCAGCCACTGCCCTCTTTTGACGTCCTGGGCTGAGCCGGAGATAGCCTGTAACACTTGAGTATCCACGGGCTTCTTGAGCTTTTTATCGACGTTCAGAACACCTTTGGCTTCAGGATTGGTGAAGGTCGGTTGATTGGCCAGGCTCGGCGGTGTGTCACCGCGCATGATGGCAGTCACTTGTTTTAGTGGCATGTCGCGTTTGATCAGATAGTCCAGATAGCCGAAGTTGTCGTTGTACGAAACCTGGGCCAGGTTGCGTAAATCGGCGTATGGTTCGAGGAAATGGAAGCAGTCGGTAGCGCTGGCCGAAGGCAGCGAGTTATCGATGAAGTCGCGGGGATTGACTCCAATGATCGCCACCTTTGGTTTGTGGTCACCCTTAAACAAGCTCTCGGCAATGAGTAAATGATCCGATGCCATCGCCCCGCCCATGGCGAAGTTGAAGACCTTAGGATTGAGCCCAGCTGTCTTCTTCAGAGTCTCGGTCAGTCTGGTTACTTCTCTTTGATCGCAGGTGTCGACGTTTACTCCACGATGTTCGGCTTCAGCGGAAAAGACGGCGGAGCCCATCTGTGAGCTGCCCAGTATCACCACATCCGGTGCCGGTTGGCTGAGGTAGGTGCGTGCTACCCACCAGACCCAGGGCCCTTCGCCGCGGGTTTCATAGTTTGAAGATTTGACGGCTGCCAGGCTCAACTGTTTGGGCTTATTAGCACCGGTGGCTTGCAATACATAGGACAGCGCGACGTTGACCACGACAAAGAGGGCGACGGCTACGGGGAAGGCGCTTGTTTTACGCTTGTCCGGGGTGTTTACGGTGTTCGGTTTGTTGCTTGTGTCGTTCATGCTTCCCACCTCACATCAAAGGGCCAGGACTGGCGCCTGGCTTGTGGAGGTCGAGCACGGGGTTGCCTTTGCCTTGCAGCGGTCCGAGGACATTTTGCAGGTCCTGCTGCACTTGATTGGGGTCGATTGCCGGGTTGGCGGCGAAGCCCTGTTTCTGATGCAGAGTCATGCCCGAAAGTTTCAGGGCTTGATTGGTCTCGGTCTCAGCAAAGAGACGCTCAGTCAGATAATCGAAAAATTTGGCGCCGCCGAAGCCGTTCAAATGCACAAAGTCATGGTAGTCGCTCTGGTTGTAGACGGTGAAATTATTCAAGTCCCAGACAGCGCGCATGTTGTTTTCCTGGGCGAAGCGCTGCAGAGAAGCAATGTAATAGAGATAGTTGGCCGGCTTCAGAATAGTGATGTTTTCCTTGGAGATAGGCATGTTGACGATAACCAGCTCGATGCGCTCCTTGTGGCAGAGTTCGACCAGTTTACTGAGGAAATAAAACTGAGTTTTGTAGGTGCGGCTGTCGGGATTTTTGTAGCGCTCCATATACTCGGCGGTGTTGTCGCGAAAATTCCTGCGCGCTTCTTCTAAGGTAGCTGGATGCGTTGAGATGGCGTTGGGGAAAATCTCGCCGGTTTTGTAGCGGGGCAAAAGTTGCGTCCGCTGCCAGTAACTGTACTCACGTGAGCCGTAGGGCAAAGGCGCCAGGGTCCCTAGAAGTTTTGTCTGCAGCTCTTCATTGGCCAGTTGCATATCCAGCGCGTGATGGGCAAAGTAGAGATTGCGATCGACGAACCATTCCAGTTTGCCCAGTGGGTCGCGGAAGAGCGCGCCGGCACATTCGTCGGTGCTGACCAGACGATTGAGGAAGTGGAAAGGCTCTGTATCTGTAGGATTGCTCAGAGAAGAGTCGATGAAATCTCTGGGAGCGACACCATAAATCACAACGTCGGGGCGATTGGCGGTGGCCAGCATACCCTTAAGTGTTAGATAGGCGTCTGAGGGCATCTGACCGGGGGCGGCCAGATTGTACGTTTTGAAGCTCCCGCCAAATCTTTTTTGCAGTGAGTCGTCGAAATATTCTGCCCCATGATGTTGGGTCAGATCCAGGCCGCGTTTTAGATAGTTGGCATCGCAGCAGGTAACGGCGCTGACCATCAGCGATGAGCCCAGAAGGGCAACGTTATGTTCCTGGCGCTCGCTGGTTGCTTTTTTCAAACCGTCGAAAGTCCACCAGGCCCATCCCCGGTAAGGGAATTTATAGGGGTCGAAGTTGAAGGGAGCAAAAAAGGAGAGGGCCACATTGAAGGCAAAAAATACCGATAGTGCCGTGGCAAAGGCGCTCATTCTACGTTTCATGGTCATAGTTGCGCCCCCTTCTTAGAAGAGGTTTTGGTCGCTACTATTTTGTCGCTGGCCATTGTTTTGGCCATCAGATCGAGGAGTTTGGCTCCGCCACCCGAGTGCAGGTGCACGGTATCTTGAAAGTCCGCCAGTTTGAAGGCGCCACTTTCGTGCATATCGAGGAAACTGGCGCCGGATTCTCTGGCGATTTCGCGCAGACGGCTGCGATAAAGCTCCCAGGATTTGTCCGAGATCAGGCCTCTGTTGATATCGGTAATCGGCATGGCATAGAGCATGACGTGGATGTCGCGTTCTTTGGCAATGGCCAGAATATCGTGCAAGAAGCTCATCTGGCCGTTGAATGTTTCAACTTTGAGCTTCTTGTAGCGCTTCTTGTACTCGTCGATATTGTCTAAAAATTTTGGTCTGTTTGTATCGTTGGTCGGGCGGAAAAGGCAGGTGTTCTGCGCTACTTCAAAAGGACGGTAGTCGGGCATGACCTGGCGGCGCATGGCATAAAGCTCAAGGTCGGTCATTTTGCTGGGCGGTTTGGGCACGAGCTGGTCGAGGAAGTTCAGCGCCGAGCGGTTGAGATCGAGGGCCAACTGGCTCCTCTGGCCGTAAGTGTAGAAGGCTCTGGTGAGTTCAAAATTGAGACGTTCCTGCCAGTCGGGGACTATAAGGGCAGCGTGATCGCTCCAGTCGCAGAAGCGCGAGAGGTAGATAAAAGGATCCGTGGCGCTGGGCGAAGGCAGCAAGTTGTCCATGAAGTCGCGCGGTCCGACTCCATACACAAGCACTTTGGGGGCGTGCTTACCCTCGAGCAAGAAGCGCGTTATCAAATAAGCATCGGAGGGCATTTCGCCCGGGAGCGCGAAGTTGAAGGAGTTCACCGACTTGCCCGAATACTGTTTGAAGTGTTCTTCAAAAAACAAACTGCGGTGGTGTGCGGCACCGTCAATGGTTTTATTGGTGAAGTCAGCGTCCACGCCATCGAGGGGGACCAGCATCAGAGATGAGCCCAGGAAGACGACATCGGGGGTCTGCGGCCGGCCGAGGAAGTCCTTTATGGCCCAGGTGGTCCAGGTGTTGAAGGCAAAATCGGCCGGTTTGAGCCGGTCAAAATTGCTCACGGCCATCAGGGCGCATAGGGCGCAGAAGGCCAGAAACGAGGCAAAGAAGCGGCTTCTGAAGAGTCCGCTCAATTTCAGATTGTGGTCTCCACCAATAGAATTTCCAATAGATGAACCGGGTGTCGCAACGCCTTTGACAGCGTCTTTTTGCGGCACCTCGGTCTTTTCCATTAGGGTGGATTCCACTTGCATATGCAATTTTTCCTGAGTTCTAAATTAGAACTGGAAGTAAATGAAGCGTGGCGAGCTGTCAGGGCTGAAGATTGTGAGCAAGCACATCAGAGCCACCATCACAGTTACCTGCACAGCCCAGGGCGGGCTCTGGTAGAACTTCTTGTTGTTGAGCCAGGCCACAACCACATGAGAGATCATGAGGGCGGGCAGGAGCAGCACAAGGGCAGGGAAGATGATGGGATCGCGAATCTGCAAGATAGCCAGCTTGGCTGTGCTGAAACTTGCCAGTTCGACGGGCACTGTCAGTAGTTTGGCGATGATTGCAGTAGCGCTCTTCATATCGTCGGCGCGGAAGAATACCCAACCGATACAGACAATATGGAAGGTGCAAACAATCGAGAACCAGTTATAGGCCTTTGCCAGAGCCGGCGATTTTTCCAGCTGGGCGTCCAGTCCGACTGCCTTGCGCAGTTTCAAATATTCTTTGTGCAGGATCAGAACTACACCCTGGTAGGCGCCCCAGACGAAGAAGTGACCGGCCGCACCGTGCCACAGACCGCCGAGGGCCATGGTGATGAAAAGGTTGCGGTAGGTGAGCAGGTCGGAACCGCGCGAACCACCTAGAGGAATGAAGAGATAATCTCTCAACCAGGTGGAAAGGCTTATGTGCCAACGGCGCCAGAAGTCGGCGACGTTTTCGGCCAGGTAAGGCAGGTTGAAGTTGATTGGCACTTTGAAGCCGAAGAGCAGTGCCGAACCGCGGGCGATATCAGTGTAGCCGGCGAAGTCGAAGAAAATCTGGAAGGCGAAGGCGTAAGTAATCAGCCAGAGGTCCATGCCGCTGAAATTTTCAGGATGGGTGAAACCGGCCTGGGCAACCAGGGCCAGGTTGTCGGCGATCATTACTTTTTTGGCCAGGCCCATGAGTATCATTTGCATACCCTGGTCCAGATAGTCCCATTTGAATTTGATTTTTTCGGTCAGCTGTGGGCAAAAATCTTGATAGCGTTTGATCGGACCGGCAATTTGAGTGGGGAAGAAGCCGGCGAAGAGTGCCAGAGCCGGGAAGGATTTGACGACCGGCTTGCCGCGATAAACCTCGATTGCGTAGTGAATGAATTCAAATACGAAGAAGGAGATACCGAGGGGGAGAATGATGTGGAGGTGGGGTTCTTTCCAGTCGATACCGGCGAGGCCGAGACCGGACTTTACTGTGTCCATCGCAAAATAAGCGTATTTGAAAACAGCCAGACAGATCAGGTTGACGGCCACGGTTATACCGACCCAGGT
>Ga0105248_10005271_pt1 | contig 14225 bp, 14 predicted proteins | sample KBSS34metaG_FD_81524 | JGI IMG/M metagenome (GOLD analysis project Ga0105248, IMG submission 81524) | Switchgrass rhizosphere microbial communities from Kellogg Biological Station, Michigan, USA - KBS S3-4 metaG | ecosystem: Host-associated > Plants > Roots > Rhizosphere > Soil | place...
CCCCTGCGACTCGGTCGACATCGCCCAGGCCGTGCCGCAACTGGCGGCCAGCGCGGGACCGACCTACCTGCGGCTGCTCCGCGGTCAGGTGCCCACCATCCTCGACGAATACGACTACACCTTCGAACTGGGCAAGGCCAAGGTGCTGCGCGGCGGGGCCGACGTGGTGCTGATCTCCAGCGGACTGATGACCATGCGGGCCCTGCAGGCCGCCACGGAACTGGCCAAGCACCGCGTCGACGTCGCCGTTGTGCACACCCCGACACTGAAACCCTTCGACACCGAAACCGTGCTCGCCGAGGTCGACTCGGACCGGCTCGTGGTCACCTGCGAGAACCACACCGTCGTCGGCGGCCTGTTCGAAACCGTCGCGGCGTCGGCGGTACGGGCCGGGCTCAGTCGCAAGATCGTGCCCGTGGCACTGCCGGATGAGTTCTTGGCCGCCGGCGCGCTACCAACCCTGCACGACCGCTACGGCCTGTCGACATCACGGCTCGTCGGCACCGTCCTGCAGCATGCGAGCTGACTCGACCGCTATGATCAATTGTCGGCACCGGACTGTTGACAATGGTTGATCGAAGGAACGAGGGTCATGGCCGTAGAACCGCTGTCGCTGCTGCGGCTGGAAAAGACCAGCCTGCGCCAGCAGGCGCTGACCGCTCTGCGCCGTGCCATCACCAGCGGGGAGCTGCCGCCGGGGATGCATCTGGTGGAAACCGACCTGTCTGAGGCGCTGCACATCAGTCGGGGCACGCTGCGCGAGGCGATGCGGCAACTGCAACAGGAGGGTCTGATCTCCGTCACCGGTGACCGCGGCCGGCTGTCGGTGCGCCACCTCGACGCCAAGGAGATCAAGGACATCTTCAGCGTCCGCGCGGCGCTGGAATCGCTGGCCGCTCGTGAACTGTGCGCGCTGCCCGATCGCGCCGCCGCCGTCGCCATATTGCGCAACGCCGTCACGGAAATGGAGCGATGGGCGGTCGCCAACCTGGAGGACCGCATCGAGGCCGACCTGAAGTTCCACCGGACCATGTGCCAACTGACGGGCAACGAGACGCTGGTGCACTCCTGGACGTCACTGGAGGGCAGTATCCGGATGTCCATCATGTTCGCCGGGGTCGACCGGGCCATCAAAAACATGAACGCCACACGGCACGCGGAACTCGTCGACGCGATCGACTCCGGTGACGCCGACACCGCGGAAACCGCCGTGCGTGATCACATGACCGCCGCGGCAAACGTTCTCGTGGAAGGCGCGGCTTGACACAGCGCGACCGTCGCGACTGCTGAATCACCTTCGACAGACGTAGCCTCTGGGCTTCACTGGACCATGCAGTTGCTGTCGCTGACGAGGTTGTGCACCGTGAGCGCCGTGGCGTCGATTTCGATGCGTGCTTCACCGGCGGCGGTTGGCATATCGACACCCTCCTCGTGCACCAGCGTTTCGGTGGATTGTGCAGTGACTGCCGCGTTCAGCGAGCGACGGAGAGAACCGTCGAGACGCCGTTCCAGCATGCCGTCGGCAAGCCGCACGGCCGAGGCGCCACGACTTCGTGGACGGCGACCGAGGGGCGCAGAAGACTTCTCGATATTCGAGAGAAAGACGCGGTCATCGTCGACGCGATGAACCCGCACGTCACGGTCCAAGTGGCCGATCAGCCGGGACTACGTGAAGTGGCCGACGACACCGCCCACCAACTGATACCACCACCTCGCCGGACGTCCTGCGGCGGAAGCTCTCGGTCATCAGACTGACGCGGATCGCGACGCCTAATGAACTCGAGTTCGGCAAAGCGGCCATCGCGATACCGTGACTGCCGCGACCACCGCGAGCCGTTCGGCCGCGATGGTCATCTTCGTGTTGGTCCGCGCCTGGTAGAACTCGATCGTCCCGTGTAGATATGCCTTTTGGGTTTCTGCCATCACCGATAGATGGTGGAACTGATCGACAGCGTCCAGAAGCAGCGACTGCCCGTGACCCGGGCCGCAGACGGTGATGCCTAGGTGTCGTCAACCTTGACCTCCAATATCCGTGGCGGGCTGGATAATTCGGCGACTGTCGTTGAGCACGTCATCGGGTGTGTCCCAGGCACCGACGACATCGTCCAGCGACTATCCAATCGCGCAGCGTGACGCTTCCCCGGCACGCAGGAAATGGTGTCGCCCGGCATGCCAGTTCTTTGTTGAGGGTGACGAGCAGTGCGGCCGGCCGCGTTGTTTGGCGATCACGATAGCGCCATTGGCGGAAGGCGGAAGGGTGGCGACACTTCAGTCGCTTCATCAGCGCACATGGTGACCCCCGGCGTGCGGAGGGTAACCGGTGTGTGGGGCTGGAAGCCAGCGTGCAACCTTGGGCTCCGCAGCGGACGGCTGAACTCATCCCGAGCCCGCTGAGGTTCTTAGCACCCACGACGCTACGCCGGTTGACGTGTTCCGGTTTCGCACGATGACGTGGGCAGGTGGCCGAATTCCGCAACCTCCCAGCCAACGCCCAGTAAGATAAGTGCCATCTCGCGGTGGGTGCGCCGCGGGTTTTCATGGCTGGTGGTCGGTGTGCGTGTCGGGCTCCGGCAGGACGATGAGCGCAGGTGCCAGCGATGGTGGATTTCACCGCAGACTGCGACAGGACGCGTACATCGGAGCAGGTCAGTGCGGATGACGCTGACTTGCAGGCAGGGATCGGTGACCTCGCGGGTTTGGTCGCGGGCAGTCTGGGGTTGCCTGAGTTGCTGGCGGAGGTGGCGGCGTTCGCGGTGCGCGCGATACCGGGCGCCGATGGTGCTGGAGTGACGTTGTTGCGGGTCGACCGGCCGGACAACATGGTGGCGGCGTTGGCGGCCAGCGCTCCATTTGTCGCCGCGATTGACGAAATCCAGTACGTGACCCTCAATGAGGGGCCCTGCATCACGGCGGCGATGGAACGCCGCACGGTGCGTTCCGGGTCGTTGGGTGGGGAGAAGATGTGGCCGCGGTTCGGTCCGCGCGTGGGCCGGTGGGGCGTGCACAGTGCGCTGTCGCTGCCGCTGTTGCTGCCTGATCAGGTGGTGGGGGCGATCAACGTATACGCCTACGGCAGAGACGTCTTCGATGGGTACGCCGCCAAACTCGGGGAATTGTTCGCCAAACCAGCGGCTGTCGCTGTGCACAATGCGCAGATCCTCGCGAGCGCGCTTGCTCGCGCTGTCCAGTTGCAGTCGGCGCTGTCGACGCGCACGGTGATCGATCAAGCGATCGGCGTCATCCTGGGACGTACGGGATGCAGCGCCGGGGACGCATTCACCCAGCTGCGGGCGATGAGCCAAGCTGAACACCGCACATTGGCTGACGTGGCCGAACACATCATCGATGACGCCGTGCGGCGCGCCCGCGCCCGACACAGTCCGACCTGAGCCAGACCGCCAGGCCAAACCAGGGCCGCTGTATGTCACCGCGCACCGGGACCTGCTGCGTTCGGCGTCGCTGCTGCGCGAGCTGCCCGCGGTCGCCGTGGCGCACCGCGGCGGCGGGTATCCCTCCCCAGCGGTCACGAGCTGGTCCGTCGCGCGGTCGCCGCTCGCCGCCGCAGGCACAGTACCCGACCGGCCGATAAAGGCGCCCTGGTTACCCCTCAACCGGCCGTCATCTGCGCCCGCCTGCACGCCCAAACCCCCACGCCCGCACCGCAACCGACCCGGTCATCCGATGCGACAGGACGTTGCCTTTGGAGGTGCACACGGGGTCCCCTGATGCCCTCTAGGGAAACGGGAGTGATCCGTTTCTGCGTCGCGACTCACAGGCGATCAGTTGTGCGACAGACTTTCTCACTCGCGTGGCCGATGCGAGCGCGGCCTTGGACTGCGTGCGCTCGCGCGTCGTCAACGGCCGACACCGAACCGACCATCGACGTCCTCATCAACAATGCGGGCCGCATGCTCGTCACCTGCTGGAAAGATGTCGCGGGCGACGACACCCGTGAGAGCTCACATTTCGGGGGCCGGGCGCGGCCATTTTGGCGGTGGCAGCTCGGTGCCCGGCGGAGGGCGCATCCGGTCGAGTACGGTCCGCGCGGCGACCAGGTTGCCCGCCCTCGGCGCGTGACTGCGTAGGCGGTGAGTATCGCCTTGGGTTCGGCCAGTGGAAGTACCTTGACACCGGCGGTGGTTGGGCGTCCGATCGGCAGCAGCCCCACGCCATAGCCGGCAAGGATCAGATCCTCGACCAGTTCCAGGCTGTCGACCTCGTGCGCGATGCGCGGCACGAATCCGGCCAGTGACGCGAGTGTGCGCACCGCGTCCTCGTCGGCGGTGTTGCGGGAGTTGACGATCCACGTCCGGTCGGCGCAGTCGCCGACTTTGGCGGGCCCGTCGGGAGTGTCGGCCGGTACGCCGAATCTCCACGGAACCGACCACAGTGCAACCGTTTTCAGCACCGGACTCGGCGAGGCGAGTGCGAGGTTGTAGTCGTAGGTCAGCGCGAGGTCGAGGTCGTCGTTGGTCAACAGGGCGAAGGCCTCGATGGGTTCGTACTCGCTGATCACGAAGTGGACCTTCGGGAATGTCTCGGTAAGCTCGGCGACGATCGGCAGCAGCGAGAGCCGGATTCCGGTGGCGAAGCCGCCGACCCGTACGGTTGCGGGCTGGCTCGGCGTCCGGGTCGAGGTCGAGGTGTGCGCTGTCGACCCCCGCCAGGATCGTGACGACGTGCTCGGCGAGGCTTGCCCGGCGGGGGTGAGTCGCACCCGTCGTCCCTCGGGCTCGATCAGCCGCGCGCCGGTTTCTCTTGCCAGAGCGGCGATCTGCTGCGACACAGTCGACGTCGTGACGTGGTAGCGTCTCGGCGACCGCCCGCATCGAGCCGAGCCGGGAGAGCGACGGCAACTGAGCAATCGGGCCGCTCACTGGAGCATCTGATCGAGCTGGCCAACCTGTCGAGGCCCGCGAGGTGGACCTGGTCGTGCTCGATCAGGGCATCGACGCCTCGACGGTGGTGGGGCGGATTTTCTTCCAGATCCTCGGGGCGATCGCGGAGTTCGAGCACGCCTTGGTGTCTAAGCGCACCACAGATGGGCTGGCTGCGGCGCGAGCCCGTGGGGCGCGCACCGGGGGCCAAACCCTAAGCTGGGTTTCTCGCCGGGTCGCTGTGGCCCGCGCGGTGTATGACGAGGTCGGTGCGGACGGTAAACGCCTACACGGTGGCCCAGATCGCCGCCGAGTTCGGCGTCAGCAGACCCACCATCTACCGGCATGTCGCTAACACATCTGCCGAATCGCCAGCGCCGCAATGGGGTTCGCAGCCGATGGTGGCCGAGTAAGCCATGGACACATGTGAGCCAAGCGGATGGACTCAGCCGGATCGAGGTCAGGCGATGCGTCGTTTCGAGGCGCTGCGGGGCCCTCAAACCCGAGATCATGCGTGTGCACGCGGCCAATTACGGGCGTGTACGGCGCTGTGACGACAAGCGCGGGACCCGTGAGCTCGTCGAGGCTGACCGTGGCCCGTTGCTTGCCGGGCTGGCTGGTAGGTGCGGCCGGTCACCGCACAAGGGTGCGCTAGTCCCAACTACAACCCGGGGTTCCCCCGTGCGTGAGCGACGCAATCTCACCTCGCTCCAGAGTCACCTCACGCGTCAGCGCGCTCGCCGTCGCTGACACCGCGCATCGCTGGACCTCAGTCCCCACCGGGCGCGACAACGGAACCGGCTGGCTGCATTCCGGCATCGCCGCCTCCCCGACAGCTGTCGCGGCCACCCGGCTGCGGTCGGGCACCGTCGGGCGCAACGACATGCGGCTCGATTTCAACGCCTGCGTTCGGCGGCCTTAAGCAGTCTGGCATCGGCCGCGAGGGCCTGCTGCCCTACCTAGAGTGTGAGACCGTGCTACTCGATGAAGCGTCCCGTTCCCGCTGTCACCGGGCGACGGGTTCGTAGCCGCAGATCGCCTCGATCTTGTCCGCGGACTTGCTGGACGGGTCGAACTCATAGCCCAGCCACTCTCGGGCCAGACGACGCGCCAGTTCCAGTCCGATCACGCGCTGACCGAAGCATAAGACTTGCGCGTTGTTCGACAGCACCGACCGCTCGACCGAGAAGCCGTCGTGTGCGGTGACGGCGCGAATGCCAGGCACCTTGTTGGCGCTGATCGCCACGCCCAGGCCGGTGCCGCAGACCAGCAGGGCCCGATCGGCTTTGCCCTCGGCAACCAGGCGGGCCGCCGCCACCGCCACATGCGGGTAGGCGGTGTCCTCGTCGACCCCAACGCCGACATCGGTGACCTCGGCCACTCGCGAGTCCGCGGCAAGATCACCCTTGATGGCTTCCTTGTATTCGTATCCGGCGTCGTCGGAACCGACGACGATCCGCAGCCTCGACGTCATCTCAGTCGTCCCCTTTCGCGGTGAGCGTGAAGCAGTCCGCGACCGTGCGCGCGCACATGGCCAGCGACGTCGCACCAGCATCGGGCGTGCCGACGCTGCGTTCGGCCAGCGGCCGCGCGCGGCCGACCTTCGGCCGCAGATCCGCCGTCGCCCGCGCGGCCTCGGTGGCGAGGTCGGCGGCGGCCCTCCAGGCCTGCTGCCACGGCTCGCCATCGGCCACCCGGCGTTCGAGTTCCTCGACGAACGGCAGCAGCGCGTCGAGCATCGTCTTGTCACCCGGCGCGGCGCCACCGAGGCGAATCAATGCGTCGTAGCCGTCGCGCATTCCGGCGGCCACAGTGGCCGAATCGGGCCTGCCGGTGTCGCCCAGCCGGGCGCCGAGCGCGCCGAGCATGGCGCCCCAAAGCACGCCGGACGTGCCGCCGGCCTTGGCCGCCCATTGCTTGCCGGCCGCGGTCAGTACCGAACCCTGCCCGGCGCCGTCCTCGACGGCCTTGGCCGCGGCCACTCGCGCCGCCGACGACCCCTTGACCATCCCGCGGCCGTGATCACCGTCGCCGGCGATCGCGTCGATGCGGCCCAATTCCTGCTCCGCATCGGCGAGCATCTCCGCCATCGCGTCGAACGCCCGGGCGATCAGCCGCCCACCGTTGCGGCCAGCATCATCGGACAGCTCCGCAAATTGCGGTGTCGCGGTCGCGGTTTCGATGTCAGCATCGGTGCGGCGGTCACCGGACTGCGACGCCGCCGCCGCGGCACCCTTCTTGTACGCCGGGGTGTCGGCCGGTGCCGTCCAGTACCGTTCGAGCTCGTCATCCAGCCACATCAGCGTCAGCGAGCAACCGGCCATATCCAGGCTGGTGACCAGTTCCCCGACCTCGGGTTCGACAATGGTGTAGCCGCGTTCCCGCAGTAGCCGGGCCACCTCGCCCCAGACCACGAACAACTCCTCGTACTTGGTGCGGCCAAGTCCGTTGAGAATCACCGCGATTCGCTGCGAAGACGCGTCCTGTCGATCGGCCAGCACGCCGTCAACCAGAGTCTTGGCCAGGTCGGCGGCGGTCGGCATCACCTCCTCGGCTACACCGGGCTCACCGTGTATGCCCAGGCCCAGTCCCATGTGACCCTCGGGCACCGTGAACAGCGGCTTGTCGGCGCCAGGCAGCGTGCACCCGTCGAAAGCGACACCGAGCGTGCGGGTGGCGGCATTGGCGGCCTCGGCCACCCGCACCACGCCGGCCAGGTCCAGGCCATCCTCCGCGGCGGCACTCGCACACTTGAACACCGTGACATCCCCGGCGATGCCACGGCGCTTCGCCTCTTCGCCCAGCGGCGCGCTCGCGATGTCATCGGTGACCGCGAAGTAGTGCGCGTCGATACCTTCGCTGCGCAGCTGCGTCACCGCCAGACCGAAATTCATGACGTCACCGGCATAGTTGCCCGTGATGAGCAGGACACCGGCGTCGCCGTGGGCGGCCCGCGCCACGGATGCGGCCTCCTCCGCTGACGGCGAGGTGAAGATGTTGCCGACTACCGCGCCGTCAGCGAAGCCCGGTCCGACGGTGCCGCAGAACGCCGGGTAATGGCCGGAGCCACCGCCGATCACCACGGCCACCTTGCCAGGCGCTGTCTTGTGGGCACGCACGACACCGCCGGGCACACCGGCGACGTACGCCGAGTTGGCGTCGAGGAATCCGACGAGCATGTCCTCGGTGAAGCGAGCCGGATCGTTGAAGAGTTTGGTCATCGCAGCCGTTCCTCAGATTCATTGTCGAAGAGGTAGACCCGCTCGGGCGGTGCCGTAACCACCACCCGCTGCACGGGTCCGTAGCTTTCGCCGCGCAGCGGTACCCCCACCTCTTCGAGCAGGTAGTTGTGCGGTCCGTGACAGACCACGACTTGGATCTTCTCGAGAATCTGATCGGACATTCGCGCTCCTCTGGCCGGGGTCTGGCGGGCGTTTCCGCTGTTCACATCGATTAGCCGGATGTGGCTCAAGTCACACTAGCGGAGGGTCCGCGCAGCCAAGTCGGTCGACCTGCTCAGACAGCAACGTCCCCGACGCTGGAGCGGGACACTTCCCCGCATCGCTGCTGTATCCCGCGGCGAAGCTCTACTACGCCTCCACCAAGGCCGACGTGGCCGCCCAACTGGGCATCAGCCCGGCGACCTCAGCCGCGTGCTGACTGAGGCCAAACGATGCGGCATAGTGCGTATCGAGGTGGTGCCGCGTTCGACGGACGCTGCGCCTGTGGCCGTATGCCCCGATGCGCATTGATGAGCACACCGGTGCGCCGCGGTGATGCGTTCGGATACTCCCCGGTTCGTCCCGACCGGCTCAAGTTCGTTGCGCGCCCGTTGGCGACGTGTGCTCACGGTTCTACCACCGCGCCGGCGGCGAGGTCGTTGGTTCCAATGGACAGGAACTCGACATATTCCAGGATCCGGTCGGCCAGCAGCGCCGCGGCCGGCACTTCGACCATCACCCGGGCGTCAGGCCGTAGGAACGTGCATGGGCGGCAAAGTGATTGGCTTCGTCAGCGGTCGCGATCATCGGCGCCAGCACCCACGGCGGGTTGCCGGTTTGGGCGGCGGCCGAGGCGATGGCCTCCAGCTGACGCTCCACCAGGCCGGGATTGCCCTGGGCGATCCGCATTCCCCGCACGCCCCAGTCCGGTTCGCCTCGTCCGGATGACGGACGAACTTCAGCGGCTTGTCCGACCCGGCGTCTGATGACCACCTTCTGGCCGGAAAACGCCTCCAGCACTTCGCCATTGATCTGCGCCTGGTCCGCGACGCTGGGTTCGGTTTCACGGTTGAGGAAGCACAACTCGATGGGGAACAAGCCGACGCCCTCGGCCGGTGTTTCACGCGCGGCGCGTGCCGCCGCCCCGTCCTGGACATTGGCCAGGATCGACACCGGATGCCCGCGGATGTCGCCCCGGGCCCTGTCCAGCCGGCCATCAACGCGGCGGTCCGGCGTGCCCGTTCGACCGCTTCGCGAGCCTCGGTGGCGTCGGGTGACACCGCGACACTGCCGAGCGTCACGTGCTCGAACCACACCAGCGCGCCGTCCGGCTCGCCGTCCCTCCGTGGCCATCAAACCGGCTCTGACACTGGGGTTGCACCAGTGCAGGGCGCGCCGCGCGATGTCATCCCCGCCGAGCAGTTCGGCGGCGCTAACCGTCATCGCCCTTCGCCACCCGCGGGCACAATGTGCACCATGCCCAACTCGACCCCGGTAATCGCCTGGAGGGCACTCAGGGAGGGTAACGAGCGATTCGTCGCCGGCAAGCCGCAGCATCCCAGCCAGGGCATCGAGCGCCGGGCCAGCCTGGCCGCCGCGCAGACACCCAACGCCGTGGTGTTCGGCTGCGCCGACAGCCGGGTCGCCGCCGAGATCATCTTCGATCAGGGACTGGGCGACATGACCGTGGTGCGCACCGCCGGGCATGTCATGGGCCCGGCGGTGCTGGGCTCGATCGAATACGCCGTGACGGTGCTCAACGTGCCGCTGATCGTGGTGCTGGGCCACGACAGCTGCGGCGCGGTGAAGGCCACGTTGTCGGCGCTCGACGACGGCGTGGTGCCCGGCGGGTATGTGCGCGACGTTGTGGAACGCGTGATCCCGTCCATTCTGTTGGGCCGCCGCGACGGTCTGACCCGCGTCGACGAATTCGAAGCCCGACATGTCAGTGAGACCGCCGCGCAAATCCGCAGCCGATCAACCGCGGTCGCCGAGCGGCTGGACGCGGGGACGTTGGCGATCGCCGGTGTCACCTACCAATTGGCCGACGGACGCGTGATACTGCGCGATTATCTGGGCGATATCGGGGAGGGCTCTAGGTCTTCTCCGGATAGCTCGAAGTGCTCACCCACCGTCCGGAAGGCCGCCGGGCCCACTTCCTGAAGCTCAGACGCAATAGGCTCCGATCAACCTGCCGAGGTCACCAAATTCTGCGAAGTGAGCGACACGGGCGCGGCCCGCATCGCTGCCGGACGCAACCGTTGCGGCATCGGGCGCAAGACCACGCCGAACAACACGACGACGACCGCGCTACCGACGACCACCGGGATCGGCGCCGCCGGGAAGAGGCCCCCGACGAGCATGCCGATCGCCGAAGGCCAGGAACAACGCGGCCGCGGTGAGCTGGATGAACCGCTCGGGAAGGTGCTTGCCCGCGATCGCCCCGCCCAGGATGGTGAGCGCGTCGGCGGCGACCATGCCGAGTGTGGAGCCGATCCACAGTCACCGGATCTCCGGGGTCACCGCCCTGCTCATCGCGGTGGTGGCGACCGACGCCGATGACCTCTACAGGGTCGCTGGGCGCGTGTTCATCGGTTCGCTATCGCGCCGCGGTGGGTGCGGGCCAGCTCGATGTAGTGCCGCGCGTTGTCCAGGTTGGCTTCGATCGCGGCGGGGTTGAGGCTGCGTTTGACCGCCGCGGGTACGCCGGCAACCAGGGACCCGGCCGGGATCACGGTGCCTTGGGTGACGACGGTGCCGGCGGCCAGCAGCGAGCCGGCCCCGACGACGGCGCCGTTCATAACGACCGCGCCCATCCCGATCAGCGCACCGTCTTCGATGGTGCAGCCGTGCAGAATGGCGCCGTGTCCGATCGAGACGTTCACCCCGATGAAGGCAGGGGCTCCGGGGTCGGTGTGCACGACACTGTTGTCTTGGATGTTGCTGCCGCGGCCGATGTGGATGGGTTCGGCCTCGGCGCGGATCGCCACCCCGTACCAGATGCTGGCCTCGTCGTCGATGGTGACGTCTCCGACGATGGTTGCGTGCGGGGCGATCCACGCGGTGTCGGCGATGCTGGGGCGGTGCGCGCCGAGCGGCACAATCAGGGCCGCGGGGGTGTCGTTGATGGTCATGTTGCGCGCACCGACAGGCCGTCGACGGTGGCGTGGGCGTCGTCCTCGCAGGTGACGTCGGCGGTGAACGGTAGTGCGGTGCCGCCCTGGCGGGTGATTTCTTTGGCGGTCAGTTCGGCCTCGGCCCGATTGCGGTCGATCGCGGCGACCAGGGCCCCTTCCCGGTCGAAGGCGAAGGCGGCGGCGCGTCCATTCCTCAGTGCGGCCCCGCTCGAACCGGCCCCGAAGACCACGGCGAACTTGCCGGATGGTCGTGTGCTCATTGGTCTCATCCTCCTCGATGATGAGTAGTTCGAAGGTTACGGCGAGGGATCGTGCCCGCGGATCAGCGGGCCGGCGTAGACCTGGTCGTGCCGGTCCACCACGACCGCCGACGTGCTCGCTTGCACCGATCCATTGGCGCCGGGGAGAAACGATCCGGCCAGGGTGATGATCTCGGTAGCCAGGCCGTCCACCAGCAGCTCGCCGTCTGGCCGATGCAGGCAGGCCCCGACGATGCTGCCCAGGCTCGCCTTCGGAGTCGTCGACAATTGCGACCTGGTCACCATGACCAAGGATGATGCGGGCTACGCCGTCCCCGATGACCGGATGAAGATGCCGGGCTTCCTGCTCACCGCGCACAAGGTGGACTGGGTTTGCCTACACGTGGGCCGGCGGCCGGTGATCCTCTACTTGCGTCGCGACGGACCGGTCCCCGTTGCCGGCGTGGTCGTCGACCATGTCTTGCTCGTCGAACGGCTTCTTCCCGTCCAGGACGTCTGACATGCGCGCCCGGTCCAACGTGTTGGTCCACCCCCCGATCACCACGGTGGCCACGGCGTTACCAGAGAAGTTGGTCAGCGCGCGAGCTTCGGACATGAACTTGTCGATGCCGACGATCAGCCCGATGCCGTCGAGCAACTCCGGCCGGTGGCTCTGCAGACCCGCGGCCAGCGTAGCCAATCCGGCGCCGGTAACCCCGGCCGCGCCCTTGGAGGCGATGATCATGAACGCCAGCAGCGACAGCTGCTCCGGGAACGACAGCGGGTCACCCATCGCATCGGCGATGAACAGCGACGCCATGGTCAGGTAGATCGCGGTGCCATCCAGGTTGAACGAATAGCCGGTCGGCACGACGATGCCCACGGTCGTCTGCTCCACACCGGCGTGCTCGAGTTTGGCGATCAGCCGGGGCAGCGCCGATTCCGACGACGACGTCGCGACGATCAGCAGGTACTCGCGGGCCAGGTAGCGCACCAGCTTGAAGATCGACATCCCGGCAGCCGCCCGCAGCAGCGCCCCCAGCACGCCGAACACGAAGATGATGCAGGTCAGATAGAAGGCCAACATCAGCACTCCCAGCTGCACGACTGCGTCGAAACCGGTGTCGCCGACCACCTTCGCCATGGCGCCGAACGCGCCGATCGGTGCCAGCCACAGGATGCCGGACAAGATGCGGAAGATCAGCGTCTGGATAAGCCTCACGCCGCGCACCAACGGCTCCCCGGACGGGCCCATCGCCTGAATCCCGAACCCGACCAGCAGCGCCACGAACAGGGTCTGCAGCACGTTGCCCACGGTGAGCGAGGACAGCAGCGTGGTGGGGATGATGTTTTCGAAGAACTCCATCGTCCCGCCCCCGCTGTGTGCCTGCTCGGCCAGCTTGGCGCCCGCGCCGGAACCGTGCGGAATGTTGAGCCCCGTTCCGGGCTTGATCAGGTTGCCGACCAACAGGCCGATCGCCAGGGCAATGGTCGACATGACCAGGAAGTAGGCCATCGCCAACCCGCCGACCTTGCCCACCGACGCGGCCTTCCGCACCGATCCGATGCCCAGCACGATGGTGCAGAAGATGACCGGGCTGATCATCATCTTGATCAGGTTCACGAACAGCGTGCCGAGCACGCCCAGCGAGGACCCGAGGTGGGGCGCCACCAGACCGACGACCACGCCGGCGACGACTCCGACGATGACCAGAATGTAGAGCCAATGCGTGCGGTCGCGTCGTTGCTTCTTCGGTTCCCTATCCGCGGGCGGCTCCGCCGCGGTCTCTGATTGCTGCGTCATCGTCGGCTCCTCACGTCGTGAGATATAGGGTAGTCAAGAGTGAGACAGATCACACCTGAGGTCTGACCGCGGCCATCGTCGACCACGACCCGGGCGTCGCCACCCGTCAGCCAAGCGTCCGCGGGCACCGGACTGCCCGAGAAGAGGAGACGAACCCCATGCGCAATGACCTCGATCCGGTGGAGACCAGCGAGTGGCGGGAAGCGTTCGACTCGGTCATCGAGTTTGACGGGGCGGACCGGGCGGCGTTCCTGCTGGAGGAGATGGTCGGCGAGGCCCGGCGCAACGGGGTGCCGGTGCCGTACTCGGCGAACACGCCGTATCTGAACACGATCCCGCCGCACGCACAGCCGACGCATCCGGGCGACAGGGCGATCGAGCACCGGATCCGGTCGCTGATCCGGTGGAACGCGGTGGCGATCGTGTTGCGCGCCAACAAGGAATCCTCCGAGCTGGGCGGGCACATCGCCAGCTTCCAGTCCGCGGCGACGCTGTATGACACCGGGTTCAACCACTTCTGGCACGCCCCGTCCGAGGATCACGGCGGCGACCTGGTGTTCGTGCAGGGCCACTGCTCGCCCGGTATCTACGCGCGGTCGTTCATGGAGGGGCGGCTGACCGAGGAGCAGATGCTCGGGTTCCGGCAGGAGGTCGGCGGCGGCGGCCTGTCGTCCTATCCACACCCGTGGCTGATGCCGGATTACTGGCAGTTCCCCACGGTGTCGATGGGGCTGGGCCCGCTGATGGCCATCTACCAGGCCCGGTTCCTCAAGTACCTGGCCAACCGGGAGCTGGCCGACACCGCGAACCGGCACGTGTGGGCGTTCCTCGGCGACGGCGAGATGGACGAGCCCGAGTCGTTGGGCGCGATCTCGTTGGCCGGCCGGGAGAAGCTGGACAACCTGATCTTCGTGGTGAACTGCAACCTGCAGCGCCTGGACGGCCCA
>Ga0105248_10005272_pt1 | contig 14225 bp, 9 predicted proteins | sample KBSS34metaG_FD_81524 | JGI IMG/M metagenome (GOLD analysis project Ga0105248, IMG submission 81524) | Switchgrass rhizosphere microbial communities from Kellogg Biological Station, Michigan, USA - KBS S3-4 metaG | ecosystem: Host-associated > Plants > Roots > Rhizosphere > Soil | place...
ATCGCTTACGCAGTAACGCAACGAACACGCGAGATCGGCATCCGCATGGCACTGGGAGCGGAACCCGCGGGGCTCCGCCAAATGTTCGTGCGTCACGGACTGTTGCTGGCCGGAATCGGCGCGATCATCGGCTTGGGCGCGGCCGCCGGACTAACACGACTCATGTCGACCCTGCTGTTCGGGGTCGCCGCTCTCGACCCCCTGACGTATCTAGGCGTCGCGGCGATCCTGATCGCTGCCGCCGCACTGGCCAGCTATGTTCCCGCACGGCGCGCTACAAAAGTCGACCCCCTGGAAGCCCTGCGAGCCGAGTAGTATCATGTTCGCGAGGCCTAACGTGTCTTATTCTTTCCGTTATCTCGCTATAATCGCGTTGCTATTTTCGGGAATTGCGCTGGCGCAGGCGCCGAATCCGGTATCTTCGCCACTATCGCTGCAAAATTTGAATGCACTTCCCCGGCCTGCCGTACCTGCCGATCCTCTCGATCCGGTGACAGGCGGCGCGCAGCCCGTTCAAAACGCCGAGCAGCGAGCCGCTGTAGTTGCACTGCTCCAGAAAGCCCGCGACCTCTCGAACGTTCGTGCGCAGCCTTACGACCTGAAGACGACCTTCGTCAGCAATGGCGGGTTGCCTTCGGATGGGAGCTGGACTCTGCAAGACACCTCTCCCGGACGCAGCCTGTACCGCTGGAGTGCGCAAGGACCCAACTACGCGGCCGTCAACTTGTACAACAACACACTCCAAGGCATGCTGTACAGTAACCAGCCTGGACACACGCTGCCGTTGCGACTGGTGCAGGTTCGGACAGCGATCTTTTTCAACTTCGGTCAGTTCGGCCCCCGCGCTCCATTCCGGACCGCGACAGGATATGTGAACGGAGCGGCGCAGACTTGCGTGCTGATTGGACAAGGTATCCGCGGCGAGTCTTCGAGCGGCGGCAGAGGCTGGGATGACTCCGAATACTGCGTCGATTCGAGCACCGGTTTGCTTACGACGTATTCTCCCGCGCCGGGTTTGTATATCCACTACGACTATTCCAACGGGATCAAGTTCCACGACAAGATTATTCCCGGCTCCTTCACCATCTCGGAAGCTGGCCGGGTTGTGATCACGGCCAAAACCGAAAGCGTCTCCGATCCGGGCGACCCCAAGAGCGCGCTATTTGATCCGGCGGGTATGACCCCGTTGGGCGTTGGATCGGCGATGACTCCGGCAATGAACTTGCGCACCATGGCGCCCTTCGATTTCAACTCGCTAAGGTCGGCCAAGAATCTCGCGATTCAAGAGGTGGTGCTCCACGGCGACCTTGCTCCGGACGGTCACTTGAGCGAAATCGAATTGCTGGCGAGCACCGATGCCAGCTTGAATCAGAAGGCTCTGGATCAGGCCAATCAGTTAGGCAAGAACCTGGGTGCCGTTACCCAGGCTCAACCCGGCGTGACGCCGCAGTCGCACGAGATGATCTTCACCTTCGAGTTTGTGACAGCTCAGTAGCTTGTGAGTTCAGCAGTACGCTCTGCCAAGTCTTTCAGATTCTGATGCAGTTGCTCCAGGGCAAACGCCTGTCCGAATAGCCTGCCTAAGGCCTCGTCGGACATTTGCCGTGTCAGTCCTTTCCGGCGCATCTCCGCTACAGTGGCGGCGTATTGAGCGAACGCGGAATCCACTTCTTCCAGCGACGGTGTTGCTTCGTGGTTGGCGATCGAGTTGCCGATCGCATGAAGAATCGCAGCGATGGCGGACATGACGATCGACGTAGATTCCGGAGTCGGCTCCGTTGCGGTGCGGCCAATCGCGGACAAATCATTCCTAAGCCTTCGAAGAGTTCGCAAAATCGATCGCGGATCGGGTCCCGCGCTTAAATAGGAGGCACGCTCGCGCACTGCGTCGTCTCCGGCGGCTTCGGCCTGGCTGAGAACGCTTCGAATCTCGTCGTGCAGAGTCTGGATAGCCGTGGCATTCCCTCCCATCACGATGGCCGCCAGATCGCCCATCTTGGTGATCGCCCTGCCCGCCGCGTCAGCCATCCCTTCGTGGGCCCGCGCTGGCAAAACCAGCAGCGCCACGACCATCGCGACGATCCCGCCGAGTCCGATCTCGAGGACCCTCTGCACCGCCTGGGGAATCGGGCCGCCGGAGGTCGTCGGCGTTAGTAATAGGATGATCGCCGTCACCAGAGCGGCGCGATACGCGGGCTTCAGAGCGGCTAGCAACGCCAAGGGAACCAGGGCCACCGTGAACGTGACTCCCAGACTAAGGCCATTTGATGGAGGAAGAACCAGCAAGGCGGCGACTCCCCAGGCGGCTCCGCCCAGCGAACCCAGAAGCCGGTCGAGCATCGCCTTGAGCGACGCCCCCACGCTCCCCTGCATCACGATGACTGCTGTTAGTACCGCTGGATAACTTTGGGAGAGGCCGAGCAGCCTGCACAGCGCGTATGCCGCCAGGCTCGCCACGGTCATGCGCACGGCCAACTTCAATTGCGCGCGATGGGCGGGGAGCCACATAACCATACACGTGATAATAGTAGACGCGCCTTCCTTATGGATACAGATTTCGCGATCGAGCTCGCACTGCTGGAGCGTCTGCACTCGGCGGCTGAACTGCTCGAACAGATGGCCGCGGACCGGCGCCTTCTAAACCAGCTGCCTGCTCCCGATCGGGAACGCCTGCTGCGGGCGGCAGCCGAACTCTATAATCCCGATAAACTTGCTCGCCGGGAAATGCTGAAAGCGGCGGAGCGCGAGCGAACGCGGCGTGCTACGGAGCTACTCGACGAAACAGGAATTCGGGCGCTACGGCGCAAACCGGTATTCACGACTCCGAACGTCTTTCCTCCACCCGAGCCGCAAGACACTGAACTTCCCGATTCGCAGCATTGCTATGTCTGCAAGCAGCACTTCACGACGATCCACCATTTCTACGATCAGATGTGTCCGGAGTGCGCGGAATTCAATTTCCAAAAGCGAACCGAGCTCGCCGATCTGCGCGGCCGAGTGGCATTACTAACCGGAGGACGCGTCAAGATCGGCTATCAGGCTGGTCTGAAGCTGTTGCGCTGTGGCGCGCGATTGATCGTGACGACGCGCTTTCCCCGTGATTCGGCGCAGCGTTATGCTCGCGAACCGGATTTCGGTGAATGGGCGGATCGCCTCGAGATCTTCGGGCTCGACCTGCGCCACACTCCCAGCGTCGAAGCGCTTTGCTCGCACTTGGTCGCGACCCTTCCGCGGCTGGATTTCATCATCAACAACGCCTGCCAGACGGTTCGACGTCCGCCGGATTTTTACAAACACATGATGGAAGGCGAGCGAGTGGCGCTGGGGGAAACGCCCGCACTGCTGCTTCGAGAAGCGTTGCCCCCGGCGGCCGAGCTGTCCCAAATCCCCTTGCTACCCGAGGATTTGCAGGTAGCGAAGCATCTGTTCCCCGAGGGCCGCCTGGATCAGGATCTACAGCAAGTCGATCTACGCGGTCGAAACTCGTGGCGGCTGCTGATGGCGGAGGTGTCGTCGGTGGAGCTGCTGGAAGTCCAGTTGATCAACGCCATCGCGCCGTTCATCATCAACGCCCGCCTGAAGCCCCTGATGATGCGCACGCCGGAGCGCGATAAGCACATCGTCAATGTATCCGCCGTCGAGGGACAGTTCTATCGGAACTGGAAGACCACTCGTCATCCGCATACCAATATGGCCAAGGCGGCGCTCAACATGATGACGCGCACCTCCGCAACGGACTATCAGGGCGATGGCATCCACATGAACAGCGTCGATACCGGCTGGGTGACCGATGAAGATCCTGTCGAGATCGCGCAGCGGAAGACGGCCGAACAGCGGTTTCATCCGCCGCTCGACATCGTGGACGGCGCGGCGCGCATTCTCGATCCCATCGTCAACGGATTTAACACCGGGGAACATGTATGGGGACTGTTCCTGAAAGACTACCGGCCAACCGACTGGTAGATCCGGCAGGCATAGCCTTCGGCCGTCGATTGCGATATGATTTGGCTGGTATTCGTGGCAGGGAGGCTTCCATGAAGAATCGATATCTCGCGTTAGGGATAGCTGCAACGATCGTGACCGGCATACTGGCATTGGTGCCCACGGCCGTCGCCGGCCAGGATTCTTCCAAGGCGAAAGCCGCGTCCAAGGCCTGGAAAGCCCCGCGAACGCCCGATGGCGTGCCGGACTTCCAGGGCTACTGGACCAACAACACCCTGACACCGCTCGAACGTCCCAAGGGTCTCGGATCGAAGGAGTTCTACACGGACCAGGAGCTAGCCGACGCTCAAAAGAAAGAACAGCAGCGCCTGGCTTTGAATGTGGCGGAAGGCCGTCCCACCGAACAGGGAACCGCCGACGATGTGCACTACGATTTCGCCCAGTTCGGTCTGGACAAATCGCAAGCCAACATGGTGTGGGACAAACGAACCTCCCTGATCGTGGGGGCAACCGGCACCATTCCCGCGCAATTGCCGGAGGCCCGAAAGAGAAACGCCGACATCGCCGCCAAGAATCGCGGACATGAGTTCGACGGGCCGGAAAACCGGCCGTTGAGCGCGCGCTGTATCATCATGGGCTACGACGCCGTGCCCATGCTTCCGGCGGGCTACAACAACAATTTGCAGATCCTGCAGGGCCAGGGAATCGTGACGATTCTCCACGAAATGAACCACTCGGCTCGCGTCATTCCCACGACCTCCTCACCGCATCCGGCGCCCACGATCGGTCTGTACCGGGGGGATTCGCGCGGCCACTGGGAAGGCGACACACTGGTGGTGGACGTGACCAATTTCAACGATCACAATCCCTTCCGCGGATCGAGCGACAAGCTGCACGTGGTGGAGCGCTTCACCCGCGTGGACGCCGACACCATCCTGTATCGATTCACCGTAGAAGATCCCGCGACCTGGGACCAGCCCTGGACCGCCGAGCTAGCGATGACCAAGACCAACGGTCCGATCTATGAATTCGGGTGCCACGAGGGTAATTACGGACTCGCGAATACCCTGCATGGAGCCCGCGTCGCCGAGCAAGAAGCCGCCAAAAAGGCCGGCAAGTAACGTTTCACTCCGCCGCGTCACAGTTAACGTTTTTCCCGCAAAACTCTTAGCCGCCACAGTTGTGATATCCTGTTTCGCTTGCGTTGCAAATAGCCGCGCAACGTCATGGTTTTGTCACAAATACGGAATAATTCATTAACTTGCCGAAAATACCCACAATGAATACACCAATGATCTCCCGGGCGGCGACGCTGCTGCTTGCACTCGTCATCGCGACTTCCGCATGGAGCCAGCCACGAGAAAACGCGAAGAAGGACGCTCTGCCGGACGTCGACCTCCGAACATCGGTGCTGGCCGCGCAAACTCCGCAGAATTCGCCGTCCAAAACGCTAGTCGATCGCCGCACTCGCAACATGGAAGCGTTTGTAGCTGGACGCCAGACAGCCCAGCCCGGCATCCGCATCGTTCCCAGCCGGCACGGAATACCGAAGCTGATGCTGAGCGATAGCAAGGCTTTGTCCGGCGCCTCCAATCGCGATGCGGATGAGATCGCCAGGCAGTTCCTGATCGACAACGCCACGGCCTTTTTATTCACCCAGTCTGAAATCGGCCAAATGCGTCTGGATGTCCGCGATATCGCTCCGGAGGTCACGCACCTGGTGTACAGCCAGACCGTGAACGGAATCGAAGTCTTCCAGGGACAAATCAAGTTTACCCTCAGCAAGACGGGCGAAGTGATTCAAGCGGGATCCGCTGAAGCGGTACCCGGACTGAACGTGTCTGCGGTCCCCAGGCTCCGGGCCGATCAGGCCGAGCTTGCGGCGCGCGCCGCGTCCCGAGCAGAGACAACCGGGAAGCTTTTGCGTGCCCCGGAGCTGATGATCTTTCCGTTGGACGCTTCCACGGCCCGGCTGGCGTATCGCTTCTTCCTGGAAGTCGACTCGGCGCACCTGTATGAAATCCTGATCGACGCAGACGATGGCAAGCTGCTATTCCGCCATAACTCCTACGTCTACGCCGCCAAGGGGCGCGTCTGGACCCAAGCGCCGTCGCAGGGCGGCTCGCGCCAACTGGTGACCTTTCCGGACGCATGGTTGCCGGCGACTGGCACCGTCACGACCGGAAACAATGTGGACGTCTTTCTCGACACGAACGGCGACGACCAGCCCGATCCGGGGACGACCACCGAACTGGTGAACGGCCGGCCCTCGAGCGGGAGTCAGGTGTTCGACTTCGCCTTTGGCGACGGAACCGTGGCGTTGAACCCTCGTAATTTCAAGGGCTCCTCCGGAACCAACCTCTTCTACTTCGTCAATATCGCCCACGATTTCTACTACAGTCTTGGTTTCACGGAAGCTGCCGGGAATTATCAGACCGACAATTTTGGCAAGGGCGGTGTCGCCGGCGATGCCGTGATCGCGGAGGCCCAGAATGGCCTCTCGACCAACAACGCCGCGTTCGCACCCACGCCGGAAGGAATCGCGCCCCGCTTGCGAACGGGCTTGTTCACGCGCTCGACGACCTCCCTGACTGACGATCTAGACAGCGACTATGACGGCCAGGTCGTGCTTCACGAATACGGCCACGGCGTCTCCACCCGTCTGGTGGGCGGCCAGACCAACACAAGTTGTCTGGAGCAGATTCAGTCGGGAGCCATGGGAGAGGGCTGGTCCGACTATTTCGCGATCAGCTTTTTCAACAACCCGATAATGGGCGCCTACATAACGCAGAACGCGGTTCATGGCGTCCGGCGCCAGAACTATGAAGGCTACACGTTTACTTACGAAGACGTGGGCAATTCCGGTTATGAAGTGCATGACGATGGGGAAATCTGGGCCGCCACTCTGTGGGACCTCCGAAAATCTCTTGGGCAAGCTATTACCGATCGTCTGGTGGTCGACGGACTGAAAGCGACTCCGTGCAATCCCAGCATGACCGACGCCCGCGACGCGATTCTCACCGCAGACCTGGCTACCAACAGCGGCACGAACCGGCTGGCGATGTGGACGGTGTTCGCAAAACACGGCCTGGGTTATTCCGCTCGCGGGATCGATGGCCCTTCCCAGACCGGCACAGTCTACGACGCAGCTTACGATTTGCCGCAAGATCTGCAGAGCATTAAGAATCCGTCCATTACCAGTCAGCCGCTTTCGATTACGACCGGAGCCGGCCAATTCTACGCGTACACCGTTGCGGCATCCAATCCCAATGCGGGAACGCTGAATTTTGTGCTCACCTCAGGTCCGGACGGTATGACCGTCAGCCCGAGCGGAAATGTCACCTGGACTACCAGCTTTACCGCGCAACGCGTCAAAATCACGGTGACCGACGGCAAAGGCGGGAAGGTCGTCCACGGCTATCTTGCTCCCGTGCTGACTCGCTTGACCACGAATCAGCCCATTCCGATCAGCGGTGCGTCCTTTTCCGCGGGCTATGCCTTCGTGGATGTGCCCGCGGGTGCGCCGGTTCTGCAGATCACTCTGCGTAACGGTACTGGCGACGCGGATCTGTTCATCACCGATCCGGATGGAAATATCGCGCTCTCGGCGCGGGATGGGAACAACGAGACGCAGAGTTTCGCGAGTCCGAAAGCAGGACGCTGGCAAGTGGAAGTGGATGCCTTCATTGCCTACGCCGGAGTGTCTCTGAACGCAGCGCTGGTCACGCCGGCGCCCCTTGCGGCGAATACCGTTGTAAGCGGCTTGAGCGGCGTGATCGGAAGCGAAACCCTGTATCGCGTGACTGTCCCGCCTGGAGCCGTGTCTTTCCGGGTCTCTACCAGCGGCGGAACCGGAGACGTGGATCTTTACATGAAGCTTGGCAGCCCTGCGCTGTGTCAAATCGGATTTCTGGTGAGCTCACTCTGTGATGTGGACGCCTCCTCGGAATCCGTCGGCAACGTCGAGTCCATCACACTCATCTCTCCACCGGCTGGCGATTATTACCTCGACCTTTCGGGCTTTGACGCATTCAGCGGCGTTTCGCTGACGACGCTGGTGACAGGCGCTCCGCCCGAGCCGGATCTGACCATCTCGGCAACTCACTCGGGCGCCGCCCCGGCCTCGGGACAGACGGGCGTGGTTTATTCGCTCACGGTCACGAACGCCGGCATCGCCGCTACCCTCGGCCCAGTCTCGGTCATCGAGCAGCTTCCCGCCGGCATGACGGCAACCGCCATAAGTGGAACCGGCTGGCACTGCCTGCTGGTCACGCTGACGTGCGCGCGCGCCGACGCCCTGGCGCCCTCGGCCAGTTATCCACCTATCGCCGTCACGGTCAATATCGGGACGAGCAGCGCGTCCAGCTTGACCACTGTCGCCACAGTTTCGGGCGGCGGCGACAGTAACACGGCCAACAACACGGCTCACGACTTCACGGTTCTCATCGCTCCTGTAATTACGAGCGTGACTAACGCTTTCGGAGACAACCCCGTAATCGCGCCCAACACCTGGATCAAGGTACAAGGATCGAATCTCGCACCGTCGGGTGATTCGCGCATCTGGGTAGGCTCGGATTTCGTGAACAACCAGTTGCCGGGTCAAATGGACGGCGTGGCCGCCACGGTAAACGGCAAAAAGGCGTATCTGTATTTCATCAGCGCAACGCAGATCAATATCCTGACACCACCGGACGCCTTTTCGGGTTCAGTCCAGGTACAAATCACTAACAATGGCGTCGCGAGCAACGCAGTTACCGTTCCTACGCAGGCCCAGTCGCCGTCATTTTTTGAGGCCATCTCGACCGCCGGCGTGCATTACGTCTATGGCACGCATGCGGCCGACGGAAGCCTCATCGGCCCCCCCAGCCTGTTCCTCAATGCCAGCACGCCCGTGAAGCCCGGCGAGAAAGTCAATTTGGTCGCGAACGGATTCGGAGCGACGGATGTGCCCGTGATAGCTGGGGCGCTGGCGCAGTCGGGAAATCTGCCCGCTCCGTTTCCCGTAGTCACCATGGGCGGAATCCCGGCGACGGTCAATTCCGCGAGTTTGACGGGACTTGGGACGTTCCAGATCCAGGTGACCGTTCCGAACAATGCCCCCGACGGAGACCTGCTTCTCAGCGCGACGTACAACGGGTCGAGCACGCAGCCGAATCTGATGATCACTGTGCAGCACTAGGAGATCCAAACCGCCTCGAAAATCGTATTTGCATAGCGGATGGTCACGTGCAGGTACGTAGCAAGAGGGCCGCATGATTCCCATTCAAGAATTCAACGCCGCATTAATGGAGATGGATTTCCAGTCTGCGCAGTGGTATCGGGCGCGCTACGGAGCGACCTGCCAGGCGTGTATCGAAGCGCCGGCTAGCCAGCGCTTAGTGCTGACGATGCTGGATTATCTGCTGGAGACGATGAAGGAGGGAGGAGATTTTTCAGTTCCCCTGGTATTGCTCGCGGGCACCATGCTGCAAACCGGCTATGCGATCGGACGCCGGCACGCCGAAGCCGAGGTTCTTGAAGGCTGGATGCGGTTATAGCGGTTATAGATGATGAGATCGTGCGTGAAACGGCCGCGAACCTTCATTCGCGGCCGCTCACGCTCACCAGGTTCCGACGGGAACTTGGCCATGCTGAAACGGCGTGCTGCTGGGCGCGAATCCCGCGGGCTGACCAAACTGCCCGAACTCCGGATACCGGCCATACAGGGCAGCCAGATTCATACCGAAAGGCAAGCCTCCAAACATAGCCCGATTGCTGAAGATACCAGGCGCGAGACCAAGCGCCACCAGCACATCCGGCACCCCAAACCCGGTGCGCCGCGGATCGCCCAGATTCAAAGGTTGCGCGCAGGCTCGCAGGATCTGAAAGAGCCGATCCACACGAGCGGCGTTGCGCGCCTTGAACGGACCCTGGAAATCGGGGTGATGCGCGAGCACCAGCGCGGCCAGACCGGTTACGTGCGCCGCCGCCATCGACGTCCCATCCCAGACCGCGTAATTCTTGGGCGGTACCGACGAGAGAATCGCTACGCCCGGCGCGCATACTGTAATTTCTGGACCGTAGCAGGTAAACTTCGGCGAGAAGAAGCCGGCTCCATCCACCATGCTGATGGTCTGCGCGTGGTAGCTGTCGAGTGGGAACTCGCCCACTTTTCCGATGGCAGCTACAGCCAAAACATTTGGCGAGGATGCCGGATACTGTACCGGACCTCGCGAATTGCCGGCGGCAGCGATGCAAGCCACACCCAATCGCCTGGCGCGCAAGATCTGCTGCTCCAGCGCTTCGGACGGCTCGGCAGTGCTAAGGCCAAGGTTGACCAGATCGATCTGCTTGTCAATGCAATACTCCAGCGCTTCGATCAACTGGCTGATCTGACCGCCCGGGAACTGTTTGCAAACATGGACCTCGGCATCGGGTGCGAAGCCGCGTATTCCCGTGCCGTTATCGGCGCCGGCAATTACTCCCGCGCAGTGTGAGCCGTGCGAAATCGCATCGTGGTTCCAGGCGCCTGGATCTGACTTCCTGTTGGTGATGTCGAAGCCGATCTTGATTCCCTGGAGATCGGGGTGCATGGTGGCGGCGCCGGAATCTACGATCGCGATGCGGACGCCGTGCCCGCGATAACTGCTGGGAAGCTGGTCCAGGCGCATCGCCTTCTGACCCCAGCCAAGCGCCTGTTGTCGGGGGAAACCCAGGAACGAATCCGAAAGTGGCCGCAAATACACCAAGTTCGTCTGTCCAGTATCGAGCGCAGGCTGAGCCAGATAGAAGGTCCAGTAGTCGGATTTGGGTTTCGCGTACAGGCCCGTCACGGATTGCACTGCATCGGCAGGCAGAGACAGCGCCGCCAAACCGCGCTCGTCCGTGATGCCGCTCGCCGGCATAAGACCACCGAAGAGATGGACCTCGGCATCTCTAACTGGAGTGTTGTCCTTGCCCAACACCATGACGGTAACGGACACCATGGGACCGTCCGTGGCGGTAGCCGCCGCCACCAAGCCTGGCTCCTGAGTTTCAGACAAGTCTAGATACAGAGCTTGGTCCGGCTCGATGATCAGCTGTCCCCCGCTCTGCTGTTTCAGAATCTCCGCTTTATCCTCGGCCATCTTGGCGACCAGGACGTAAGGCACTCCCCGCAGGCCGTCGGATAGGGTGCTGACCAATCCTTTGGGCCCAATGCGGTCCGTAATTTCCACATCCGGACTGGCGCGCAAGGCCTGCTCGACATAATCAAGCGCCATGGGCTGCATCATCCCGCCCATCCGGCGCGGAGCGATCATGAACTGCTTCTGCTTGGCGGCAAGGACCTTGCCTGGTGGAGTTGAGATTGCGCTCGAGGCCGTCCGCGTGGCGGCGCCGGTCGAGGCCGAGGATCCGGACCGCCCGGATCCGGATTGCGTGGTAGTCGTTGGTTCGTTTTTGTCTGCCATGTCGTCTTGATCCTCTCTTGTGTAGGGCATGAATTCCTCGTTTCAGACAACACACTCAAAGCGCGCGGGCCTCCAACGTGTCGCGCTTGCTGGAGGCTCGCTCGCTGTGTTTGCGCGTCCGGCGCTTTAGTAAGTCGGAAGTTGACTCCCGTATCCCCCGCCAGCTCCGTACTGCAAAGGCACGCCCTGGAAAGGCCCGCTCTGGAAAGGAACGTTACGTCCAAACGTCGAGCCAAGCTGCGGATTCGCCCACGGGGTCTGTCCGCCACCGGGCCAACCTTGTCCCGGTTGACCTTGGCCTAATTGCCCTTGTCCGAACGGGCTTTGGCCAAACTGGCCTTGACCGAACTGACCATGTCCCAGCTGCTGCCCGATCTGACCCTGCAGTAGGAGCTGCTGGCACAACTGAGCGATCTGCTGCTGCACATAAGCGACCGTGATCGGGTCGATCCGGTTCAACGGATTCATGCCGAGCCACGGAGCCTGATGCGCCTGCTGGCCAAATAGTCCGCGCTGCTGCGCCAGCTGAGCCAGTTGCGTCTGCTGGATGTGAGCCGCGGTCATTGGATCGATGTTTCCGTAGGGGTTACCGTACGACTGAAACATCCCACCGAAGCTGTCTACGCCTTGGCCGGGCTGCCGCCCAATATTCTGGGGGCTGAGCAGGCCTGGAATACCGCTTCCGAGCAAGCCGCTCAGGGGATTTCCAAGGTTGAATCCCTGTCCAAACTGCGAACCGTACGGCTGAGTTGCGTACGCCGCGGTGGTCATCGGATTGTATCCTTGCTGAATTCCGTATTGAATGCCTTCCATCTGAATTACTCCTTACTCTTTCTGGTTGCGGACACACTCATAGTCACAAGAGCTTTTGGCTACCGTGTGACAAAAACAAACCGATCGCATTTTTCAAGCGCAATCTTCGGGTGTTCCTCCTTTCTTCGTTGAACGTCACTGGCCGTTCAGCACACACCTCGCACATTGATTGTTAGAAACGGTTACGCGCGCTATTGCATCCGGACTGCCATCGGGATCGCTACGCCGGTGGCGCCGCGCATCCTTATGTGGAGCGGCATACTTCATAACGAAAGTAATCGCGCGCATTGCGAGGTCGCAAAAATCACGGGCATTATTTGCCCTGCGAGTACTATCTACGCGGTGAAGCGATTGTTCGTGGGTGATACTGCTGCTGGACATACCTGGACCGCATACTTGGCCGCGAACTTGGAATCGGCCAACCCTCAAGGGCAGCTACGTTGTCGTGCCCTTATGTTCTTCCCAATCGTCCGTACGGACACACGTCCGCCTTAATAGGGTTCGAGTGGGAGGGGCCTTCGAGACTGCTGGACGAACAACACGCTAGGACGCCGTACTACCTTTGCATGGATGCTTCCGCAGCCGCTTACCACCGCAGGAAACCATCCAACTTCACGACGAGTATACACCCGTCAATCAGAATTGAACCAGTTTTTTTCGGCAAGCAATGATCGTGCCGAACGATGGCATCTCAGCTGCAGGACGGGCGGTCTAACTCACTCGCCGTCGAGGCTTCTCCTGCCCGCGATCCTGCGTCGCTTCGCCCAACTGAGGCGTCCAGCCTTTTTTCGTTGAGCCTTGTGAGCGCTGCGTATATGGCCAGTGCGCCCGCCATGCTATACCTGTCGTGTGCGGCTTCCCTTGATTCTTGCCTCGCAATCCCCTCGCCGGCGCGAGCTTCTCGCAACTGCGGGGATTCCCTTCACCGTCCGGATCCGCGAAGTCGAGGAAATCCGCGCTCCCGACGAGCTCCCGGATGCCTATGTCCGCCGTCTCGCGCGCGCTAAAGCCGAGGCTGCCTGGGAAGATCGCGATGAAATTGTACTGGGCGCCGACACCATCGTCGTACTAGGCCAGAAGGTACTCGAAAAACCCCGTGACGCGGCCGATGCGCGGGGGATGCTCCGGCTCTTGGCGGGACGCGAGCACACGGTCATCACCGGCATCTGTTTGCGCTATCCCGAAGGCGCGCAAGTCGATAGCACTGCTACGCGAGTGCGTTTTGCGCCGCTCACGGACTTCGAGATCGATGCTTATGTCGCCAGCGGCGAACCCATGGATAAAGCCGGCGCCTACGCTATTCAAGGACTAGCCTCCAAATTCGTGGAATCCGTCGAGGGCTGTTACTTCAACGTCATCGGACTGCCTTTGTCCCAGGTGTACCGGTACTTGAAATCGCTGGAATAAAATGTAGTCTGGTCTGGTGTTTCGGACGGCACTCTCGGCGTTGGTTGTTTCCACCGGGTTGTTGGCGGCGGATCGAAGTCCCGCGCTGTTCACAAATCTGGACCTGCAGGGAAAGATCACCGGCGCCGGCAGCCTGCGTTCACTGCGCGTAAACCTGTTCGCCGTCGAAACCCCCTACGTGGAATCTTCCGAGGTGAATCGCAGTGGCGAATTCCACTTCCGGTCGCTCGCTCCTGGAAACTACACGGTGGCCGTGGTTCGCAAGGGCCTGGGCGAAGTTCGACGCACGGTGGTGGTCAGCGCCGCTGTAGCCGACCCATCCGGAGTGGTGCACGCAACCATTCCATACACCTCATCCGAAGCAGCCTCCAATCCCACCGGCGGCGTAGTATCGGTTCACCAGCTTTCGATCCCGGGGAACGCCGCAGCCAAATATACCGATGCACAGAAGCGGCTGGCCCTCCATGATCCGCAGGGAGCCGTGCGTGCACTGGAGGAGGCCGTCGCCCTGGCACCCGAATTCTCCACGGCCTGGAACGCACTCGGCGTCATCGCGTTTCAGACCGGCGATGGCGACCGCGCCGAAACACTCTTTCGTAAGGCCATTGCAGCCGATCCCGATTCGTTCGAGCC
>Ga0105248_10005273_pt1 | contig 14224 bp, 12 predicted proteins | sample KBSS34metaG_FD_81524 | JGI IMG/M metagenome (GOLD analysis project Ga0105248, IMG submission 81524) | Switchgrass rhizosphere microbial communities from Kellogg Biological Station, Michigan, USA - KBS S3-4 metaG | ecosystem: Host-associated > Plants > Roots > Rhizosphere > Soil | place...
CATGCTTTCCGAAGAATCTGCCATGGGCGACTACCCGGTTGAAACAGTGCAGATGATGGACCGCATTGCCGCTGCGGCTGAAGGCAGCATGGACCGCTCCAAGCTGCACGACCACGACCTGCCCACTTCGGCTCACGCCATTGCCCACGCTGCCTGCTCTATGGCAGTCGATATGAACGCCAAAGTCGTGGCAACTTTCACCAAATCCGGTGCCACTGCCAGACTTATTTCACAGTTCAAGCCGCCCTGTCCGATCGTCGCACTAACGCAACTCACCCACGTATATCGCCAGCTGACCTTGAGCTGGGGCACTCAACCGGTGATGTTGACCGAAGTAAGCGATTCGGAATCGACGATGGCCATGGTGGAAGACACCCTGGTCAAACGCAACTTCGTCACCCCCGGCGACATCATTGTCATAACCGGCGGTCTGCCCATCGCCGCCCGCGGTCCGGCAAACTTCGTCAAACTATCGACTGTATCGCAGCGCGCGCCGTCAGCTTTCTGGCAGCTCAAAGGCATTTAGGTCAGCGGCTTCGTTCACATGCACGACATAAGCGCAGAGTGGATCATTGCGCAGGATGTACTTTTCGCGCGTCACTTTGACGCCCAGTAACTCCTGGATCATCATCGGCTCCATCGAACATAGCTGGCGAAACTGATTAGCCATGTCGTGCACGGCACAGTGGCGCTGATAGATAATGTAATTGCCGTCCTCAATCGCTTCCCAGTCGGTCATATAGCCGTCTTCCGAAAAAATACGCGATATTTCCTCGACCCGCTGACCGATATTTTTGCCTTCAAAGCGCTCGCGAAACCTGGCTATGCGCTTCTGATTGCGAATAGTGAGCAGCTCCATCACCCCTTTGTGACCAGACGTTTCAAAAACGGCCTCCAGAAGGTCTACGGCCAGAGTCGAGCCGCCTGATGGGAAAAGAGCCTCGGCTTTGTCGGCCAATTTGTAGTGATAAGTGGGTCGACCGCGCTCCTGGCGGATGATACGAGACTCGACCAGGCCCTCTTTTTGTAGATGGGCAAGATGTCGACGCACGGCCATAGAGGTAATGCCCAGAAGTTCGCACAAGTCCGAAACAGTAAGCTCACCCTGTCTCTTGAGATAGAGTAAAACTGCTTCCTGGGTCTTTTCGGGCGTCTCGCCAATGGGCTGTGTGATCATTTTGTTACCGAACGTTCTTAGCTAAGTCTATTTTAAGGCTGAATCTTTGTGGGCCACCACTGCTTCCATTCTAATCTCCGGGCCCCTATCTAAGTAATGTAGGCTTTCGGCCCCCCGGGTTACGTGGGCTAAAAGGCTCGCCCGGCGCGGCATTGTTTCTGGGCACTACAAAAGGATTATAAAATTACCCGGCCCAGTTAACCGATATTTGATACTATTTTATCTATAAAGTCCAATTGTGCGAACTTTGAGAAAGCTTTAAGGCAAGTTCCCAAGGGAAAAAGCAGTCCGAGAAGCTATGATCCCAGGATATCTATATAGGTAGCAAAAGAGGCAATAAGCGGTCCATGTCCACTCCAATCCTTCAAGTCAAAGACCTGTACGTCGCCGTCGAGGACAAAGAAATCCTCAAGGGCGTCAATCTCACCATCAATCCCGGCGAAATACACGCCATCATGGGACGCAACGGCTCGGGCAAATCGACCCTGTCGTACACCCTGATGGGCCACCCTCGCTATAAGGTGACCTCGGGCGAAATGCTCTTCAAAGGTCAGGAAGTGGGCGATATGAGCCCCGACCAACGTGCCAAAGCCGGTATCGGACTGGCCTTCCAATATCCCGTCGCCGTACCGGGCGTGAGCGTATCCAACTTCTTGCGTCAGTCGGTCAAATCTATTCGCGGCAAAGACATCCCGGTCAAAGAGTTCCGCAAAGAACTGAAAGAATTGATGGCCAGACTGGGCGTCAAAGACGAGTTTCTCTCACGTTATCTCAATGACGGATTCTCCGGTGGCGAAAAGAAACGCCTGGAAATCCTGCAACTCTCTCTTCTCAATCCCGGTCTGGTTATCCTCGACGAAACCGATTCCGGACTCGATATCGACGCACTCAAGACAGTATCGGAAGGGGTAAATGCGCTGGCCACCAAGGACAACGCCATTTTGCTCATCACCCACTATCAGCGCATGCTCGACTATGTAAAACCGCATTTTGTGCACGTCTTCCAGGACGGCAAAATTGTGGCATCAGGCGACAGCCAATTGGCCCTGGAGCTCGAAGCTCGCGGCTACGATTGGGTCACCAAAGAACTCTCGCCATCAGGCGTCGCGTAATCCCAGGAGGCATCTATGTCAGCGGATCTAGCCTTTGAACCACCTTCGACCGAATCGGCAGTTATCGCCGAAATCGGCAATGATTACAAATATGGTTTTTCGGACACCGAAAACTATGTATTCAAGTCGGGTCGTGGCCTGACTCGGGAAATTGTCTGCAAAATTTCCGAGATGAAAAAAGAGCCCGAATGGATGCTCAAATTTCGTCTGCGCGCCCTCGACATATTCCTCAAGAAGCCCATGCCCACCTGGGGCAACTGCGGTCTCTTGAATGATATTGATTTCGACAATATCTACTATTACATCAAACCCTCGCAGAACAGCGAAAAGAGTTGGGATGATGTACCTGAAGGTATCAAAAATACCTTCGATCGTCTCGGTATCCCCGAAGCCGAACGTAAGTTTCTGGCCGGTGTAACCGCTCAGTACGAATCGGAAGTTGTTTATCACTCCATTCGTGAAGACCTCGAAAAAGAAGGCGTCATCTTCCTCGATATGGATACGGCCCTGCGCGAGCATCCTGAAATAGTGCGCGAACACTTCGCCACAGTAATTCCGGCAGCCGACAATAAATTTTCTGCTCTCAACTCCGCCGTCTGGTCAGGGGGAAGTTTCATCTGGGTACCGCCCGGTGTCAAAGTAGAAATCCCGCTCCAGGCTTATTTCCGCATCAACGCTGAAAACATGGGACAGTTCGAGCGCACGTTGATCATCGCCGAACCAGGCTCCTTCGTGCACTACATTGAAGGTTGCACGGCGCCTACCTACAGCACAGATTCACTGCACTCCGCGGTTGTCGAACTTATCGCCAAGCCCGGTGCCCATATCCGTTACACGACCATCCAGAACTGGTCCAAAAACGTATACAACCTCGTAACCAAGCGCGCAGTCGCTCATGAAGACGCCAAAGTCGAATGGGTAGACGGCAACCTGGGCTCGAAGCTGACAATGAAATATCCGGCAATTTATCTGCTCGGACCGCGCGCCCACGGCGAAGTGCTCTCCATCGCCTTTGCCGGCGAAGATCAGCACCAGGATGCCGGCGCTAAGATCATTCACGCCGCACCAGATACGACATCACTGATCGTCTCCAAGTCGATCAGTAAAAATGGCGGCCGCACCTCATATCGCGGCTTGATCAAAGTCTATCCCAAGGCCACCGGTGTCAAATCTTCGGTCAAGTGCGACGCGCTCTTGATGGATGATGCCTCACGTTCGGACACATATCCAACCATGGAAGTGGACGAAAAAGACGTCAACATCGAGCACGAAGCCACCGTATCAAAAGTCGGCGAAGAGCAGCTCTTCTATCTGATGAGCCGCGGCCTGACTCAAGACGAAGCTACGGCCATGATCGTCAACGGATTTTTTGAGCCCTTCACCAAGGAGCTGCCACTTGAGTATGCGGTCGAACTCAATCGACTGATCCAGCTTGAGATGGAAGGTTCCGTAGGCTAAGTTTTCAAAGAAGCAATCAGGAGTTTTTTTTAGCGATGTCCGATGCAAAATTGGCGAACACAATTGCCAGAGAAAGAGTAGACGGCCTTACAGTCAGCAATGCCGAGCCCAAGTGGTTAAAAGAAAGCCGCCTGGCTGCCTGGGAAGCTTACTTGCAGACCCCAATGCCCACTGCTCGCGATGATGAATGGCGTAAAACCGAGATAGATGCAATCGATCTGTCCAAGTTTGTTGCCGTAGGTCCTATCAGGAGCACGGCCGGCCAAGAAAACAAAAACGCTCTCTATCTGTCCTGCATCAAATCCGTCGCCAAAAATTCCGGCGTCTTCGATGAAGACTATGTAAGACAGAGTCAATCCTGCAGTTTGGATAAAGATCTGGCCGCCAAAGGCGTAATCTTTTTGTCCCTGACCGAAGCTGTGGAAAAACATCCTCAGTTGGCTGAAAAGTATCTCGTCCAGGCTAAAGCCGACGAGAATCACAGAAAAGCCGGCGACGATAAATTCACCCTGATGAACAGGGCTCTATTTACCGGCGGCTATTTCCTCTATGTGCCAAAGAACGTACAAATTAGCGCCGAAGCACCTCTTCTGGCCTTTATCAATCTCACCGATGAGCAAAAAGAAGGTCATGGTCAGGCATTTGTTGAGCGCTTGATCGTTGTCGCCGAAGATCTGAGCGAAGTCAATTTGATGACCGTCGTAAGCTCTTCCAACGGTACGTCCAGTGCTGCTGGGAATGCAGTCGAGATCAAATCGGCCAATCGCAAAGCTGCCGAAACGGCTACCCTGGCTAATATATTTGTGGAAGTGCATGTGGGCAGCCAGGCCAAAGTAAATCTGGTTGACTGCAGTCAATTTGCCGAAAATGTTTTTGCCATCAGTCGCACCTCGACCTACATCGGCCGCGACGGCAATCTCGACTACACTACAGCTTCGCTTGGTGCCAAGCAAATCAAGTCGGTAATTGAAACTGTGATGGTGGATCGTGGCGGCCAGAGCGATATCAAAGGTATCGTCCTCGGTGACGGCAACGAACACATCTCCTACAACACAATTCAGGAGCATGCCAGCCCTGATACCACATCCAATATCACTTTCCGCGTGGCACTCAAAGACAGCGCCGCTTCTATATATCAAGGCATTGTCAAAGTAGACAAAGCGGCTCAGCGCACAAATGCCTTCCAATCGAACAAAAATCTGCTTCTGGGCTCAGAAGCCAGAGCCGATAGTATTCCCAAATTGGAAATACTCGCAGACGACGTAAAATGCTCACACGGAGCAACAGTTGGTCCTGTGGATAAAGAGCAGTTGTTCTATATGATGGCCCGCGGCCTCTCTCTAAAAGTAGCCGAAGAACTAATAGTCACAGGCTTCTTTGCCCAAGTGCTGAACACCATCACCATTGCCGGTGCGGCAGAATGGATCAACGCTCTGGCTGCTGAAAAAATACATCAATAGCACGCATCCAGACCATAAACTCGGAACAAAATAATGACAGGCGACTTTACAAAAATAGCGAAGACTTCAGACATCCCCGATGGAGAAGTACGAGTCTATACCTGCGACGGCGCAGGCAGCGACGGCAAAATAGCTGTATGTCACGCCGAAGGCAAATTTTATGCGGTGCAGGATCTCTGCACCCATGACGGCGGACCACTGGGAGAAGGCGAACTCGTCGGCACCCAGATAGAGTGTCCCCGGCACGGAGCCCGCTTCGATATAAAGAGCGGCAAAGCCCTCTGCCTGCCGGCAGTAGTCGGCATTCCCACCTACGAAGTGGAAGTACGAGGCGACGACGTGTATGTCAAATGCGTCGCCCAGGCGAGCGTTTAAATAAGGCCAAGCGAGATGATCGAACCCAAACAAATAATCAAAGACTTTCCCATTTTGAACCGTGAAATAGGCGGCCACAAACTAGTCTATCTGGACAACGCCGCCACATCGCAAAAACCGCGCGCAGTGATTGACGCCATCAGTCACTACTACGAACACTACAACGCCAATGTGCACCGCGGCATCCACACGATGTCGGAGGAAGCGACGGCGGCCTACGAAGGCGTGCGCGAAAAGATCGCGGCCTTTATCGATGTCGACAACACCTGCGAGATTATCTACACCCGCAACACCACTGAAGCGATTAACCTTGTCGCTTACAGCTGGGGCAGACAAAATGTATTGCCCGGCGATGAAATAGTTTTGACGCCAATGGAGCATCACTCCAATCTGGTGCCCTGGCAGCAGCTCGCCGCCGAGCGCGAAGCCAAACTTGTATTTTTAGAACTGACCGACGACGGTCAAGTAAACATGGACAGCGCCCGCGCTCTCATCGGTCCAAAGACGAGATTGGTGGCCGTTACTCACATGTCCAACGTGCTGGGCACGATAGTTCCTGTTAAAGAAATCGCCGCCCTGGCCCACAAGGTCGGAGCGGTTGTTTTGGTAGACGGCGCCCAGAGTGTGCCGCACATGCCTGTATCAGTCAAAGATCTGGACTGCGATTTTCTCGCCTTTAGTTTTCACAAAATGCTCGGACCGACAGGCACCGGCATTCTCTGGGGCAAAAAAGAACTTTTGGAAGCGATGCCGCCTTTTATGTTCGGCGGCGACATGATCAGCTCTGTAGCCCGCGAGAAAAGCCGCTTCAATGAACTTCCCTGGAAGTTTGAAGCAGGCACTCCCAACATCGCCGATGTCATCGCCAGTGGTGCGGCCATCGATTATCTAAGCAATCTGGGCATGGAAAATGTCAGACAGCACGAAATAGAAATCACGCGCTACGCCTTGAAAAAACTGGGTGGGCTCAAAGATATGGTCATATACGGACCAAAAGAAGCGGAACAACGTGGTGGCGTGATTGCCTTCAATATGGACGGCATCCATCCCCACGATCTCGGTCAAATCCTCTCCGATAGTGGTATTGCCATTCGTGCCGGGCACCATTGCTGCCAGCCCCTGATGAAGGATCTGAAAGTAATGGGTACTGCCCGCGCCAGCTTTTACATCTACAACACAGAGGCCGAAGTCGACTTGTTGGCGGCGGCTCTCGAAGAAGCAGATAAGGTTTTAGGACATGTCGCTGTCAGATGATCTATACCGGGAAACGATCCTGGACCACTACCATCAACCACGCAACACCGGCACGATAGAAGCGCCGACAGCGCAAGTGGAAGGAGTCAATCCGCTTTGCGGCGACGAATTGACTTTGTATCTCAAAGTTTCTCAAGACGGCAAAATTGACGATGTCAAACTCACAGCTCATGGTTGTTCTATAAACACCGCCTCGGGCTCAATGATGTCGGAAGCAATACTGGGCCAAAGTGTCGAGCGCGCTCGTGAAATTATCGGCACCTTCAAAGAAATGATGCTTTCCAAAACCGACACGGCGGAACTCGTTGACGACCTCGAGGACCTGGAAGCTCTGCGCGGTGTAAAGAAATACCCCGTGCGCATAAAGTGCGCCCTTCTGCCCTGGAATACCCTGCTGGAAGGCCTGGACTGCGCCGACCCCAAGCAAACGACGACAGCGGTCAAAACGTTTACCGAGACCTAAGCAACCCAAAGCCCGAGAAGAGGACAGTTCAACCATGATGACATCGATGCAGGAAGACCTGGTGATGGAAACCCTGAGATCCGTGGTCGATCCGGAACTGGGCATAAATATCGTCGACCTGGGTTTGATTTACAAAGTTGAAGTCAACGAAGCCGGCGCCGTAGTTATAAAAATGACCTTGACCTCGCCCGGCTGCCCCCTCGGTGCCGTAATCCAGGGGCAATGCCATCAGGCCGCCAAGAAGCTGCCCTGGGTCAAAGAAGTGAATGTACAGCTGGTCTGGAGCCCGCGCTGGGATCCCAAGACCATGGCTTCGGAAGATGCCAGGATGGAGCTGGGCATCCTCTAAGTAGCCCCGAGGGCCGCCTGTTTATCTGTCCCGCGCGTGTTAAGCGTCGGGTCCGATCTAATGAAACTGACCTTCAGCTCGGGTTAAACTGAGCTTATGCCGAAACCTTTGATACACGATCATGACGGTCACGTGGATGACCTTCTCAGTTGCATTTTGCTCTGGCTCAGCCCGGAAATAGATCTGCAGGCCATTGGTATTACCAATGGTGACTGCTATGTCGATCAAATTTTTGAAGCGATGCAAAAGGTAGCGACCTATCTCGATATCGACGGCCCCGAAATCGCCATAACCAAAGACGATGTGCCCAATCAGTTTCCGGAAAACTGGAGACGCGAATCGTACATCATCAACGAGCTGCCTCTCTTTCGCGATAACTATCTAAAAAAGCCATACCAGCATGGTCTGCCCAGACGCACAGAGTCGGCGTTCTATGATTGTCTGTCCAATTCACGGGCGCCGCTTACAGTCGTCACCACCGGACCTTTGACCAATGTCGCCAAATTACTAATGGCCAATCCCGAACTAAAAGAAAAAATCAGCGAATTTATCATCATGGGTGGTGCTTTCAACGTCAAAGGCAATGTTGAAGAAGACGGCCACGACGGCAGCGCCGAGTGGAACGTTTACGCCGACCCGCTAGCTTTCAAACAAATTTTGGATACTCGTTTGCCTATAAAACTGATTACGCTCGATCTGACAAATGAGTTGCCGGTGACTAAAGATTTTGTCGCCAAACTGGAGAAGCTCGGAGAAAATTCCCGCGCCTGCGCTCTGGCAGCCAAACTCTGGTCGCTGGTCAAAGGCTTTGATTACTATTTCTGGGACACTATCACCGCTGCTGTGGCAATCGAACCTGACCTCTTTACCTTTAAAGAGATGAAAATCGACGTCTCCACATCCGGGCGCAATATGGGCAAAACATCGGGTTCGATGTTCGGCAAAAAAGTGCAAGTAGCGACCAATGTGGATAAACAAACTTTCGAAGATTTGCTCCTCTCCATTTTGGCGATGCGCTAGGTCCTTTTGCCGGGTACAAACCTGGGGTTTCACCCCCTTTACTTCGTCTGCCGATCCTTTACCCTGTAGGCATTGAACCTCCTTACCAGGCAACCGGAACATGCAAAACAAATTCGCCCGCTTTCTCGCTCAGATGCAGAAGCGGCAAAAACAATTCAAAGAAAAAGTGCTGGACGACAAACGCTTTAAATGGACCAGTCGCTCTATTTATGGCATCACCATGGTCACGGCCGGTTTCATGTTTTTGCAGAGCATGCCCTATTACCAGGCCATCGGCCAGGGCGACTCGGCCTACAAACATGGCGACTACCAGACTGCGCGTTCGTACTTCGAAGCGGCACTGGAAGAATGCAAGAAATTCAACGGCATAAATAACGACGACGACAAAAATATCGCCTGGCAAAGCGATCCCCGCGCCATCAGGGCTATGAACAATCTGGCCGAAGACTACCGCATGCTCGGACTCTACAAGCTGGCCGAGCCTTACTATAAAAAAACTGTGGCCTTTGCCCGCCAAAAATTTGCGCCGTCCCGTCCCGAAGTCTCAATTGCCTTAAATAATCTCGGCATGCTGCAGCGCGAAGAAGGAGACTACGAGAGCGCCGACAAGTCTTACAGCGAAGCTCTAAATCTCTGGCGCACTAAGGTCAAATCGCAGGATTCGAAGCTGGCCAATATACTCAATGGTCTGGCCAAGCTGAGACAGGACCAGGCGCGTTACGACGAAGCCGGCAAACTTTACGCCGAAGCCCTGGCTGTCAATCAAAAAGCACTGGGCGAAAGAGACGTGGCCAACGCCTATATCCTCTCCAACATGGGAGGCCTCTACTGCGACCTGGGACGCTACGGCGATGCCGAATCGTGCTTCCAAAAAGCGCTGTATCTAGACAGTAAAGTCCTGGGGATGGAACATCCAGACCTGGCGTCAGACCTGCATGATCTGGCCTATCTCATGCGCTTGCAAAATCGCACAAACGAAGCCAGAGAGTACTACGACCGCGCGCTTTACATACGCATGGCGGCTCTGGGTGAAGGCCATGCCCTGACGGCCAAGTGCTACACCGGACTGAGTGATGTAGAAAGACGTGAGGGAAATTATGACAAAGCCCAGACTCTAATCACAAAAGCCCTGAAATTGCAGAGCGATGCACTTGGTCCTAATCATCCAAGCGTGGCCGACAGTCTGGATATTGAAGGCCTAACCTATCTTGATCAAAAACAAACCGACCGAGCTATTGCCTGCTTTCAAAAAGCGAAAGGCATTCGCAAAAGCTTGCTGGCGGCCAATCATCCAGATCTGCTCACCTCCGACTTTTATCTGGCGCTGTGTCGCAAAGAACTGCATCCAGGAGTCGGCCATGAAAGTGATGAGCTGGCATTAAGGCAAAGCCTGGCCACACTTTCACGAGTACTGGGTACCAACCACCCCACCGTCGTAATGGCCAGACAAAAGTTGGAATCTAGCGCGGCAAGCGGTTAAAGCGATGGCTAATGGCCCCACCCCGGCCGGAAACTCAACCATGTCAAGCACAACTGGGGCAGGATTTTGGTAACGGCAAAGGCCAAAAATTTATTAGGTTATGGGCCCGCGGCCCTGCACAGCGCTATCATTTAGCCTGTATAACGCCGTCCATGGATAAATAAAATGCTTACAGAAGACAAGGTCAAAGCCGCCCTGTCCAAGGTGATGGATCCTGATCTGAACGTTGATGTCGTCAGCCTGGGAATGATCTCCGACATAAAGATAGAAGGCACAAAAGTTCACTTCACTCTCACTCTCACCACCCCCGCTTGCCCGGTCAAAGAAAAGCTGGAGCAGGAGTGCAAAGATGCGGTCAACGCTCTTGAAGGGGTTGAGTCAATCGAAATGATTTCGACAGCGGCAGTTGCCGGTCAGCGTAAATCAGAAAAGGCCAACATCCCAGGCGTCAAACAAATCATCGCCGTTACATCAGGTAAAGGCGGAGTGGGTAAATCGACAGTTTCGGTCAATCTGGCTGTGGCCCTGTCCAAGCTCGGTGCCAAAGTCGGTCTGCTCGACGCCGATATTACCGGACCGAATATTCCCATCATGATGGGCGTAGAAAGTTACGAACCACAGGCTAAAGACAATCGCATCATGCCGGCCTTCAACCACGGTGTCAAATGCATTTCCATGGCCTTCTTCGTATCGCAGGACACACCACTAATCTGGCGTGGACCAATGCTCGATAAAGCCATTCGTCAATTCTTACGCGACGTTGAATGGGGCGAACTCGATTATCTAATCGTCGACATGCCACCAGGTACCGGCGACGCGCAACTATCCATGGTGCAGGCCACAGATTTGGCCGGCGGCGTAATTGTCACCACACCGCAAGACGTTGCTCTTCTCGATGGCCGCAAAGGTCTCTCCATGTTCAAACAAATGAACGTGCCGATTCTCGGCTTTGTTGAAAACATGAGCTATTTCCAACCCAAAGGTTCGAGCGAGCAGTTCGAAATCTTTGGTCGTGGTGGCGGTAAGCGCCTGGCCGAAGAGACCAAGGTGCCCTTCCTCGGCGAAGTGCCCCTCGATCCCGAAGTGCGCATCGGTGGTGACAATGGCGTGCCGATTGTTTCGTCCAATCCCGATTGCCTGGTTTCGCAGGCCTTCATCAATATCGCCAAACAAGTGGCCGCGCAAATCAGCATAAGCTCAGTCAATAGAACAAGCGAAGCTGCGGCAACGGCAGTTTAGAAGACACCGACTATCGGCAAAATTCGCCATAACACCCCTCGCTTCAACCAGGCGGGGGTGTTTTCTATGCACCGGCGTTAACACCAAAATTTGCCTCGAATTTCCCTAAAATCGTGTCCAGAAGCCAACATAAAATGTAGGCCACTGGACACAAACTTTTACCTGCACTAAACTGATCCTATCGGTCTAAATCCTCTGTCGGAGAGCTTTTGCAAGCTAATCTCACGACTCCATGCGGTGGCTAAATACTATGAATAAACCCGTCAGCATCACCCTAGCGGCCAATCTGGTAGTCGCAGCGGCAGCACCAGCCATTGCTCACGGAGCAGCTAATGCCGGGTGGAATAATGTCCCGCCGGCACTTGCTCATAACACACAGTCATTTGCTCAGACACATTATGCACCAGCACAATTTGCGCAAGCTCAAATCCCACAAGCACAATCTTTGCCCCTCTGGAATGCTGTTCCTCACAGGCTTAACTGGCACACAGTAACCGATTCATTTGTCCGTCATAATAATTCTGCCGCCGCCTGGCAGACGATGGTGTTCCCCCAGGCCGGTGCTGCAACGGTCGCCACAGACCTCTCATCGGCTAAGAACAATGTCATTTTGAGCAGCAATCTTTTTTCGGCCAATAGTGCGAATGCCGGTACTATCTCAATCGAAGTGGCTGGCCAGCAGAAGACTTTTCATGTAGGTGAAAGTGTCACCGCTGCGGAATATCTGGCAATCAAACAAGTCCTGAACGATGGCACGCAATCAATAGTATTGGCCGCAAATGGTACTGCTAGTGGTGGCTCATTCAACGTCAATCTCGTCTCCAACAGAACATCCGAGCTAGTCATTCCCAGAGGCGTGACAGCCCTCGATAATCTGACCATCAATCCGATCTTCAGTATCATCGGTGACATTTTCAATTACGGCTCGGTGTCTGCAATCGGCAGTCTTGACGGCAGTGCCATTACCGGTACTATAGCCGGACACAATATTGTCAACGGACGCGGTGGGACAATCAATAGCACCGGCGCAGCAACCGACCTGACTCTTATCGCCACAAACAATTTGAGCAACCTCGGAACAATTACGTCTGCCGGCAATGTCAATCTGGCGATCGGCAGCGGCCATCTGATTAATTCAGGCTTGATACAGTCGACCAATGCCAATATCAATATCGCCGGTACCGCCGGTGATACACCCCTTGCACTAAACGCGGCTGGAGGGACTTTCTCCGCCACAAACGGCAACATCAATATCGGCAACTATCCTGGTCCGGGCGGGACAATCGAGCTGAACGGCGGCAACTATTATTCTCAAGCTCTCAATATCTACGCCGGTCAAAACGCCATTTTCGGCAATGTCGGTGAGGTAACAGGCAAGCTAAATACAACTGCCAATGCCGAACATTTCAGCGCCGCAGCTCAAAGTCTTGTACTGGGCAACAATACAGTCGACGGCGACCCCACTTTTGTCAACACTACCCCTGGTGGCACAATCGTAATTTCGGGAGTCAATACTTTTACCGAGGACGTGGCCATTCTGGCAAATGGTGACATCACAACGGCGGCCGGCGGTCAGATAGTCACAAACGGTGCCAACCTGACAATCATCGCCGGGGCTAAGACCGAAACAAAAGGCAGCACTTCCACAGCGGTTCCCGGCACAAAAGCGACTCAAACCGTAACGGTCACTCTTGATCCATTTCAAAGTAAAGGGGGCAATATTGATTTCAGCGCCAACGCCGCCTCCACAGTCATCGATACGTCTACCAAAGCAGGCGGTGGAAACGCAGGCAACGTCATACTTGTAGGTTTTGCTAATGGAGCGGCCGTGGGAGGGAAGGTCCTTCTAGGCACAAGCAACATCAACGCCTCCACGACTGGTATCGCCGGCGTCGGTAAGAGTCATAACGGCGGCAGCGTCACTATCTACGCCGGGGCGGTTCAGACAGCGGCTACCGATACCATAACGGCCGGCACGATAACTACAGGAGCGGGACCGGGACATGTGTCGCAATATTATACCGAGCAGAGTACGGGCGGAGCAATCAGCCTTTATACACAGGAAGCCCAATCAAGTAACGTAAATCACACGCTGGTTTTTAACACAGTCGGGCAAATAACCAGCGGCAAGATCGTAGGCTCGAATCTGCCAATGAGATTCCCGGTATAAAAGTAGGCGATCTCAACACCGTGGGTGATGGCGGTGTCACAGACAAAGGCAATAAGCCTACAGCCGGGTCTAATGCCGGAGCGATTACAGTCGTCGCCGGCGGCGACATCAATGCCCAAAATCTATACGCTTTTGGCGCCGGCGGAGCCGGTGGCACAGCGCTCACCAGTGACCCGGAGAATACTGGTTTTAAAGGAGCCGCTGGTGGAGATGGAGCGGCGATTTCAGTCTCGTCCAGCGGTGGAGGCATCTATCTCCTTGGCCAGGTAAACACTTCGGGAGGAGGAGGTGGTGGCGGCGCCGGACAGAACAGTAGTGGTTTTGGGGCCGGGCAAGGCGGAGCTGGAGGCAAAGCTGCAAATATAAATATCCAAGCCCTAGGAAATCAGGTTATCGTCAGCAGCGGTGCTTACGCCGTTGATGGAGCAGCTGGAGGCAAGGGTGGCGGATACGGGCTTCCAACCAATCGCATCGGTGGTGGCGGCGGCGGTGGCGGCAGCTATGGCGGTGGGGGCGGCGCTGGAGCTGACGGACCGGGCGCAGGCGGCGGTGGTGGTGGCGGCGCCTTCGGTGGTGGCGGCGGCGCAGTGCTCGGCGGTGGTGGCGGTTCAACTGTCGGCGGTATCTCCGGTGGTGGCGCGGCAACAGCCGGCTCGGCCGGCAACGG
>Ga0105248_10005276_pt1 | contig 14221 bp, 14 predicted proteins | sample KBSS34metaG_FD_81524 | JGI IMG/M metagenome (GOLD analysis project Ga0105248, IMG submission 81524) | Switchgrass rhizosphere microbial communities from Kellogg Biological Station, Michigan, USA - KBS S3-4 metaG | ecosystem: Host-associated > Plants > Roots > Rhizosphere > Soil | place...
CGCGCCTGCTCCCGCCGACTTCGCCGCGGCCGTTGTAGATCCCATCGTCAATGCGCTGATGTGCGCGCAAGCCACGGGACGCACGGGCACGGGGCGCGTTCGCGAGTTCCTGAACAGCGCGCTCGCCGAGCGCGCGCTGCATGACGGATTGGACAGCCTCACGCCCGCCGAGAAGAACCAGTTGCTCGCCGATCCGGTGGCCTTGTCCGGACTGCACTGGGCGGTATGGACTTCGGCGAAGCGGCACGACTCGTGGCGTGTCCTGACGGAGCAGGTGCCTGCACGCGCGCGCCTCGTTCCGAGCGGTCCCCCGATCCCTCGCGAGGAACGGCTTGCAACGCACGACGTCGCCGCCTCCGATCCGGCGTAACCCGCCAACGTGACTTTCCGCAAACGGTAAACTGCCAAACCGCGGTTCCCGCGATGCTCGCGGGTGCGACTGCGTAGAGCCCGACCGATGAACGACACGCGCCCGTCCGAGCCACTCACGCCTGCGTTGCAGGATTCATTGGCGGAACGCATCCGTGATGCGGTGCTGCGCTCGTCGAAACCGGCTGCGGCAACGCTCGCAGCGTCGATGTCCAACGTCCCGCAACATGACGTACCGGCGGAGCAAGCCGACGCGTCGGTGGGACAAGGTGGCGCGCACGCGTACCGAGCCGACACGCGGCGTGCGGCGGCTTCGCAGGACGGTCTCGAGCCGCTGCTCGCCACGGTCTGGCCGTTCGTCTGCATCGTCGTCGTGATCGTCGCGCTCGCGCTCGCCGATTTTCTGCTCGAGGACTCGCAACCGTCCGCGCGGCTTGCGCTCCTGGTCGTGCGGTTGATCGCCGGTGCAAGCCTGCTCGCGCTGGCGGGAATCACGCTGCGCAGGCTGTTCATCCAGCGCAAGGAGTTGCAGGAGGCGCTCGCCGCGAGCGAGGAGCGCTTCGTGGGCTCGCTCTCCGACATCGAAAAGCGCAAGCAGGCGGAGGCGCTGCTCTTCGAGGAGAAGGAGCGGGCGCAGGTGACGCTTGCGTCGATCGCCGATGCAGTCGTGACCGTCGATACGGCCGGACGCATCGAATTCATGAACTCGGTCGCCGAGCGGCTCACCGGCTGGCCGCTCCAGGAAGCGCGACAACGGCCGGCAGCCGAGGTCTTCGCCGTCGTCGACGAAGCGACCGGCGCGCCGATTCCCGATCCCGTTGCACGCGCACTGACCGACGGCGCAATCGCCGAAGCCGACGGCAATGTCGTGCTGTTGTGTCGCGGCGCGGAATCGATCGCCATCGACTACAGCGTCGCGCCGATCAAGGATCGCCTCGGACGCACGGTTGGCGCCGTCCTGGTCGTGCAGGACATGAGCCGCGAGCGTCAATACGCGGCACGCCTCTCGAATCTCGCGAGTCACGATGCGCTCACCGGCCTTCTCAACCGTCGCGAATTCGAGCAGCGGGTTCGCGCGATCGTCGAGCATCGGGACGCAGACACCGGGCAGCACGCCGTGCTCTATCTCGACCTCGATCAGTTCAAGGTGGTGAACGATACGAGCGGGCACGCGGCAGGCGACGAGTTGCTGCGCCAGGTGGGAGCGCTCCTGCGTCCGCGGCTGCGCGAAGGCGACGTGCTGGCGCGACTTGGCGGCGACGAGTTCGGCGTGCTGCTGCCGCACTGCCCTCCCGCGCCCGCCCTGCGGATTGCGGAAGCGCTGCGCAAGGCGATCGTCGATTTCCGTTTTGCGTGGAAGAACCGCTCGTTCACGATCGGCGTCAGCATCGGCCTCGTCAATCTTGCCGAAGGGCCGCACACGCTTGCCACTGTCCTGTCGGCCGCCGATGCCGCGTGTTATCTCGCCAAGGACAAGGGTCGCAATCGCGTGCAGGTCTATCGTCCCGAGGACAGCGAAGTGACGATTCGGCGCGGCGAGATGGAGTGGGTCAACCGCCTGCATCGAGCGCTCGCCGAAGACCGGCTGTGTCTGTATGCGCAACCGATGCACGCGATGCACGTCACGGGTCCCAAGGTAGTGCACCAGGAGCTCCTCGTGCGGCTCATCGACGAGCGCAGCGAGCTGATCGCGCCCATTGCGTTCATTCCCGCCGCCGAGCGTTACCACCTGATGCCATCGATCGACCGGTGGGTGATACGAACGGCGTTTCGCCTGCTCGCCGATCGCCGCGCAGCCGGCGACACGACGGGTCTGTCGGGTACGTATGCGATCAACCTGTCCGGAGCGTCGATCGGCGACGACCAATTCCTCGATTACGTGCGGGAAAGCTTCGCGCGCTTTCGGATCCCGCACCGCGCGATCTGCTTTGAAATCACGGAGACGACGGCGGTCACCAGCCTGTCGAAGGCCGCCGACTTCATTGGCGCGCTGCGCGAGCCCGGCTGCCGTTTCGCACTCGACGACTTCGGCGTCGGCGTCTCGTCCTTCACCTATCTGAAGCAGCTTCCCGTCGACTATCTGAAGATCGATGGAAGCTTCGTGCGCAACATGCTGCACGACCCGGTCGATGCCGCGATGGTCGAGGCAATCCATCGCATCGGCCGGGTGATGGGCAAGCAGACGATCGCCGAATCCGTTGAAACGGTCGCGACGCTCGAAGCGCTGCGAAGCGTGGGCGTGGACTTCGCGCAGGGCAACGCCATTGCGCCGCCTGCCCTGTTCGCGCCGGCCGGATCGCGCAAACGGAGCGCCGGCCATGAGCGGAGCGACGCGGAGCGCAACGGGGAACCCCTGCGGCGCCCTGCGGCCGCTGTGTTAACGTCGCGCATCAGCCACGACAAGAGCGTTCGATGACAGCGCAAGGCAAGGTCGCCATCGTCACGGGCGCGGGCAGCGGCATCGGCAGGGCCGTCGCGCTCGCACTCGTCAATGCAGGCTATCGCGTCGCCGTCGCGGGCCGCCGTGCGGACGCGCTTCAAGGCACGGTCCAGGCAGCGGGCGAGCGGAAGAGCGACGTGTTGCCTGTGGTGACGGATGTCGGAAACCCCGAGTCCGTCGCACAGCTCTTTGCATCGGTTGCCAAGCGCTTCGGGCGGCTCGATCTGCTCTTCAACAACGCGGGAATCGGCGCGCCGGCGGTTGCGCTCGAGGATCTGTCCGTCGAGCAACTGCGCGCGGTGATCGACACCAATGTTCTGGGCGCATTCGTGTGCACGCAGCACGCGATCCGGATGATGAAGTCGCAGACGCCGCGAGGCGGCCGGATCATCAACAACGGCTCGATTTCGGCGCACGCGCCCCGCCCCAACTCGGCGCCTTATACGGCCACGAAGCACGCGATCACCGGTCTCACGAAATCGACGTCGCTCGACGGCCGCAAGTACGACATCGCCTGCGGCCAGATCGACATCGGTAACGCCGCGACCGAAATGGCGGCGCGCATGGCGACCGGCGTCGCTCAGGCGAATGGACAAGTCGCGATCGAGCCGCTGATGGACGTCGAGCACGTTGCAACCAGCGTCGTCTACATGGCGAGCCTTCCGCTGACGGCAAACGTGCAGTTCCTCACGGTGATGGCGACCAAGATGCCTTTCGTCGGTCGCGGCTAGGCGACGACCGTCTCCGATCGATTCGCAACGCGCTTCCGAGTGCACTCGCAAGCGGCGTCCGCGGTAGGTGCTCAGGTGCAGCCGCGCAGCAGGTAGATGAGGATCAGGATCGGCACGGGGACGCCGACGAGCCACGCGAGAATGTAGCCCCAGCGTCCTTCCTGCAGATGCCGCAGGCTCGGCGCCCGGGTGAAAGGGCGCGACCGCGGGATCGGTGATCGCATGCTCATCGTTCCTGCCCGGACGCCGCTCCGCCCGATTCATCGCGCCTTGCGATGATGTCCGGGTCCCGAACCGGATCGAAGTCGACCCATTTGCCGTCCCGCCACGATCCCTGCGCGCGCTCGATGATGCGCGCGCCGCCGACTCGCAGAAGGTCGATGGCCACTTCCTCGTGTTCCCCTGAATCCGCGTTCACCGCGACCATGACCCCCGCTGGACGAGGCTCATGCCGCTGTCCGTTGTTTTCTCCGAGCTTGTTCATCGTCCCGGTGATCGAACCGGCATAGGCGCCGGTTGCGGCACCAGCAGCGATGGCGATCGGACCGACGAGCGGCGTCGCCGCAAGTCCGGCGACTGCACCAATCGCCGAGCCGATGCCCGCGCCTCGCAACGCGCCCTTTTCGGCACCGTCCGCGTTCGCATCCGCATCCTCGTCGCCACCCAGCGGCAAGGCGTTGTGGCGGCCCGGTGGATTCAGCACGAACTGGTCGAGGTTCGCCGCATCGAAGCCCGCTCTGCGCAATTCGTGAGCCGTAGCCGTAGCCGATTGCTCGTCGTCGAAAACGCCTGCAACGATCTGCGTCATGTCCACTCCGTTCACAACGATCCGCGAACTCGCGAATCGACAAGGACGAGCGTGACGCGAAACGTGCGCGCCGGCGATCGGTTCCCTGCGGAATCCAGCGTAGGGCTAGGGCCTACGCGCGTCAGGCGCGTTCGCCGCAGGAAACTGGAGAAGCTACGTGACGGGCTGCTTGCGCGGAATGACGGCGCGCACGATGGCGAAGCAAATGGCACGCGCCATTTGCGAACACCGCGCCGTTGCGTGCAACGAAGCGAAGCACGACGTCATTGACCGTGGTCCGGCGCGGGATTGCCCGGGCATTCGGGTACCTTGCCCCAGTAGTTCGCGCAATAGCGGAAGCGCACGCGCTGGCCGCAGACGACACGCGTGATGAAGTCCTCGCGCGTGCAGGTAGCGAGTTCCTCGCGCATTCGCGCCCATGGATCCGGGACCGCCGCGGTCCGGGGGCTCGCCGCAGCCTGGGTGGTCGACGGGGCGGTCGCGGCCGGCGTTGACGGCGCGGGCGCAACGGGTGCGGCAGGGACCGCCGCCACCTTTTGCGGTTCGCGCTCGGGCGCGGATTTCTTCGCGGGCCGCGGGGCGGGCTTCGCCGGAAGCGGTGTGATCTGCACGGGCTCGGGCGTCGCGAGCGCGTTGTCGGCCGTGCCGCTCCCATCCGCCGGGGCGCGGGCATTCGCGTCTTGCAGCGGCGGCCGGGAAGCGGTGTTGTCGGCCGGTGCAACAGGCGCCGGCGATCTCGCGGATTCCGGGGCACGTGCAGGCCCGTCCGCCTTTGTGTCGACATCCAGCGAGCGATTCTGCCTGGCACCGCTCGTGGCCGGCGGCAGGGCCGACATGACGCTCGAACCCTCGTCGGCCGGGGCCGTCGCGCTCACGAAGGCGTCGGGCGCGAACATGCGCCACGCGAAGAACGTCGCCGCTGCGGCCACGAAGCAGGCGACGACGATCGAGAAAGCGAGTCCGGTTCGCTTCGGCGCGGATGCATAGGCGGGAGGCCCCGTCTGCACGGCGGGCGAGGCTGCGATGCGAGGATGCTCGGCGACAGCCGCTTTCGGAGGTGCCTCGCTGCGCGAGGTCACGACCTTCGGCGCGGTGCTGCCTTGCGATCGCGATGCGGACTCGGCTGGCGGCGGGTCGGCGTGCGCGGCGTTCGCGGCCTGCGGCATCGCGCCGCGACCGCGCGAAGTCATTGCCGCGGCTGCCACCGCTGCAATCGGCGTGGGCACCGACTGCTCGGCGCCGCAATGGACGCAATACCGTGCACCCGTCGGGTTGTCACGTGCGCAAGTTGCGCATTTCATCGGGAAACTCCGCTTGCCGGGCGACGCGCTGCCCGCTCGTCGACCCAGCCAGCGTACATACTGCCGCAAAGCCGAAGGTCATTGTAGGCCCGTCCACGCCGAGCGACGGCCGGTCGTTTTAGAAGCGAAGCCTTCGGATTGGCGCTGCGGCCGCGATCTCGCATACTCCATCCTCGCTTTTGCAAAGGCGGCAAATCCCCTCGGCATTGCCGGCATCGACGTTAAGACCACTTATGAACATCGACGTTGCGAAGATAGAGCATCTGACCCGCGAACTCCTGTCCGCGCTGGGCGAGGACCCCGACCGGGAGGGCCTGCTGAAGACGCCCGAGCGCGTCGCCAAGGCGATGGCCTTCCTGACGTCCGGCTACCGAACGGACGTCGACGCATTGATCAACGGCGCGATCTTCACGCAGACCACCAACAGCATGGTGATCGTCAAGAACATCGAGGTCTACAGCCTGTGCGAGCACCACATGCTCCCGTTCTTCGGCCGGTGCCACATCGGATACATTCCGACGGGCCGCGTCTTCGGCGTGAGCAAGCTCGCTCGCCTGGTCGACATGTATTCACGCAGGCTGCAGCTGCAGGAGCGCCTGACGGAGCAGATCTCGCAGGCCGTGTTCGATTCCATCGATGCCCGGGGCGTCGGCGTGATGATCGAGGCGCAGCATCTGTGCATGATGATGCGCGGCGTGGAGAAGCAGAACTCCGAGATGATCACTTCCTCGGTGCTCGGTACGTTTCGCGAATCGGAAGCGACGCGCGACGAGTTCCTGGCGCTCATCGGTCCGCGCGGCTGATCCGCGCACCGCGAGTTGCGGATGCTCCTGCACCTCGCGGGCCTCACCGCGCCGCTCTTTCTGCTGGTCGCGCTTGGCTACGGCCTGTCGCGCTTCGGCTGGCCCCGCACGGCGTCGGATGCGCTGACGCGGTTCGTGTTCGTGGTCGCGGTTCCCACGCTTCTCTTCAGGCTGATGAGCGATTTCTCGCGGCTGCCCCGGGTCGATGCGCGACTTCTCATCGCGTTCTTCGGCGGCTGTCTCCTCGTGTACGCCATCGGCCGCATCGCAGGTGCCCTGCTCTTTCGAATGGACGGCGTCTCGCAATCCGTCTTCGCGATGGGCGGCATTTTCTCGAACAACGTGCTGCTCGGCATTCCGCTTGCGCGCGCGACGCTCGGCGACGCTTCACTGCCGGCGGTGACGCTCGTGCTCGTCTTCAATTCGCTGATCCTGTGGACGCTCGTCAGCGTGTCCGTCGAGTGGGCACGGCAGCGCGACCTCTCGCCGGTCGGCCTCGCGCGCACGGCCAAGGGCGTGCTCAGGAATCCCGTCGTAGCGAGCATCATCGCCGGCACGGCGTTCGGTTTCATCGACGTGCGGCTTCCCGCGTTTGTCGACCACACGCTTGCCATGATCAGCGACGCGGCGGTCCCGCTGTCGCTGATCGCGCTCGGCATGGGTCTCGCCGAATTCGGCATTCGTGCGGGCTGGCGCGAGAGCTTCGCGATCGCGGTGTTGAAGCTCGTCATGCAACCGGTGGCCGTTTACGCGCTCGCCAGGCTGCTGACGCTTCCGCCGCTCGAGACCGCCGCCGTGGTCGTGCTCGCCGCGCTGCCGGTGGGTGCGAACGTGTATCTGATGGCGCGGCAGTTCGGCGTGCTGTCGGGCGCCGTCGCGTCGTCGATCGTGCTCACAACGGCGCTCGCCGCGCTCACCACGCCATTGACCCTGACGCTGATCGGCAACACGCCGCCACCTTGAAGTCGCGAGGATTTCAGCCGCGACTCATCGCGGTCGCGTCGCGATGACGCGCGCCGGCGAAAAGCTGCGCGCGCAGCGCCCGTTCGTCCTCTTCTGGCTTGCGCGCGTGTTCGCGATGATTGCGCACCAGATGCTTGCGGTGGGTGTCGGCTGGCAGATGTATGCGCTCACGGGGAGCGCGCTCGATCTCGGTCTCGTCGGCCTCGCCCAATTCATACCGGCGTTCTTTCTCGTGCTCGTCGCAGGGCACGCCGCGGATCACTTCGACCGTCGCCGCGTGCTGCAGGCGTGCATGGTCGTCGAGGCGCTCGCAGCGCTCGGGCTCTGCGTCGGGAGTGCCTATTCGCTGCTCACGGCACATGCGATCTTCGCGCTGATCTTCTTAGTCGGCGTTGCTCGCGCATTCCAGATGCCGACGATGCAGGCCTTGTTGCCGGCGCTCGTGCCCGTATCGCTGCTGTCGCGAGCGATCGCCGCGAACGCTTCCGCGAGCCAGGCGGCGATCATCGCGGGCCCCGCCATCGGCGGCGTCATCTATGTCGCCGGGCCCGCGGCGGTATATGGCGCAAGCACTGCGCTATTTCTGCTGACCGGCTGGATGATCCACGCGATCAAGCCGAGGCAGGCGGCGGTCGTTACCACGCGCGCCACTGGCTTGACGTCGGTCCTCGACGGCATCCGCTTCATTCGCAGGCGACCCGCCGTGCTCGGCGCGATATCGCTCGATCTCTTCGCCGTGCTGCTCGGTGGAGCAACGGCCCTGCTCCCGATTTACGCGCGCGACATTCTGCATACCGGCCCGTGGGGCCTCGGCCTCCTGCGCTCGAGCACCGCCGTCGGCGCACTCGGCATGGCGCTCTGGCTCGCGCGTTATCCTCTCGGCGGCAACGTGGGGCGGCGCATGTTCGCAGCCGTCGCGGTCTTCGGCATCGCGACGATCGTCTTCGGCGTCTCGCACTCGTTCCCGCTGTCCCTCGCCGCGCTGGTCGTGCTCGGCGCCGCCGACATGATCAGCGTCGTCGTGCGCCAGTCATTGGTTCAGCTTCAGACGCCCGACCACATGCGCGGGCGCGTCAGCGCGGTCAACTCGCTGTTCTTCGGCGCGTCCAACCAGCTCGGAGAATTCGAATCGGGCATCACGGCCGCGTGGCTTGGCGTCGTTCCCTCCGTCGTGGTCGGCGGCATCGGGACGCTGGTCGTCGTCGTGCTCTGGATGCGACTCTTCCCCGCGCTTGCGAACGTCGACCGCCTCGAGTCGCCGGCGGTCGTGGAGGAGATCAAGCCAGGCGAGCACGAGCGGGCACCCCGGAAGGCTGCGCCCGAGCGCTGACTACGTCACCAACCGCGTTGGCGATCGCACGCGTTGCAGTGATCGAAGCCAACGAAGACGAGCATGCGGTTGCCGCGCTCATTCGGCTATCGCAGTGGCAGGCGACGCATGCGTGCCGTGTGCGGGCTTCAGCAGCATGACGAGCGGGACCATGACGACGAAGCTCGCGACGATGACCCAGCACGCCTTCAGCAATCCGAGCATCTGCGCCTGCGTGGCGGTTTCGCGCGCGATGAGCGCGAGTCCAAGCCCCTGCGCCTTGAGATGCAGCGGGTTGAGATACTGCTGCACTTCCGGGCGATACGGATCGACGTAACCACGCAGCGCGCCCCAGCTGGCCTGCGAGCCGCGGGTCATCGACACGCTTACGATCGAGATGCCGATCGACGAACCGATGGAGCGGATCAGGCTGTAGACCCCCGCCGCTTCTGCCGACAGCGACTTCGGCAGCGTCGCGAACGCGACCGCCGACAGCGGCACGAAGACGAAGCCGACGCCGATCCCCTGGAGGATCAACGGAATGATCATCGTCGACGCGCTCGCATCGAGACCCACGTGCGTCATCATCCATGCACCCAGGATGCCGGTGGCAATGCCGAAGTAGATGAGCGGTTTTGCGCCGAGCCTGCCGACGAGTCGCCCCACGATCAGCATGCTGATCAGGCTGCCGATGCCGCGCGGCATCATCGCGAGTCCCGTGTCGAACGTCGGGTACTGCAGCAGGTTCTCGAAGAGCACCGGCTGCAGCAGCATGCCGCCGAACAGCGACAGCCCCATGGCGCCGCCGACGATCGAGGCTGCGGTGAAGTTGCGGTCGGCGAACATCCTGATGTTTAAGAGCGTTTCACGCTTCGACAGCACCGAGTGGACGACGAAGAGCGCAAGCGCCGCGACGAGCACGACCGCCGCGATGCGAATGGCGCCGGCGGAGAACCAATCCTCCTGCTGGCCGCGATCCAGCAGGTACTGCAGCGCGCCGACGAACATCGCGAGGTAGGCGAGTCCCAGCCAGTCCATGCCGCGCGCCTTGACCGGCGTGTCCGGAACATGGCGCGCGGCGAGAAGGAACGACAGCACGCCAATCGGCACGTTGATGTAGAAGTTCCAGCGCCAGTCGATGGTCTCGGTGAGCCACCCCCCGATGGTGGGCCCGAGGATGGGCGCGACCATCACGCCCATGCCCCAGATCGCGAGCGCCTTGCCGCGCTCGTGCATCGGATAGCTGTCGACCATGATGGCCTGCGACAGTGGCACGAGCGAAGCGCCGAATACGCCCTGCAGCAGGCGAAAGAGCACGATTTCCGGCAGCGACGTCGCGATCCCGCATAGCGCCGAAGCAATGACGAAGCCGGCGATGCTGATCAGCAGATAGCGACGACGCCCGAGGCGGTCCGTCAGGTACCCGGTCATCGGCATGACGATCGACGCCGCAACGATATAGCTCGTCAGGACCCAGCTGATCTGGTCCGTGGATGCGGAAAGCTCGCCCGCCATGTGCGGCAGCGCGACGTTCACGATCGTCGTGTCGAGCACCTGAATCACGGTGGCGGCCATGACCGCCAGCGCGACGAAGAAACGCGATCCGGCCTGCGGTTCGTCAGGATTCGCAGCCATGCGTCAATGACCTCTACTTCGCAATCGACACGGTGACCGTCGCCGTCGCGCCGACGCGTAGCGGGTACATCGGATCGGGATCGGCGATGCTGATCTTGACCGGCACGCGCTGCGCGACTTTCACCCAGTTGCCGTTCGCGTTTTGCGCGGGCAGCAGTGAAAACGCCGCGCCTGTGCCGCCCGCGATGCTTTCGACCTGTCCGTGAAACGGATGCTTCGGATACATGTCGACGACGATCGTCGCCGGCCGGCCGGGCCGGACGCCGGTGAGCTCGGTTTCCTTGAAGTTGGCATCGACCCAGAAGCTGTTGCCGACGACAATCGCAAACAGCGGATTGCCGGGCGTCACGACGGTGCCGGGCGTCAGATCGAAGCGGGTGATCCAGCCTTCCTCCGGCGCCCGCATCACCGCGTGCTCGAGGTCGAGACGCGCCTTCTCTACCTCCGCCTGCGCGACGCGTACCGCGGGCGTCGTACCTCCAGTGGTCGTGAGCGATGCCTTGGCCTTCTCGACGCGCGCCTGTCCGGCGGCGAGCGCGGCCCGTGCCGCGTCGACGCGTGCGCGCGCATCGTCGGCAGCCTGTCGCGACATGAAATTCTGCTGCACGAGCTGCTGCGTGCGCCGCAGGTTCGCTTCCGCGTTGCCGAGGTCGGCGGTGAAGCGCGCAACGTCGGCCTGCGCGGCGAGGACGTCCGACTGGTCCTGCCGGGTCCCCTGCTCCGCCTGCCGCAGCTTGCCTTCCGCTTCCGCGAGCGCGGTTTCGAACGGTCGCCGGTCGAGCTCGAACAGGATGTCTCCCTGATGCACGTATTGGTTCTCCTTCACGGGAACCGAGACGACCTGGCCCATCACCAGTGACGACACCTGCACGATCCGCGCGTTCACGTACGCGTTGTCGGTCTCCTGACGCGCTCCGCTCACGTGCCAGTACCACGTGCCCGCGAGCGCCGCGATCACCACGCCGAGCGCGATCAGGGTCGTGCGTGGCGACAACGTGAGGGCCGAGCGCAGCCTCTTCATGATCGCAGCTCGTCGACGCGCCGCTTCGCCTTGTCGAGCAACGCGTGCAGCGTGCGGACCTCCTCGCGCGTCAGCCCGGCGAGCACCTCGCGGCGCAATCCCGAGGCGATGCTCTCGATCGTGCGCAACAGCCGACGCGCGTGCGCGGTCAGCGTGACAGCGTTTCGCCGGCGATCGCCGGGCACGGCGCTGCGGGCGACGAGGCCGTCCCGCTCCATGCGATCCACGAGCGCAACGGTCGCAGGAGCGCCGATCTCGAGCAGGTCCGCGAGCTCGCGCTGCATCAGCGCGCCACCGCGACGGGACAGCCAGAGCAGCGCCTGCCACTGCACACGCGTCAAGCCGAGCGGTTTCAGACGGCGATCCATTTCCTCGCGCCAGCCTTTCGACAACCCGTGAATCAGAAGCCCGAGCGACTCGAGCCGGTCCGTCGGCAAGGCGACGGCGGCCGTCCCGCGCTCGGGTGGATTCGTTTGTACATGACTTGTTCGCATGCGAACTATTATGGGGCGAGGCTCGGTGGATTCAACCGACACGCGCCCGCTCGCGTGCGACAATCCGGGTCCGATCCTGCAACCTTTACCGAGCATGTCCGAAAAGTCAGCCCAGAAGACGAAACGCACGCAGAAGCGCAAGACCGGCGCCGATGGACGCGCCAAGCGAACGAAACGCAAGGCGGCCGGGGGCGCGCCCAACGTACCCAAACGTTCGACCCCGAAGAAGACAGTGAGCACGTCGAGTGCAGCGACCCGAAAGCGGGCGGCCTCGAAGCGCAGGAAGAACCCGTACGTCGTCCGCAATTCACCGATCCACGGCCGCGGCGTCTTCGCGGCGCGGCTCATCCGCAAGGGTGAGGACATCATCGAATACCGCGGCCGCCGCATCTCGACCGAAGAGGCCGACGAGTTGCCGGACAGCGACCCCGACAATCCCTTTCACACGTTCCTGTTCGAGCTGAACGACGGTCGCGTGATCGACGCGGCGCGCGGCGGGAATGCGGCGCGCTGGATCAACCATAGCTGCCAGCCGAACTGCGAGCCGTACGAGGACGAGGATTGCCGCGTGTTCATCGCGGCGAAACGCACGATTCGCGCCGGCGAGGAGCTCGGATACGACTACAAACTGAACGTGCCGGGCAGGCGATCAGCGCGGATGCTCGCCAATTACGCGTGCCGGTGCGGCGCGCCGCGGTGCCGCGGAACGATGGTCGATCCCAGGAAGAAATAGCTCAGGCGAGGCCGCCCATTCCTGCCGCCGCTGCCGCGAGCAGGACCCACATCGGATTGAGCCGCGTGAACGCGAGCGCGGCCGTCGCGAGCACCGTGAGCGCCACTGCGCCGGGCGTATGATCCGCGGCGCGTGCGATCGTGTAGCCGCTCGCCATGATGAGCCCGATGGCAACGGGCGCAAGCGCGCGCTGAATCACCACGCGGAGCTTCGACTGCTGCAGGCGATCGGCCCACTGCCAGGCGACGTAGCAGGCAACCGAGGACGGACCGCACACGGCGAGCGTGGCGACGACTGCTCCGGCAACCCCCGCCACTTTCCATCCGATGAGCGCGACGATCATCGCGTTGGGTCCGGGCGCGAGTTGCGCGAGAGCAAAGAGCTCGGCGAATTCCGCGCTGGTCATCCAGCCTTCCACATCGACCACCACGCGATGGATCTCCGGCAGGATCGCGTTGATGCCGCCGATCGCGACTAGCGACAGCGCGCTGAAGCGAATGGCGATTTCCGCAATGACCGACGTGCTCATTTTCGATCCGCCGGCTTGGTCGCCCGCGCCGCGTGCCACTCGGCGGCAACCGCAATGCAGATCAGCGCGGGGATCACCCAGAGCAGCGGCCATTGCAGCACCCCGACGAGCACGAAGGCAGCGCCGCCCGCCAGCATTCCGCGAAACGGCGGCTTCGTCTGGATGAGGAGTCGCAGTGCGGTGCCGAGGATCAGCCCGGCTGCCGCTGCCGAAGCGCCCGCAATCGCGTTACGCGCGAGCACATCGTGCGCAAGCGACGCGTAGAACACGGCGATCAACAGCATGACGCCGACAGGGATGAACAGAATGGCCGTCAACGCGATGGCCGACCCCGCGAGCCCCTGGCAGCGCGCGCCGATGATGACCGACAGGTTCACGACATTGGGCCCGGGCAGCACCTGGCAGAGGCCGATCAACTCCGCGAACTCGCGGTCGTCGAGCCAGCCGCGCTCATCGACCATCACCCGCCTCGCCCATGGCAGGACGCCACCGAAACCGAGCAATCCCATCTTGAGAAAGCCCGCGAACAACGCGCGACGGCTCACGCCTGCAAGCGGCGATCCGACAGTCGGGGAGCGAGGAATCGGCATTGAACGGCGGAAAGTCGCGATTCTAGTGGTTCCCGCGGATCGTGCATCTGCATTGCTCTTGCGCGATCGGCCCGGCACAATCGCTGCGCTTTCAATCCCGCGAAGGCTGTCCGCTGCATGAGCCGCAAAAGAACGTCGTCGCCGTCGGGTCGCACGATCGTGCTGGAATACGAATCGAAAGTTCTCGCGGACAATGCGCTCGGCGATCCGCATGTGCGGAAGCTCGGCGTGTGGTTGCCGCCCGGCTACGATGCGGGCACGACGCGCGGACACAGTGCCGGTCGCGGCCAGCGCTACCCGGTACTGTTCGACCTCGTGGGATTCACGGGCTCGGGACTCGCGCATCTCAACTGGCGACCCTTCGACGAGAACGTTCCGGAGCGAATGGCACGCCTCGTCGGCGAGCGGAGGATGGGACCTGTCATCGTCGTCTTCCCCGACTGCTTCACCTCGCTCGGAGGCAACCAGTACGTCAATTCCTCCGCGATCGGACGC
>Ga0105248_10005278_pt1 | contig 14219 bp, 11 predicted proteins | sample KBSS34metaG_FD_81524 | JGI IMG/M metagenome (GOLD analysis project Ga0105248, IMG submission 81524) | Switchgrass rhizosphere microbial communities from Kellogg Biological Station, Michigan, USA - KBS S3-4 metaG | ecosystem: Host-associated > Plants > Roots > Rhizosphere > Soil | place...
ACTTCGCCCGCATCGATCTTCAACTCGCTCAGTTCGAAGCCGACGCCGACAACGCACAACTGGCTCTCCAGCAGGCCTCTACCCAGCTTCAGCTTCTCTTCGGTGTGGACCATCCGTCATCCGGACTCGACATCTCCGGCACACTCGACCCGCCGCAGATCCCTCTTACTATGGCCGAAGCCGAAAATCAGGCACTCGCTACGCGACCAGACTTTCTCGCTGCACGTCAGGCCCTCACCGCTGCCGAAGCCAACGCCAAGCTTGCCAATGCCAATGGCACCACCGACCCAACGCTGGGCGCCGAATACGACCGGAACGGCATCGACAACTCCTTTGGGCTTCAGCTTTCGATCCCAGTGCGCATCTTCGATCGCAATCAAGGAGAGAAAGAACGCACACGCTACGAGGTCGAATCCAACCGCTCCGCCGTCACCGCAGCACGTAATCAGGTCGTCTCCGACGTGGACCAGGCGTGGATGGCACTCGAGACCGCGCAGACCCTCGCAAAGCGCTACAACAGCCACTACCTCGACGAAGCCTCACACGTACGCGACAACCTGCAGTTCAGCTATCGCAACGGCAACACCACCTTACTCGACTATCTGTCCGCGCTCCGCGATTACCGCGCGATTCATCTCTCGAGCCTGAACGCCAATGCACAGGTCTGGCTCGCTCTCCACCAGCTCAGCTTTGCCACCGCGACGGACATCCTCCCATGAAGGCCCGCATGAAAACGACTGACTCTCTGATCCTCCTCACGCTAGCCGCGCTTCCGCTTACGGCCTGCAAATCCGCACCACCACCGGCCGAGGCCACTCAGCCCGCCAACGCGGGCATCGAGACCACCATCGCCCACGCTCAGCAGAGCACCGATTACCTTGAAATTCCCGCCCGTGTCGCCTCCGACCCGTCGCACGTTGTCCGCATTTTTCCTCCAGCCAGCGGACGCATGCTCAGTCTTCGAGTCCTCCCCGGTCAGGAAGTAAAGAAGGGCGACGTCATCGCATCACTGCAGAGCAGCGAAATCGCGGCCGCCCGCGCCGACTTCGAGAAGGCAAAGATCGAGGTCCAACGCGCCGACCGCGCACTGACCCGGGCGAAGCTGCTCCTGCAGCACGAAGTCCTCTCCCAGGCCGACTACTACGAGATCGAGGCGGCAGATCAGTCCGCACACTCCGAACTCGAGCGCTCGCGTCAACGCATCCGTGAGCTCGGCTTCTCCGAAGACAGCAACTCTGACGAAGTGGCCCTCCGCGCACCCATCTCCGGCGTCGTACTCGACATCGGTACCGCAACCGGCGAGATGCAGCGCTCCCTCGACAACGCCACTCCTATCGCAACCATCGCCAACATCGACTCCGTTTGGATCGTCGGCGACGTCTTTGAACGCGATCTCTCCAGCGTCAAGCCAGGCCGCGACGTCGAAATCCACATCCCGGCTTATCCCGATCTCAAGCTCTCGGGCCGCGTCATCAACATCGGCGATGCGCTCGACCCCAGCACCCACACCCTCAAACTCCGCGTCGTCCTCCCAAATCCCAAGCACACGCTGAAGGCTGACATGTTTGCCACGATCCGCATCCCCGGAGCCGCGCGTAGCGCCGTCATCCTGCCCTCAACCGCCGTCATCCACGAGGGCGACAAGACCTCCGTCTTCGTTCAGAACGCATCCGGCAAGTACGACCAGCGCGCCGTAACCATCGGACGCAGCTTCGACTCCGGCCCGGTGAAGAACATCGAGGTCCTCAGCGGCATCAACGACGGCGACAAGGTCGTCACAGTCGGCGGAGCACTCCTCCGTCCCACCAACGGAGATTGATCGCGTGCAGCCACTGATTCGACTCTTCATTCGCTATCGCGCCATCATCCTCATCCTCTTCGGCGTCATGCTCGCCGCCGGAGCCTTCGCGCTTTCGCGCCTCGATATCGAGGCCTACCCCGATCCCTCGCCGCCGCTCGTCGAGATTATTACGCAGAACCCCTCGTGGTCCGCCGAAGAGATGGAGCAGCAAGTCACCGTGCCAGTCGAGACCGCTCTCAACGGCACGCCGCATCTCGAAGAAGTTCGCTCCATCTCCATCTTTGGCCTTTCCGACGTTAAGCTCTACTTCAGCTTCGACTCCGAGTACTTCCGTGATCGCCAGGAGGTGCTAAACCGTCTTCAGACCCTCTCGCTACCCAACAACCTGCAGCCGCAGCTTTCGCCCTGGTCTCCTATCGGCGAGATCTTCCGCTATCAACTCAGCGGTCCCGGCTACACACTTAACGAGCTCAAAGCAACGCAGGACTGGCTCGTCCGCCGCGAGCTCAAGCAGGTCCCTGGCATCATCGACATCACCACCTTCGGTGGAACCACGCGCCAATACCAGGTCGAAACCGACCCCGCGAAACTCCTCAGCTATGGAGTTACACTGCCGCAAATCGTCAACGCCGTTCAGTCCTCCAACGCCAATGCGGGCGGTAACTACATTCAGCTCGGCAACCAAAACGTCAATGTGCGCTCTGTCGGTCTAGTCCGCACTACGGAAGACATCGCCCACATCGTTGTCGCTGAAAAGAATGGAGCCCCAATCACGGTCGGCGACCTCGGCAAGGTCAGTGAAGGCTCGCAGCCTCGCCTCGGACGCGTAGGACGCAACAAGGAGAACGATATTGTTCTCGGCATTGTCCTTCTACAGAAAGAAGAGAAATCCCTCCCCGCGCTCAAGGCTCTCAAAGAGAAAATCGCCGCGCTCAACACCGGCAGCCTTCTCCCTCCGGGTATGCACATCAGCACCATCTACGACCGCACCAGGCTCATCGACCGCACCACGTACACCGTGCGTGAGGTCATTATTACCGGCCTCGTCCTCGTCACCCTTGTGCTGCTCTCCATGCTCGGAGACCTGCGCATCACGTTCATCGCCGCAGTCACCATTCCTTTTGCCGTGCTCTTCTCCTTCGGCATGATGGTGCTCACCGGACGCTCCGCCAACCTCATCTCCATCGGTGCCATCGACTTCGGCATCCTCGTCGACTCGTCCATCATCGTGCTCGAGAGCATCTACCGAAAGCTGTCCCGCCGCATCCCTGGTGAAGAGACCGGCGACCTCATCGTCGAAGGCGTCACCGACGCCGCGAGTCCCGTCCTCTTCTCCACCGCCATCATTCTCATCGCCTTCATCCCACTCTTCACCATGCAGGGCGTCGCCGGACAGATCTTCTCCCCAATGTCCGTCACCTACGGCTTCGCTCTTCTGGGTGCCCTGCTCTTCGCGCTCATCTTCGCCCCCGTACTCGGCTACATGACCGCGCCCGCCGAACAGAAAGTCGGTGATGGTTACACCTGGCTCAGCCGTCACCTCAAGAACGGCTACGAAAAAGCGCTCCACCAGACGTTGAGGGTCCCGTCGCTCGTCTGGATTGGTGCCGCAATCATGCTTGGCATCGGCGTGCTTTGCTTCATCCTCGTAGGCGGCGAGTTCATGCCTCCGCTCGAAGAAGGCAATCTTTGGATCCGCGCCACGCTCCCGCAGGACATCTCCTTCGATACTTCCGCTAACATCGCCAACCAACTCCGTCAGGTCATCGCCGATTCGCCCGAGGTCACTCAGACTGTCTCGCAGATGGGCCGCCCCGACGACGGTACCGATGTCTCGACCTTCAATAACGTCGAGATCTCCGCCACGCTCAAGCCGCAAGAGGAGTGGCGCCCCGGCCTCACCAAACCACAGCTCATCGACGAGATGAACAAACGCCTCTCGCGCTTTCCTGGCATCGAGCTCAACTTCTCTCAAAACATTCAGGACAACGTCGAAGAAGCGATGTCCGGCGTCAAAGGCGAAAACTCTCTCAAGCTCTTCGGCGATGATCTCGACACTCTCACCTCGCTCGCCAACAAGATTCAGCAGACCATGAAGTCCGTCCCCGGCGTCGCCGACGTCGGTGTCTTCAAGGTCGGCGGTCAACCGTCTCTAGTCATCCAGATCGATCGAGCTCGCGCCGCTAGATACGGTATCCTCGCCGGCGACATCAACGGCGCCATCCAGGCTGCAGTCGGCGGCGCGCCTGTCACGCAAGTCATTCAAGGCGACCGTCGTTTCGATCTCACGATTCGCTATCCTGAGGCAAACCGCTCCACACCCGAAGCCATTCGCGCCATCCTCGTGCCCACCGCCGATGGCTCACGCATCCCGCTCGGCCAGATCGCCGACGTCACCATTCGTGAAGGCAGCTTTCAGATCTTCCGCGAAGCCGGCCGCCGTTACATCCCCATCAAGTTCTCCGTACGCGGACGCGACCTCGCCACCACCATCACCGACCTGCAGGCAAAGCTCAAGCAGCAGGTCCCAATGCCCACCGGCTATGACTACACATGGGCTGGCGAGTTCGACTCTCTGCGCAAGGAACAGGCACGTCTCGCCGTCATCATCCCCATCTCGCTCGCCATTATCGTCATCCTCCTCTACATGCAGTTCGGCACGTGGAAGGACGCCCTCATCGTCCTCGCTACTCTGCCCTTCGCTGCAGTAGGAGGAACCGTCTCGCTCTTTGTCAGCCACACTCCATTTAGCATCTCCGCAGCCGTCGGCTTTACCTCGCTCATCGGAGTGGCCACGCTCGGCTGCGTTGTCTTCATGTCAGGAGTGCGCCGCGCTCAACGCGAGAGTATCGACGGAACCGGCCTCGAGCACGGCTGCGTCGACGAGATGCGTCCCGTCGTCATGGCCTGCATGGCCGCCAGTCTAGGCCTCCTCCCCGCCGCGCTCTCCAACGGTATCGGAGCCCAAGCCCAGCAACCCCTCGCTCGCGTTGTTGTAGGAGGCATGATCACCACCATCATCGCCATCCTCTTCGTCATGCCGCTTCTGCTCCGACAAAAACGCGTGATCCATCACGTAGACCAGGAAGCGACCGAATAATGGACCCTTCAGGCTCAAGGATGCGCGATCAGCTCGACTGCGCATCCTTGAACACCTTCAATAACGCATCGAACTCCGCAGGATTCACATCGCTCACCGCCTGCACTTCGAGTGGCCCCGCCGAAAATGTGCGCAGATGAAATCCTGCCCGCTCGCTTGAAGATATCGATGGCTCAGCCGTGCCCTCCCGCAGCGTTACAAACAACGAAGCGCGATGTTTGCCGACTCGATAGATCAACTGCGCCGTTGGCTTGCCATGCAGATACGTCATGTCTGCGCCCTCCAGAGATGTTCCTTCAGGCAATGCTTCCGGCAGATTGAAACTGAACGGAACCCTCCCTTGAAACCACGGCTTCACCGTATGCCTGTCCGTTGAAATTACTCCCAGCGGATTGTCCGGAGACAGCGCCGCAACATGCTGATCCAGAATCTCGTTCGCTGCCGCTGCACTCGCTATGGCCGCGACATCGTTCCTCCGCGCTCGCTGCATCATTGTCAAGGAGGTCAGCGCCGCAATCGCCAGCACCGCTGCCGTGGCCCACGCCACCATCGCTCCCCTATGCGATCTCGCAGATACCACTTGCAAACCTCGGCTCTGCCGCGCAATCTTCTCCGCAAACTGCGGCGAAGGCACATAACGCGCACCCGCCTTTGCCGTCGCCAGCTTAAGCATCGCGCTTGAGAGCGCACCAGCTGTGCACGAGGCGCACTCCGCAAGATGCTGCCGCGCCTCCACCCGCTCCTTTTCCGACAGCTCCCCGCTTACTAGGGCATTCAGGTGAGAAGCATCGAGATGTTCACTCATCGCCGCTCCTCCCTACCGCTCAGCAGCGCCTGCCGCAGTGCGCCACGCGCACGGGAGACGCGCGACATCACTGTACCGATCGGAATATCCAGCACCATTGCAATCTCTTTGTACTTCATCTCTTCCACATCGCACAGTAGCAAAACCTCCAGCAACGACTGCGGCAACTCCTCCATCGCCGAACGCACTTCAGCCTGGTCGCTCAGTGCAAGCATCCTGCTCTCAGGAGTGTCCCAGTCTACAGTCGCCTCTACAAAACCCTCATGCTCGTCCAGCGAAATCGTATTCTTCGCGACCAGGCCCGACTTTGAAGTTAGATACGTGTTCCGCAGAATGCGAAAGATCCACGCCTTGAAATTTGTGCCTCGCTCAAAGCCGCCAAACCCGCGCAAGGCCTTGAAGAACGTCTCCTGAACAAGATCTTCTGCATCGTTCTGGCTTCGCGTGAGCCAGCAGGCAACGTTATAAAGCGATGGAAATAGCGGCAACGCCAGCTCTTCAAACCCTTCGGTCTGTGGAGCGCCACCACCAGTCACTCTCTTCCACTGCACAGAGATCAACCTCGACGAAGAACTTCTTCCTCAACGTAAACAGCCAAGCCCTCAAATTATTCCGAAACAGCTGAATAAAACTCTGGCTCCGCAGTTTACGTCGTCAGAGGAGCTCATTACATGAACGACAGCCATAACAACACTTCACCCGATAAAGACCTGACCGACATCGCTCAACCAGATTCGCCTGCCAACGACGGCATCGATCGCCGCAACTTCCTTAGCTGCATGGCCTGGGCCGGCACTGGTCTTCTATGGACCCTGAAAGGCGGCATCCCAGAATCGCGTCTGTTTGCAGCCACCATGAAACAGGACGCTGCCACCGTAAAAAAAGACTCCGGCTCCTTCAGTTTCGTTCAGATTAGCGACAGCCACATCGGTTTCAACAAAGCCGCGAATCAGGACGTCGCCGGGACCCTCCGACTCGCAATCAACAAGATCAACGTTCACGCTTCCGCTTCCGATTTTATGCTTCACACCGGCGACATCACGCAGTCTGCGAAGGCTGCCGAATTCGATACCGCCTCTCAGATCATCAAGGAAGCCAAGGTCGGGCAAACCTTCTACGTCCCGGGCGAGCACGACACCGCCGCCGACGACGGCGCGCTTTATTACGAGCGCTTCGGCAAGAACACCAAGGGCAATGGTTGGTACAGCTTCAATCACAAGGGCGTTCACTTCATAGGACTCAACAACGTCGTACAGATCGATGCGATGGGCAAACTTGGTGCTGACCAACTCGGTTGGCTCAAGCAGGATCTCGCATCTCTCTCAGCATCCACCCCCATTGTTGTCTTCGCGCACATTCCGCTCTGGATGGTCTATCCCGACTGGGGTTGGGGCACGCAGGATGGCGCAGAAGCCCTCTCCTATCTCAAGCGATTCGGTTCCGTCACCGTACTCAACGGCCACATCCACCAGATCGTCCAGAAGATCGAAGGCAAGGTCGCCTTTCACACCGCCGCCTCTACGGCGTTCCCACAGCCGGTGCCTGGCAAAGCGGCCAACCCCGGCCCTATGGTCGTTCCAGCAGGACAGTTGAAAAGCGTCCTCGGCGTCACCAACGTTCGATTCGTTCCAAAACAGGGCCACCTCGCAGTCGTCGACTCCACCCTGGCAGACAACCTATGACCATCATGCGAATTGCGCTTTTTGTTTGGATTGCTGTCATCATCTCGCTTGCACTTGCTTTGGTTCATCCCTTTGGAGACGCGCATCTTCGGGCCGCCCGAACGAGCGCGTCTCCGTTAGGAAACCTCTCATCCATCCCCTCCGACGCACGCGGCGTGCTTGTGCAGAAATGCGCCGACTGCCACTCCGACTCGACCCATGTTCCTTGGTACGGCAACCTCGCCCCTGGCTCCTGGCTCATGGAGCGCGACATCCTCAAAGGTCGCAAGCATATGAACCTTTCACACTGGAGCGAACTCGCCCCGGACAAGCAAGAGGCCGTCATAGCAGAGATCGTCCGGCAAACTCGCTCCCGCTCCATGCCACTTCTCCAATACCGCCTCATCCACTGGAACGCCCGCATCACCGATGCCGACATAAAGACACTCCAGGCATGGGCTCACGCAGACTCACCTGCCCAAGTCTCATACGCACGCACAACTTCGTCATCGATCCCAGGCGACGCAGGACAAGGCAAGTTCGTCTTTGAAAAGCGCTGTGTAGGCTGCCACGCTATCGAACAGAACCGTGAAGGCCCGCGACTCGCAGGAGTCTACGGCCGTGCTGCGGGGTCCACACCGCAGTTCTCCTACTCCGAAGCTCTAAAGAAAGCGCATATCATCTGGAACGATGATTCGCTGGAACGATGGCTCGCCGATCCCGACGCTTTGATCCCTGGCAATGACATGGAGTTCGCTGTAAGGAAGCCCGACGAACGCCGCAACCTGATCGCCTACCTCAAGCAACTTCCCGCACGATAACAGCCTCGGCGAATCCTTGGAATCAGTGATTCGCCGAGGCGCCACCCTTCGCTGCCTGAAAACGACTGATCAGAAACACCAGCGGCGTCACAGCCAGCGTCAACCACCCGATCGTGCGAAACACATCCATAAACCCAAGCAGTCGCGTCTGCGCACCAAGCTGCTCGTAGTAACGCAGATACGCCGCTTTCATCGCATCCGCATGCGAGTACCCTTGGCTCATCAGATAGTTCGTCGTCCTACGAATTGACTCTTGGAGCCACGCTCCCGAAGCAGGCAGATTCGCCGCCATCACCGACTGATGAAAGCTCTGCCTCCGCTCGCTCAGCGTAGTCGCAAACGAAATCCCAAAGCTCCCTCCCCAATTACGAAACAGGTTCGTCAAACTCGACGCTCGATTGTTCTCATTCGGCTTCAACTGCGAGTAAGCCACCACACTCAGCGGCACAAAGAAGAACGCATAACCCAGCCCTTGGAACGCACGCGCCAGCGCATAGTGCGCATAGTCCGTCTGCAAAGTCAGTCCGCTGTAATAAATCATCGACGCGGAAACCGTCGACAAGCTGATCAGCAGCAGCGTCTTCGGATGCACAATCCCACGTTGCACCAGTTGCGCCCCCACGGGCGCCAGTAGTGTAATCACAAACGCCCCTGGTCCCAGCACCAGCCCCGCATCAATCGCCCTGTACCCATACAAGGATTGCAATATCTGCGGAATCATCGTCGTCGTCGCAAAAAGCCCAAACCCAAAGACAAAGTAGAAGACCGACGCAATCGCAAAGTTAGGGTGCCGCAACAGCCGCAACTCAATAATCGGATCGTCTACCTTCAACTCCCAGTAGATAGCTACGCCAAAGCAAACAACCGCAATCGCAAATAGCCAGCAGATGAAGCTGCTGCCGAACCAGTCGTCGATCTGCCCGCGGTCAAGCATGATCTCCAGCGCCGCGGACCCCAACGCGATCAGCCCGATTCCCACACCGTCGATCTTCAGACGGCCGCCAATCCTCGCGCTCTCCCTCTCCTCCTTAAACGCAGGGGGATCGTGCACAAATCGATTCGTCAAAAATAGCGACAGCAGACCAATTGGAATGTTGATCAGAAACACCCAGCGCCAGTCATAGTTGTCCGTAATCCATCCACCCAGCACCGGCCCAATCGCCGGAGCCGTCACAATTGCCACCGTATACAACGCAAACGCCGACGCACGCTTCGCCGGCGGAAACGTATCGATCAGAATCGCCTGCTCCACAGGAGCCAATCCGCCTCCGCCAATACCCTGCAGCACGCGGCTAACCAGCATCACGCCAAGCGTCGGAGCAACTCCGCAGAAAAACGACGTCAGCGTAAACAACGCCACGCACGCCATGTAGTAGTTCTTCCGCCCAAACACTCGGCTCAGCCAGGCGCTCATCGGCAACACCACCGCGTTCGCAACCAGGTAGGTCGTCAGGATCCACGTCACCTCGTCGAAGCTGCGCCCTAGTCCTCCAGCGATGTGAGGTAGTGATACATTCGCAATCGACGTATCCAGCAGCTCCATGAACGTGGCCAAGGTCACTGTCAGCGCCACCACCCACGGATTCACCTCGCGCCGCGCAACAACTGCCTTAGGCTCAACCAGTACCTGAACAGCTCCCATGGCGCGCAACACCTCCCGGATAAGAACTCTGTAAGGCTCTATAGAGACCAATCGGTCTCTTATCCAGATGTGTGCAGAACATCAGACGATTCAGCCGCCTAGCACATTCCTTCGGAAAACTTATTGTTCGGAGCGCCGGGTCCCGAGAGAACTCCTTCGCGATCCCGCTCTTACCTCGCGCTCCAGATAAACATCCAAATATTCCATCGCATCGCGTAACGCCTGATCGTTCTTCTCGATCCGGCTCACCAACATCCCACCCTCCAACCCGGAGATGATCAATCTGGACACCCTCTCGGCGTCCAGATCTTCTCGCACCGTGCCGGCAGCAATCCCGTCACTCAACGTTGTCCGCAGCAGTTTCTGCCACCCTCGCAGAGCTTTCTGTACCCGCTCCCGCAGTATTGGATTCCCATTATCTGAATCCACACCCGTATTCAGCAGGGGACATCCTCCAGGGATCGTCGAACGAGACACAAAAGTCGCGATGTGCTTCTTTAGCCGATCGACGTGGTTTGAAACCTCCTCCAGACCCTGCCAACGCAACGCCATCGCAATGGTCCACGCATAGTCGAACGCCTCTGCCGCAATCTCTTCTTTGCTCTCAAAGTGCCGGTAGATCCCGCCCTTCTCCAGCCCCGTCGCGGCCATGATGTCTCGAAGCGCGCAGCCCGCATACCCCTGCTTGTTGAAGATCGGCGCCGCCGCCGCAATAATCCTCTGCCGGGTCTCCTCACCCTTACTCATGCGCTCACCTTTAAAGACCAATCGGTCTCAAGTATACGCTCTTACCTGGCAATTCCGATCACATTCAGCATCCGCCCCGCCACACCCTGCTCTACTCTGTGCGAAAAATACTTCTGTCCCCCATCTGTGTTCTTCGCACAACCAGTGCACTCTTTCACAACGGTAATCCTCTCCGCCGCCACACCCGCATCCAACAGCTGCCGCCGATTCGCCTCCCAAAGATCGATATATTGTTCCCCACCCTCCTCGCGAAACAGATCCTGCCCATACCGAAACTCCGCGGCAAACTTCTCCCTCACCTCATCGCCTACGGCATAGCAGCATGCGCCGATGCTCGGCCCCACAGCCGCTTCAAGGTCTTCATCTCGTGAGCCGTACTCCCGCCGCATTGCCGCCACTCCCTCCTCCACGATGCGAGCCGCCGTTCCTCGCCAACCAGCATGGAAAGCCCCTACCGCGCGTCGCTGCCTATCCACCAACAACACTGGAACGCAATCCGCCGTCCCCACCCCCAGCAGCACTCCGGGAACATTCGTTATCAGTCCATCGCCTTCAAGAATCGCCTTGCCTTCCGGCGTCTCCAGACTGCCCTCCAGGGCCCTATCCGCTGTCCCCACAACCCGCACCACCCCGGAATGCACCTGGCGCACCGTCACCAGTCGCATCGGCGACCCCTGCCCCGCCACCGCCTCCACGAACCGCCGGCGATTCTCTACCACATTTGCCGAATCGTCCTCTTTCGTCCACCCAACATTCAGGGTTTCGCCGCCGTAAACCCTTGAAACCCCGCCGGCTCGCGTGCCGAATCCGTGCCTCAACCAAGCCGGCCCCTCCCACCCTGCGACCTTCACCACGTCAATCTTTGCCATATTTGCCTCATTCTAAAGCTTCCTGTCCGTTCCGCCGGTGACCTTTGCCTGCGTCAAACGTCTCTTCCTAGGCAACTTTTTGCATTTTTCAACAGGCGATAACCGCCTCTTTTTCAACGATATTTGCATCAGTAATCAGGGAACTGTAAGATACCCCGATTGTAGACATGAGAGCGAACGTGCCCACTCCAACAGCAGCAACACAACTTCTGCGGACCCGCATCGGCAAGGTCTGCGTAGCCATCATTGGCTCCTCCGCCGCTGAGATGATCGAAAAGGCGACCACCGTCGTCAAAGAGAGCCCCTTCGTCGAGTTCCGCTTGGACTATCTCGAGAAGCCCCTCAACGCCCTGCCGAAGATCAAGCAGTTCTTCGCTGATAACACCGCCGCCACCGGAATCGCCACCTGTCGTCGCGCTGCCAACGGTGGCAAGTTTTCCGGCTCCCTTGCTGCCGAGATGGAGATCCTCACAAAAGCCGCCCACTCTGGCTTCCATCTCGTCGACCTCGAGCTCGAATCCGCCGAGTCCCTCAAAAAAGGCGAACTCCAGAAACTCCGCGACACCGGTGTGGGCATCATCATCAGCCATCACGACTTCGCCGCCACAAAGGACCTCGACAAAATTTACGAGCGCATCGAGCCCTTCCAGCCCGACTTTGTCAAAATCGTCCCCACAGCCAAGCACCTCGCCGACAACGTCACTCTTATGCGCTTCATCGAGCGCATGAACGAGAACGCCAACATCGTCGGCATCTGCATGGGTGATGCCGGAATTATCTCCCGCGTCCTCGGCCTTCGTGCCGGCTCCGCCTTCACCTTCGCGGCAGCTACGCACGGCGAAGAGACCGGCCCCGGCCAGATTGCCGCGCGCACCTTGATCGAGACCTACCGCATCGACCAGGTCGACGCCGCCACCAAGGTCTACGGAGTCGCCGGAAACCCCATCAAGAGCTCGCTCTCGCCCATCATGATGAACACTGCCTTCCGCCGCGAGACCGTCAACGCCGTCTATCTCGCTCTCCAGGCCAACAAGGTTAACGATCTCCTTAAGCTCGTTCAGGAAATTCCCATCCAGGGTCTCAGCATCACCATGCCGCACAAGCAGGAGATCATGGAGCACCTTGAGAACACCGATCCCCTCTCGGCCAAGATCGGTGCCTGCAACACCGTCCTGCGCGCCCAGGACGGCAAGCTCTACGGCTTCAATACCGACGTAGCCGGAATCGTTGGCCCGCTCGAAAAGCGCATGTCCCTCCGCGGAGCGAAGGCCTTGGTGCTGGGTGCCGGCGGAGCCGCCCGCGCCGCCGTCTTCGGCCTCCGCGACAAAGGCGCCGAGGTCTTCATCCTCAACCGGACGCCCGAGACCGCACAAAAACTCGCCCGTCAGTCCGGTTCGAAGACCATCAAGAAGGACGCCATCGCCAAGACCCCCTTCGACGTCATCATCAACGCGACCCCCATTGGAATGGCTGGTCACAAGGGCTCTCCCCTGCTCGATGCCAAAGATCTGAACACGAAGCTCGTCTTCGACCTCGTCTACAATCCCATCGAGACGCCCCTCATCCGTCAGGCCCGCCAGCTGGGCATCCCCTTCATCACTGGAGTCGAGATGTTCGTCCAGCAGGGAGCCCGCCAGTTCGAGATCTGGACCGGAAAGCCCGCTCCGGAAGAAGAGATGCTCCGCGTGGTCATCCACGCCCTGCGCCAGCAGGCAGAGGCCGCCGCCGCCGAAGCTCCAACCACAACCTCAAAAGCAAAGAAGGCCTCCTGACCAACGGAGCCCTCAGGTTACCCAAGCCCGTCTGTCAACCCCTCAAAAAACTGTTGACGCAGATAACCTTCGCCATGCAAGCAACTTAGAGCTAAAAATAAATCTCCAAAAAGCGCCGATTTATTCCCTTCGGAAAGCTAAACTGGTATTAGCAATAAGAAAGCCCCGCCATCGCGGGGCGTTCTTTTGCCCTAACCCATGTACTTTCAATATTTTTCCACATAAGTCATGACCTATCAGGACTTTGCTGACGCTATACGGAGCTAAACCCTATCGAATCTGTACCTTGTCCAAAAAGGATAGGGGAGGGGGAGGGCCTACTAAAAAAGTAGCCGCTCGACGTCGAGCGGCTCTCATAGTTGGATTACAGGGAAATCTAGGTGCTGCGGCCCTCGGCTGAGGCGATCTTCTCCTCGGCCTGTCGGGTGATAGCGTTGGCCTCGTCGTACTTTGCGCCGTCGTCGCCCGCCTCGTTCCACAGCTTCTCACCCTCAGCCAGTTCCTGCTTGGCCTCGGCCACGTTGATCTCGTTCGGATGAAGCGCCGTCTCCGCGAGAATTGTCACCCGCTCCGGCAGAACTTCCACGAAGCCCCAGGCGACGAAAAACTTCTGGTCGCCCGATGTCCCGCCGTGCAGACGAACCTCGCCCGCGCCAAGCTCAGCCAGCAGCGGAGCATGGCCGTACAGGGCTTCGAGATAGCCCGACATCGACGGCAGTTCCACCGCCTCCGCCGTCGCGTCCAGCAGGACGCGATCCGGCGTTACCAGTCGCACCATCAACAGACCCGAATTGGATGTCGTCTCTGCCATCGTTATGCCGTCTGCTTCAGCTTCTCTGCTGCAGCAATCACATCCTCGATGCCGCCCTTCAGGTAGAAGGCCTGCTCAGGAATATCGTCGTGCTTGCCTTCGATGATTTCGCGGAAGCCGCGAATCGTATCCGCCAGGGAAACCAGCGCTCCGGGAATGCCTGTGAACTGTTCAGCGACGTGAAAGGGCT
>Ga0105248_10005279_pt1 | contig 14218 bp, 6 predicted proteins | sample KBSS34metaG_FD_81524 | JGI IMG/M metagenome (GOLD analysis project Ga0105248, IMG submission 81524) | Switchgrass rhizosphere microbial communities from Kellogg Biological Station, Michigan, USA - KBS S3-4 metaG | ecosystem: Host-associated > Plants > Roots > Rhizosphere > Soil | place...
AAGGAATGATCTCAAGCACACGTTCGGTCGACGGCTGCGTGCAGCGGGCGTGTCGTTCGAGGATCGGCAAGATCTCCTCGGCCATCGTTCCGGCCGCATCACGACGCACTACTCGGCCGCCGAGTTGGCGAACCTGATCGAAGCTGCGAATCGCGTGTGTGAAACCAGTGCCCGCAAACTGCCCACACTCGTGATGTTGCAGCAGAAAGCGCCTGCCGCGGTCGCGGCAAGCGCATGATTTGCTGTTGAAATTTGGCGCGCCCGGCAGGATTCGAACCCACGACCCCCTGGTTCGTAGCCAGGTACTCTATCCAACTGAGCTACGGGCGCAAGGCGCAGATTTTATCATGCGTCGGACCGGCGCTTGTGTACGATAAGCTGCCTGCACTAACTTCCACGACGAGGGCTTTCATGGCGGAAATCGATCGCGACGGAGTTGTAGCCACGCTGAACCGGCTGCTCGAATCGGAGCTCGCCGGCGTCGTGCGTTACACACACTATTCATTTCTGGTATTCGGTTACGGCCGCATTCCAATTGTCTCGTGGCTCCGTGCTCAGGCGGACGAAGCGCTGGTTCACGCCCAGCAAGTCGGCGAATGGATCACCACGCTCGGTGCCTACCCTTCGCTGGAGATCGGCAAGCTGCTCGATTCCCACCAGCTCGACATCGGCTCCATGCTTCGCGAGTCGCTGAACACGGAGGCCGAGGCGCTCGCCATGTATCGCGAGTTGCTCGACCTTGTCGACGGGCGCTACATCGCGTTGGAAGAGTTCGCGCGGCAGATGATTCACGCCGAGGAGTTGCATGCCGCCGAAGTCGACAAGATGCTCCGCAAGCCCGGCGAGCTGGCTGCCGTGAATCGCGACCATTCTCGATCACCCGGCCAGGAAAGGCACCCGTGACGCAGGAAACGTATCGGGTCCTCGTTCTCAACACCATTTCCCCGCAGGGACTGCGGCGCCTTCCCGTGGACCACTATGCGGTCGGCGATGCGATTCAGGATCCCGACGCGATCCTCGTACGTTCCCGCGACCTGCATGAAATGAAGATCGATGCGCATGTGCGCGCGATTGCTCGAGCGGGCGCCGGCACCAACAACATCCCGGTCGCCGAAATGTCGAAGCGCGGCATACCGGTTTTCAATGCGCCCGGCGCGAATGCGAACGCAGTCAAGGAACTCGTGCTCGCGGCGCTCTTGCTCGCCGCGCGCAATATCGTGCCCGCGCTTCATTACGTAGCAAGACTCGTCCCCGACGCAACCCAACTCGAAGCGTTGGTGGAGGATGGCAAGCGCCAATATGCAGGCGTCGAGTTACCGGGCAGAACACTCGGAATTGTCGGTCTCGGCGCTATCGGCAGCCTGGTGGCAGACACCGCGATCAAGCTCGGCATGAACGTCATCGGGTTCGATCCCGAGATTACCGTTGAAGCGGCCTGGCGACTCCCCTCCTCCGTCCGGAAGGCGAATTCGTTAGACGACTTGCTGCGCCAATCGGACTTCGTGTCGCTGCACGTCCCGCTGCTGGAAATGACCCGTGGCCTGATCGATGCGCGCCAGTTGTCGGTAATGAAGCCTGAAGCCTCGCTCCTCAACTTCGCCCGGCATGCCATCGTCGACGAGATGGCTGTGGTGCAGGCGCTTCATGAGCGACGCCTAAAGTACTACCTGTGCGATTTTCCAAGCCGTGTCCTTATAAGCGAGCCCAACGTCGTCGCGCTTCCCCACCTGGGCGCTTCGACCGACGAGGCGGAGGAGAACTGCGCGATCATGGCCGTCGACCAGCTCCGTGCATTTCTGGAGCACGGCTCCATTACCAACGCCGTCAACTTTCCAAACGTGGAAATGATGCGCGAATCGCCTTATCGAATTGCGATCGCCAACGCCAACGTGCCGAATATGCTCGGTCAGATTTCGACCGCCATGGCGCGCGCCGGGCTCAACATCCACAACATGGTCAACAAATCGCGTGGCGACATGGCTTACACGCTGGTCGATGTCGACAGCCCCGTACCCGACGTGCTGCTCAACATGCTGTCGGCTATCGACGGCGTCTTGTCGGTGCGGACGATTCCAATCGGAAGGTGATCGGCACTCCCGGCCGATCGACATGCGTCACTACGGCCGCCGACCTACCGCGCCCGTCTAGCCAAGGTGACTTTTTCGGAGGCAGGCGCACCCGCCCGCGATCGCGGTCAGCCCGGTGTGCGAGCAGTCGTCCTTGGCAGCGAGAAGCGACGGACCGCGGTCTTCGTACTGATCGTTGATAACGTCTCGCTACGGCGCGGTGGCACGCAACGCGCGAGTCGTTTGTTCACAATGAGTCGTCCGGCGGCCGCAACACTCAGCCTACCCAAGCATCCCTCTGCTAGCATGCAAACCCGAGAGGAGAGCACTCATGGTTTTGTGGGATGCGAAGGCTGCACGGGTCACGTTCACCGTCGCGCTCATTGCCGGAATGTTGTTTGGCGTGTACACGATCAGACGCACGCTGTTTGTTTTCCTCCTTGCCATTTTCCTGGCATACATGGTGCACCCGTTGGTGGTGTTGCTGGAACGTTATCGACCCCGTCGTGCACCGTCATGGGTTTCCCCGGTTGCAGCCTTGGTCGTGGTGATCGTGATCGTGGTGTTCATTGGGGTTCTGGCCGGCCCGCCAATTGCAGACGAGGCTGGACGCCTCAGCGACCAATTGCCGGCGCTGCTGCAACGAGGAGGTGCGGTGGCGACCTGGCCTTGGCCGGATTTTCTGCATCCTTACGCCGAGCGCATCGTGGCGTTCGTCCGAACCGAGGTTCAGGGCGGGGCTGCGGAGGCGCTACCCTTGGTCAGTCGCATCGGCGCCGGCGTGCTGCAGGTTGCGGGCGATCTCCTGCTGGTCATAGTCGTCCCGATCCTGGCCTTTCTGTTCATCCTCAATGGTCCAAAGATCCGTGAGGCGATAAGTAGAGTCGTCGCGCGCCAACCCATGTGGGAACGCATTGTCGATGATCTCGATCACCTGTTCGGGCGCTACATGCGCGCGCTCTTCCTGCTGTCGGTCACCGCGTTCGCGGCCTATGCGCTGTTTCTTTCGAGCGTCGGCGTCTCTTATGCGCTACTGCTTGCCGCCGTGGCGGCGCTGCTCGAATTCGTTCCCGTTTTCGGGCCATTGCTATCCGCGCTGATCATCATCGTGGTCGGCGGGTTGTCCGAGTATCCGCACTTGCTTTGGATACTGATTTTCATTGGCGGCTATCGTGCTTTCCAGGACTATATTCTCGGTCCCAAGTTGATGGGAGCCGGGGTCGGCGTTCCTCCGATCCTGATTCTGTTCGGATTGCTCGCTGGCGAGGAAGTCGGGGGTGTAGCGGGCATCTTCCTCTCGGTCCCAGCTATCGCGGCCGCTATGATCATCGGCCGACATCTTATCCGGGATCGACGCGCGTCCGCCGCACGAGGGCCCGGCTTCTAACGCTGCACATGGGCTCTACACGCCGCCCCACACTTCGCGCGCGGTGTCGATGACGAGCCGCAACTTCGCCGCCTGCGATTCGACCGCGATATCGTTGCCGTGGACGGTGCTCGAAAACCCGCATTGCGGGGACAGGCACAGTTGCTCGAGTGGAACGAGCTTCGCCGCTGCATCGATCCGCCGTTTCAGCGAGTCCTTCGATTCGAGCTCGCCGATTTTGGTGCTGACGAGGCCCAGCACGACGGTCTTGCCCTTCGGCACGTGTCGCAGCGGCGAGAAATCGCCGGAACGCGGGTCGTCGTACTCGAGGAAATATCCATCGACGGCAAGCTCGTTGAACAGCACCTCCGCCACCGGCTCGTAACCGCCCTCGGCGGCCCACGCGCTCTTGAAGTTGCCGCGACACAGGTGGATGCACACGGTCATTTCTTTGGGACGCCGCGCGATGGCCGCATTGATGAGCCGAGCGTAGCGTCGAGGCAGATGGTTCGGATCGTCTCCGCGCCGACGCGCCCCTTCGCGCATCTTCTCGTCGCATAGGTAAGCGAGGTTCGTGTCGTCGAACTGCACGTACGTGCATCCCGCTTCGCCGAGGCTCGCAAGCTCGTCCGCATATCCCGCGGCGACGTCCGCGTAGAACGCCTCGAGGTCCGGATAGGCTTCCCGGCTGATCGCGTCGCGCCCGCCGCGAAAGTGCAGCATCGTGGGCGACGGTATCGTGACCTTCGGCGTCCGCGTGCTGACCGAACGCAAAAACTCGAAATCCGCGCGCTGGATCGGCCGCGCGTGCCCGACCTTGCCCGTCACTTGCATCACCGGGGGCTCGAAATCCACCTCGCCCTTGGCGCTGTGAAACTTGACGTGGATGCCGCCCTTCGTTGCGACGCCCTGCAACTGCGTGAGGAAGTCGATGTGAAAGTACGTCCGGCGATATTCGCCGTCGGTAATGCCGCGCAGACCCAGGTCTTCCTGGAACTTCACGACACCGCGAATCGCCTGGTCTTCGACGACGCGCAGCTCGCTCGCATCAATCGTCCCCGCACGAAACTGTTCGCGTGCGTCGAGCAGGAACTTGGGACGAAGAAAGCTTCCGACATGATCGGCGCGGAAGGGCGGCGTGTTCCGGACGGATACGGGAGACTTGTCGATCGTCGTGGTGCTCATCGATGTTCCTCATGATGTGAATGCAGGACGAAGGCAGCGTAGCACCTCGCCGCGCGCTCGAGCGCGGTCAAGCTCAAACGACCGGATGACGCTCGGAACTCGCTTGCTCTGATACCGTTTGCTCGTGTGTCGCGGCCTGGTTGTCTAGGTGACTCTCGCCGCTTATCGCATCTTCGAGCTGTTCCACGCGCGGTCCGCTCCGACGGCCGCGTCGAAGCGACACCCCCTTCACCAGCCATGCGATTCCCGACCAGATGGCGACGAACGCCAGCGGCCATGCAAGGACGCGCGGAGCGATGGCGGCAACCAGGCCCACCACGATCGAAACGGCGGCCATGATGAACAGCAGACCGGCCTCCGCGGGACCAAGAATACGTCGATCGGTGAGCGCGGCACCCAACGCGCTTCCGACGCTGAATGCACCGGCCGCGGCGCGTCCGGCACTTCCCGAAACCGCTCGCCGAGACGGCCGCGGGGCGCCCGGGCCACCGGACCGCGCGATCGGCGCACGTCGCACCCTGTTACGCTTGGTGAGCACGATTTCGGTGGAGCGCGCGAGGTCGGCCTCGTATTGCCACGCCATTTGCTCCGAAAACGCCGCGTCCTCGATCGCGACATCGAGCTCGTAGTTCGACATCCAGCTTGCCAGGTTCAGGTTCGTCGAGCCCACACGCGACCACCGTCGATCGGCCACGGCGGTCTTCGCATGCAACATCGTTCCGGACCATTCGAATACGCGCACGCCCGCTTCGAGCAAAGGCCGGTATTGCGCACGCGAAAGCGGCGACAAGGCTGGAATGTCGCTGGAGCCGGGCACGAGCAACCGGACGTCGACACCGTCGCGCGCTGCCGCGCGCAACGCCTGGACATAAGGCGACGTCGCAACGAAGTAGGCATCGGTGAGCCAGAGCTGCCGCCGCGCAATCGATGCGACGATGAGGTCCATGCGAAACGTGCCGGCGACGGTCGGTTCGTTGGCGATGACGTGCAGGCGCACGTTGCCGGCCTTCGTCATTTGGTCCGCGGGCTTCAGAATGGTGGTATCGAGCGAATCCCCGCACGTGCCAAACACGCTGACGAACGCCTGCTCCATCGTTGCGACTGCAGGACCGCGGATCTCGATCCCCGTATCGCGCCACGGCTCCAGTCGACGCCTGGGGTTACCAATCCATCGCTCGCTGATGCAGAGTCCGCTCACGAAGCCAACGTCCCCGTCGACGACGATCGTCTTGCGATGATCGCGCGACAGCCACCCGAGCGGACTCGACAGTCGAGGCGGATTGAAGACACGCACGTCCCCGCCCGCGTCGCGTATTTCCCGCCACATCGACAACGCGCGCCAGCAACCGAGCCAGTCGATGATGACGAACACCTTGACGCCGGCCCGCGCGCGCTCCGCGAGGATTGCCGTGAACTCGCGGCCAATGGGATCGTCCTCGACGATGTAGGACTCGAACAGGATGTACCGCTGCGCGCGCGACAGCGCTTCACGCCACGCCGGATAGTTCTCGCGCGCGTCGCACAGCAGTCGGACCGCATTTCCTTCGCTCGCTGGCGAGCCTGCAGCGCGTGCGAACGCACGCTCGGCGAGCTCTGCAAGCGTTGCCGGCGCAAAGGCTGAGTAGCGGACGGTTCGAGCTGGCAAGGAAGAAGGGCCGCTGCGAGTGCCGGGAGCGGCGTGCGTCAACCCGCGGCCTTCGGCTCTCGCGTGGGGGCTTCGCCGCGCGCGGCGTCGCGCGACAGCCGCAGCGACCCGACGAGCGCGGCCAGCACGGTCGGATCGATCGGCTTGACGACATGGTAATCGAAGCCGACGCTCTTCGAGCGCACCCTGTCCTGCTCCTGGCCATAACCCGATACGGCGACGATCATCGTTCGCCCGTTCTGCGGTTGTGCGCGAATGTGCTCGGCAACGAGATAGCCGTCGATGGTCGGTAAGCCGATATCGAGCAGCACGGCATCCGGGCGGAGTCGTTGGACCGATTCCAGTGCGGCCTTGCCGTCGTACGCAACGTGCACGTCGCACCCGTTCATCCGCATGACGCTCGCCGTGCTGTCGGCGACGTCGCGGTTGTCGTCGACGACGAGAATTCGAAGTCCGGCGGGCGATGGTGATTCTGCCGGCGTCGGCTCGACCGCTTTCGCCTCGTCCACGGTAGCGAGCGGAAGACGAACGGTGAACTCGCTGCCTCGATTCCGCCCTTCGCTCTTGGCCGCGACGCTGCCATGCTGCATTTCGACCAGGCGTCGGACGAGCGTCAGGCCGATCCCCAGTCCGCCGTGCGAGCGCGCGAGCGTCCGATCGACCTGCGTGAATGGGTCGAAGATGCTCGCAATGAACTCCGGAGGAATGCCCACACCCGAGTCGCGCACCCGGAACACGACGTCGTTGTCTTCGCGAGCCGCCGAGAGCGAGATGCGGCCGCCCTTTGGCGTGTACTTTGCCGCGTTGTTGATCAGGTTGGACAGGATTTGCGAAACGCGCGCGAAGTCGCCGCGTACACGAAGCGTTTCTGTCGGCAGCTGGATCGAGAGCGTGTGCCGGTTGCCGTCGATGTTCGGCTTGCTCGTTTCTATCGCTGCGCCCGCGACCTGCGCAACATCGACGGCCTCGATCTTGAGCTCGATCTTGCCGCGCGTGATCCGCGACACGTCGAGCAGATCGTCGACGAGACGCACCAGTTGCTTCAGTTGGCGGGCGATCAGCTCCCGCGCCCATGCGAGCTTGCCCGGATCGCCATCGCTGACGCGAAGGATATGCACGGCGTTGCTGATCGGCGCGAGCGGGTTGCGCAGCTCGTGCGCAAGCATCGCCAGGAACTCGTTCTTCCGCTGGTCCTCGTCCTGGACCTTGCGGAAGAGCAGCGCGTTGTCGATGGCGGTTGCCGCGCGCGTGGCAAGCTCGGCGACCATCGCGGAGGTATCCGTGTCGAAGCGCCGCGAAGAAGCCTCCAGGCCCAGCGTCAGTACACCGAGCCGACGCCCGCGCACCAGCAGCGGCACGAGCATCAGCGTGTGCGCCGTCAGCCCGCGCGGCAACGGGATGCGGGAAGCGGCCGGACCGTCGGGGTCACGCTCGATCATTTCCGGTTTGCCGGATGCGCGAACGCGCGCGACGGCATCTGCGACCAGCGGATCGCCAAGCTCGAGCATGGACGCAGTCAACAGCGGCAGCTCGGGGTCGTTGGTGACCCACGCCATTTCGTGCCGCTCGGCATGCCCGTCCCCGGGTGCGATCGAGACAACGCACACTTCGGAGAAACGCGGGACGATGAGGCGCGAAAGCTCCCGCAACGTCGCCTCGAGATCGAGCGAACTGGCAAGCGTGCCGCTCGCCTCCGCCAGAAATTCGAGACGACGCGATGCCCGCTCCGCTGCCTCTCGCGCGGCCTTCTCCTCGGCGAACGCAATGCGCTCCTGCGCCTGGCGCTTCGCCTGCTCCGCGAGAAGGTAGAGCTCGACGAATACGCGGACCTTCGCGCGCAATATCTCGGGCACCACCGGAGACGCGATGTAGTCCACGGCGCCGAGCGAATACGCCTGACTCATGCGTGGCTCGTCGCCGTAATCGGCAGTGACCAGGATGATCGGGGTGTGGGCCGATTTTTTCCGCGCTCGGATGAGCGACGCCGTTTCGAGCCCGTCGAGGCCCGGCATGTTCACGTCGAGCAGGATCAGCGCGAAGTCACGATCGAGCACCTCGCGCAAGGCCTCGTCCCCGGACGACGCCGTATAGAGATTTTGATTGAGCTCCTCGAGCAGCGTGCGGTAGACGAGCAGCTTGTCCGGCCGGTCATCGACGATGAGGATGTTGGCGCGATCGCGCGCCTCGGAAGGCGGAGCCGTGTCCGCCGAGCCTTGCGATCGATGAGCGGTATCGTTCACCAGCATGCCGTCAACGCGACAGCCAGCCGCGCAGGCAGCCGAGCATCAGCTCCGTATCCACGGGTTTGGACAGGTAGTCCCACGCGCCGGCCTCCATGCACTTCTCGCGATCGCCCTTCATGGCCTTGGCGGTCACGGCGATGATCGGCGTGTCGCGGCAGGCGGGAATCTGGCGAATCTCCCGGATGGTATCGATGCCGTCCATCTCGGGCATCATGATGTCCATCAGGATCGCTTCGACGTCGGGCTGGGCGTGCAATGCGGTGACCGCATCGCGTCCGTTATCGTGGGACACGATGATCATCCCGCGATCCTCCAGCAGCGACGTCAAGGCAAAGATGTTGCGCATGTCGTCGTCGACGATCATCACGCGCTTGCCGTGCAGCACCTCGTTCGCGTCCTGCAGCGACTTCAATGCGGCACGATGCGATTCGGGCATGGCGGCGAGCGAGCGATGCATGCAGAAGCTCGCCTGCTCCAGCAATTCCTCCGGCGAGCGCGCTTCCCGCACACCGGCCCGCCGTGCGAAACCGCCCCAGTGGTCGAATTCGTTCACGTCCTTGCCCGCGCCGAAGAGGACGATCGGCGGCGCATCGGCGCCTGCCCCATTCCCCTCGCCGAACAGCATGCCTTCGGGCGGGGCCGGCAATGCCGCATCGAACGCGATGCAATCGACGGGCTTGCTTGCGAGCACCGCGCCGGCATCTTCGTAGCCGTCGACCGCGGTGATCTCGACGTCGTCGGCGGCCAGGGTCTGCTGGAAAAGGAGCTTCCTCGTCAAATCCGGCGACACCGCGAGGCAGTGGCGTCGCGGGCGAGCAAGATAGGCGACAAGCGTGTCGAGCAGTCCGTCGACGACCTCCTTGCTCTGCATCGGCTTTGCGACAAACTGGAATGCGCCTGCCTTCAACGCCCGCTCGCGTGACTCGTCGGTGGAGATGACGGACACCGGCATGTGCCGCGTCTGATCGTCGTTCTTCAGTCGATCGAGCACCCGCCATCCGTCGATGTCGGGGAGGAAGATGTCGAGCGTGACCGCCGAAGGCGTGTACTCGGTGGCCAACGCCAGCGCCGAAACTCCCGACGAGGTGACGATGCCCTTGAAACCTTTGTGACGCGCGGCATCGAGCAGCAACTCGGCAAACCCCGGCTCGTTCTCGACGATCAGCAGCACCTGGTCGCCGGGCACGATCGCGTGCCGATCATCGGCGATGCCCTCGTCCTCTTCGAATTTGGGAGGCGGCTCGGATACGACCGGCGCGGGTCGCGGGTCCCCGTCTACGATTGGCGCGGCCGGGACTTCGACGACGCGCGCGGCGGGTGCCATGTTGGCGGACTGACGGGGCGCAGTTTCGATATTCGCGCGCTCGATCGACGTCTTGCGAAGGGACCGTGGCGGCGTGTAAGTGACGGGCAGGAAGAGCGTGAACGTGCTGCCGCTGCGCGGCGCGCTGACCAATCGAATCTCGCCGCCGAGCAGGCGCGACAACTCGCGGCTGATCGCAAGGCCGAGACCGGTACCGCCGTACTTGCGGCTCGTGCTGCCATCGGCCTGCTGAAACGCCTCGAAGATGATCTGCTGCTTGTCGGGTGAAATCCCGATGCCGGTGTCACGCACCGAGATGGCGACGACGTCCGATGCGCGATTGAGCGTTTCGTTCTGCGGGTCCCACCCGCTCGTCACGCGGTCCATCGTCAGCGTGACACTGCCCTGCTGCGTGAACTTGAATGCGTTCGACAACAGGTTCTTCAACACCTGCTGCAGTCGCTTCAGGTCGGTGAACATCGTCGGCGGCAGTCGCGGATCGACACGCACGAAGAAGTCGACGCCCTTCGCTTCTGCGACGTGGCGGAACGTCCGGTCGACATAGCGCTGCAGCTCGTCGAGGCGAAGGTCGGACGGATCCATGATCACCGTGCCGGACTCGATCTTCGACAGATCCAGGATGTCGTTGATCAAGGTGAGCAGGTCGTTGCCCGACGCATGGATCGTCTTCGCGAATTCGACCTGCTTCGGCGTGAGGTTGCCGCCGGGGTTCTTGCAAAGCTGGTCCGAGAGGATGAGCAGGCTGTTGAGCGGCGTACGCAGCTCGTGCGACATGTTGGCGAGGAACTCCGACTTGTACTTCGACGTGAGCGCAAGCTGCTCGGCCTTCTCCTCGAGCGCCTTGCGTGCCTGCTCCACCTCCATGTTCTTGCGCTCCACTTCCTGGTTCTGATGCGCAAGCAGGCCGGCCTTTTCCTCGAGCTCCTGGTTCGTCTGCTGCAGCTCCTGCTGCCGGCTCTGCAGCTCGGATGCGAGTGATTGCGATTGCGCAAGGAGATCCTCCGTGCGCATGTTCGCTTCGATCGTGTTGATGACGATCCCGATCGATTCGGTCAGTTGATCGAGGAACTGCTCGTGCGTGGGGCTGAAGCGATCGAACGAGGCGAGCTCGAGCACGCCCTTGACCTGCCCTTCGAAGATGATCGGCAGCACGAAGATGTTCTGCGGCGGCGAGGAGCCGAGTCCGGAGAAGATCTGCACATAGTTCTGCGGAACGTTGGCGAGCAGGATCTTCGATTTCTCGACGGCGCACTGGCCGACGAGACCTTCGCCGAGATCCAGTCGATTCCCGAGCGCGCTTTGGCCCTTCGATCCGTAGCTCGCCACGAGCGTCAGGCGCGGCGGCGCGGCGGTATCCAGCACGTAGAACAGCGCGTGCTGCGCGGAAACGACGGGCGCGAGCTCCGAAAGGATCAATCGCGCGACGGTATTGAGATCCTTCTGCCCTTGCAGCATCCGGCTGAACTTGGCGAGATTGGTCTTCAGCCAGTCCTGCTCCGTATTCTTGCGCGTCGTGTCGCGCAGATTGCGGATCATCTCGTTCGTCGTGTCCTTGAGCGCTGCCACTTCGCCGCGCGCTTCGACCGTGATGGACCGCGTGAGGTCGCCCTGCGTCACGGCGGTCGCCACTTCCGCGATGGCGCGCACCTGCGTCGTCAGGTTTGCGGCAAGCTGGTTGACGTTCTCGGTCAGGTCTTTCCATGTGCCCGAGGCGCCCGGCACTTTCGCCTGGCCGCCGAGCTTGCCTTCGACGCCCACTTCGCGCGCAACCGTCGTCACCTGATCCGCGAACGTCGCGAGCGTGTCGATCATGTTGTTGATCGTTTCGGTCAGCGCGGCGATCTCGCCTTTCGCCTCGACGGTCAGCTTCTGTTGCAGTTCGCCGTTCGCAACCGCGGTCACGACCTTGGCGATGCCGCGGACCTGGCTCGTCAGGTTGCCGGCCATCGAGTTGACGCTGTCGGTCAAGTCCTTCCACGTGCCGGCGACGCCCTTCACGTTCGCCTGGCCGCCGAGGATGCCTTCGGTGCCGACCTCGCGCGCAACGCGCGTCACTTCGGAGGCGAACGAAGAGAGCTGGTCGACCATCGTGTTGATCGTGTTCTTGAGCTCGAGGATCTCGCCCTTCACGTCCACGGTGATCTTCTTCGACAGGTCACCGCTTGCCACGGCCTTCGTCACGTCGGCGATGTTGCGCACCTGACCGGTCAGGTTGCTCGCCATCGAGTTGACGCTGTCGGTCAGGTCCTTCCATGTGCCGGCTACACCTTGCACGTCGGCCTGGCCGCCGAGGCGTCCTTCGGTGCCGACCTCGCGCGCGACGCGCGTCACTTCCGAGGCGAACGACCGGAGCTGGTCGACCATCGTGTTGATCGTGTTCTTGAGCTCGAGGATCTCGCCCTTCACGTCGACGGTGATCTTCTTCGACAGGTCGCCGGTCGCAACGGCCGTCGTCACGTCAGCGATGTTCCGCACCTGCGCGGTGAGGTTGCTCGCCATGAAATTGACGCTGTCGGTCAGGTCCTTCCACGTGCCGGCGACGCCCTGCACTTCCGCCTGACCGCCCAGCTTGCCTTCCGTGCCGACCTCGCGCGCGACCCGCGTCACTTCCGAGGCGAACGACCGGAGCTGGTCGACCATCGTGTTGATCGTGTTCTTGAGCTCGAGGATCTCGCCCTTCACGTCGACGGTGATCTTCTTCGACAGGTCACCGCTCGCGACCGCCTTGGTAACGTCTGCGATGTTGCGCACCTGACCGGTCAGGTTGCTCGCCATCGAGTTGACGCTGTCCGTCAGGTCCTTCCACGTGCCTGCGACACCGCGCACATCCGCCTGGCCGCCGAGGCTGCCTTCGGTGCCCACCTCGCGCGCAACCCGCGTGACTTCCGAGGCGAACGACGAGAGCTGGTCGACCATCGTGTTGATCGTGTTCTTGAGCTCGAGAATTTCGCCCTTGACGTCGACGGTGATCTTCTTCGACAAGTCACCGCTCGCAACGGCGGTTGTCACGTCGGCGATGTTGCGCACCTGGCCGGTGAGGTTGCTCGCCATGAAGTTGACGCTGTCGGTCAGATCTTTCCACGTGCCCGCAACGCCCTGCACGTCGGCCTGGCCGCCGAGCTTGCCTTCGGTACCCACTTCCCGCGCCACGCGCGTGACTTCCGAGGCGAACGATCGCAGCTGATCGACCATCGTGTTGATGGTGTTCTTGAGCTCGAGGATCTCGCCCTTCACATCGACGGTGATCTTCTTCGACAAGTCGCCGCTCGCGACCGCTTTCGTGACGTCCGCAATGTTGCGAACCTGGGCGGTCAAATTGCTCGCCATCGAGTTGACGCTGTCCGTCAGGTCCTTCCAGGTGCCTGCAACACCGCGCACGTCCGCCTGGCCACCGAGGCTGCCTTCGGTGCCGACCTCGCGTGCGACCCGCGTCACTTCGGAGGCGAACGACGAGAGCTGATCGACCATCGTGTTGATGATGTTCTTGAGCTCGAGGATCTCGCCCTTGACGTCGACGGTGATCTTCTTCGACAGGTCGCCGTTGGCGACGGCCTTCGTCACGTCGGCGATGTTGCGCACCTGGCCCGTCAGGTTGCTCGCCATGAAGTTGACGCTGTCGGTCAAGTCCTTCCACGTGCCGGCGACGCCCTGCACGTCCGCCTGGCCACCGAGGCGGCCTTCGGTGCCCACCTCGCGCGCCACGCGCGTCACTTCCGAGGCGAACGATCGGAGCTGATCGACCATCGTGTTGATGGTGTTCTTGAGCTCGAGGATCTCGCCCTTCACGTCCACGGTGATCTTCTTAGACAGGTCGCCGTTCGCAACGGCAGTCGTCACTTCCGCGATGTTGCGCACCTGGCCGGTAAGGTTGCTTGCCATGAAGTTGACGCTGTCGGTCAGGTCCTTCCACGTGCCCGCAACGCCCTGCACGTCGGCCTGGCCGCCGAGCTTGCCTTCGGTGCCCACCTCGCGCGCAACGCGTGTCACCTCGGAAGCGAACGATCCGAGCTGGTCCACCATGGTGTTGATCGTGTTCTTGAGCTCGAGGATCTCGCCCTTCACGTCCACGGTGATCTTCTTCGACAAGTCACCGCTTGCGACTGCCTTGGTAACGTCGGCGATGTTGCGCACCTGGCCGGTCAGATTGCCGGCCATGAAATTCACGCTGTCCGTCAGGTCCTTCCACGTGCCGGACACGCCTTCGACGCGCGCCTGGCCACCGAGCTTGCCTTCCGTCCCCACTTCGCGCGCGACGCGTGTCACTTCCGATGCGAACGACCGCAGCTGGTCGACCATCGTGTTGATCGTGTCCTTGAGCTCGAGGAACTCGCCCTTGACGTCGACGGCGATCTTCTTCGACAGATCGCCGGTAGCCACCGCCGTCGTCAC
>Ga0105248_10005281_pt1 | contig 14215 bp, 9 predicted proteins | sample KBSS34metaG_FD_81524 | JGI IMG/M metagenome (GOLD analysis project Ga0105248, IMG submission 81524) | Switchgrass rhizosphere microbial communities from Kellogg Biological Station, Michigan, USA - KBS S3-4 metaG | ecosystem: Host-associated > Plants > Roots > Rhizosphere > Soil | place...
AGGCTCTTGCGCCCTTCGAGGCCGTCGACGAGCGCCGAACGCTGGTTCACCAGGCAGTCGATCACGTGCTGGTAGTAGGCCTGATGGCCGAAGCCGTAGACATTCGGCGGATTGACGGAAAATTTCTCGATCACGTGCCTATCGGAAGGGAGCTCTTCGACAAAGCGCCAGTGCCGGATCTGGTTGACGGCGAAGCCCGCAATTTCGACCGTCCCCTTCTCGCCGAGAATCGAAAGCGAGCCTTCGAGGTCGGTCGGCCGGGTGGCCGTCGTCGCCTCGATGATCCCGAGCGCGCCGTTGCGGAATTTCAGTGTTGCGACCGCCGTGTCTTCGGCTTCGATCTTTGCCAGCGCCGTGACGGCACGGGCATGAACGCTGACGACGTCGCCGAAGAACCATTCCAGCATGTCGACGTGGTGACTGGCCTGGTTGGAGAGCACGCCGCCGTCATACGCCCAGGTGCCGCGCCAGGCATCGTGATCGTAATAGGCCTGGTCGCGGCACCAGCGGACGCGGACCGTGCCGAGAATCAATCGGCCGAAGCGGCCGGCCTCCAGCGCCTCGCGCGTCTTCACGACAGGAACGTTGAAGCGATTCTGCTTGACGACGAACAGCTTGACCCCGGCTTCGTCGCAGGCGCGGATCATGTCGTCGGCATCCTGCAGCCGCAGCGCCATCGGCTTCTCGACGACGACGTGCTTTCCAGCCTTCGCGCAGGCGATGACGTGGGCGGGATGCATCCCGCTCGGCGTCAGCACCGCCACCGCGTCGATATCCTTCCGCGCGAGGAAATCATCCATGTCATAAATCGCAGGAACGCCGAACTTCGACGCGATCGCGTCGGCGCGGTTACGAACGGTGTCACAAACCGCAACGAGCCCGGCTCCGTCGATATGATTACCGCCCAGAAGGTCCGAATGGCGCTTTGCGATACGCCCGCATCCGAGCAGGCCTATTCTGATCATGGGAAGCCTTGTTCCATTAGCCGTCAGAATCGACGTTAGCCGCCTGATTGACCGCAGCCAACCCTTCCGGGCGGCGTAAGCCCACGACCCTCGCCGGCGCCGCCGGATTTCCGTCCGTCCGAAGGTGTTGACAATGATCCTGGAAGACTGCACCACGCGATGGCCCCGCCAACGGTGGGATTAAACCTCATCGGATGGGGGTTAAATGGCTCGACGGGGTCCCAGCTCCCAAACGCTGCCTGGTGGCGCCGTATTCCCCCACTCATGCAGGAAAGAAGGTTTTCGTCAACCTTTGGCTGCTTTCATACGACTCGCTGACCTATACTAGAGATTGGCGGCGGGGCCATATTCCTTACGCAAAGCTGGCTTTTTCAGATTAGATGCAACAGGAAACTCCGCGGCGAAATAGCGTTCCCGGGCCGATGAACTCACGTCCCATACCTGCTTGCGACGGAGCCGATGCCCGGTCGAGCGCCGCGTCGGACTCGCAGGATAGCCGCGACGGCAAGAAAACCAGGGTGCTCGTCACCGGCGCCGACGGGTTTGTCGGACGTCATCTGGTTCCGTATCTTGTTGCTCAGGGCTACAGCGTGATCGCTGCATCGAGAGTGGCGACCTCCTTCGACAATCCGGACGTGACCGCCGTTCCGCTTTCGGATCTCTCGCGGTTGTTCGACTGGCAACCCCTGCTGGACCAATGCGACGCCGTCGTTCATCTTGCCGGCATTGCTCACAAATACGCCGGCGACGATTTTTATGATCGCGTCAATCATCGCGCGACGTCGGCACTGGCACGGGCGATATCGCGCGGCCCGACAAAGCATCTGGTGTTCATTTCCTCGATCGCCGCCCAGTCCGGCTCTTATGCGGATCACGACCTCACCGAGGATGATTTTCCGACGCCGAACAACGCCTATGGACGATCCAAATTTGCCGCCGAACAGGCGATACGCGCGGCCGGAATTTCGTTTACAATCCTGCGTCCCGTCGTGATCTACGGCGAAGGCGAGAAGGGAAACTTCGCGACCGTCCACCGGCTTTCGCGCCTGCCGATCCCGCTTCCCTTCGGAGCGATGTCTGCGCAGCGATCCGTGCTGTCGATCCAGAATTTCACCTCGGCCGTCGCGACCGCGCTGAGCAATCCCCGCGCGCAAGGCGAAACCTTCATCGTATCCAACCCGGAACCGGTGACGGTCGCACATCTCATCGCGCGTCACCGTGCGAGCCACGGCAGACCACCCTGGCTGCTGCCGGTACCTCAAAGCTGGGTCAAGCTGACACTCCAGGCCACCGGCCAGGGTGCGATTTGGGAGCGGATCGGCCAACCCCTGGTCGCTCCACCAGCAAAGCTCATATCGATCGGCTGGGAGCCGTCCTGAAAGGTCTTCGCTTCACCACAAGCACCTCTGGAGAATGCCGCCCTCAATTGCCTCAGGATGTGGCGATGGGTCGCTGCTTCTGCAGTTCAGACAGGTCTTTGATCAAGAGATCAAAGAAACGGGATTGCCGGATAATTGACATCATCGCGGGCGCCTCGGACCGGCGCGAAGCTGCTACGCACGAACTTTCCTCACTGACGGCCTCGTGAACCGCCTCAATGATCCGGCCTGTCGTTTCTTGGTCCGCGCTATCAATACGCGTCCCCTGAGCGCCCAACAGCGGAGCGATATTATCGATAATCCACGCTGAAACGTCGGGCTCATGCATTGAACCGCCGTTTATCAGACGCAACGCCACGGCCTGCGCCTCTCTTTCTATGAGCAACTCACGAACGGTCTCGGTCAACGTAACAGACCCAAGACAGTGTGCAGCCAGTTGTGTAGACAAAGTCATATTTTCCGGTCGATCGATAACGTCCAGAAAGTCTCTTATCTCTGTAGCGAGTGGCCTGATGCGGGTGCCAGCTTCCAGGTTTGGCTGGTCCACGCCATCAATCGCGATCCGGCCAGGCTCCGTTGTAAAGTCGATTTCTGCAGTCCCGCCGTCCTGAAACGCCAGTCTGAGGGCGCGCTTTCGTGCCGTCGCTCTTCTTGCAAACACAATGGTTGCTCGCGAAGAGCCCACATCCATTTCCAGTTCCACGGCGCCGAGGGGTCGAGGTTTTGCAGCACGAAGCTGCGGTTCATATTCACTTTGAATCACCCTCAGTATTGACCAAAGATGAGGGATGGCTTCATCCGCCTTGTTTGCAGTCAAATTCAGAAACTTTGCTTCCCCGTGTCGCATCTCAAAATCGGGATCAATCCATTCCAGTTCAATCCTGTCGATCTGGCGGCCAATCCACAACTGTCGGAAATAGTGTAAAAAATCCGCCTTGAGCAAATGTAGCGCCACGCAAAGCGCAATGTTGCGCTGCTCAGCAAGTTCGATCAGGTGCTTTGCACTTTGGCCGCTCAGCGCCAGCGGCTTTTCGACAAGCGTAGGCACCCCGTTTCGTAGTAAAATTTCCGCGGTTGATGCGTGGTTGGAGTCGGCCGTGACAACGATAGCCGCGTCGGGCTTTTCTGCGAGCGCCGCATTCAGGCTGGAGAACAATTCGAACGTCGGGGCTGCGCCGGGTTTCTGTGCAATGAAGGTATCGACGGCCGCGCTGTTGTGGCGGGTGACCCAGAGGACTCGCTCGATCCGCCCCGAAAACTGTGCCAACACTCCGGCGTGGGTGCGCGCCCATCTCCCGCCACCAATCAGAGCCAGACAGATTCCAGGCATTGTGCATTCCATCCCGCCATGGCGCGAATTTATCCTGATGTGCGCCGCTAGGCTCCGGCGTAGTCGCGAATTTGACCGAGTGTAAAGTCCTGCATCGATGAAGCCTGATGCCTCAAGTCTGCCTGGTACCACGCAGCCGTGAGCTTCAAAGCATCTTCAAAGTTCAGCCGTGGCCGCCAGCCCAACTTGAAATGTGCCTTCGACGAATCGAGTTTCAGGAAAGTCGCCTCATGCGGGTTGTCGCCGCCCGCATCCTTCCATTGCGCTTCATTCCCCCAGACGGCCACCAGCTTCTCGACCAGACTTGCCACGTTCTGCTCGCTATCGGTGCCCGGTCCGAAATTCCAGCCGCCCGCAACGGCCGCGGCTTTGTCGAAGAGTTGTTCCGCCAGAAGCAGATATCCTGCAAGCGGCTCCAGAACGTGCTGCCATGGACGAATCGCATGCGGATTGCGGATTTCGAGAACCTGGCCCGCAGCAAATGCCCGGACCGCGTCGGGAATGAGCCGATCCTTCGCCCAGTCTCCTCCGCCGATGACGTTACCGGCCCGAGCCGACGCCGCAGGCGGCTCACCAAAGCTTTGGTTATAGGACGACATCAGGAGTTCGGCGCAACCCTTGCTGGTGCTGTAGGGGTCGTGGCCTCCCATTGGCTCGTTCTCACGATATCCCCATACCCACTCACGGTTTTCGTAGCACTTGTCGCTTGTCACAATGACAAGCGACCGAACCATGTTCGCACCGGCAGCCTTTGACTTGATATTATGCTGTCTGACGGCCTCCAGCACGTTGAGCGTGCCCATCACGTTGGTTGAGACCGTGCCGATCGGATCGACATAGGATTCTCGCAGGACAGATTGCGCTGCCAGATGCAAGACGACTTCCGGTTTGGTCTTTTGCAACACACCCAAAACGGCTTCGAAATTCCGGATATCGCCGCGCGTATCATCCAGAATGCCGGCTACGTCGCCTCGCTCAAAAAGAGAAGGACTGGTGGGAGGCGCGAGGGCGAAGCCGAACACGCGCGCCTGCATGACCGACAACCACAGGCTCAGCCACGAACCCTTGAAGCCAGTGTGGCCGGTTACGAGGACGCGCCTGCCGCGCCAGAAGTCCGGGTTTGTTCCCACGTGCGCCACGGCGGCTTGCCCTCTTTCCAAAGATTTTCGAGCAGATTTCGCTCTCGCAAAGTGTCCATTGACTGCCAGAAACCCTCATGGCGAAAGACCCGCAGTTCATCGCGCTTCGCCAGTTGTTCCAGCGGTTCGCGTTCCCAGATGGTGAAGTCGCCGGAAATCAAGTCGACGGCCCGGGGACTGACGACAAAAAAGCCGCCGTTGATCCAGCCGCCATCTCCCAGCGGTTTCTCGGTGAACCCCGTCACGGTGGAATCCTGCAACTGGAGACTACCGAAGCGTCCGGGCGGACGGACTCCGGTCACCGTCGCAAGCTTGCCATGCGAACGATGAAAATCGATGAGCTTCCGGATGTCGATATCAGCAACGCCATCGCCATAGGTAAGACAAAACGCGTCGTCATCCCGTATGTAAGGCAGCGCCCGCTTGATGCGACCGCCCGTTTCGGTCTCGGCGCCGGTATCGACCAGCGTCACCCGCCAAGGCTCCGATCTCTTGGCATGAAAATCGATTTGGTTGTTCTTGAGATCGATCGTGACGTCGGAGGTGTGCAGGAGATATTGCGAGAAATACTCCTTGATCAAATACCCTTTGTATCCAAGGCAAATCACGAACTCATTGATGCCGTACGAAGAGTAGATCTTCATGATGTGCCAGAGCATGGGATGCCCGCCGATTTCCACCATCGGCTTTGGCCGCACGATTGTCTCTTCGCTCAGACGGCTACCGAGGCCACCGGCGAGGATCATCACCTTCATGACACCAACTGCCTCATGCTCAGGACCCGCGCTGTCGCCGGTGCACCTTCGTCTCGCCCCTGTGCCAGACGCTCAAATCGAAAGTATGCGAAGCTCAGGCATGGGCATCACCAGCTTGGACTTCAGACCCCTCGCCCGAAGTTGCGCCGCGATGGGCTCGCCATAATGCCAGGCGAGCAACACCACGTAATCCGGCTGCTCGCGAATGAGGCGCTCGTTGTCGACCACTGGAATATGCTTGCCCGGTAGATACAAACCAAGCTTGAGTGACGTCGGCTGCTCACAAATATAGGGCATCAGCGTGCGGTCGATACCGACGTAGTTCAGCAGCGTGCTGCAGCGGCCGGGGCATGAGTTGCCGACGAAGCTCAGGCCCTTCTCCTTGCAATCGAGCGCCAAGTTCAGAAGGTCAAGTTTGACTTTCTCTGCCAGCGCACGAAAACCTGCATAGCATTCGGGGCGTGAAAGTCCGAAGTCGTCTTCCGCCTGCAGCAGCTTTGCAATCGACGGCTTTACCGGTCGTCCCTTCCCTTTCGCCACGTAAACGCGAATGTTGCCGCCGTAGCGGCTTACCCTGCGCGCATCGACGCACGTAAAGTCGAAAAACTCGAACAGCTTGACGATCGATTTCAGAGAATAAGTTCGCAGATGCTCATGATAGATCGTGTCAAACTGACCGCCCTCGATCACGTCGAGCAAGTAGTGGTTCTCGAGGATAAACACGCCATCGTCGGCGAGCAACCGCTCCAGGCCGCGAATGAAGCTGCCGAGCTTCGCCACATGCGCGAATACGTTGGTGGCAGTCGCCACCTTCGCTTGCCCGTGCGTCTCCACGATCTTCTGCGCGGTATCTTCATCGAAAAACGCTTGCAGCGTGTCGATGCCCTGCTCCTGGGCAATGCGCGCGATGTTGGTGGGTTCGACCCCGAGCACGCGCATGCCGCGCTGTTTGAAACCGGAGAGCAGCGTGCCATCGTTCGATCCGATATCGACGACCAACTGACCGGATTCGAGCGCGAGATCGGACACCGCGTCTTGAACGAACGCGTCCTGATAGACTGCCAGTTCTTTGGTGATGCCGGATCGATACGGATACTCCGGATGAAAAACCACCTCGCCGGGGATCACGTAATCAATCTGCGAAAGCGTGCAGTCCCGGCACCACACCTGGCGGAGCGGATAGCTCGTCTCGGGAGCGTCGAGTTGTGTCTCGGAAGGAAGCGAGTCGCACAAAGGCTGGTGGCCGAGGTCAATGACGAGCTCCAGGCGCTTGGACCCGCAGACTTGACAGCACTTCAGCTTTCCGGATGGGATGTCATGGTTTGGAGTATCGAGCATTTAAACCCTTAACCGCCGTGGATTGTAGTACATCAGCATGCAATCTCCCCAGAAGCCGACCTCGCCGGCGGGGGGTGGTCGGTGCGGCGGATGGGCACCCGACCAATTACTGGAAACACAACACCTAATCAAGCTTATGCGGTTGGGGTAGACTAGCCCATTCGGCGGCTGGAAGCCCGCTGCAGCCGACGACCCAAGCTTTGCCCTTCCGCCACCATCTGGTAATGAAACGCGGATTGTCGAACGGAGGCAGGTGGCGTAGGAACCTGTAGAATGACCCCCAAAATGCGTATTGAAGGCCAGCAAAAACTCATCTCGGTTCTGATCCCCGTATACAACGAGGAAGGGAACATCAAGAGGGCCTACGAAGCGGTTCGCGATACGTTCGACCAGTTGAAAGATCGCTACACCTTCGAAATCATCTTTACCGACAATCACAGCACCGACGGCTCGATTGCGATCATATCGGAGTTGGCGAAGAGCGATACGCGAGTCCGGGCAGTCCGGTTCGCAAGAAATTTTGGATTTCAGAGGTCCGTCCTCACCGGTTATCGGCTCGCGTCCGGCGATGCCGCGATTCAACTGGATTGCGACCTGCAGGATCCGCCCAGCCTGTTTCCGAAATTTCTGGAGCTTTGGGAACAGGGGCACGACGTCGTCGTCGACATCAGGCATTTCCGGCAGGAGAGCCAGCTCTTGCAGTGGGCCCGCCGATCTTACTACCGCCTGCTCAAGAGCGTTTCCGATGACAACCTGATGCTTGATAGCGGAGACTTTCGCCTGATCGATCGTTCGCTGCTGGATCAACTGCATCTGATCGACGATGCGGCCCCCTATACCCGTGGCCTCACCTCAATGCTCGCCACCAGGCAGATCGGCGTGCCCTACGACCGGCAGGTTCGGCAATCCGGCGAAAGCAAATTTCCAGTTGGAAAGCTGATGGCTTTGGCGATCGATGGATTGATCACCCATTCGATTTTCCCGCTGCGCCTGGCCGCCTATATCGGGATCGGAACCTCAGTGCTCACTTGCCTGGCGAGCTTCGTTTATATCTTCTCGCGCCTCTTTTTTGGATTCAACTGGCCGGCGGGCTTTGCGACCACGACTGTCCTGTTGCTTTTCGGCATCAGCCTGAACGGAATCTTCCTCGGTATTATCGGCGAGTATGTCGGGCGTATCTACAATCAGGTGCGATCGCGTCCCACGACGGTTGTCGAATACAGCGTAAATCTGTCCAAAAAGCCGCTCGACGTTTTCGGCACCGATCCCCAACAATCCGTTGACACCTTGCGGTCGCTGACGGAAGTCGTAAGCCATCGTACCGGGACGGGCCAGATGCCATGAAGGAATTCGATCACTACCGCGATGGCTACAGCCAGCAGATCAACCAGGCGATCGCCTTCAGCGGTCAGACGCAGGATTTCTACACTGCGGTAAAGGCGCGCTGCCTGCTTGATATCTTTTCCAGACTTCGGCCGTCGAAGTCTGTCTCGGAAGCGGCCTCGGGCGATGCCGGGCCGGCCCTCGAAGTGTTGGACGTCGGCTGCGGCCAGGGGTTGATCCACCCTCACCTCCATCCGTCCAAGAGTAACCTGAAGCTGACGGGAATTGACGTTGCAGGCACCGTCATCGATGAGGCCAAGGCAGCCAATCCGCACGTTCACTACGACGTCTATGACGGCGAACGGCTCCCTTACGGCGCTGACACTTTTGACGCCGCCTTTGCCATCGCCGTGATGCATCACGTGCCGCCGGCCAACTGGGCGTCCTTCCTTGCGGAAATGAGCCGTGTAGTACGTCCCGGCGGCCTGGTTGCAATCGTCGAACACAATCCGATCAATCCACTTACCCAGTGGATCGTAAGAAGCTGCCCGTTCGACGAGAACGCGGTATTGCTGCGCTCCGGCCGGCTGGCGAGGCTGTTTCGGGCGACCGGGCTGGTGGAGCTGGAGCGAAGGTTCATCATCTTCACGCCGTTCGATAGCGCGTTTTTCCGCCAGCTTGACGCTGGCCTGAGTTGGCTGCCCCTCGGCGCGCAATATTGCATGGCCGCGCGTGTTCCAACCTGAACGCCATCGACCTGGAGTAACGGGCCTGGCTGGCGCGACAGATAGTGACCGCCGCGCGCAGGTGCTCAAACTGGTGCGCTTCGGCGCCGTAGGACTGTCCTCGTCGCTGCTTTATGGATTGCTGGTGAGCGCCCTGCTTCGCGTGCACGACGGGTTGATAACAGTTCATTGCGTCGCCTATGCGCTGGCCATCCCGTACAGTTACTTCGCGCAGCGCGGATTTACCTTTCGCAGCAGCCGCTCGCACAAGGTGTCGTTCCCGCGATTTCTTCTGACGAACATTTTCAGCTTCCTGCTCAGTACGGGCATCGTTGCGATGGCGGCCGCCTTGCGGCTTCCGGCCGCGATTGCGGTCGCTGCGGTAATCATCATTGTCCCTCTGATTAATTACCTATGCTTGAACGCATGGGTTTTTCCCGACCGCACTTCCGCCCCGTCCTGACTATCCTTGAGAAAACGCGCATGACCGACGGAGCACAGCCCATTCCGCTCGATGCAAAGGGATCATCAGCTTCGCGAGCCTGGTTAACCGACATCGCTCCAATCGTGTCGAACGCAGCGCTCGCGGTGCTCGGATTTCTCTGGCTGGTGGTGCTGGCGAAAGCCTGCGGCTTCCAGCCCCGGCTCCGCAATTTTGTTGTTTTCGCCGCCAGCATTTCGTTGCTGCCGGTGGCTTCCGCCGCAATCGCATACTGGGGTGGTCCGGACGACCGTAAGCCGGCAAACCGCGTTTTCGAAAGCATCAATGTCTGGTGCGCCGTATTGGTTCTATCGGCGCTCGCCATCACCGGCATCGCCACCTGGAAAAGTGGAGCGCTTGGGTTCTGGAGGGGAAATGCCTTACCTGTTGTGCAAGTTGCATTGGCGCTGCATCTTGCACTTCTCGCCGCGCTCGCTTGGCTGAGACGAGCAAAACCGGCGCTTTCGAAACGCACAGAGGCAGTGGTCCTGCGTCACAGTCCGCGGTCGGTGCGAACGGTGGCTTTCGCCTACGCCTTCGTTCTCGCTACCGTTTCTCTCTTCCGTATCGAGCCTGAGAACAAGCATTTCAACGGACTGTTCAGTGCATTCTTCCCCTCGATAGCTGGCGGCTTCCCCGATCGGTCACAGCTTGGCGTCGCCGCGCTACTCGCAAGCTTCTCGATGGCAGTTGGACTATATCTTCTGATCATCGAGCAGCGGCTCGAACGAAAGAATCCGACAGCGCTTCTGCGGATTCAAAAGTTGGCATTGCCGCTGGCTGCTAGCGTTGCCGTTGTACTGTGCTTCGATTTTTCGCTTCCGACCGACGTCCTCCACTACATGACGAACATCGGGCCGGCCCGACATTTGATGGGCGGCGGAACGTTGATGGTAGACACCTTTTCCCAATATGGGCCGGGTCCTGTGCTCCTGACTTATCTGGCGTTTCAGCTTGGCCAGCCGTCGTTTGCGGTCGCCAACATCGCGGTCCAGCTTTGTAATATTCTATTCTATGTCCTGTTCCTCGTCATGCTGTGGCAGTCGACGCGGTACAGGCTTGCAGCGTTGTGGCTGGGGCTGATTGTTCTGTTGTCCTGGCTGTCGGGATGGGCCTACGGCGAGGGTAACGTCAATACCGCCCCGTCGGTGCTGGGGCTACGATATTTGCCGGTGATGCTCATGGCCGTCGCGCTGGCCTGCGGAGCGGAAGGAAGCCGCCGCTCTGTTCTGACATTTCTTGCGTCGTTTCTCGCTGCTTTATGGAGCGCGGAAGCAATCGTGGGAACACTGGCCCTGCACTGCGGGTTTCTTACATTGACCAATTTGCGCGACCGAAGCTACGGCAGGCTCGTCGCCGATCTCGCGTCGGCTTGCCTGCCGGTCATCTGTGGTCTGGTGGCGATGTCGCTAGGCATCCTTGTGGTATCGGGAAAGCTGCCGGCATTCACCATCTATCTGGGTTACTTCGCCAGCTACAATCCTGTTGCTGCTTTCTGGTCTGTGCCTTTCGACGGGACGTTCTGGCGTTGGACCCCATTTCTGCTGACAGTCGTCGTGGTTATGGGAATTTGTTGGCTCACGGTTTTCAACGGGCAACAGAATGCGCTGCCGTATCGCAGCAATTACTGGCTGCGGCGTGCCTTGCCCGCCGCGCTATTGACCGCGATCACTTCTGCATATTTTGCCGGTCGCGCGGTCGACTTTGTGATCCTCATCGCGTTGTTGCCGCTCTCTCTCCTGCTCATTCCAGCTATCCTTTGGCTCGCCAATTTGGCCGCTGGGCGCGACCGGGCTGCAATTAGCCTATCGGCAATTCCGTTGCTCGCATTGCTCTGGATGTCGAGCTTCTCGTCGCTTTATCTGTTTCGCGTTGGGTCTCCTTATTCGCTTGTCGTACAGCAATGCCGCGATCATGGCCGCTGCACGCCTGCCGCTCTTGGCCGGGGCATTTCCGAGACGTTGCGCAGCCAGCTCACCTTGGAGCCGCGTGCAGATATCTGGGCAATGACTCCATATGACCTGCAGGTCTTGGGCGATGCGAAACGTCTCATTGACCGTTTTGCCGCAGCAGATACGGAAGTTACGGTACTCCTGGGCGAAAACGGAGCCGGCGTCCAGACGGTTAGCGATACCGCGCTCATGTTCGCGGGCAAATGGCATACCTGGCCGCGATCCTTTACCTTCACCGACGAATTGGTTCCAGAGCTCGCTGCACGCATTCTGGCAGCGCCAGTGGCGCTTCAGACCGGAAGCGTGATCATCTTGCGACAGGATGAAGCAAATCTGGGACTTCTGGAAAGCAGCCTGTTGAAATTGATTCGATCAACCGGATCCCTTTGTGTGCTTGAGGGAAGCACGCCGGAGGTCGCCGCCTATCGCTTCTGGAAGAATGGCACTCCGCAGCCGACCGGCGGCTGCATGGAACGGCCTGTCGATACACCCACGAAAATTTCGGACGCGGAGAACCAGGCACTTCAGGCGCTACCCGGTTTCATCGGCAATATTCAAAGCTCGGGTGATGCCTTGCCCAATGGCCCCATCGACCTCGCCACCCTCAGACGTGCAGGCGTCAACGTTCCCTCACCATTTGTACGCGGAAGACGGCTGGCGTCTTTTTGGGGGGAGGCAACCCTCTCCAAAGCCGGAAAGCGTCTGACGCTGGATTTATTCGGGCCTCGTCGCTCGGTGTGTCGCAACCTGTTGGCCGGCTTTAGCCGAATTTCAGGAGTCGCGCGCGTAGCAACCACTGCGACGCTGGCGGACGAGCAGATCGCGCCGGTGACAGACGAACAAGCCGCAAAAGCCTGCGCGCCACTCACCGGATTTGTCCGACTGGTCCTGGATTTACATCCCTGACGAGCAACGACCGTGATCGCGATTCCCGAGGTCTCTTTACCAGCAACGAAACGCCGGTCAGGCGAAAAAGCTGACTGGCATTGCAGGGTTCGCCTTGCTGATTACTGCGAGCGATCTAACGGATATACCGGGATTAGACCACATACCAAGTCAAACTATGCTATCTGAGCTTGCTTGCTCGCGATCACAATCTTGAAAGGCATCTACCTCGTGATTCGGACCGCTCCGGCCAGATGGGTTCATCGGCAGTCCACTCCGACGGATATCGCAGAGATTTCTCTGCTCTCGACGCCGCCGAAAGACTTCCACGTGAAATACTGGGCGCTGCTGGTGTTCGCGGTCCTGGCTGCGTATGGGCCGCTAACACTCATCAACCAGGCGTTTTGGGACGATTGGGTTCTTTTCGCCCACTCCGATGCGGGCACCTTGTGGGAGCTTTTCAAGCAGGTGGGGCGCCGCGAACAGTTCGTGTTGATGGCGCCCTTTGCCGTTGTTGGCGAGCCACGCGCCGTCATCATAACGGTGCTGCTGCTGTCTTGCGTGTTGGCGCCGCTGACTTACACCATTATCCGGCGGACCACGCAGTGGACTGCCGTTGACGCATTCTGGGCGGCGCTGCTCACGGCGCTCGTGCCGCTCAATCAGGCCCGGTTTATCCTGTCGACCGTGCCTTACGCATTCTCCTGCGTCTTCTTCGCGCTGTCGATCGTCGTTTTGCTGCGCGATCTGGACGCCTCTTCCGTCGCACGGCGGGTACTGATCGTACTTCTTCTTGTGATGGCCTTCTCGACGAATTCGTTCCTGGTGCTTTCGTGGATCGCCCCCGCGATCGTCGCGATCGATGCGTGGCGAAAGGCCGAACACTCGCCTTCCTTCAAGCAGCGCGCGGGCGCAACCATCCGCGGTGTAGCAAGCAGGAGCGAACTCATCCTGCTGCCGTTGGTGTATTGGCCGGCAAAGAAAATTCTTGAGCCAACTTATGGCCTCTATGCCGACTACAACAAGTTTCGCATGGGCGTGCCGGCCGCGCTGAAGCAAACCATCATCACGTTCATCGACCAATTCCGTGAGAGCGTCCGCGTTCTCACTCCCGCATGGGCGGATCTCCCTGAACTGATCATCGCGGCCGCTGTGGCTATCGCGTTGTTCGCTGCCGTGGCGCGGTTCTGGCGTCTGCCGCTCAGCACGGCAGACGAGCCTCCAGACAACCCGCGCCGGATCGTCAGCGGTCTGACATTGGCTATCGCGCTGGCGCTCATCGTGTCCGCGCTGTTCCCCTACGTGATCGTCGGTCAACCTCCTCGCTTCAGCGGGCTGTGGGAAACGCGCCACCAAACGACGCTCATGATGGTGAGCGGATTTGCATTATTTGCGTTTCTGCGGCTGATCGTGCCGCGGCCGTTTTTATGGAAGACAGCCGCCACCATTGCCGCGTTTTTCTTGGTGGCCGACATCTCGGTCACGCAGAAGCTTATTGCCGATGCGCTGGAGACGCGCGCGGTCATCAACCTGTTCAAGCAGAATCCGTCGCCACCGGGGACGATGATGCTGGTTCTGGAAAATGACCGCGACTATCGCGCGCTCGGCCGCTTCTTCCCGTTCTATGAACTTTCCTATCTGATCAATCCCGACGGGACGAGCAATCCGAGGTTAGCCATCTCGAACCAGGAGGTCATCGACCCGTCGACAGGCAATTACGCCAAAACGCCCGTTCCGGCAGTGATCACCGCCTTGGTCGGAATTTGCGAGAAGCTGCGATCACACCCGGCATACGGCCTCGGCGGCTTTGTTTCAAACGGCCAGATCGAGACGGTCAAACTCATTACGAATCGAAGACCGCCCGGACTTTTTCAGACGATCGGCGAAGCCATTCGAGCGACCAGAGCGGAGCCGCCGCAAGACTTGACAGCAATGGTCAGAAA
>Ga0105248_10005282_pt1 | contig 14214 bp, 15 predicted proteins | sample KBSS34metaG_FD_81524 | JGI IMG/M metagenome (GOLD analysis project Ga0105248, IMG submission 81524) | Switchgrass rhizosphere microbial communities from Kellogg Biological Station, Michigan, USA - KBS S3-4 metaG | ecosystem: Host-associated > Plants > Roots > Rhizosphere > Soil | place...
ACGTGCTGACCATAATAGCTATAGGGCCAGCCATAAAAGCCGCCCGGCCTGACCGACGTCATGTAATCGGGCACCAGATTGGGCCCGAGCTCATCCCGTTCGTTGACCACGGTCCAGAGCGTGTTGCTGCCAGGATAGAAGGTCAGGCCGTTGGGGTTTCGGAGCCCGCTCGCGAAGACTCGGTAAGCGCCGGTCTTCGGATCGATCTCCCAGACAGCGGCGCGATTTGTCTCTGCCTCCGGGCCGCGCTCCTGGACGTTGCTGTTCGATCCGACGCCCGCATAAAGCTTCGACCCGTCGGGGCTCGCCGTCAGACTCTTGGTCCAGTGATGGTCAATGAGGCCGCCAGGCAACTCGATCACGCGCTGGCCCGGTGCGGTAATCTTCGTTTGTCCCGGAGTGAATGGATAACGAATGATCGAATCTGTGTTCGCAACGTAGAGGTCATTACCGACGACCGCGACACCGAAGGGCGAGTTCAGATGATCGACCAGCACCGATTTGAGCTCGGCTTTCCCGTCGCCATCGGCATCGCGCAGCAAGGTGACGCGCTGCGGCGGCCCGTCCGCCGATCCGGAAGTTTCCTTCGCTCCTCCGCCGCCATGCGCGATCGACATGATGAAGTCGCGGACCGGGTCCTTTGGACGATCGATCGGCTCGGAGCCGACGCGCTGCGATTCCACCACGAGGATATCGCCGTTGGGTAGCGAAAGGACATTGCGAGGATTGGTGAGGCCAGTCGCGAGTGCCTCGATCTTAAAGCCGGCCGGAACAGCCGGCATTTCGCCCTGCTTCCAGCCGACGACCTTGGGAACGCCCACCGCAGCGACCAGCTCTTCGGTCGGCCTCGGCAACACCGGGTTCGCGCCAAATTGTTGCGCCACATCGATCTTCTGGGTGCTTCCGCATCCGGCAAGAGAGATCAGCATTGCGAGGCTGATCGAGGACCGAGTCATGATCGCTCTCCGGGGGCCCAGAAGCGAATCGGCCGCCACGTCCAACCGCTCGCCAGGATCAGCAGGCTTCCAATGAGCGACAGGATTAAGCCGGTCGGAACGACTGCCGTCCAGCCGTCACGAGCATGGACCAGGGAGTTGATGAATTCGACGATCCAGGCTGCAAGCAGAAGGGCGAATGAAATCCAGCTCCCGTTGCGGGCGCTGTCGATCAGCAGCACAATCCCGGCAATGGCCCCGAAAACTAGGCCCGAGGCGATCAGCCAGGACGCGAAATCGACCCACATGAAATTCCCGCCGCTTCCCCGGTACGAAAGATCGGTCAGGAACGCTCCGATGAAACAGGTTACCGGTATGGGGATGAGCAACGAATAGACAGGCCGTCGATCGATCGAGATTACGGTCACGCGTCGCTGGGCCAGAGTCTCGGCCATGGCTTATTCTCCGAAACGCAGGACATTTCCCGCGCGAAAAAGCCCACTCCGCCCCCCTTTTCGACGCAGAAGCGCGAAAGAGGTTCCCTTCGCCGGGTTGCGGCGTTGCATCGCCGCTCTTAGGCGGCACCTCTCATGACCGCGTTCAAGTCCGGCGATCCTCTTACCCTCAATCGCCTTTACGGCCGATCGAGCGGGCATAAGCTGCGCAAGGGCCAGCAGGAGCTTGTCGAGCGGCTACTCCCGCAGATCGAAGTGCCGGAAGACGGTGAAATCACCAGCCGTCGGCTATTTGGCGAAGACCGCCAGCTTCATTTCGAAGTCGGCTTCGGTTCGGGAGAGCATCTCGCAGACCGGGCCGATATGCTTCCCGACCATGGATTCATCGGCGCGGAGCCGTTCCTGAATGGCGTAGCGGCGGCGCTCGGTCATATCCGCGACAAGCACCTCGCGAACATACGGCTATGGCGCGGCGATGCCCTCGAGGTGCTTCAAAGGGTGCCGCACGGGTCCCTGAGCTTTCTCTACCTGCTCCACCCGGATCCCTGGCCCAAGGCCCGTCATGCCAAACGCCGGATGATCAATGATCGTCCTGTCGAGCTTTTCGCGGCCAAGTTGAGGTCGGGCGGAGAGTTCCGGCTGGCCACAGACGATCCGACCTATCTCAGCTGGTCGTTGATGATGATGCAGCGACATGCCGCCACGTTCGAATGGCTCGCCGAGCGGCCGAAGGATTTCCTCGAACCTTCAGGCGGCTGGATCGAGACGCGCTACGGGGCGAAGTCCCGGCGCCAGGGGCGGCGGCCTTATTATCTTCGCTATCGACGCGCTTGAGCCGGTGTCAGCCGAAGCAGCCTCGCACCGGCCTCGTCTTCGAGAACATAGATCGCCCCGTCCGGTCCTTCGCCGACCCAGCGGATCCTCTCGCCCATATCCCACTGGTCCGCCTTCTGCGCCCGGTCGCCATTGAAGGTGACGCGGATCAGCGCCTGAGCGGACAGCGCGCCGATGAAGCCACTACCCTTCCACTGCGGAAACAGCTTGCCGCTGTAGATCAGCAGGCTGGTGGGCGAGATCGAAGGCACCCAGAAGAGCTTTGCGGTTTCAAACCGTCGCTGCTCCGCAGGCTTCGAGATCGGCATGCCGTCGTAATTTTCGCCTTCCGATACATCGGGCCAGCCGTAATTCCTGCCGGGCAGGATGAGATTGAGCTCGTCCCCTCCGCGCGGTCCCATTTCGGTTTCCCACAAGCGGCCTTGAGCGTCGAACGCGAGGCCATAGGGATTGCGGTGCCCAGTGCTCCAGGTTTCCGCGGGTGTAAGATTGGGTCCCGGCCAGTTCACTTGCCGTCCCGCCGCACTCTTTGCCGCCACCGTATCGCGCGGCGGATCGGTGATCGTCACGCTCGCCGCCCCCGTTAAACCGGCGGAGGGATTACCGGGCGCAGGCTGGCCGTCCAGCGTCAGGTGCAGGATCTTCCCGAGCGGCTGGCTCGGGTCCTGCGCCGGAGTGAAACGCTGACGTTCTCCCGAACTCAGGAAAAGCGATTTTCCGTCCGGCGCAAAGGCGATGACAGCGCCGAACTGCCCGCCCCTGCCACCTGCAGGGTCATGCCAGAGAACTCGAACGCCCTGCAGCTTCGCGCCGGCCGTATCACGGACCAGCCGTGCCCGAGCCATTGCAAGGCCGCTTCCGCCGTTCGGCGACGCTTCCGAATAAGTGAGATAGATCTGGCCGGTCGACGAAAAGTCGGGTGAAATCGCGACGTCGAGCAGGCCGCCCTGGCTGCTCACCACCACGCTGGGCACGCCCTCCACCCTTTGCTTCCGGCCGCCATTCATATCGACGATCCAGATTCGTCCCGGCTTTTCCGTGACGATCGCAGCGCTCGATCCAGGCAGGAACGCCATCGCCCATGGCCAATCGAATGTTGCGACGGCAGTTGTAACGAACGGCGGTTCCCCGACCGAATACCCAGTCGTGCTAGCAGTACTGCCGCAGGCGGCGAGGACGAGAAGGCCGGCCTCAGCGATGCGCATCTTCACTGGCATTGTTCCGTTCTATCCAGATGAACCCACAAACGGCTATGACGCACCAACGTGACATGACGATACGATCCTGCAGTTTACTCTCTCTGGCGACGGCGGTTCCGCCCTTTGTCATTGAGCAATCCGAGGCCAAGGCCCGTGCTCGCGAAGCTTTCGGGGGAAACAAGGCGCTATTCGACCGCCTGTCGGGCGTGTTCGACAATGCCGGGATTGCCAGGCGCCATATCGTCGCTCCGCAAGACTGGTACATGACTGGACATGGCTGGCGTGACCGCAACGCTGTCTACCTCGAAGCATCCGAGCGACTGTTCATCGATGCCGCGACCGCGGCGATCAAAAAGGCTGGCTTGAGGCCCGACGAAATCGACGGGGTCGTCACCGTGTCGACGACCGGGATTGCAACGCCAAGCCTCGAGGCCCGCGTCGCCACTCGAATCGGCCTGCGTGACGACGTCCGCCGCGTTCCGGTATTCGGCCTCGGATGCGCCGGCGGGGTCAATGGCCTGTCACTGGCGTCGCGGCTCGCGCTCGCCGATCCGGGCAGCATCTGGCTGTTCGTGACCGTCGAGACCTGCTCGATCTCGATTCGTCTCGACAGCGACGACCCGGCGGCTGTGGTCGCCACAGCCTTGTTCGGCGACGGCGCAGCCGCGGCGGTCGTGACCAGCGGCCTCCACAGCCTCGCGCACATCACCGGCACGGTCGAGAAAATGTGGCCGGACACGCTCAGGATCATGGGGTGGGACGTCGACGATCCTGGCCTCTCGGTCGTGTTCGACCGCGCGATCCCGCCCTTCATCGAGGCCGAACTCGCCGACGCGGTCGATGGCATGTGCAAGAAGCTCGGCATTCGGCGCGACGAGATTGACCGCTTCTGCTGCCACCCCGGCGGGGTGAAAGTGATCGACGCGATCGAGACTTCGCTGAAGCTCAACCAGGGCGAGCTCAATCTCGAGCGCGAGGTGCTTCGCGATTACGGCAACATGAGCGCCCCAACCGTGATGTTCGTGCTCGAGCGGCTGCTCGAGCGCGGCCTTCCCGACAAGGTATTGATGACCGCTTTCGGGCCGGGCTTCACCTGCGCCGGAATGCTTCTCGAAGCCGCTTGACGCTTAACCTCATCATTCTGGCCTTCGTCACGCTCCAGCGGCTCGGCGAATTGTGGCTGTCGAACCGCAACACGCGACGACTGCTCGCCAGGGGCGCGATTGAGCATGCTCCGGGCCATTACCCGCTCATAGTCGCCGTTCACGCTTTCTGGCTCGCGGCATTGTGGTGGCTCGCGCCGCGTCGACCCGTCGATGCATTCTGGCTGGCGTTCTTCGTGCTCATCGAGCTCGGCAGAATCTGGGTCCTCGCATCGCTCCGGAATCGCTGGACCACGCGGATCATCGTCCTGCCCGGCGCTCAGCTCGTCCGGCGAGGCCCCTATCGCTGGATCAATCATCCCAATTACTGGGTCGTGACCGGGGAGATTGCCGTCCTGCCCCTCGTCTTCGGCCTGTGGAAGACGGCTTTGGTGTTCAGCATCCTCAACGCCGCAGTGCTCGCCGTCCGAATCACCAGGGAAAATCGCGCCCTCGGGAAGTAGTTCGGGTCCGCCAAGCATCGCTTGCGGACTTATGCCTTCCAGCCTATATCGCAGCTCTCTCCTCGACATCGCCAGATGCCCGAGGCTGGGGCCCCACGGCTCCGGTCCGAGAGACGTTTGGGCCTACCGGAGTATCGAGTGACGGACGTTGCGGGTCTCGCGAAGCAGATCGAGCCCGAGGTGAAGAACCTCGGCTACGACCTCGTGCGCGTAGCGCTCATCGGCGGCTCCTCGGACCCCACGCTCCAGATAATGGCAGAGCGGCCGGACACGCGTCAGCTCGACCTTGGAGACTGCGAGATCATCTCGCGCCGGCTATCCGACTGGCTCGACGCGAACGACCCCATCGAGGGCGGTTATCGCCTCGAAGTGAGCTCGCCCGGAATCGACCGGCCACTCACCCGGCCACGGGACTATTCCGACTGGGCCGGATACGATGCACGAGTCACGCTTCACGATTCCCGCGAAGGCCGGAAACAATTTTCCGGCATCCTCGAAGGATTGGACGGGGACAATGTGAAGCTTACCGACAAGAGCGGCGTTGGCCACGTCCTGCCGTTCTCCGAAATCTCGTCGGCCAAGCTGCTCTTGACCGACAAGCTCATCAACGCCACCGCGCCGCTCAGCTCCGAAGGCGCCGACACAATTCAGACTGTAGAGGAATAATCGAAATGGCCACAGCACCCGCTGCCGTCAGCGCCAACAAGGCAGAGCTGCTTGCGATCGCCGACGCGGTCGCGCGCGAAAAGCTGATCGACAAGGGCATTGTCATCGAGGCGATGGAGGACGCCATCCAGCGCGCCGCCCGGGCCCGCTACGGCGCCGAGAATGACATTCGCGCAAAGCTCGATCCGGTGACGGGCGACCTTCGGCTGTGGCGCGTCCTCGAAGTCACGCAAGAGGTCGAGGACCACTTTAAGCAGATCGATGAGAAAGGCGCGCAGAAGCTTCAAAAGGGCGCGTCGGTCGGCGACTTCATCGTCGATCCGCTTCCGCCGATCGAATTCGGCCGAATTGCCGCCCAGGCGGCCAAGCAGGTGATCTTCCAGAAGGTCCGCGATGCCGAGCGCGAGCGCCAGCATGAGGAGTTCAAGGATCGCGTCGGCGAAGTCATCACCGGCGTCGTGAAGCGCGTCGAATTCGGCCACATCGTCGTCGACCTCGGCCGTGCTGAAGGTGTCATCCGCCGCGACCAGCAGATCCCGCGCGAAATGGTCCGGGTCGGCGACCGAATCCGCTCGCTGATCATGTCGGTGCGCCGCGAAGCTCGCGGCCCGCAGATCTTCCTCAGCCGCGCTCACCCTGACTTCATGAAGAAGCTGTTCGCACAGGAAGTCCCGGAGATTTACGACGGCATTATCGAGATCAAGGCAGCGGCGCGCGATCCGGGCAGCCGAGCCAAGATCGGAGTCATCAGCCACGACAGCTCGATCGACCCGGTCGGCGCCTGCGTCGGAATGAAGGGCAGCCGAGTGCAGGCGGTCGTGCAGGAGCTTCAGGGCGAGAAGATCGATATCATCCCGTGGAGCCAGGACCTCGCGACCTTCGTCGTGAACGCGCTCCAGCCCGCGACCGTCAGCCGCGTCGTCATCGACGAGGAAGAAAGCCGGATCGAAGTGGTGGTCCCCGACGACCAGCTGAGCCTGGCTATCGGCCGCCGCGGCCAGAACGTCCGCCTTGCGAGCCAGCTCACCGCCTCGCAGATCGACATCCTGACGGAGGCCGACGCGAGCGAGAAGCGCCAGCGCGAGTTCGTCGAGCGCTCCGAGATGTTCCAGAGCGAGCTCGACGTCGATGAAACACTGTCGCAGCTCCTGGTCGCCGAAGGCTTCACCAGCCTTGAGGAAGTCGCCTACGTCCAGGTGGACGAGATCGCCTCGATCGAGGGCCTCGACGACGATATCGCATCCGAGCTTCAGAACCGCGCCACGGAGGCGCTCGAGCGTCGCGAAGCTGCGTCGCGCGAGGAACGCCGTGGGCTTGGTGTCGACGACGCGCTTGCGGAAATCCCGAACCTCACGGAGCAGATGCTCGTCACATTGGGCAAGGCCGGCATCAAGACGCTGGACGACCTGGCGGACCTGGCGACCGACGAGCTCATTCAGAAGAAACGTGTCGAGCCACGCCGCCGCGAGCCGAGCAACCGGCCGGAGGACAAGGGCGGGATTCTCGCCGAGTATGGCCTCAGTGAAGAGCAGGGCAACGAGATCATCATGGCCGCCCGCGCGCACTGGTTCGAGGATGAAGCGCCGGCCGAAGGCACCGACAAGACCGTGGAGGCCGCCGATGCGGACCCCGCAGAATGAGGACCTCACACTAGAGGAGCGTGAGCAGCACGTCCCCGAACGGACGTGCATTCTCACCCGCCGCAAGGGCACCCGGGAGGAGCTGATCCGGCTCGCTCTCGGTCCTGACGGGATTGTTGCGCCAGATGTTCGGGCCAGGGCTCCGGGCCGTGGAGCGTGGATCGGCGTCAGCCGCGCCGAGCTCGACACTGCTAACGCCAAGGGCAAGCTGAAGGCGTCGCTCCAGCGCGCCTTCAAGACCAATGACGTCGGTGTTCCCGCCGATCTCGGCGAGCGCACCGAGGCTGCGCTTCGGCAGGCGGCGCTCGACCGCGTTGGCATGGAAGCGCGCGCAGGAAACCTCATCAATGGCGCGGACCGCGTCGAGAATGCCGCTCGGTCCGGGAAAGTCGCTCTGCTCATCCACGCTGCCGACGCCCGCGATGATGGCCGAAGGAAGCTCGACCAGGCCTGGCGCGTAGGCGGAGGCGGCCAAGGCGACCTTACTCAGGGGGTGATATTCCCCGCCCCGCGCACTATCTTGTCCATGGCACTTGGACGGGACAATGTGGTACACGTTGCCCTGACCGACCCCGCCGCTGCTTCGCGTGTCCAACACGCGCTACGCCGGTGGCGGGCTTTCACTGGCCCCGATCGTGGTCCGGAAGGCGGAGAATCCGCCTTGAGGACCGGCTCGGCTGACGAAGATTTGACGAAGGAATAGAATGACCGATCAGACCGAAAAACCGAAGCTTGGCACCCGGCCGCCCCTGGGCCTCAAGCGCACGGTCGAGACCGGCAAGGTCAAGCAGAGCTTCAGCCACGGCCGCTCCAACACGGTTGTTGTCGAGCGCAAGCAGCGGCGCGTCTTCACCAAGCCCGGCGAAGCGCCGCCGCCCGAGGCGCCAAAGCCCGTCGCGGAAGCACCCGAGCCCGCGCCCGCTCCGAAGCCCGCGCCGGCCGCTCCGCAGCCGCGCCGCCCGTCGGCGGCTGACGAAATCACGGCTCGAAGGGAGCTTCAGGAGAAGCTGCTCCGCGAAGCCGAGGAATCCCGCCTCACCGCGCTCGAGGAAGCCCGTCGCCGCGAAGAGCGCGCCCTCAAGGACGCCAGCGCGGAGGAGCGTCGTCGCGCCGAAGAGAACCGCAAGGCCGAGGAAACGGCTGCGGAAGAAGCGCGCCAGCGTGCCGAGGAAGAGGCGAAGCAGGCTGCCGAAGCCGCCGCCCAGCCCGAGGTCGTCCCACCGGCTACCGAACCGGAGCAAGTGGAAGAACGCACAATTGCCCGGCGTCCAGGTGGTCATGCGCCGGCTCCCCGCCGCCCCGAACCCGCGCGTCCGAGCCGCGGACGCGGCGACGAGCAACGCCATCGCGGCAAGCTGACCGTCAGCCGCGCGTTGTCCGATGAGGACGACAGCCGGGCACGTTCGCTTGCGGCGCTCCGGCGCGCTCGCGAGAAGGAAAAACGCCACCACATGGAGGTGGGGCCGTCCGCCAAGCAAGTCCGCGACGTAGTGGTTCCGGAAGCGATCACCGTCCAGGATCTCGCCAACCGCATGGCCGAGCGCGGGGCCGACCTCGTCAAAGCCCTGTTCAAGATGGGCATGGCGGTGACCCTCACCCAGACCATCGACCAGGACACGGCCGAGCTGCTGGTCACTGAGTTCGGTCACCGCATCAAGCGTGTCAGCGAAAGCGATATCGACATCGACACGTCGGCCGACGTCGATGCGCCCGACACGCTCAAGCTTCGCCCGCCGGTGGTCACGATCATGGGTCACGTCGACCACGGCAAAACGTCCCTCCTCGATGCGATTCGGGGTGCGGATGTCGTTGCCCACGAGGCAGGCGGAATCACGCAGCACATCGGCGCCTATCAGGTCAGCCTTCCCGACAAGTCGAAGATCACCTTCCTCGACACGCCCGGCCACGAGGCATTTTCGGAAATGCGCGCCCGCGGCGCGAATGTGACCGACATCGTCGTTTTGGTCGTTGCGGCCGATGATGGCCTTCGTCCCCAGACGGTCGAGGCGATCAATCACACGAAGGCTGCCGGCGTTCCGATGATCGTGGCGATCAACAAGATCGATAAGCCGGAAGCAAAGGCGCAGAAGGTCCGCGAGGAGCTGCTGCAACATGAGGTTATCGTCGAAGACATGGGCGGCGACGTCCAGGACGTCGAAGTCTCGGCGACCAAGAAGACCAACCTGGACAAGCTTCTTGAAGCGATCCAGCTGCAGGCCGAGATCCTCGAGCTGAAGGCCAATCCCGACCGCGCTGCCGAAGGCACGGTAATCGAAGCCAAGCTCGACAAGGGCCGCGGGCCGCTTGCGACCGTGCTCGTCGAGCGCGGGACGCTTCGGGTCGGAGACGTGTTCGTGGCGGGCGCTTCGAGCGGCAAGGTCCGCGCGATGATCGACGATCACGGCCGCCAGGTGAAGGAAGCGGGACCGTCGGTTCCGGTCGAAGTGCTCGGCCTCTCCGTCGTCCCTTCCGCCGGCGATCCGTTCACGGTCGTCGAGAACGAGGCGCGCGCCCGCGAGGTCGCCGACTATCGCCAAAGCGTGCTCGACAAGAAACGGACGACGTCGGCCCCGGTCACCCTCGAGAATATGTTCGCCAGCCACGCCTCGACGACCAAGGAACTGCCGCTGGTCATCAAGGCCGACGTCCAGGGATCGATCGAAGCGATCGTCCACGCGCTCAACCGGCTTTCGACCGACGAGATCAAGGTTCGGGTACTCCACTCGGGCGTCGGCGCGATCACCGAGAGCGACGTCACCCTCGCCAGCGCGAGCGGTGCTCCGATCATCGGGATCAACGTCCGGCCGAACGCCAAGGCGCGTGAAGTCGCCGACCGCAATAAGGTCGAGTTCCGCTACTACGACGTCATCTACCACCTCACCGACTGGGTGAAGGGCGCGATGGCAGGCGAGCTCGGGCCGGAGATCATCGAAACGATCGTCGGCCGCGCCAAGGTCCAGGAAGTGTTCCCTGCCGGCAAAAAGGACAAGGCAGCCGGCCTGCTCGTCCTCGAAGGCGTCATCCGCAAGGGCCTCAACGCCCGCCTCACGCGCGAGGACGTCATCGTGTCGAAGACGACAATCAGCTCGCTCCGGCGATTCAAGGACGACGTGGCGGAAGTCACGTCGGGTCTGGAATGCGGCGTGCTGCTGGCCGACACGAATGACATCAAGCCTGGCGACAGCCTCGAAGTGTTCGAGGTCGAGGAACGCGCGCGGACGCTCTAATGCGCCGCACCGAAACTCCCGAAGGCCGCTCCGTCCGACTGCTTCGCGTCGGCGAACAGGTGCGCCACGTGCTGAGCGAATTGCTCCAACGCGGCGACGTTCATGATGATGTGCTTCAATCGCACCTCGTCAGCGTCACCGAAGTGCGCATGTCCCCTGACCTTCGTCACGCGACCGTGTTCGTCAAACCCTTGCTCGGGCAAGACGAGGAAGCCGTGCTTAAGGCGCTTCGACAGAATACCGCCTTCCTTCAGCGCGAAGTCGCCCGTCGCGTCCGCATGAAATATGCCGCGAAGCTGAAGTTCATCGCCGACGAGAGCTTTGACGAGGGCACGCACATCGACCGCATCCTGCGATCGGATAAGGTAGCGCAGGATCTCGATAGCGAATGACCATCGCGGGGGTTTTGCTTCTGTTCGCCGCCCAATGGCCGGGCGATCAGAAGATCCCGCCCGTCCACTACCCTGATCTTCCCCGCCACGCGGCAACGCTAACCGCGTTCGTGCCGAAGGGATGGAAGCTCACCGACAAGGCGATCGGCGACCTGAACGGCGACCGCATCCCGGACGCTGCGCTCGCAATCTGGATGGATGATCCGCGGAACAAGATCCACCCGTCCTATGATCCGAAGACCCGGTATGACACGAACCCGATGATGTTGGTCGTTGCGTTCGGCGGCAAAGGCGGAGGCTACGATCTCGCCGTCGCAAACCACAAGCTCATCCCGCGCCGCGAGAACCCCAACCAGGACCCGCCCTTCAACGGCGTGACCATCGCCAATGGCGTCCTCCGCGTGAAGCTGCACGAGTTCCTCGAGGCGGGAGGCTGGTGGCTTGGGAAGATGAGCTTCGTATTCCGCTGGCAGGGCGATGCGCTGAGGCTGATCGGCTACGACCGCGATGGGATCATCAAGAACACCGGCGCCACGGACGTCGCCAGCGTCAATTATCTCGCGCGCCGGATGATCTTGAAGACCGGCACCATGGCTGGAGACACAGCCGACGAGACAAAGACCGTGACTCTCCCTGACAAGCCACTGCTCACCATCGATCAGGTCGGCGACGGCTTGATGTTCGAACCGGACGAAAAATGATCGACTGCCTCGAACAGCCGATGACCGGCGATGGCTGTCGCGCCGAGCTCTTCTCCGAACGATACCGCCAAGCACTGAAGGCCGCCTGCTCGGAAGATCGCGAAATCTGGGAAATATACGCGAACAATTTCGGTCCGGACGGCTTTGACGCGAGCATCGACCGCTACGTCGGAAATCCCAACAATCGAACCTTCGTTCTGTTTGATGGCGATGAGCTTGCGGGAATGTCGAGCTTTCTCGGCATCGACCTCAATCGCCAGGTGCTCGAGATCGGCGGCACTTATTATCGCCCGAAATTACGGGGTAGCGGTTTCAATCGCCGGGTGAAGGACATGATGCTCAGCCGCGCGTTCGGCTGCGGCATCCGACGCGTCGAGTTTCGTGTCGACATCCGCAATGGGCGCAGCCAGGCCGCGATGAAGAAGCTTGGCGCAGTTCGGGAAGGCCTTCTTCGCGCCGATCGCATCACCTGGACCGGCTACGTTCGCGACACCGTCCTCTTCGCGATCCTGAAGGATGAATACTCGCTCTAACTTCCGTCAACCGCGCTCCGGCGCTGCTCTCGGTTCCTCGACCGGTGGGGGCGCTGGTGCCGGAGGTGCAGGGCAATAGTAGCCAGCAGGGATGGTCGAACCGTCCGGGCATTGCTGCGTAGCAGGTGGAAGCGGCGGCAGCGGAGGCGGCGGCGGTGGATAGGCGACAGGATAGACGTACGGCGGCGGGATCATCGAGCCAACCAGGACTCCCAATGCCGCGCCAACGGCGATCCATCCCCCATTGTAGTAGTGGCCGTAATAGCCCGGATAGCCATAATAGCCGTGATAACCGACATACCGCGGATAGTAGCCGTAACCGCCATAACCGCGGTAGCCGCCCACGTAAGCGGGCCGGTAGCCGCCCACGTAGGCGGGGCGGTAGCCGTAACCTCCACCGTGCCAGCCATAGGCTCTTGGCCCATAGCGCTGCGCAATCGATTGGCCGGGCATCGCGAGCAGCACTCCCGCAAGAATGAAGTTCAGGCTGTCACGAAAATGACCAGGCATGGGGCACCCGCCTTTCTGCACGGCACTGCGCGCGGACGGTCTGCCAGGCTGGAACGCTTACGAGCGACACATGCAGACGCAGGCTGGCCGCGCTTTTCGCCAGATTTTTCAAAGCGACCATCGGGGGATACCCGCGTCGGCAGCGGCCTCGCACCCCATCTCATTCCTCGGTAGCGGAATGGACGCGCTCCGTCGGAGTTTCCGGGCACGAGTCTCGGTGATGTCCCGCATTTGAACCGCCGCAATGCTACGTCAGGATCGGCTAAGTCATTGTTGCGTAAAGGGACCGGGTGTTCACATGCAAAAGGATCTCGATGCCTCTCAACTGCGCGAGTTGGCGGCAAAATGCCGACGCATTGCATTGAACCTGTCCGACGAAACGGACGCAATGTCGCTGCTGCAAATGGCCAAGGAATATGATGTTTTGGCCGACCGCAAAGATCCCTCCTCCCGGCCTCCGCCGCCTCGATCAGCGATTTCTTAGCCTTGCCTGGGGTTTCGGCCTCGCGGAGCGGCTGGAGAAAGTCCTTCAAGTTTGAAGCTTTGACGCCTGCAACGGATGCCTTGGCCCGTCCGGCCCTACCGCGCTAAGCAAGCGCGCAATGGCCAAGCTCTATTTCTACTATGCGGCGATGAACGCGGGAAAATCGACCACCTTGCTGCAAGCCGATTTCAACTATCGCGAGCGCGGCATGGAGACGATGCTGTGGACCGCGGCGCACGACGACCGAGCGGGCAACGGAACCATCGGCTCGCGCATCGCCTTGTCCGCGCCGGCACACACCTACTCTCCAGAGATCGACCTGTTCGCGTCCGTCGGAAAGGAGCTGAAAAAGCGCGGGCTCGACTGCCTTCTCGTCGACGAGGCGCAGTTCCTGACTCGCGACCATGTGCTGCAACTGTGCAGAGTGAGCGACGAGCTTGGCATTCCGGTGCTCTGTTACGGCCTTCGGACAGACTTCCAGGGCCAGCTGTTCGAAGGCAGCGCGGCACTGCTCGCCCTGGCCGATGCGCTCGTCGAATTGAAGGCCGTTTGCGAATGCGGCCGCAAGGCGACGATGAACCTGCGGGTGGATGCCGAGGGTCACGCCGTCGCCAGCGGCGCGCAGACCGAGATCGGCGGGAACGATCGCTACGTGGCGCTCTGCCGCCGCCACTTCTTCGAACGCTTGCGCGAGAGCGAGGCGCGCCAGCTCAGCCTGGGATTACCACGATGAAACGATTGCTCATCAGCCTGGCCTTGGCCGCGCTCGCCGCTCCTGCCCTCGCCCAGCCGCTAACCATGCGCACCGGCGAGACCTGGATCTTCTCGATAGACCAGGGCGAGCCGGCGCACGCGCGCAAGGTCGATGAAAAGGCGCTTCCCGCGCGCGGCGAATTGAAGGCTTCGGTCCGCTCCCTGTTCGGAACGATGATGACGATCAGCAACAACGGGGCGACGGCCTATACCTATGAGGCGCAGGTGATCGGCGCCGACGGCAAAGCGGTGACCGGCAAGACCTGCACGCTACCGAAC
>Ga0105248_10005294_pt1 | contig 14201 bp, 10 predicted proteins | sample KBSS34metaG_FD_81524 | JGI IMG/M metagenome (GOLD analysis project Ga0105248, IMG submission 81524) | Switchgrass rhizosphere microbial communities from Kellogg Biological Station, Michigan, USA - KBS S3-4 metaG | ecosystem: Host-associated > Plants > Roots > Rhizosphere > Soil | place...
CCGGTCGCCTTCGCCGACTACAGCGGCGCGGTGATGGCGCAAAGCGCGGCCTACGACACGACCCTCTGGGCCAGCGGCGGCTCGACGATCACCGCCGGCGACGCGCCGACGCGGCTGATGGCCAGCGGCTCAGGCGACACCCTGGTCGGCGGCGCCGCCGACGACACCCTGCAGATCAACAATGTCGCCGACCAGTTCACCGGCGGGGCCGGCGTCGACACCGCCTACGCCACCGTCAATGTGACGCTGCCGAACGACGTCGAAAACCTGACGATGGACGGCAAGTGGGGGCCGGTCGTCGGCGTCGGCAACGCCGGCGCCAACCTCATCCGGGCGGTGAGCGCCAACGTCACCATCGACGCCAAGGGCGGCGACGACGTGATCATCGGCTACGGCCAGGGCGACACCTTCCTGTTCGCGCCGGGATCCGGCCGCGACGTCATCTACAACTTCCACGCCGGGGCGGTCGGCGCCGACGTGGTGAGTTTGACCGGCTTTGGCTTCATCGGCTTCCCCAACGTCGCCGCGGCGATGAGCCAGGTCGGCGCCGATGTCCGCCTGCAGCTGTCGGCGAACGACCTGATCCTCTTCAAGAACACCACGATCGCCGCCTTCACCGCCGACAACTTCCAGCTCTCGCCGGTCGCCTTCGCCGACTACAGCGGGGCGGTGATGGCGCAGAGCGCGCCCTACCAGACGACCCTCTGGGCCAGCGGCGGCTCGACGATCACCGCGGGCGGCTCGCCGACCCGACTGATGGCCAGCGGGCTGGGCGACACCCTGGTCGGCGGCGCCGCCGACGACACCCTCCATGTCAACAACGTCTACGACAAGTTCAGCGGCGGCGGCGGGGTCGACACCGTCTATGCGACCGTCAATGTGACGCTGTCGAACGACGTCGAAAACCTGACGATGGACGCCAAGTGGTCGCCGGTGTTCGGCATCGGCAACGCCGGCGCCAACCTCATCCGGGCGGTCAGCCCCAACGTCACCATCGAGGCCAAGGGCGGCGACGACGTGGTCGTCAGCTATGGCCAGGGCGACATCTTCGTGTTCGGCAAGGGCTCCGGCCGCGACGTCGTCTACAACTTCCACACCGGCTCCACCGACAGCGATGTGGCCCGTCTGGAGGGCTATGGCTTCAACACCTTCACCGATGTCAACAAGGCGATGACCCAGCAAGGGTCGGACGTGCTGCTCAAGCTGTCGGCGACGGATTCGGTGCTGTTCAAGAACACCACGGTCGCGGCCTTCACCCCCAACAACTTCCAGGTTTCCATCGACCCCTGGAAGCTGAAGCCGACCTTCGCCGAAGAGTTCAACAGCCTGTCGGTGCAGAACCAGAGCGCGGGCGGCGGCGTCTGGGCGACCAGCTACGCCTGGGGCCCCTACGCCGGTCTGGCGGCCCACACCATCCCCGGCGAACAGGAGGTCTATGTCGACCCGCAGTTCGCCGGCAGCGGGACGACGCCGCTGGGGCTCAATCCGTTCAGCGTCGCCAGCGGCGTGCTGACCATCACCCCGTCGCTGATCCCGGACGCGCTGAAGTCCTCGCTGTGGAACCACGACTACAGCTCCGGGCTGCTGTCGACCCAGGGGACCTTCGCCCAGCAGTACGGCTACTTCGAGATGCGGGCCGACCTGCCCGACGCCCCGGGCGCCTTCCCGGCCTTCTGGCTGCTTCCGGCGGACGGTTCATTCACCTCGGAAACCGACATCGTCGAATATATCAACGAGCCCAACACCGTGCACGAGACGGTGCACGCCGGTCCCGACGGCGAGCACTGGCACGCCACCAGCTTCAGGACCTATGTCGGCGACATCGCCACCGGCTATCACACCTTCGGCCTGCTTTGGACGGCCCAGACCCTGACCTGGTACGTCGATCGCGTGCAGGTCGCGCAGATGGCCACCCCGGCCGAGATGAACCGGCCGATGTACATGCTGGTCAACTACGCGGTCGGCGGCGTCTGGGCCGGCGCCACGAGCGCCGCCACCCTGCCGGGCATGGCGATCGACTACATTCACGCCTTTAGCCTGGACGCCGCGCCGTTGGCCTCGGCGACCCAGGGCACGAGCGGGGCCGACACCCTGGCCGGCACGACCGCCGCCGACGTTCTCACCGGCGGGCCGGGCAACGACCTCTATGTCGTCGGGGCCGGCGACACGGTCGTCGAAGAGGCTGACGCCGGAACCGACACGATCAACGTCGCCTTCAGCTACACCCTGCCGGACAACGTCGAGAACCTGACCCTCACCGGCTCCGCCGCCACCTCCGGGACCGGCAACGCCTTGGACAACCTCATCACCGGCAACGCCGCGGCCAACACCCTGACCGGCGGCGACGGCGCCGACACCCTGGTCGGCGGGGCGGGCCTCGATCGCCTCGTCGGCGGCGCCGGCAATGACACCTATGTGCTGGCCGGGGACGCCGACGTCGTCGTCGAAGCCGCCGGCCAGGGCGTCGACACCGTCACCAGCACAGCCAGCTATGTGCTCGGCGCCAACGTCGAGAACCTGACCCTGACCGGAACCGGCGCGGCCGGCGGCTTTGGCAACGAGCTCGCCAACCTCGTCACCGGCAACAGCGGCGCCAACCGCCTGGAGGGCCGCGCCGGCGCCGACACCATCGACGGGGCGGGCGGGGCGGACACCATCGTCGGCGGGACCGGCGCCGACCGCCTGACCGGCGGATCCGGCGCGGACACCTACCTCTTCACCAAGGGCGACGGCCACGACGTGGTCACCGACTTCGGCGCCGGCGCCGACGTGCTCGACCTCAGCGGCTTCCTGAACGCCGGGCTGAAACCGACGCTGGTGTCCAGCGGCGCCGATACGCTGATCCAGTTCTCCGCCAGCGACGACATCCGACTGGTCGGCGTGGCCTCCAGCCACCTGTCGGCGACGACGAGCGGCTTCATCTTCGTCTAGGCTCGCGTCGACCGCGCCCCCAGCACGCCATATTCCCCCGATGGGCCCGTTCGCCGGCATCGCCGCCGGCCCGAACGGGACGCTCTACGTCTCCGCCGACGCTGAAGGCAGCGTGCTGGCGTTGCGGCCTGCGTGAGGTGGATGGCGCCTTCGCGGCAAAGGCTGCGGTATTCACACAGTTCGCCGAAGTTCTCCTCTCCCTCTCTCGCTTCGCTCGGGGGAGAGGCGTCGGGCTATTTGATAACCATGCCCTGACCGGTGGGCAGTTCCAAAATGTGATATCCCCGGCGGGCGAACCAGTCGCGTTCCGCCTGCATTTGCGCGGCGTACGCTACCCACCCGAAATCGTCGAGAATGATCACCCCTCCGGGACTGACCCGCTCGAACAGCGCGTCAAGCGCACCAATCTCTGCATCGAGGTTGTTCATGTCGATATGCAGGAATGCGATCTTGTCCGGCGAGGCGATGGCGAGGCTTTCCGGAACCCTGCCTTGGGTGACGACGACATTGGGAAAGACCGAGAAACGCTCGCGGACCTGCTGCTCCAGCTCAGGACTATGCTCAGGCATCGCGTGCTTGGCGATGCCCTCTGCGCCATAGAACAGGTCGTATAGATAGAACTTGCGCGGACTATCCTGCAATTTCGCGACGTCGAATAAGACCCGCGCCGTCGTTCCCTTGTAACAGCCGCATTCGACGAAGTCGCCTTCCACGCGAAGCGCCTGGCGCACCGCCCACGCCAGCGTAACTGTCCGCCAAACTATAGTCCTCTCGACCGGATCGGTCGCATGAGCATCGAACGCCCGCGCAAACGCCTCGTCACTTCGCCAGCCGACGGATTTGCCCCAGGTGATAAGATTGTCAGCAGCAAATATGCCGCAGTCATCGTTGAATGACGCAAAGAGTGCGGTTCGAGCTCTCGTGAAAAGATCCCGATCCCTCACCGAGAAGAACGCTTTTCCAATGTAAAATGCATTTCGTCGTGTCATTTCGGAGCTCTTGACGTCAGGATACAGCGCGGGCGATCCCCTCTGATCGCCAGTCCGGGCTTGGCAGCAGCAAAGCTACCGGTCAATAGCCAGTCCCCCCGTCGCGGCCATTCCGAAGGTTGGCTTACGCGCGACGCTCAACGTCCACGTCCTGGCCCGATGCCAACGGGCGCTTTCGGCGCATCTGAGATTCTTGCCTCCCCCGCGGAGCGGGGGAGGGGGACCGCGGGCCGAGCGAAGCGAAGAGCGCGTGGTGGAGGGGGCAAGCGGCGCGCAAAGCGTCGCCGCATCGCCAGGACCACCAAGTCTATTCAAGTGTCGGGTCGTGCGGTGTCGACGCGTCCTTGTTCCACAAACCCCATGCCGGAGGCCATCATGGGCGCTTCCGGCCGGTGAACCAAGGCGTGCCACATGAGCGAACTGACCATCTGGACCTATGACTGGGTGCCCCCGGGCCCGCGCGGCTTCGTGCGCGACCTGCGGCTCCGATGGGCGTGCGAGGAGGCGGGCCTGGCCTACGCCGTGCGCACGATCCCGTTCGAGGGCCGGGAGACCAACCATCTGGCGCGCCAGCCGTTTGGCCAGGTTCCGTTCCTGGACGATGGCGGGCTGGAGATGTTCGAGAGCGGCGCGGGGCTGCTGCATATCGCCGGCAAGAGCGAGGCGCTGATGCCGTCCGATCCGGATGGAGCGGCGCAAACCCTGCAATGGACAATCGCCGCGCTCAACTCGATCGAGATGGTCAGCGTGCCCTGGTGGTTCCTGACGCTGTCGGGTGACCAGGACAACGGATTGACCGGCTGGCTCGGACAGCGTCTCGATCACATGGAACGGGTGCTGGGCGATCGGCAGTGGCTCGCGGCCGGCCGCTTCACCGTCGCGGACCTGGTGATGGCGGACGTGCTGAGGGTTCCCAAGGTCCGCGCCTTCGGCGACCGGCCGGCGACCGAGGCCTATGTGAGCCGTGCGACGGAGCGCCCCGCCTTCCGCAAGGCGCGAGCCGACCAGCTGGCGCTGTTCGCGGCCGCCGACGGGACGCGAGCCGGCGCCCGCTGAGCAGGAACTCCTTCGCCCGGCCCAGGCCAATGCGATAGGCCCAGATCGCCGCCCCGCCGTCGCCGGCCACTAGGCCGATATCGACGCGGGGGTCGCCGATCTTGGCGGTGTCGGCGGCGAAGATCACGTCGCACATCGGGGCCAGGGTCGCGCCCAGCCCGACCGCATGGCCGTTCATCCGGCAGATCACCGGACGCGGTCATGTCTCACAGCTCCTCCTGCCGACGGGGATCAGCCTGTAGCGGCGCGCGACTTGGACCTCAAGCCGCCTCGCGGCGCAACAGGGCGGTGCGCTTGCAGCGGCAGACCAGCTCGTCGTTCTGGTTGAAGGTGCGGTGCTCGAACACCACCAGCCCCTGGTTCGGCCGCGACTTGCTCGGCCGCTTCTCCAGCACCGTGGTCTCGACCCGCAGTGTGTCGCCGATAAACACCGGCTTGGGCATCACCACCTCGTCGTAGCCGAGGTTGGCCACCAGGGTGCCCAGCGTGGTGTCGCCCACCGAGACGCCGATCATCAGGCCGAAGGTGAAGATGCCGTTGACGACGATCCGCCCGAACTCGGTCGAGCCGGCGTAGACCGCATCGAGATGCAGCGGCTGGGGATTGTGCGTCAGCGCCGAGATCATCAGGTTGTCGGTCTCGGTGACCGTCCGCCGCAGGTCGTGGAGGATGACCTCGCCGATCTCCCAGGCGTCGTAGACCTTGCCGGCCATTACGCCGCCTCGCTCGGCTCGAGTTTCACCAGCAGCACGTGCTCGGCGACACGGTCGCCCTTCTGCACGGCCAGCGAGGCCACCTTGCCGTCGAACGGCGCGGTCAGGGTGTGCTCCATCTTCATCGCTTCGAGCACCAGCAGCGGCGCGCCCTTGGCGACCGTGTCGCCGACCGCGACCATCACCTCGATGATCAGGCCCGGCATGGAGGACTCCACCCCGCCGTCGCCGTCCGCGCCCTCGGGCCCCGCCTCGGCCCGGGGCAGGGTCAGGACATAGGGCTCGCCGTCTTCGAACACCACGAAGTCGCGGCCCGACACCACCACATGCAGGGCCGGCGGCTGTGCGCCCGGCGTGATCTGCACGTCATGGCGGGTTCCCTCGTGGTCCAGCGGCACGCGCACCGACGGGTCGGCGTTGAGCCGAAAGCCGGTCAGCGCCGGCGGGATGCCTGCCCGCTTGACCATCTCGTTGGCCGCCGCCTGCAGCACCCGCTCGGAGGGCTGCGCCGGCGGCAGCAGGCTGGCCAGCCGCTCGCCGATGAAGCCGGTGTCGACGGCGCCGGCCAGGAAGTCCGGGTCGGCCAGGCAGCGGGCCAGGAAGCCGGCGTTGGTCTTCACCGGATAGACCTCCACCGCGCGGCAGGCGGCGGCGAGCTTGGCCGCCGCGGCCTGGCGGGTCGGGCCATAGACGATCAGCTTGGAGATCATCGGGTCGTAGAAGGGGGTGACGACCCCGCCTTCTTCGACCGCGCTGTCCAGCCGGATGTCGCTGGGCGTGCGGAAGTGGTCGAGCCGGCCGATCGACGGCAGGAAGCCGGTGTGCGGGTTCTCGGCGTAGAGCCGCGCCTCGATGGCGTGGCCGCGGCGGGGGATCTCCGCCTGGGCCAGGGGCAGGGGCTCGCCGGAGGCGACGCGGAGCTGCCACTCGACCAGGTCCTGGCCGGTGATCGCCTCGGTGACCGGATGCTCGACCTGCAGCCGGGTGTTCATCTCCATGAACCAGATGCGGTCGGCCTGCAGGCCCTGCGAGGTGTCGGCGATGAACTCGATGGTGCCGGCGCCGACGTAGCCGACGGCCTTGGCGGCCAGCACCGCCGCCTGGCAGACCGCCTCGCGCACCTCCTCGGTCATCCCCGGCGCCGGGGCCTCCTCGATCACCTTCTGGTGGCGGCGCTGCAGCGAGCAGTCGCGCTCGTAGAGGTGCACCGCATTGCCGTGGGCGTCGGCGAACACCTGCACCTCGATGTGCCGCGGCCGGGTGGCGTAGGTCTCCAGCAGCACCCGGTCGTCGCCGAACGCGCCCTTCGCCTCGCGCCGGCAGGAGGTCAGGGCGGCGGCGAAATCCTTCGCCGCGTCGACCTTGCGCATGCCCTTGCCGCCGCCGCCGGCCACCGCCTTGATCAGCACCGGGAAGCCGAGCCTCTCGGCCTCGGCCTGCAGTCGCTCTTCCGACTGGTCATCGCCCAGATAGCCGGGCGTCACCGGCACGCCCGCCTTGGCCATCAGCGACTTGGCGGCGTCCTTCAGGCCCATGGCGCGGATCGAGGACGGCGGCGGGCCGACCCAGATCAGGCCGGCGGCGAGCACCGCCTCGGCGAAGTCGGCGTTCTCCGACAGGAAGCCGTAGCCCGGGTGGATCGCCTCGGCGCCGGTCGCCTTCGCCGCCTCGAGGATCTTGGCGCCGATCAGGTAGCTCTCGGCGGCCGGGGCCGGGCCGATCGCCACCGCCTGGTCGGCCTCGCGGACGAAGGGCGCCTGGGCGTCGGCCTCGGAATAGACCGCGATGGTGCGGACGCCGAGCCGCCGGCAGGTGCGGATGATGCGGCGAGCGATTTCGCCGCGATTGGCGATGAGAAGCGAGCCCAGCATGGTCACATCCGGAACAGGCCGAAGCGCGGAGCCTCGGCGATGGGGGCGTTGAGCGCGGCGGAGATGGCCAGGCCGAGCACGTCGCGGGTCTGGACCGGGTCGATGATGCCGTCGTCCCACAGGTGGCCCGACGCAAAGTAGGGGTTGCCTTCTTCTTCGTACCGCGCGCGGATCGGGTCCTTGAAGGCGGTTTCCTCCTCGGCGCTCCAGGCGCCGCCCTTGGCCTCGACGCCGTCGCGCTTGATGGTCGCCATGACGCTGGCCGCCTGCTCGCCGCCCATCACCGAGATCCGCGAGTTCGGCCAGCTGAACAGGAACCGCGGGCCATAGGCTCTGCCGCACATGCCGTAGTTGCCGGCCCCGAAGCTGCCGCCGATCAGCACGGTGAACTTGGGCACGCTGGCGGTCGCCACCGCCGTCACCATCTTGGCCCCGTGCTTGGCGATCCCGCCCGCCTCGTAGCGGCCGCCGACCATGAAGCCGGAGATGTTCTGCAGGAAGACCAGCGGGATGCGCCGCTGGCAGGCCAGCTCGATGAAGTGGGCGGCCTTTTCGGCGCTCTCCGAGAACAGCACCCCGTTGTTGGCCAGGATCGCCACCGGATAGCCCCAGATCCGCGCGAAGCCGGTGACCAGGGTGGTCCCATAGAGCGGCTTGAACTCCTGCAGCTCCGAGCCGTCGACGATCCGGGCGATGACGTCGCGCACGTCATAAGGTTCGCGCAGGTCGGGGGGGATGATGCCGTAAAGCTCGCGCGGGTCGTAGCGCGGCGGCCGCGGCTCGGCGATGTCGATGTCGGGCCGCTTCACCGTGTTCAGCGAGCCGACGATCTCGCGGACGATCGCCAGCGCCTGCTCGTCGTTGGCCGCGACGTGGTCGACGACGCCGGACTTGCGACCGTGGACGTCGGCGCCGCCAAGGTCGGTGGCGCTGATCACCTCGCCGGTGGCGGCCTTGACCAGCGGCGGGCCGGCCAGGAAGATCGCCCCCTGGCTCTCCTCGCCGGCGCCGCGGACGATCACCGCCTCGTCGCTCATCGCCGGCACATAGGCCCCGCCGGCGGTCGACAGCCCCATCACGCAGGCGATCTGGGCGATGCCCTGAGCGCTCATATTGGCCTGGTTGTAGAAGATCCGGCCGAAGTGTTCGCGGTCGGGAAAGACCTCGGCCTGGTGCGGCAGGTTGGCCCCGCCGCTGTCGACCAGATAGACGCAGGGCAGGCGGTTTTCCTGAGCGATTTCCTGGGCCCGCAGGTGTTTCTTCACCGTCAGCGGGAAGTAGGCGCCGCCCTTCACCGTGGCGTCGTTGGCGACCACCATGACCTCGCGGCCCATCACCCGGCCGATGCCGGCGACGACGCCTGCGCTGGGCGCCTCGTTGTTGTAGAGGCCGTAGGCGGCCAGCTGGCCGACTTCGAGGAAGGGCGAGCCGGGATCGAGGACATATTCGATGCGGTCGCGGGCGAGCAGCTTGCCGCGCTTCTGGTGCCGCGCCCGCTGCTCCGCCGGGCCGCCCAGCATGACCGTCGCGGCCCGCTCGCGCAGTTCGGCGACCAGCTGCAGATTGTGCGCCTGGTTGCGCTTGAACGCCTCGCTCATCGGGTCGACGGCGTTGGGAAGAACGGTCACGGATGTCCTCCGATCAGATCGCGGGTAGGCCCGGCCCGACGTCCGGTTCGCACAGGCCGCGCGCCCCTTCAATTGCCGGCAGTTCTAACGGCCCGGCCGAATTGACGGAAATTGAAAGATTGCCGCTATGGTGATAGGCGCCGTCTATGGCCGATCACTATACGCTGCGGTATTTCCTGGCGGTCGCCGAGACGGGAAACTTCAGCCGCGCCGCCAAGCGCGTCGGCGTCTCCCAGCCGACCCTTTCGGCCGGCATCGCCAAGCTCGAGGGACAGCTGGGCGGCCGGCTGTTCGACCGCGACAAGCACAGCGTCGCTCTGACCCCGGCGGGCAGCCGGTTCCTGGTGCGCGCGCGGCGCATCGCCGCCGAGTACGAGCTGGCGGTGCAGGACGTCCAGCATGCGCCCGAGCCGCGGACCTTGCGGGTCGGCGTGCTGCTGACCATCCCGACCGCGGTGATCGAGGCCCTTCTCGCCCGCCATCGCAGCGCCGGCGCGGGCGAGGTGCTGGAGATCCTCGAAGGGACCGAGCGCGACCTCACCGAGCGCCTCGACCGCGGCCGGCTCGACATCGCCCTGACCGCGGTGCGGCCGCACCACGCGCGCTTCCGGCCCGAGCTGCTGCGCGGCGAGCGCTACCTGATGGTGCTGCCGCGCGACCACCTGCTGGCCGACGCCGAGTTCGTCCAGGCCGAACAGTTGGCCGGCGACCGCATGGTGGTGCGCCGGCACTGCGAGGCCCTGCCGGAGATCAGCCGCTTCTTCAGCGAACGCGGCGTGCGCCCGCGCTTCGTGCTGAAGACCACCAGCGACCAGCGGATGCTGGCGGTCGTGCGGGCCGGCCTGGGCATCGGCATGATGCCGGAAAGCTTCCAGGAGTCCGCGCCGCCGCCCCAGGTCCGCTTCGTGCGGGTCGCCGACTTCGACCTGCAGCGCGAGGTCGGCGTCCTCTACGCCCCCGGCCGCGACGACCTGCGCTATGGCGCCAGCCCCTTCGTCGCCCTGGTGCGGGACCAGTATGGGCGGGGGAGGGCGGCGGCGGCTCAGGCGTGGTCCTCGGGCATGATTGGGCCGACGTGACCATCCCGCAAACCACCACCCATCACGGCTCCTTAGTCATGCGCCCGCTAGAGTGGTGGGCTCGGGCGTTCGCTCGAAATAGGAGCACGGTATGGGATCGCCTGGAGTCTTGCGCCGGACTGTGGTCACCGGAGGGTTAGCCGCGGCGATCCACGGCACTGTTCCAACTGAAACGACCGCGGCGTCGGCGGGCGCCTCTGCGGGCGTGAATGCGTTCGGCGTCGACTTCTATCGGCAACTGGCTGCGCAGCCCGGCAACATCGTGTTTTCTCCGGCCAATGTATCGGCGGCCTTCACTATGGCCTTGCTCGGCGCGCGGGGAGAAACGCGGGCTCAGATTGCCCGCGCTTTCCATATGCCGGTGGATGGCCATGGGGCTCTAGCCGAACCTGACCTGCAGGCACTCGCCGGCAGGTCGGAAGGCGTGGAGCTTTCGGCAGCGAACTCCGTGTGGTTGCAGACCGGATTCGATGTGAACGCATCCTATGCGCGATCGCTCGAACGCCTCGGCAGCGCCTTTCAGCACGTCGATTTCATCGCGCGGCCCAGTCCCGCTCCAAAGGCGATAAACGATTGGGTCGAAGCGAAGACCGCGGGGACGATTCACGACCTGGTCACCGACGACTTGGTCGGACCGGTCGTGCTGGTCAGCGCACTGCACATGATCGCGGATTGGGATACGCCGTTCCTGGCGGCGCAGACTGCGGCTGGCGACTTCCACGCACCGCAAGGGACTGTGCGCGGCCTGTTCATGAACGCCCGGATGCGGCTGCAGCATATGGCGGGCGACGGCTTTGACGCGATCGCCCTGCCCTACCGGGGCGATCGCCTGCGCATGGCTGTCTTCCTGCCGAAGCCGCCGCACGGTCTGGCCCGGTTCGAGCAGCGGCTTGGCCGCCTCGCCGGCGAATTGGCCCGCCTCGACGCGGCGCCCGCCGTGCCGGTGGACGTCGTCCTGCCGAAACATCGCCTGGAGTCCGCAATCGACCTGGAAGGGCCTCTTCAGAGGCTCGGCATCTCATTGGCCTTTGGAAGCGGCGCCGATTTCAGCGGCATCGCACCGGTGGGACTGTACATCAGAATGGCGCGGACCAAGGCCCTCCTCTCCGTCGATGAACGCGGCACGGAAGCCGCCGCCGCGACCGCAGTCGAGCTGGCGATCTCCGCGCGGACGATCCGGCCATCTCCGGTCCTGTTCCGCGCGGACCATCCGTTCGTCTTCGTCGTGCAGGACCGGAAGACCCAGGCGATCCAGTTCATGGGCAGGCTCTCGTCGCCCGACCAAACGCCCCTCAGTGGTTAAAATACGGGGACACAAAATACGGGGACACTATACTCAATTGACTCCCGCCCGTCCCTGGCGCAGGGTTGCCGCAATGGCCCGGATTGCGCGAGTGGTGGCGGCCGGCGTGCCGCATCACGTCACCCAGCGCGGCAACCGCCGCCAGCAGACCTTCTTTTCCGACGCCGACTACGCCGCCTATCTGGATGTCCTCGGGCAGGGATGTCGCGCGGCGGGGGTCGAGGTCCTGGGCTATTGCCTGATGCCCAACCACGTTCACCTCATCCTGGTCCCCGACGGCGCGGACGGGCTGCGCGCAGCGCTGGCCGAGGCGCATCGGCGGTATTCAAGCCGGGTGAACCAGCGCGAAGGCTGGCGCGGTTATCTGTGGCAGGGCCGTTTCGCCTCGGCGCCGATGGACGAGGGTCATCTGCTGGCCTGTGCGCGGTATGTCGAGCTGAACCCCGTGCGGGCGGGGCTGGCGGTGCGGGCGCAGGACTGGCCCTGGTCGAGCGCGCGAGCTCACCTAGCCGGTCGCGACGACGGGCTGACGCGGGTTGGGCCGCTGCTGGATCGCGTCGGGGACTGGGCGGAATTCCTGGGCGCTGGACTCAGCGACACCGACGCCGAGGCGATCCGCGCCGGCGAGCGGACCGGCCGCCCGCTGGCCTCGCCCGAGTTTGTCGCCCAGCTGGAAGGCCGCCTTGGCCGGACCCTTGCGCGCCGCAAGCCGGGGCGGAAGCCGAAGACGGATGGGGCCGAAAAATTAGGTATAAAATTAGGTATAGTGTCCCTGTAATTGCCACATCAAATCTTCCGGAGACGGGACGTTCGCAATTTCGGCAAGGGGTGGATTACTGCCGCAAGCGTGCGGCTCCAAAGCGGCCGTAAGAAGCGCTCGCATCGCCCAGCGGTGCGATTGGCCTCCAGGCACATGGGGGGAGGTCGACATCAAGTCAGCGGCTGGACCTCTCAGGGCTTCACGAACCGATAGGCGAAGCGATCGGTCTCGCCCTTGATCGAGGGATCGAACACCTTGATCGAGTGCGAATCGTCCTTGTTCGCAAGCAAGGTGCTCACCGCATCCAGCACAAAGCCGGCCGCCTCGACCTCTTCGCGGACGGACGCGGGATCGATCCGATGCAGCGACTGGCTGTCGCTCGTGCCCGATCCAGCGGCGGCGGCGTGGTCGACAATAAGGTAGCGCCCGCCGGGCTTCAGCGCTTCGTAGACGGCTCGATTGAAGGCGTCGGCCGTCGCGCCCTTGTCCTGGATCAGCGCGGTGTGGAGATCGTGGTAGAACAGGTGCATCCACAGGACATCCGCTGGCTGCGTGGCCTGCGGCATCGCGACGAGGTCCGCCGAGATGGCGTCGACGTTCTCCCGGCCCGCCTCCTTTGCGAGCGTTCGCATGAGGCCGACCGGATCGTTCTTGAAGTGGGCGACTTCGGCCGGCACGAAGCTGTAGACCCGACCTTCGGGTCCCACGACGTCGGAGAAGAGACGAGTCCATTCGCCGCCGCCCGGGTAAACGTCGATGACGGTGGACCCCGCGTCGACGCGTGCGAACCGGATCAACTCGGATTGCTTGCCTTGATCGTACATCGGGATCTCCGTTACGGTTGGGCATTCGACGAGCGCGCGGCGTGCGAGACGGTGCTCCACGGCTCGTCCATATTCGTAAGCCTTACGAGGCTCTTTGTGCGGCGCCAGAGTCGATGGGCGAGGGCGTCGGGCCCGTGTCCGGCTCGGAGGCCCGCGCCAAGGCCTGGGTGTCGACATATTCCCGTATGCTGGTCAGCTTGCCGTCTCGAACCGTGATGGCGAAGATCCAGTCATCCTCGAACAGCTTGTTCGTGGCCTTGACCTTCCCCCTGGCGAAGCCGACCACCAGCACCCGGTCTCCCTGGGCGACAAACTCCCGGGGTTGCGCCGACGTCTCTAATGACCGGGAGGCCGTCTCAAGCAAATCCGCCAGCCCGGCGTGTCCGCGGTGCGTTCCGGCCAGCGGCCAGTCCTTGCCTGGAATGATCCACTCGATGTCGTCGGCGACCAGCGCCGGCAGAGCCTCCCTGTCACCGCGGCCGATCGCGGCGAAGAAGTCCTTCACGGTCTGGACGTTTTGCTCGGTGCTCATCGGAGCCTCTCCGATCTTGTGTGATGCCGGCTCAGACCTGGGCCAGGCCTCCATCGACGGCGAGATCCACGCCGGTGACGAAGGAGCTTTCGGCGGAAGCAAGGAACGTGACGGCAGCCGCGATTTCTTCTGGCTCACCCCTGCGACCCATCGGGATCTGCGAAGCGAACTGGGCGGCCGCTTGTTCGGCTTGCTCGGGGGTAAGGCCCGTCGTTGTCGCCAAGGCCGGGGTGTCGATGGGACCGGGGCTCATTGAATTCACGCGGATGTTGCGCTCCTTCAGTTCCAGCGTCCAAGACCGCGCGAAGCTTCGCACCGCGGCCTTGCTCGCGGCGTAGGCGCTGAAGCCGGGCAGCCCCATCACGTTGGAGACCGAAGAGGTCAGGATGATCGAACCGCCGTCTTTGAAGAGCGGAAGCGCCTTTTGGACCGTAAAGAACAGCCCCTTCACGTTCACATCGAAGGTCTGGTCGAAATGGGCGTCAGTCGCCGCCGCGAGCGGTGCGATTGTCCCG
>Ga0105248_10005297_pt1 | contig 14198 bp, 12 predicted proteins | sample KBSS34metaG_FD_81524 | JGI IMG/M metagenome (GOLD analysis project Ga0105248, IMG submission 81524) | Switchgrass rhizosphere microbial communities from Kellogg Biological Station, Michigan, USA - KBS S3-4 metaG | ecosystem: Host-associated > Plants > Roots > Rhizosphere > Soil | place...
CGGAGCCGAGCCTTGCGCAGGCCGTGCAGTGTCAGATGCGCCGGATCGGCATCCCAGGGCAAGGGAGCAGGACTCGAAGCCGGAACCAGATCCATTCCGATGATGTCGCGATAGAAGTGCGCCGATCTATCGAGATTGGAAACGATCGGGCTGACATGACACGCGCCCGTGACCATGCTCGGCGGCGACTGCACGCGGCCCTCAAAAGCCACGCCCTGTCCGCAGACGGCGAGGAAAAAGATCACGATGAGTTTATTCCGTGGCATGGTTGTCGAAGTGTATCCAACTTCTGTCCGCACGGCTTAATACGAGATACCACCGAGTGAAAACTATTACTATGACCCTTCACCGTTCTCAATTGCGACAACGCGGGCAATCCTGGATCGCGCTTACAGAAACAATGGACTGTTTCGGATCCGGCGAGCAGCCGAGTTACGGCACTCTGAAACCACCGAGTGCCGGCGGCACGACGGCGCGTTCTTTAGGCCGCTCGATCTGGGGAATCCAGTCGTACGGGAGTCGATAACTTCGATAGACCGAGTTTGAGGATTGTGCACCACTGAACTGCGGATAGATGTATTCCCACACGATCTGGCTTTCCTTGGTCACCTCGAATAACCGGCCGGTCGGACCCTCGGTAACAAGCGTATCTCCATTCGGCAATCGTTGCGCCCCACTGATATTGGAGCCATAAAACCTCGGGGCTGCGTAGGACCACACGAGCTGCAGTGTTACTGGATTGATTTCCAGCACCCGTGAAGTCGCGCGTGCAAACGAATTGGCGCCGTTTGTTGCCGTTGGATTCGTGAAGCCATAGCCGCTGGCGCCACCGTTATCAAAGACCATGACATTCCCGGCGCCGGGCAAGCCTTTCGGGATGATGTGGGCATGGTGCTGGCCGATGATCTGTCGAATGGCAAGAAGCTCCCTGGATTCGCTGAAGTCGGGGCCGAGGCGCCAGACGATCTTTCCGTCTCGCGCGACAATCGCGAGAAAGCTCGCCTGCCGGCTGCTGATGATGACGTTGTTGGGTGCGAACCGCCGATCCCCTTCATCAAACCAGTGGTTCGGGCCCACATAGGTTGCCGAGTTGATATGCAGCCAGTCGAAACTGCCGCGCGCGGCGTTGACTCCGGACGCCGCCTGGATTGCTTTTCTGGCCGCCTCGGAAAAGCCGAACTCGTCGATGTGATCGCTGGCGATCCATTCCCAGATGATGTCGCCTTTCGGAGAAACTTCGATCAGGCGGTCGTCTTCAAGCTCGGCGTTTGCGACTTTAGGGCGGATGTGGTTTACATGCGTCAGGATCAGGGTATTGCTGTCTTCAGTTCCGGGCCGGACTCCCGGCGAGTAGTAACCTGCCGGAAAATCTTCCCGCTGCCAGTCGTGGTGCTGCCGTGCCGACCACGTGGTGCCGCCCCCGCGCGACTGGATTTGCTCGTTGTGGTCGAATCGCCATAATACTTTGCCTTCAAAATCACGTTGGACCAGTTCGAGGGATTCCTGACGCGGAGCGTTTGTTCCATTCGCGCCCATGACGACGCCGTTGGGAAAAACCCTCGCCGGACCGCCCGCAGAGTTCACATAGCCTTCCCATTGCTTGACGACATTCCCGTTCATGTCGATGACAATCGCGGCCTGCGTGTTCAATGGAGACAGCACCGTGTAGCCGCTCCATGCACGCGCCGGGTCGTATATCGTCGTGCCGGTCGGGAAAACCGATTGGGCAGCCAGCGTCAGAGCAACGCCGCACAGAAAGAGGATTGCCGCAATCGCTGTTGTTGTACGTCTGGTCATGTACGGACTCCTGGTGTTTCCATGTATCGGCGATCTGTGACCGCCCAAACTCTGGAATTGAGAAATCGTGGCGGTCATCGACTACAGAAAGCCGATTCGTTCATTTGGCATTCTTCACGGCATCGAGGATCGCTGGCAACGCCGGCTTCGGTTTACTGTCCCCGTCGAAAACGAGCGGGTTCTGTCCCCTGCGCCAGGAACGGCGGTCGTTGAGCCCCCAGAACGTAACGCGGTCGATCGCATCCCGATGTTTCACAAATATCGAAAACAGTTTTGCGTATGCGTCCGCTTGCGCGGCAAGCGCTTCCGCAGAAGGTGGAACGACATTTCCCTGCTGGCCTCCCAATTGGCCGCCGCCCGCACCGGTGATCGTGATATCGAGTTCAGTGATCGCTACCTTAAGATGAAGCGCCTTGTAGTTCTCAATGGCCTGCTCGATCTGTTCAAATTTTTGCGCAGTGAGGTTCGTCAAGCTCCAGTGCCCCTGGATGCCGACAGTCGTGATTGGAGCACCATCGGAAATCAGGCGCTTGAGCAGCAGCAGCGAGCTTTGATGTTTGGCGCCGCTTTCGATGTTGTAGTCGTTGTAGTGCAGCGGCACGCCGGGATCCGCTTCGCGCGCAAACTTGAACGCCTGCGTCAGGAAATCCGGTCCAACAATCTGAAACCACTGCGAGGAACGAAGATTCTCGCTGTTCGTTGCACCGGCAGTATCGCTGATGGCTTCGTTCACGACGTCCCATCCAGACATCCTGCCTTTGAAGTGTCCGACAAGGGTGTGAATGTGATCCTTCAGTCGAGCAAGCGCCACATCACGATCGGCTCCCTGAAAAAACCACGGGTTGGTTTGAGAATGCCAGACCAGGCAGTGCCCCACGGTCTTCATGTGGTTGTCCTGGCAGAAGGTGACGAGTGCTTCGGGCTGCGTCCAGTTCCAGGTGTTCTCCTGAGGGTGCACAGGTCCCGGCTTCATCGAGTTCTCGGGCGTAATCACATTGAACTGCGATTTGATGAGGTCCAGTTCAGTCGGCGTAAATTCGTTCGGCGTGCGAAAGTCCAGCGCGGTGCCGATCAGGAACATGTCCTTGCACGCTTCACTTATGGAAGGTGTCTGCGCCGCTGCTCGGGCGCCCATGGACGGGACGCAGATCGCCGCCGCACTGGCCGCCAAAAACTTCCGGCGCGAAATTCTGAAATCACGCTGTTGCCGTTTCGCCATAGATATATTCGGGATCGCGCGTTGCAGTATAGTACACAACCGAAATTCATGCGCAAGGGGTCGCAGGGGGGAAGGCGCGGAACGGATTCACTTCGCGATCGCGTTCGCGAGACGGTCTGTGACCGCCCAGGCGCCGACGAAATTTTGCGGGCGGTCATAAACCGTCCCTAATAACAACAGACTCAGAACTGTTCTGTTTTTTGCTAGCCATGAACTGAGGTTCTTCGTTAAAGTCCATCCGAACTTCGAGGAATACTTCCATGTACAGGTCACGAATTGCGCTTTTGGTTTTTTGTGTATTGTTTGCGCTGGCGTTTTTCACCACGCCGGCCTTTGCACAAATCGACCTGGTTGGCGAATGGGCTCCGCAGTTCCATGAAGATAACCCGGAGCGGCTGGCAGGCCCTGACCTGGGGGACTACGCCGGGCTGCCCATTAACGACGCGGCTCGGATGATGGCCGACTCCTGGAACGCCGATATCCTTTCCGTTCCCGAACATCAGTGCAAACCGCACCCTGCAGACTATTCGCCGCGCGGGCCAGCGGGATTGCAGATCTGGAAGGAAGTCGATCCGTCTTCACGACAAGTGATCGCCATTCGCACTCACATCCAGTGGCAGGCGCCGGAACGCTGGATCTGGATGGATGGCCGTCCGCATCCGGATGAATTCGCGCAGCACACGTGGCAGGGCTTTTCGACTGGAGAATGGCTGGGGCAGGTTCTGAAAGTCACGACCACTCACTTGAAGAAAGGTTGGATTCGCCGTAACGGCGTGCCCCGAAGCGATCAGGCCGAGTTGACGGAATTCTTTTGGCGGCACGGAGAATACCTCACGTGGATGGTCATTATTAATGACCCGATCTACCTGACAGAACCCATGGTCCGAAGCTCGGACTTTCGATGGGCGCCCGGCCAGAACATCGGCAACTATCCCTGTCAGATCGTCACAGAACTTGTTCATGACCAGGGTTGGGTCCCGCATTGGTTACCGGGAGAGAATCCAAATCTGGATTTCTATTCGAAAACCTATGGAGTGATTCAGGAGGCCGCCAGGGGCGGCACCGCGACCATGCTGCCGGAGTTTCGAAAGAAAGTTGTTGCCGCCCAGACGTGGCCGCCGCCGGTGCAACCTTCAACGGGCGGACGGGGCGGTGGCGCAGGCGGAGGTGGTGGTGCCGGTGGTGGTGGTGGTGCGCCGCCTCCCGGTGCCGGCGCTCGTGGTGGTGGAGCACGGGGAGGTGGAGGCGCGCCGCCTGTAATTCCCGGTGGCCGAGGACAGTAGTCGGTATGGGAATTATCAAACATCGATTCGGTTGGGGAGTCATCGCAGTTTTCCTGACTTGCGGAGTTGCAGCCGCGGTGCAGGGTCAACGGGGCGCGACACCGCAATCCCCTCTGCGGACCGCGATCTTCGATCCTCAACAACATATTTATTACGCCGACGCCAATGACCGTTCGGTCCGCGCTCTACCCGTTCGCGACAACGTCTGGATGATCGTCGGCGCCGGTGGCAACATTACCGTCCAGACCGGCGACGATGGTGTCCTGGTTGTGGACACAGGGTCCGGCGGCGCGATGACGGAGAAGGTCCAGGCCATCCTGCGCGCGATTTCCAATAAACCGATTCGCTACATTCTTAATACCAGCTTTCGACCAGACCACACCGGCGGGAATGAACCGATGCGGGGTGCAATTGCTGGAGGAGCCGCCGGCCGCGGTGGAGCGCAAGGAACACCCATCGCAGCACATGAGTACGTCCTGGCGCGAATGAGCGCGCCCACCGGAAAATCTGCCTCCACGCCGACGAACGCGTGGCCATCGGAGACCTACTTCACGGCATTTCATGACATCTATTTCAACGGCGAAGGCATCCAGATGATTCACATTCCCGACGCGATCACCGACGGTGACAGCATCGTTTACTTTCGCCGATCGGACGTGATCGCCGCTGGAGATATTTATCTGACGACGACGTATCCAGTAATCGATCTCAAGACGGGCGGCACCATCAACGGTGTCATTGATGGGCTGAACAAGCTTCTCGATATCTGCATTCCGAAAGAGAAGCAGGAAGGCGGGACGACAGTGATTCCCGGACACGGCCGTATCAGCGATGAAGCCGATGTCCTGGAGTACCGCGACATGATGACGATAATTCGCGACCGCGTTCAGGATGCCATCATGAAAGGCAAGACATTACAGCAGGTTCAGGCGGCGGGTTTAACCAGGGACTACGACGGACGCTACGGAGCGACGACGGGGCCCTGGACCACAGCCATGTTTATCGAGGCGGCATATCAAAGCCTCAAGAAGTAACAACCCGGGAGAACGATTATGAAAAACAAATGGGCTGTCCTTCCCTTACTGGGAATACTCTCGACGGCAATTGTCCTGTACGGTCACCATTCGTTTGCGGCGACATATGACGAGGCAAAGACGATGGAGATCAAAGGGAAGATCGTCGTATTCTCATTTCGCAATCCTCATTCTTTCATCACCGTCGAGGTTACCGACGACAAAGGCAAGAAGGTCCGGTGGGGCGTAGAAGGGCCTGGATCGACCCAGCTGGCGAACAGCGGCATTCAAAATGACACCCTTCGATATGGAGACGAAGTGGTGATCACAGGAAACCCATCGCGTACCCCCAGCGAGCCGAAACTTCGGCTACGCACCATGAAGAGGCCCGATGGTTTCAGTTTTGGATTCACCGAAGAACAGAAGAAAGCCACGCAACAATAGATCATGAGCCGCACACTCCTACACACGATTGCGTTGACTGCCTTCACCTCGGCAACAGTTTGGCTGGCGGTCCATAGTCAAGAACAGACGTTCGCGCAAGCTCCGCCTGCCGCACCCGCAGGGCAAGCCCCGAGAGGCGGGCGTGGCGGCGCACCGGCGGCGCCTCCGACGGCGCGAGCCTCGGCGGTTTCGGATTTCACGGGCTATTGGGTACGAATCGTCACAGAAGATTGGCGCTGGCTGATGGTTGTGCCGAATAAAGGCAATTCCGACAGCATTCAACTTACTCCTGCCGGCCAGGCGATTTTGAACGCGTGGGATCCCGGGAAAGATGAGGCCGATGGAAACCAGTGCAAGGGTTATGGCGCCGGAGCGATCAGTCGGCTTCCAACTCGTGCGCATGTTACATGGCAGGATGACGATACTCTGAAGTGGGAAACCGATCAGGGCATGCAAACGCGGCTGCTGAAATTCGGCGCCCCTGCGCAGACCGCCGACGGGAGTGCCCGTACCTGGCAGGGAGTTTCTGTTGCGACATGGGAGCCCGTTGCCGGTGGCGGTCGTGGCGGAGCTCCGCCCGCAGCTGGCGCGCGCGGAGGGCCCGGCGTTCCCGGTGGTTTTCCCGCCGTCCCCCCGCCTCCAACGGACGACGCCGCCGCAGCTCTTCCTCTCAACGTGCCTCCCGCCGCGGCGGGCGGACGCGGAAACAATCAAAACGGATGGCTGAAAGTCGTGACGAACAATGTGAAGTCCGGTTATCTGCGAAAGAACGGAGTTCCCTATAGCGAAAAGGCAACCATTACCGAGTACTTTCAACCCATGCCCGAAACCTACGGTGTGCGCTACATGGTCGTCACGACAATCATCGAGGATCCCGAATACCTCACTGGACCGTTAATCACCAGTTCAAATTACAAAAAGCTTCCCGATACCAACAACGGATGGGATCCGCAGCCCTGTTCCGTCCGCTAGGAGTACGACATGCGTCAGGGTCCGAAAACATGGGATACCGATTATGAGTGGAAGGCTGTGCTGCTGTTGGGCCTGGGGTTTGGTCTCGTCGGTCTGGATCGCTGGATCATTGCCCCGTTGTTTCCCTGCATGGCCGCAAACGATGTGGCGCCCGGTTGCGGTGCTCCGGGTCTGGGCCTGAACTATCAGGCGATCGGAAATCTCGTTGCCGTGATCGGGATCGTCTGGGGGATCTTCGCCGCCATCAGCGGCAGAATTTCCGATAAAGTGGGACACCGCAAGATTCTCATTCCCGCAGTTCTCTGCTTCTCCCTGATGTCGGGTTTCTCCGGAATGGTCGCGGGACTGACAAGTCTCATGGTCATTCGAGGGCTCATGGGATTGATGGAAGGTTCTTACTGTCCCACAAGTTTCGCAGCGACGGCCGCAGCGGCGAATCCCTCGCGTCGTGGATTTCTCCAGGGTTTGCAGCAAAGTGGATTTGCCCTGTTCGGTTTCGGTCTCGGACCAATTATCGCGACGCAACTTCTCAAATTCGCATCGTGGCGCATGGTGTTCTGGATCGTCGCTATCCCTGGCTTCATCGTTGGATCTCTGCTCTTCCTGGTTCTTCGCGAACCGAAGGACACGCAGGGTGGTACTGTCGTCGGCGCGGTGCCCGACAAGAAACGAGATACCGGATATGGTGAAGTCCTGAAGAACCGAAACATCGTGCTGTGCATGATCTGCCTGATGTGCGCGATGGCATGTATCTTCGTGTTTGGAGGCATGCTGCCGAACTATCTGACGGATTATCTGAAGCTGAACCTCCAACAAACCGGGTTCGTCGCGTCCGCGCTGGGCTTTGGAGGTTTCATCGGTCAGTTTGGAGTACCGGGAATTTCGGATAAGTTGGGACGCCGCCCCACCATCGTCCTCGCCTTTATCGGAGCGGCGGTGACGGTATGGCTGTTCATGGGCATCGGTCCAAATCCCGGTGTTCTCTTCCTTGTATTATTCCTCATCTCGTTTTTCTCATTGGGCAACGTGGCGTTGATCACCGGTCCGATTGCCACAGAATCGGCTCCGATCGGACTGATTTCCACCGCGATCGGCCTGGTGGTCGCTGTCGGAGAGATATTCGGCGGCGGTATTGCTCCTTCAATCGGCGGCGCTATCGCACAAAACCGCGGCATTCAAAATATCTTCTGGATGCCGTTGATCGGTGTTGCGTTGGGTGCCGTTGTGTCCTTATTCGTTAAAGAGACCGCGCCAGCCAAGTTGGAAAGCCTCGCTGCAGCCGCTGCTGCGAAATAGTCCTCGCTCCGGGGACGCACAGGCCTTGTTTACCACCCGGTGGTTGACGGGGGACAATAATTGCCTTGCAGCTTTAACCTGGATTTCTATTTCCCAATCCGCTCGCGCAAACTCGCCTAACGCTCAGTGGCCCCACACATGCAGTGCTCTATTTCCGACAGGGATGCTTTCAATGACACGAACGGCCGGTGTCGGAAGAGCGGCCGGCTCAAACGGAACGGGAGGCACACAATGGATTTGGAACAAATGAAACAAAAGAATGCTGCCGTATGGACAACGGCTCAGCAGCAACAAGTACGCCTGACCCATGTGAACATCCAGGACAACAAATTGTTAATCCAGGGAGTCGCTCCTTCAGATCAGGCGAAAAACAAAGTATGGGATCAAATTAAGGCGGTGAATCCCAACTGGGCTCAGGAGTTGATTGTCGACATCAGCGTGGACCCGACTGCGCAGCCCGCGGCGTCGGGCAGTGCTGACCGCACCTATACGGTCCAGCCTGGCGACACGCTTTCAAAAATCAGCAAGCAGTTCTATGGCAACGCTAATGAATATATGAAAATCTTCGAAGCCAATCGGGACTTGTTGAGCGATCCCAATAAGATCAACCCCGGGCAATCTCTGAAGATTCCGGCTTAGTCCTGTTCGGGTGAAAAAATAGAAAAGCGATTCGCTAATTTGGAATTGCGGCTACTTCCACCCATCGATCCAAAGTCAAGGTCGAATCGGGTGCCTGGCGCCGGAAATATTTTATCTGCTGACAGTGGAATACGTTTTTCTCGGACTGCCATGAATGGGTTTCGACGCGCAATTCGGAATCGAGGATTCGAATCACGTTAAACGCATTCGGTTCGCCTCGGCCTCGAGTCGAGGTGGCGGTTCCCGCTTGAATCACGAGTGCTCGATACCCGGCGATGTTATATCGCTCGGTGCTGCCTGCGTGCGTTGTATGCAGGTGACCGGCCAGAAATATGTCTACGCCACTCTTCGCAAATTGACGGATTGCCATTCTGGATCGCCCGACAAGTTGCGATTCGTCGAATCCGTTCGGCACATCAAACGGGTGATGAGTGACAACAATCCGGATCTGCTCGACGGGCAAGCTGCCGAAGTGCTGTTCGATGGAGGAAACCTGCTCCTCGTTTACCCTTCCGTTCTTAAGCAGCAACCTTCGAGTGGTGTTGAGTCCCAGCACCGCAATCTCCGTGTCGATATAGGTCGGCTCGAGATCGGCTGTGATGTAACGCCGATATCGTGCCAGCGGTTTCCAGAGCCTCAACACAACATTGTCGAGCGGAATGTCGTGATTTCCGGGAACGATGATTTGGGGTTTCGGCAGAGAATTCAGAAACGCCTGTGCTTCCTGGAATTGTGAAGTTCGTGCGCGTTGGGTAAGATCACCCGAAACAGCCACCAGGTCCGGATGGATCTCCATTACCGATCGAATCAAGGACTGAACGAGCGAGGGAATCGTACGCCCGAAGTGCAAATCGGAAAGGTGCACGATCGTCCGCACGGCTATCGCTCCTTTGGAACCCGCACCCGGAGCGCTTTCGGGTGCACCCGGCAGTGAAGTGGAGGTTCGACTTGAATGACCTCCCCATCGAGGGTGACATTTAAAGTGCGATGCCGGCTTCGAATCCACAAATCTCCGGTGAGGATCTTTTCGTAATTCGGATTCAATGGAAGTATTCCCAAAAGCGCACTCACACTAAGTCCGATGAGTTTTAGCGCCGATGTTTCGCCTGTAAGATAAAGGCACATTATTCCGGCGTCCAGCCGTGTGCGAGTGCCAATGTTGGGTCCTTCAATGGTGTATTCATTGTTGCCGAGGAAGACGATAGAAGTTTTTCGTGACAATTCCTTTCCACCGGCGGTGATTTGCAATGCGAGGCGGTGGTAATCGCGGAGCGAGCGGATCGATGCGAGTGCTGCGGCGATCCATTTGGATTCTCCTCGCGTCTGCCGTTCCTCGCGTCGACGCACGATCTCGGGATAAAGTCCAAGGCCCAGATTATTCAAAAATATCCGTCCATTGACTTCTCCGACATCGATTGCCAACTCGCTTCCCTCTTTCAGGTTTTTGATAGCTTCATCCATTTCCTCAGGAATTCCCAGATCTCGGCCGAAGTGATTCAAAGTTCCAACGGGCAATACACCGAGAATGGTTTCCGTGCCCACCAGCACGGATGCGACCGCGTTAATGGTACCGTCGCCGCCTGCGGCCACGATCAAGGTTGCTCCGTTCTGCATCGCTTCCCGCGCAAGTTTTACAACTTCTCTTCCATCTGTTACGAAATGGAGAATCACATCGGGATAAATGGCTCTAAGTAATGAAGAGAGTTTGTCGCGTTCTTCGGCATCCGCCATTCGGCCGGCTTTGCAATTTGCGATGACATGAATCGCTGAATGAACTGAATTTTGTCCCACAAGAAAACATAACAAAAAGTGGCATTGTATTGTTGGAAAGTCGTGTTGCGTTTCCCGTCTTCTTGCAATGAGGTCTGTTGTTCCCTGCTCACGACCATCTTCAGCGGAGCCGGCGTGCTGATGAAAGGGGGAACGACGCAGGATGCAGTAACGGACATGTTCAATCTCGACAAGGCTCCAACCCTGGGTCTTCGCATGAGCGGCAAGCATGCCGGCGCGAACAATTTCAGCATCACATTTCATCCCGAATCTGTCACGGTTGCATGCGGAGACGCCGAGCATGCGCTGAATTACATCGTTCAAAGAACGGCGAATCAAACTCTGCTGAAAATTCAGGACGAAACCGACCCGATAACGCTGCAGTTGAAGCCCGATGGAACGTTCACCGGTGAAGGCAACGCGTAGGTCAAGGGGCGGACAATTGTCGATCTACAGACGACCCGGACAATCCGTTCGTGTTTACGCCGAAGGTCGCTCGCTGTCCGATAGTAATCCTCGCTCCACGCCGAGTGAGAGGCATCGGCGCTTGACGGAACGTTCGATGAAAGCTTGATGGAAACTTGATGGAAAGATGTTGCCTGTTGAACACCATCGGGCGGACTTTATTGGCCGGTCATCGGGTCGATCTGTTTTAGACGCCGGCGATATCAGGTCGCTCCAGGCGGCCGGGTTCTGATGGTTGTGCCATCCAATTGGATGGTTCAGTTCCCTTCACCGTTGGGGTGAAATGGGACTCTCCATCCTGAAAAATGGTTCACATCCCGGCCGCTGGAGCTTTCGTTCTTCTCACCAGTGATAATCGACGCCCGCCCGAATCACATGTGCGTGCAGCGCCATGCTGTGCGTAAAGACGTTCGAGGGAAACGGCGTGCGCGCGCCGGTCGCCGGACTAATTGCAGTGAGATTGCTGCTTGTCATTGTTAACCGGCCGAAGTCCGCATACAAATACTCCCCCTTCATGGAAAGGTGTTCGATCGGTCCCTTGAAGGCGAAGCCGAACCCGCCCACGAATCCGTACTTTGTTTTGTTGACGGATGCACTTTCATTCGCGTTGCCAAACGATCTGCCAAATGAGTCCGTAAACAGAGTGTCCGTATACTGAGCCTGATAATCCACTTTTGTGACGCCCAGTCCACCGGTTGCGTAGATTAGCGCAGAACCCATCGTGTGGCCGATCCGTGGTCGCGCCGTCAGAAGCCAGGTCGTCTTGAATGATTGATCCAGAGTGAAACTCTGCCCACTGCAGCAGGAATTAGGCACCGTGATGCTCTCGGTGTCACTCATCCGGAGGGACTCGTAATCCAGTTCACCGCCGTAGACGATACTTCCGGATTGAGCGTTGATGCCGCCTTCCAGCCCACCGGTAAATGCATCCGCACTCAACTGCTGACGACCGTTGGTTTCCAGCTCTGCGATACTGCTATGAACAAAATAGCCAGTGGAACTGTACACGGAACTCGTATTGGCGGTGGATCTCCCAAGTGCGGCGCCGAAATTGCCGCCGGCGTAAAGGCCTTTCCATACCGTCTGGGCCGAAGCTGCAGCCACGAAAATCAGAATCATCGAAAATCCGAACAGACATCTTCTCAACATGGACAATCGTCTCCTTTGCATGATGCGCATGAACGAAAATGCCTTGAACGTTCATCGCTGATGAAGTATGAGCTAGGGCCGGAGTTCAGACATTTATATATTGCCATCCCCACGATTGTGCTGTCGTGATTGCCAATATCCGTTCGGAGTATACGACCAGTAAACCGCTGACACAAAAACGTTTATCGGACTTGTCGCGTGGAACTTTGCTGCAGAGGGACTCCTCCACCGTCGCATCGGGCCAACACCAATTGCTCAATTCGTCCTTGCCAAGGTGGGTTCGGAACCAGAATAAAATCGAAAGTTCCAGACTCAGAGGGCAGGAGTTCCCTATTCCATTGCAACAATTTTTCGCACACGTCTATTCGCGCACGCGAGATGGAATGGACCACTCTCGCAAAGGATTATTTCTGGTTTCTTCCGAAATCGTTGTTCCGAACTTCCACAGAACCATGTCCGGCTTCTGAACAGTTCGTGTATCTTCTCTGTCGGTTCCAATTCAAAGAATCATTACGGAGGCACGATGAGTATCGATACGACGGCTCGCAAAGAGCCTGAACCGCTTGAGCAATTGTTTCAAATTTGCCTGGGTTTCATACCTGCGATTTGTCTCAATGTTGTCGCCAAACTGGGCGTTGCAGATTTCCTGGCGAAAGGCCCTCAGAGCGTCGCGGATCTTGCCCAAGCTACGAACTCCAACAAGGACGCGCTGGGTCGCATCATGAGAGCCGTTTCGACGTTCGGAGTGTTCAAAGAATTGGAAGCGAACCGATTTGAACAGACTCCCGCGTCGGATCTCTTACGGTCGGATCACCCGAAGTCGCTACGGCCGTTTGTTTTGTTTTTCCCGGACCCACTTCATTTTCGTTGTTACTCAAACCTGATGCATTCCGTCAAGACCGGCGAAACCACGGGGAAAGTCACCGTCGGCATGGAACTGTTCGACTACCTGAAGGGTCACCCGGAAGATTCGGAAACCTTCAACGCGGCGATGGTGAACCTGTCCCAGATGTTTGTTCCTGCTGCGATCGATGCTTACGACTTCAGTGAAACGCAGACCCTCGTCGACGTCGGTGGAGGTCATGGGGCCGTGCTTGCGACCGTTCTGCAAAAGTTTCCAAAGATGAAGGGAATCCTGGTCGACATCGATCATGTTGTGGCGGGGGCGCATTCTTATTTGAAATCGACTGGTGTCGCGGACCGCTGTCAGGTTATCGCGCGCGATATCTTCCTGTCTGTGCCCGAAGGCGGCGATACCTACATCATGAAGAACATCATTCACGATTGGAACGATGAGCGCTCCGTCACCATTCTCAAGAACGTTCGCGCCGCTTTGGGGAAAAGGGATCGCGGGAAACTTTTGTTGCTGGAAATGGTGATCGGGCCTGGAGGCAATCCGCTCGGATATCTCTCCGATATTGAAATGATGGTCCTGCCCGGCGGCCGAGAACGATCGGAAGAGGAATATCGAGACCTGTTTGCTCAAGCGGGCTTCCGGCTCACAAGGGTGGTGCCCACGCAATCGCTACAGTCCGTAATTGAAGCGGTACCGGCATGACGGCGAGGGATTGATTATCTTCGCGTCTCCGAAGAATTAGTGAGAGACAGCAAAAAGCGTATTGCGACGAAACTGACAGTACTTCAATTCAAGCCGGCGTGTATCGAGACATCCTGCATCTCAAAAAACGCAGGCCGGTGCGGATCAATTGCGAATGCAGCCTGCCTTCGCAAAACATTCTTCCGTTCGCTTCGACGGTCAGCGGAGGATTCGGAGGTGCAGGCCCGACCGCGCGGTGATTCTCCTTCACGGTGGGCGAGTGTCATGGGTGAACGGTGGTGGGACCCTTCCACCGGGTCGCGGATGAAGCAAGCGGAAGCCAGTCTGGCGCTACTGTGGGGTCCAGGAATGGTTGCCGGATCCATCCGAATACTTACGAATGCCTTGTTCTATCCGAATAACAGTCGGCGCGCTTTATGTGGTTTCACGATCACGCATCGGGAATCACGCGCACGAATGCTTACGAGGGACTCAAACCCCTACAAGCCCAGTCGGCCTTTCAGTGCGGCCACACGGTCTCTTGCAACAGGCAATTCCGTCTTCTTTCCGTCCTTGAGGCGAGCCAGCATGCGTCCGCCGAACATGCCGTGCAG
>Ga0105248_10005300_pt1 | contig 14195 bp, 16 predicted proteins | sample KBSS34metaG_FD_81524 | JGI IMG/M metagenome (GOLD analysis project Ga0105248, IMG submission 81524) | Switchgrass rhizosphere microbial communities from Kellogg Biological Station, Michigan, USA - KBS S3-4 metaG | ecosystem: Host-associated > Plants > Roots > Rhizosphere > Soil | place...
TCAACTCGTAAGCATCATCCAGAAAGCTGCTAAGGAAGAATCACTGAATATGTATTTCGGTGGTTCCAATATGCAGTTGGCTGGTGCTCCTGTCACTCCATCCTACAACTGGGACAAGACACGCATCGACTTCGTTGTGGATGAAGTGTGGGGCCGTGCAGAGATTCTTCCAATCGGCTTCTACAAGACTGATGGACGCCAGATTTTCGAAATTCGTGGCGCATCAGGTGGAGTAGCCGCAGCGGAAATCTTCTACATGGTGGTGGGTATGCAGGTTTACGTAAGTAACCCGGCGGCATGTAGCTATATCGATAACTTGGCTGTACCAATCGGATATTGAACATCTGGAGGCTGTATGGACTTGGTGCAGAACAAGGAAAAAGTTTTGAGATTACTAGAACAACGTACTAATGTAATTTCAGAAACAGGTTGTTGGGAATACGAAGGTAAGAATAGTGTAGGATATGGTCAGATCACCATTGATGGTGAATTTCACTATGTCCATCGTATCTCGGCAATTCTGTTCTTGGGGTATAATCCGATATACTCTGAGCTTCTCCATGTTCTGCATCATTGCCATAATCCCTGCTGCTGGAACTTTAACCATCTTTACATTGGAACAAATGACGAGAACATTGCAGATAGAATGAATGCAAATCGTTCCCGTAATCAGAATACCGATTCAACCCATTGTAAACATGGTCATGAGTTTACAGAAGAAAATACCTACTGGTGTTTAAGTGCCAATGGAAATAAACGTCGCCAATGCAGAGAATGTAAGGCGATAGTAAATCGAGAATCTAAGCTACGAAGATTTGGAAAGGTAGGTTAGTATTATGCCCCTTGTGGCATCCGATTGGGCGCAGCTTAATCCTGTAAACAACTCTGTTCCTGTTACGATTCCATCGGCGGCAACTATTGCGCCGACTGGTTTTCTGACAGTGTTGACAGGTAACGTGGCGGTATCAACTATCACTCCGCCCGTACCACACTCACACATGCTCGCAATTCAGTTCGCTGGAACTGGTGGCGTGGCATCTGGAGGCAACATTCTGACAACGACCGCATCAGTCGCAGGTCAGGTTATGTTGCTCGTATACAATCCGGCTTCGGGTAAATACATCCCAGTCGGCTAGTTAACGGAGTCATTGCAATAGGTGGAGGTGGGAAATGATTCCTGGATCAGTATCTAAACTGTCAGAAAGTACGGTAGCATCAGCGGATACGGTTACTGCAAAATCGGATATTTTGTATGTAACCGGAACTGTTGTGGTTAACAACATTAGGCCAGGATTGGGAACTGCTCAATCTCAGTTCTTGATTCTGGTTCCAACTAATGCTGCTGGTGTCACACTCGGTACTGCCGGTAACATTCTGGTTGGTATCGCAGCCGCTCAGAATCGTGCCGTGTTCATGGTGTGGTCTAAACAGCTACAGAAGTGGATCATCAATTCCGGTGTCTAGTTGGGGGCAGTAAACTAGCACTGGAGGCGGGCGTGGGGATGCGCATCACGTAAATCACGCATGTTTTTATTTGAAGAAGTGCAATAATGGAATCAATCGATACACTCAATCAGCGACTAATAGACCATTTCGGTATGGATTTAACTGGACGAGCTATGTTCAGAATCGTGTGGGCTAATAATGAGACGGAAAAGAGGTTAATGGATACTACGGACTCTGGTATCATGCTGTTGAGTCCACAAGTAAGAGAAGTGAAGAAATATCCATATCTGAAGAATTTATACGTCCTCGAACATCTGGTTCTGATTCCTGAGGTGAATGCGAAAGATTTACCCGTATCTCGGATGTCATATGAGCCGATTTGGGCGTATCGTGGTAATAAAAATGAAGCATTACCACCTGTATGGGGTCCAACCAAGTTTCTGATTGATGTGATGTTGGCTGCTAGAGGTAAAGGAAACCTAGCCAAGTACGTGGATGATGAGAAAAATACTACACCAGAAGGTCGAGATCAGCGAATTAAGGAACTTCAAGAAGAATTGTTCGGAAATGAGACTGAAACTAGTGATGCGATGCACTACAAACAGGGAGTCGTAGTCCCCAATTCCTACGAAAAGGATAATTAACATGCTGGTCGGAGAGTTCCCTGGACTTCAGAATCCAAATAGACGTACTATTCGTGCGCCTGTGAATCCGCTCGATAAATCTACAGTTGTGAGCATACTACCGAAAGTCATTTCAGAGAAGAAGGTTACGATTCAACCTGGCATCTTTGAAATACCGGCTGGAACATTCGATAAACCATCTGTTCTAGTGCTCGGACCATCAAGTTGGTGGCGTGAAGTGGACGAAAACCAGCCACTACTTGAAATTCCAGTGTCCAGCATTCAAGTAGCCGACAGTATTGTGAGGGACTACTGTAATGGGCTGCTTGCGTGTAACATGACAGACCAAATGCCGGGCATATTTTACGTCCCTGGTGATTTCACGGTTGCGAGGCTGAAGGCAGAGCATACCCCACTACTGTTGAATGCTCAGGCGAAGCAAAAGAAGTGGTTCCTTGAGTTGATTCGTATTGCAGACATTCTGTGGAGCCGAAGTAACGGAAATCCACTCTCGATTTCAGATGATGCGCGGTTGGCGTGTAGAGAATTGAATATCGCCAATAAACCGTGGCTCTCTGACATTCAAACAACGGAACTAGTTCGTTGTATTGCGTGTGGTTCGCTTCGTAATCCTTCGTTTCCAATCTGTCAGACGTGTAAAGCTATTGTAGATCCTGAAAGAGCTAAGCAACTTGGACTCACATTCGCCCAATGATTGATGAATGGAAGTTTCTAAATCCACCTAAATGTAGAAAGTGTGGACATATAATTTGTCCCACTATTTGGGCATGTACAAATCCGAAGTGTCCGAAAAACATGAAGAAGGAGAAGAGAAATGCCCCATCAAGCAACAGTCACAGCACAGACCGGACCTGGTAGACAGCTAACTGCGGTAACTATTCCGAATGTCACAGCGGTTGATTTTCAACTGAATGATCGAAGACTTTTCATTACTACGGATCAAGGCGCAGGAGATAACATCAAGGAATTCGATCTGTCCACTATCACAACTGTAACATTCTCTATCGCTGCCGGAAACTACTCAGTTACAGTGTCGTAGGAGAAAACAATGACTGACCCAATTAAACCGACTCCAGCTACTGTTCATTCTAGTGCTCCTTCTACTGTTGTGACTCCTACTCCTGTTCAACAGGAAGCACAGAAGTTGAAGGAAAAGCTAGAAAGAAGGATGAAGGAAAGAGATGCAGTCCGGAAGATTGTTGATGAAGCGGCGAAGGCTCATCTAGACTCAGAGAAAAAGTTTCTGAAGGAAGATGAGGACGAGAGACTAAAGAAGGCTGAAGTGAAATGAGTACCACGGCTGTAACGGCAGGTCAGATTATGGATCGTGTAGCGAATTTGCTAAACGATCCTAATAAGACTGACTACACTTATTTAGTAATGACGCCGTATCTCAATATGGCGATTGAGGAGTTGTCTGAATTGTTGGAAGAATCCAATAGTTCTCCATCAGGTCAGACAACTTCAACTCCCATTCTTGTGCCTGTTGGACAGAATGCAATTTACTCAGAAGATGATCCGACTGTTGGAGTTCCGAAGTATCCGAATGATTTGACTGAAGTTCAGGAAGTCAGCGAGCGACCAGCGGGAAGTAGTGAACAGTTTATTAAAATGACTAGGAAGGAAATACCTAAATCATTTCCTTCCAGCAATTCACTTCTGTTCTGGTGTTGGGAGAATCAGCAGATTAAGTTCAATCCCAATGGTGCATTGAGTGATAGAGAAATTCAATTAACTTATGTGCGTCAAGGAGTTCCCTACATAGCAAATGAAAATACTACAATTACTATGATTAACTCCCGTGCTTACTTGGCATACAAGACAGCATCGTTCTGCGCACTCTTCATTGGAGAGAATGAGACGAGAGCTAAAGTATTGGAAGGACAGGCAGAACGCGCAGTCGAAAGAATCACGAGCATCAGCAACAAGGGTCGCCAACAGATTATGACTCGGCATCGACCATTCCGTGCGGGGTATAAATCAAGAGGTGGATTCTAATCATGCCGGGAACTAGAGATCACGATCCACTTGTAATTGAAGATTTTCAGGGATTGTGGCAGAGAGGTGATCCTGAATCTGCTCCGAGTGATCATTTCACTCAGGCGGATAATATTCAATTCTTTCATTCCGGTATTGAAACTCGGGATGGACTGATTAACTATATCCTCAATCCATTACCACCACTACAGATTACGAGAGTATACAACTATGTCACGCAGACGGGTCAGACTCTAATCGTTCTGACTGTTGGTGGGAAAATCTATCACATCACTGGGCCGGGTAGTGTTTCACCGAATCCAATTCTAACCATTCCTGAGATGGAGGACTTTGGATTCGTTGCGATCAATGGGCGCGCGTATATCACTCCATTCAAGACATACACTAATCCGACTGGTGAGAAATATCAACTTGGACTAAAGAATGAATTTCTCTATGTCTACAAAGGTGATGGAACTCCTGCTAGAAAAGCAGCGGGATTACCACCATCCGGAGCTGCATTAAGTGTTGCAGAATTTGCAGCAGGAACTGGGGATACCGATATTGGATTCCATCTCCTCGCCGTAGTGTATGAGACAGATACAGGTTATCTGACTGCACTTGGACCAGAAGTATTTGGTTCATTGAATTTCTCTGGTAACGCTAGACTCTATGTTTCAAATATTCCGATATCACCTAACTCGTTTGTCAAGAAACGTCATCTCGTTTCTACTAAAGCAATTCTTAATTACAATGGGGATCAGGCAGGATACCAGTTCTTCTTCATTCCTGGTGGTACTATCCCTGATAATACAACTTCTGATTGAGGTGGTGCTTATTTTGATGCTGATTTGATTTCAGATGCGTCACATCTGATAGATAATTTATCCGAAATACCTTCTTCAGTTAATTTGAATACTTATCACTCACGATTGGTAATGGTAGGTGAATTCGGTATACCTGAGACACTACAGAATCTACCAACTGGAATTGAAGATAATCGATCAATTGCTAGATTATCATTTCCAGGTGAGCCTGAATCAATTAGTAAGATAGATGGACTTCTAATCGTACCATTGGATGGAACTCCTCTCACTAATGTTCAGGAATTTCGTGATGTTCTGTATCTGTTCAAGAAAACGAGGACATTCTCGTATTCTGATAGTTATGATGTGCCGTCAACATGGCAGGAAGAAGTATTAGATCAGGGAATTGGCGCTCCAGTACATGGAATTGCGACGGTCCTTGATACAGGTGGAGTGAATATCGACTTCTTAATCATTGTTGACTGGTCCGGACTGATGCTGTTCAATGGAACATATGCACAGCCCGAGATGAGTTGGAAGATAGAGGACTTTTGGAGAGGATTAGATCGGAATGAGTTTCATAACATTCAGATTGTGAATGATTCTCTCAATAAGAAGATTTGGATTACACTTCCTGAACCATATAGGAAGATTCTACTTCATGCAGACTACAAGAATGGAATGAATTCTAGTAACATCAGATGGGCTAAGTGGATATTCGATATCAAGGCATTCGCTATTGCACTGATTGAAACCGATAGATTGGTTATTGGAACTCCTGGTCCTGCATTTTAGGTAAATCATGGCTATCAGAGCATTAGCGGGCGAAACTCATCTTGTACTCCGAAATAGCGGGAGAGAAGGTGCTAATCCGCCCGTAGTGTTTCAAACTCCAATAAACGATCAATCTTCATTCAGTTATGGAATTTGGGTTAAAGCATTTACCAACATTCCATCAAATGTAACCGTCATTAGTGGAACTGATGGGAGTCAACTTCAGATATTCTATGATGGAAATAATTGGAGACTACGTGTTCGTTCATTAGGTATTGAATTTGGTCAGTTGTATATTGCTCCAGCCATACTCAATACTTGGACTCTAATTATTTTCATCGTAAATGGATCATTTATTGATATCTGGACAGGAACAGAAGCTAGTCCACCTGGTCCAGATACTTATATTACTCTAACTAATCCTATTCATCAGGCATATCCTATCAATTTTAATCTTGACTATATTGCTGTATCACCGCAATCCGGTATCAGCATGTGTAATTTCAAATATTGGAATACTATTTTAACTCTTGGTGGCTATTTGAACCATATGCACAACTGGTATCCTAATGTTGATAGTGAGCCGGCTCCGATATGGGCTAGTACGCTTAGAACACCAGGAGATATTAGTAATATAGCTAATCCCTACACTTCATCGAATTGGGCTGCGGGGCACGGATTCAGTTCAATCAGTGACATCAATAATTTGGTGTTCGATTCACTCGATCCTGCTTACATAGCGAGGCATTCCGCGTGTCCAACATGGGTGTATTTGAAAGATCCGAATGCTCTGTGTAATGTCAATCCAGGTCAGACTCCGCTAACTCCAACTATTTACAAGGCACCTCAATTCCATCAATTTGATGATAGGGGTTCAGTTCCTATCACTAATCCAGTCATAGATATTGTATATTACGCATGGCCTCATAAGTCTGATCCACGTCCGGGTCAAGTTGCTACATTTCCACTATGGAAGGATGAACATGGAATTGAAGTAAGTGATACGACTCATGGATTTGAATTTAATACCGGAGTTCCAGTTCCGGCTGCAATGAACTATTCCAATTTCTACGATTGGGTATATGGTGCCCAATTTCAATATGCACCTGCAACTCCGCAACAACCAACTGCTGATGCTGGTATACGTTACATGTATCTGTATGTTAGATACATTGGATTTCCAACAGGAGTTGGAATTGCTCACGTACCAGGAGTACCACCATTACCACCTGTAGATCCACCAGTTCCACCCGGAGATCCACCTATTCCACCACCACCAGGTGAACCACCTATTCCTCCGCCACCACCGACACCAGTGGCGATGTCTGGATTATTTGCAATCAATAAGGGTGGTCCATCGGTTGATAAGTATGATGCAACGATAGAATTAAAGATTCCAGATCCAACGATTCGTACTGCATACATAGGTGAATAATGCCTCTTGGTGCCGCGAAATCAGAGCAGAGTTCAGGTGAGAGCACATCTCATTTCAGTTCACTTCGTATTCGAGTGGATGGAATTGGTAATTTGAGATTGGCTGTATATTCACTCGATGATTTGAATTCTAAGGTGATGGTTCCACTTGTCATGAACTCCAAGAATCGCTATTCTCCTACTCGAATAGTGAACTTTGTAGAGCAACGCGCTTCATTTGAATTGAAAACTATCGATAAGAATGAGAAATTTAGAATCAATCGAATAATAATCTTCTCGAAGGAACTCTACAAGTCATATCCGGGTTCGTAACATGGCTTTTAGACCTGCTAGAAGACCATCGAAATTTGCTGATCTTAAGAATATCCTAGCACAGTCTAAGGATGTTGATAGTGCTCTGTATCAAGTAGTTCAAGAGATAATTGAGCGGTTATCTTCTTTTCAATTTGATGTAGTCCCAACTATTCCGATAACTGGTGGAGGAGATGGTGGAGGTGGAGAAGGTGCAAATAAATTCGCCACATACCTAACTAAGCAGGATGATACAGCAGTTCTAGTGAATTCATCCCAATTACTTGCACGATATGGACTCAGATTCGATGATTCTCAATCAGGTAAGAGAATTATCGATTTAGATTTGGAGTATTTAGGGAATTTTACAGCCGGACCTACATATAGTGACGGAGATGTTGTAGTCGGACCAGATAATATCGCTTATCTGTGTGTTAGACCAACTAATCAACCTCCTGTAACATGGCCTGGTGTTGGTATTGCAACTGTTACTGGACCTCCTGGTCCTACTGGTCCTGCTGGACCGACTGGACCTGCTGGACCAACAGGTGCAACAGGTCCACAGGGGCCTATTGGACCATCTGGTGATGCGATTAACTCTGCTCTATATTGGTTAGTGAGTGCGCATCCAAATCTACCTAATGGTCGTCCACTTAGTGCATTAGGAACGGGATATGTTCGGAGTACAGCAGGTGAACCGAGTGTAGTTCCAACAATTCCACTAACTGATACATCTGGTATATTGCCAGATAATAGGTTGACCAGTAATGTTGCGTTAAAGAATATTGATAACAACTTCGTACCACAAACATTAGGATCAACAACTTCAATTGCAGGAGCCAATTCCCAGCTATTTTTCAGGGATACAACAGGTGGAGTCGATCAGAAATTATGGAGATTTTTAAGTTATTCTAATGGACTTCTATATCTTGAAGCTCTTACTGATAATATGTCTGCTATTCAAGTTCAGTTTGCGTTTACTCGCGCTGGACTCCTGGCAGCATCAGTATTTCAGGGTAGTGGTGCAAGTCTAACTAATCTGAATGCGTCACAATTGACGACAGGACTCGCGGCACCAGCTCGATTGGGGAATGGTACAGCTAATGCTGGAACATTTCTACGAGGTGATTCAACATGGCAACCAGTACCGGGTGGAATTCCATCTGGTCTGATTGCGATGTTCTCAACCGCGTGTCCTGTAGGATGGACTAGAGTAGCGGCATTAGATGGTAGATTTCCAATTGGTTCTACTGGATTCGGTTCAACTGGTGGTGGTGGTTCTCATCATCATAGAGTTCGTGGTGGAACTGATAATAGTGGAAATCACCAACATTCGTTCAGTCGTCCAGCTAGCGGAAAGACGGATTTTCCTGACCTTCAGATTACTTTTCAGAGTGGAACTGGTGGCAATATTGTGGCATCAAGATCAGATCATAGACATGACTTCAGTGCAACAGTGAGTGGAAACGTAGACGCTGGAGGAGCACATACGCACGCATTCGATGTGCAATCAGACGATGAGAGTGTAACGATAATGCCACCTTACTTGGGAGTAGTATTCTGTCAGAAGGACTAACATGATTCTAAACTTCGAGGATGATAACGGTGAGCAACATTTCCAGTTCTGTTTCGTTGGCTTCGTATTAGGTGGTAGTTTACAACAGACTAAAGGAATGCAGGTACTACGAACCGAAGTAGGTCTATTTGAGAAGTTAGAGAGTATCAGTGAATTGAAGCCATGTGGTAAGAAACTGATGAATGGAGAACCTGATAGACAGTTGAGATCGGAAGGTAGTCGGCAATTACAGATTACCATGCAAGAATTCGATCTCCTGATTAACTATATAGCTCAGGTTCCGTGGCAGTCTGGTACTCCAGTGAAGAATGCAGTATACACATTGGATTGGTTGAGTAGACATAATGGCAATACCGGACCCCGCGTCAACTAATTGGGTTCCTATTTGGAGTCCAGTAAGTGAGGGGCCTGTCGGCCCACAGGGACCTCAAGGTGTACCTGGTCCAACTGGTCCACAAGGTCCAATAGGTAATACTGGACCACAAGGACCACAAGGAATACAGGGGCCACAAGGACCGACTGGATTACCTGGAGCTACTGCACCACATCATGTTAATCATGAACCTGGTGGTTCCGATGCTTTAGTAAATGCGGCTTGGACTAATTTACCTAACGTATTTGGAACTCATCAGACTATTACTGATAATCCGACTGCTGCTGCTCCATTAAATAGTTGGGCTAATCTATTCTTTATTGATCGTACACAACCTGTAGATAAACGACGATGGCGTATTACTAATGCAGCACAAGACATTTATATTCAATCATTAGTTGATGATCTTACTTCTGTAACATCAGAAGGTAGTTTACGAATTACTAGAATCGGTGATATATTTGCATCTGGTGCTATAACTGAACGAACTAGAACTCTACCGATGGGGGAATGGTATGATGTTCCCTTCAGTGCTAGTAATTATTTTGTACAGACTGGCAGCGGAACATGGGTAGTCGGACCCGCTGCTAATATTCAAAGTAGATATACCCTAATTGGTAAAACTATGATTTGGTCTCTTTACTTAGCTTGGTTTAATGGTGATAATCTTATTTCTGGTATAGTGAATGCTGTTGGTATTCGTATTCCTGGTGGATTTAGTTGTCCTTCTTCTAACGCATTGACTTATGAACGTGCATTTCAAGCTGGCCCTGAGATTAAAGTAGTTGGTGGTGCTAGTGGAACTGCTATTAGTCTTCAGCCAAGTAATTCTACTCCATTTGTTGCAGGACAAGCATTCGGTGTAATTGCTACTATGACATTTCAGATTGCTTAATGGGAGAGAACATGGCGACATATCAACCTAATAGGAATCAGGCTACATATGGTCAGCCTGCGCCTCCTAGACCTGCATCAAACTATGGTAACGATCCGAGAGGGAATGTACAGAATACCATAGACACGCAGACACAGAGATATAATCAGCAGCAGGGACCACTAGCCAATGCAATGGCTAACAACTATGGTCGATTCTCTGAATCTGATTATGGTAACTACACTGATATCATGAATCAGTATCGTGATATTGCCTCCAACAGTGGTGGTTCAGGTGGCGGCAGTGGTGGCGGTGGAGGGGGTGGCGGTGGCGGTTACAATGCCTATACTGTCAATCCCGAACGAGTTGGTGCCGAGAGAGCATCAGTACGCGCACTCGGACCATTGGAGAGAGTGAAAGCCAGTGATCCATTTGAATCATACAAAGGATATCAGGAATTCGGTCAGACTGGTGGATACTCATCACAAGACATCGCTAACATGCGTGCGCGTGGTGTGGCCCCGATTCGAGCCGCGTACGCTAACGCTGAAAGAAATGTAAGTCAAGGTCGTGCATTACAGGGTGGATACTCACCTAATGCTGCTGCGGCACAAGTAAAGATGGCTCGTGAACAGGGTCAGAGCATGGCTGATGCGTCTCAGAATGTAGATGCTCAAATTGCTCAGGCACGTAATGCAGGTAGATTGGCTGGATATGGTGGAATGGCTGGTATTGAAGGGCAGAGATTGAATGCCCAGATGCAGGGCGACATATTCAATGCTGGTCAAGCTAATGAAGGTCAGAAATTCGATATCGGAAATGAGATGGGTGTAAGTCAGTTTAATGCTGGTCAGGGTAATCAAGTCGGTATGTTCAATGCTGATTTGAACTACAAGGGTCAGACATATAATGCTGATGCACAGACTCAAGCTGAAGCTCGAAATATCGCTGCGGCTCAACAAGCTGCGGCTAGTAGGGCAGCGGGTGCAGCCCAAGATCAACAGAATAGACTAGCGGCATTGAGAGGAATGAGTTCACTATACGGAACTACGCCCGGTGCATCCCAAATGTTTGGAAATCAAGTTTCCGACATTGTGGGTCAGGGTGGTAATTTTGGTACTAATATGGTCAATGCTCAAATTAGAGGACAAGGACTACCAGGTCAATGGGATCAGACTATGGGACGAGCTAATGATGTTATGGATCTGGTTAATGCTGGATCTACTTATGGTAGTGCATTCTTGAAGAATAGAAGTCCACAACAACAGCAGACACAGAAACAACCTAACTACGGATATCAGCAGCCTGTTGACTACGGATATGGTGGCGGGGGATACAATGGTAATGTTGACCCATGGGGAAATGAAGATGAGAATTACATCCCCTACTAGGAGCTAGTAATGGCATACAACATCAGGAATCTCCGCCAACAGAGTATATTCGATGACTATCCATCCATGAATATTATGGATGGTACGAGTCTATATGAACAGCAGCCTGACAATGACCCAGGATTTACGAGGACTGAGCCGTCTTCGTATGATCCCCCGTATAATGATCCTGGAATCCAGCCGTTCGATCCATCGAAATTCGGACCCAACATTCCGATACAGCAACCACCACCGCGAGTGAGTCAGAATAATTCACCCTATGATATTCAGCAGACTGTCGATGCAATCAATAAGGTGTATACACCTGAAACTAGAGCTGGCAACAGATTCAATACTCTTCTGGATAATGCACCAGTGCGCGAAGAACCGAGTCTCATGCGTAGATTCGCGGCTGCTGGTGTCGGATTAGGCAACAGAACTAGGGGAATTCCAGGTGGTTTAGGGGAGCAGGAGAAAGTCCTATACGCACCATACATTCGTGACATGATGGAATGGAATGCTAAGACTACACCATTCAGTCAAGCGGCACAACAAGAGAATACTGCGAACGTCAATGAGCGAACACTAGCTGGAAACGTAGTCCAATCCATCACGGCAGCTAACAGACAGGCAGATCAGTCTAGAATTGCAGATGAGAGGAATCAGACTGCGCAGGAGAAGATTAGATCTGCTGAAAGAATTGCAATTCTGCGTAACAATGTAGACCGAATGAAACAAGGAGGTTGGAAATTTGAAACTAAGGGACCAGAGGTTATAGCTACACGCACTAACCCCGACACTGGTCAAGCTGAAGTAGTACCAACTGGTGTAAAGACAGGTGAATTGAGTCAATTTGAACTTGAGAATTTGAAGGGTGAATGGAATGTCAAGGCTCGGGAGGCTAGTGGAGCAGCTTCCACTAAGGCTGCCACAATACGTGCAACTATTACGATGGAAGATGAAGCTGGTAACTTGTTTACATTCGATCCCACAACTAGAGATCTAAAGCCTAAGAGTGGATCTGATGCTGAACCACAGGGTCATTTGAGACAAGTAGCTCGTCCAGGTGGTGGTGCAGCTAAACCACCAACAGCCACCGATGATGCGAAGCGTAGACAGAATGCCATTCAATCTGTTTACGACAATAATCCAGAATATCGTCAGTGGATTGATATCAATACATTCCAAATTAAGCCACCACCATCAGGTGGTGTAATGGGAACTAGTGCGAAACAGAAGCGTGACTACGATCAGATGAAGGCTAAAATCAATAACATTATTAGTGGCAATAACTCGTCTAGAATCGGTACTAATACTAATCAGCCAGGTGATAACTTGGGTGGTGTCCTCCCATCTAGTGGTGGAGTGAAGCCGAGATATCAGCAAGATCCTGATACTGGTGAAATGCGTGTATCCCAAGATGGTGGTAGAACTTGGCGGCCGTATAGACGTGGGGGTCAGTAATGCCTCAAAAATGGGTAGATATTCCTGATCCTAATGAGAGCGAAGGAAATTGGGTAGACATCGAAGATCCGACTCTCTCTGAAAAAGAGTATACGGATGATCCAGGTCTACTTCAACGATTTGATCAGTCATGGTTTAATCAACCTCTGACCACTGCTCCCACGAGGTTCGCGGATTTACTCGCCGAACCAATGATGCAGTATGGTGAGGGATTTAATGCCAATGATTGGCTGCCTACACTATCTCGTTATGGGGGTGCATTCCTTCATAATGTTGGTGAAGGTGTCAGTAGCATGACCTCACCCCTCAGTGTGGCTACACTCGGTGCTGGTGCTGGTGCCAGGGCAGTCGGAAGTAGTGCATTAAAACTAGTTGGAGAAGAAGGACTCAAGAGAGCAGCATTAGCACAGAAATTGCTGAAGACTGAACGCGCACTCTCAATACCATACGCAGTCTCAGGTGCCGCACGTACAGCAAAGGGCATGAGAGAGGGTAACTGGACTGACATCGGTACAGGACTGGCTGAAGGTGTTGGTGGCATATTTGGAATGAGGGCGAAACTTCCTGAAGGAAGAATAGCTCAACCATATGATGTACCACGAGTACATGAAATGGTGAATCCTCCACATGATTTGTATGATGTTCCACGGCCTCCATCACCTTATGATGTGCCGAGGCCACCTGCACCATACGATGTGCCGCTTCCGCCTGAAAATCTGTATGATGTGCCTGAAGCACCACCAGGTATCGGACCTAGTGGACAGGTTGAATTTCCATTTATGCAGAATGAGAGATTCAATCAACGTCCACCTATTGAAGAACCTGTTGTACCACCTGAACCTATGCAGGGTAATATTTTTGATGTACCCCCAGAAGGTGTTCAGGGTAATTTGAAGTTTGGTCCGTATCGTAGAGGTGGAAGATTTAGTACAGAACCACCACCATTCATGGGACCAGATGGTCAATTTAGTTTGCCATATGATCCTACACAGAGTTATGAGGGTGTGCCTAGACCTACTCCATTTGAAACAGGTCGCCCACTTCCTCCAGTCGAATCATTTCCACCTACTCCAGTAGAGGCTGCTCCACCTGTTGCTGAACCACCTCCGCCAGTAGTCGAACCACCACCACCTCCACCACCTGTTGAACCGCCAGCGGGGCTACCA
>Ga0105248_10005301_pt1 | contig 14193 bp, 15 predicted proteins | sample KBSS34metaG_FD_81524 | JGI IMG/M metagenome (GOLD analysis project Ga0105248, IMG submission 81524) | Switchgrass rhizosphere microbial communities from Kellogg Biological Station, Michigan, USA - KBS S3-4 metaG | ecosystem: Host-associated > Plants > Roots > Rhizosphere > Soil | place...
ACACCGGCAGCCGATTTAGATCCGCGGCAAAACGGCCTGACGATCAGCCAATATCAGCGCGCGCTGTAGCGGATCGGCACAACGACTGGAATTTGTGCACCTTGCATTTCCGGCGGAGGCGGCGGCAAAGGCTGCGCGCGCTGTATCAGCGCGAGCGTCTCGTGGTCGAGCGCGCTGGAGCCCGAGCTGTGCGTGATACGCGCATTGTGCACGCCGCCCTGACGGTCGACGCTGAATGCCAGTTGCGCTGTGCCCTGGTCGCCGCGTGCCTCCGACGGATATCTTTTGGCACGCTCGAGCTTGGCCACCAGCTGCGTTTTCCAGTTCGGCAACGCATCTGAGTTGCGCGACGCCAGTCCCGGCATCGGCGCAGCTGGTCGATCGGCCTGCTGTTCGGCCCTTGTCGGCGCACTCGCAAGGCTCGCATGCTTCTGTTTCGGCTTTTTCTCTTTCGGCGGCGTTTCGACGGGCTTCGGCGGCGGCATCGCCACGATCGGCTCGGCCTGCGGATCCGGCGGCAGCTCGACCTTTTCGATCGGCTTCTCCGGCTCAGGCTCGGGCTGCGCCTCCTGCTGCAGCGGCCCGGGTGCGACGTCGGTCGTGATGTTCGGTGACACCGCAACGGGCGCCAGATCGACCATGACGATCGCCGTGCCGGCGACCAGATTGGAATCCTCGCTCCAGCGCGCAAACAGCGCAGCCGCGCCGGCGGCATGAAAGGCGATGGCCAACGCAAAACACGCACCCCAGCGGGCCGCCTCCGGCCAGCGGCTGAGCGAGAATGTCTTGTGGCTGTCAGCCATGACTACATCTTGTCGGCTTCGAGCCCGACCAGCGCCACGTGGAGATAGCCCGCGCCCCGCAGCTCGTTCATCAAGCTCATCAGCTCGCCATAGGGAACAGTCTTGTCGGCGCGCAGGAAGACGCGCTGCTGCTTGTCGCCTGCGGTTGCACGGTCGAGCGCGCCCGCCAGCGTCGCCCGGTTGATCGTGTCGTTGTCGAGCGACACGGTCAGGTCGGATTTGAGCGTCAGAAACAGCGGCTTGTCAGGCCGCGGGGTTCGCTCCGCGCTCGATGCCGGGAGGTCAACCGAGATGTCCACGGTAGCGAGGGGAGCCGCGATCATGAAGATGATCAGCAGCACCAGGATCACGTCGATGAACGGCGTAACGTTGATCTCGTGGACCTCGCTGAGCTGATCGTCGCCATGGTCAAGACGGACGCTCATGGCGGTTACTCTGCGGCCATCGGGCGCCGGCGATCGGCCGGACGCTCGTCAAAGGCGCCGCGATCGAGATCGCGGCTGACGATCCGGAGAATCTCGGCGGCGGCATCGGCGTGCAAGGCGCGATAGCCGGCGATCCAGCGTGAGAACATGTTGTACATGACCACGGCGGGGATCGCCGCGACGAGGCCGAGCGCGGTCGCCAACAATGCCTCGGCAATACCGGGCGCCACGACTGCGAGATTGGTGGTGTGCGACTTCGAGATGCCGATGAAGCTGTTCATGATGCCCCACACGGTGCCGAACAGGCCCACGAACGGAGCCGTGGCGCCGATGGTTGCCAGGATGCCGGTGCCGCGGATCATCTGCCGGCCCGCGGCCGCCTCGAGGCGCTCGAGCCGCGATGCGATACGTTCTTTGATGCCGGTCGCCGAATGCGCATCGGCCGACAGGCGCAGCTCGGCGTCGGTGGCGCGAAGCATCGCCGCCACGCCGACGTCGCGGCCTTTGGTCCGGACATTGGCTTCGCTCCAGGATTTCGCATGAGCGAGTCTATCGATCGCGGCGTGCAATCTGCGGCGCGCGAACATGAGCTCAAGCGCCTTGGCAAACCAGATGGTCCAGGTCAGCACGGACGCAAAGGCGAGGCCGGCCATCACCGCTTTCACGATAATGTCCGCCGCCATGAACATGCCCCATGGCGAAAGGTCGCGTGGCAGCTTGAGTGCGATGTCCGGCGAATTCGCCGCCTGAGCGGCCGCAGGTGAATCGGGAGCCGGCGATGCCACAGGAGGTGCGGCAGCTGGATCTGTTGCCGGAGTCGTAACTGCAGGCGGAACCGTCGAAGTGGGCGCGGTCGCGCCCGGCGCTTGCGTTTGCGCCGTCTGTGCAAGAGCGGATGCCGGCAGAATAAGGACCGCGGCAACAACGGCCGCCACGATGGCGCGGCACTTGTGACGATTAGAGGTCATTGAATGTACGGTCCTTTCTGCCTTCCAATCCTAGCACAACGATCACTCGGCGGGACGTAAGTGCGGTTTGGCGCTTTTGCCAGCCAGTTCCCTGCTGTCGGAACGCTTGCGCAGCCACATGATGATGCCCGTGACCGCAAAGATAGTCGGAAAGATTCCTGTCAGGGTCACGACAATGGCCCAGACCAGGCCGCCGCGGCTGCCTTCGTGCCTTCGCCAGAAACTCCAACGGCTGCAACGAGACCCGCGATCCGGAAACCGCATAACGCTTCGGGTTGAGCACGGAATCGATTTCGTCGTGCCAGACCAGCAGACCGCCGGAAATGGAAATTGGCACGAGCAGAACGACGAGGCTCAGCGCGATCCAGAGATGAACGTTGAGCCGGAGGCGGCGCAATTGTGCCGCGCGCGTGTCCGCCATCGGACGCCCTTCCGTGATGTGTTGGCGGAGCTATAACAGCCAACCGATATTCGCGAAATACAAAACAGCATCCCGCCTGCAGTTTTTAAGTATTCAAAACAATAATTCCAGTTTAGAAATATTCTAATTCGATAATAGTGCTTGAATATCAACTTGTTCTTGACGTCGAATACTGTCCGTGGTTTCAAATATAGCCTAATAGTCAGCCTGATTATTACGGTTCTAAAGTATAGTATTCGATCCGGGCTGGGGAAGATGAACACCGAGGTTTCAAGTATTCGGTTCGAAACATTCGACCGATGCGGCAACTCTTCGCAATATCTGAAGTCGAGGGCCGGTCACTCCGCTGAAATTTCCAACCGTAGTTTGTTGCGCACGGCCGTAAGTCTTGCCTCCTTGATGGCGGCGTCCACCGCATCGGCGCAGGAAGGTGGAAGTTCAGGGCTGCAACTGCCGACGATCGACGTCTCCGGCGGCAACCAAGGCGGCTACCAGGCGACCCAGCAGTCCATCACCCGGCTGCAGACGCCGCTGCTCGACACGCCGCAAACCATCAACGTGGTCCCGCAGCAGGAAATCCAGGAACGGCGCCTCACCACGATGGAGGATGCGCTGCGCACGGTCCCCGGCATCACGTTCATGGCCGGTGAGGGCGGGCAGCAGGGCGACAGCCCGATCATCCGCGGCTTCGTCGCCCGTGGCGATATTTTCCGCGACGGGTTTCGCGATCCCGGTTGGTACACCCGCGATCTTTTCGACGTTGATCGTGTCGAGGTCTACAAAGGACCTTCTTCGTTTGCCTTCGGCCGCGGCTCGACCGGCGGCGCCATCAACAATGTCTCGAAGCTTCCGACTGGTCAGACCTTCGTCGAGGGCACGGCAACGGTCAACTCGGTGGGCGGTGTTCGCGCCGACGTCGACGCCAGCGGCAAGCGCGATAATATTTCGGGTCGCATCGCCGCGCTCTATACCGAAACCGACACGCCGAATCGGGACAATGTCTGGACCAGGCGTTGGGGTGTGGCGCCCTCGATCAGCGCACAGCTCGATGACGCCACCAAGGTGACGCTCTGGTATATCTACCAGGGCGAAGAGGGCGCGCCGGATTACGGCTGGCCCTATCTGCCACAGCCAGGCTACAGCACAACGACAGGCAACCTGGTCAATCCCGGCTACAACGGCAACGGCTCGCCGGTGAGGCCGGTGCCAATTCCTCGCAACACCTGGTTCGGCATTGCCACGAGTCCGCTGCGCGACATTGTGACCACCGAAACGCACATTCTGACTGTCAAGATCGAGCGCGAGCTCGGCAGTATTTTCAAGATCACGAACGGCACGCGTTATCTGCTGAACGATCGCTTCGGCCGCAACACGGCGCCGCGCGGTCTTGGCAATGCGGCGATGCAGCCATTCACCAGCGGCCTGACCACCGGCACTGGCGGCTTCGGAATCGGCTATCCGGTCGATCTCATGACCATCGGCCGCGAGCGGCGTGAACGTGAAACCGACGCCGGCTATCTGGTCAATGCCACCGATCTGACCGGGAAGTTCGATACCGGAATCATCAATCACACGCTGACGGCCGGCGTGGAATTGTCCCGCGAATTACGAGATCAGACGCGTACCGATCTATGCGTGCCGACCGGGGCCGCCGCCAATCTCGCCTGCTATACCAGCCTGGTGAATCCGACGGTTGGTGGCGTGCCCGCGACAGGCTTCACCTTCGTCCCGGGAAACCAGACTTTGTCGACCGATTACGCGGCCTACGTAATCGACCAGATGAAGATCACGAAATATTTCGAGCTGCTTGGATCGTTTCGGTTTGACCGCTTCTATACCCACTACCTGGATGGAAGCCAGCCGGCGGGCCAGCAGGATTTGAAGCGTACCGACAACCTGTCGAGCTATCGCTTCGGCGCGGTGTACCATCCGACGCCGAACTCAAGCATCTATGTTGTCTACGGCAATTCATACAATCCTTCCGCCGAACTCGGCACTTTGTCGGGCAGTGCGAACAACACCGCGAGCGTGACACTCGCCCCGGAAAAAAACGTTTCCTACGAGGCCGGGGTCAAATGGGATGTGCTGGAGGGGGGCCAGCTTAGCCTCACCGGTGCGGTGTTCCGCATCGAAAAGACCAATCTGCGCATACCCGGCGACCCGACTGCGCCGACAGCCCAGCAATTCCTGGTGCTTGACGGCCTGGCGCGCGTCGACGGCTTCGAAGTCGGAGCGGCCGGCAAGGTTACCGACAAATGGCAGGTCATTGGCGGCTACAGCTACCTGGATTCCAGCATCGCGAAGACGTCGAACCTGGCGGAACTCGGCCGCTGGCTACCCAACGCACCGCGCCACAATCTGTCGCTCTGGTCGACGTACGACATCACCGAGAAAGTGACGGTGGGGGCTGGCGCGACATACCAGTCGGATGCGTTCGTGAACACGACGAACACCGCGTTCGTGCCCGAGTTCTGGAAGTTCGATGCGATGGTGAGCTACAAGATCGACAAAAAATCCACGATCCAGCTCAACGTCTACAACATCACCAATGAGTTCTATTTCGCGCAGTACTACCAAGGGCAGGCGGTGCCGGCTTCTGGCCGCTGGGCGTCGCTCTCCTACCGCGTGCGCTGGTAGCGCGAGAGGACAGGCGACGCATGATGATCCATGTGCCCAAGGTGCTGACGCCCGAGCAGGTTGCACGCTGCCGTGAGGTCATGGAGAAAGCGGCGTGGGTCGACGGTCGCGTCACCGCGGGTCATCAGTCGACAAAGGTGAAGAACAACCTGCAGCTTCCCGAAGGAGCGCCGGAGGCCCGGGAACTCGGCGGGATGGTGGTGGAAGCGCTCGCGCGAAATAACCTCTTTATGTCAGCGGTGTTGCCGAAGCAGGTCTTTCCGCCACTGTTCAACAGGTACGACGCCGGAATGACTTTCGGCGCACATGTCGACAACGCCATCCGCGGCATTGCCAACAGCGGCATCCGTATTCGCACGGATGTCTCATCGACCCTGTTTATCTCCGCGCCGGAAGACTACGACGGCGGCGAACTCGTGGTCGAGGATACCTATGGTAGCCACACCGTGAAGCTGCCTGCCGGCGACATGATCGTCTATGCGGCGACCTCTCTGCACCACGTCACGCCGATCACGCGCGGGTCGCGCATCGCGTCATTTTTCTGGACGCAAAGCATGATCCGCGACGAGAGCAAGCGATCGCTTCTGTTCGACATGGACATGGCGATCATCAAGCTGTCGCGCGATCATCCCGAACACACGTCGGTCGTCGAGCTCACGTCCGTCTATCACAATCTCCTTCGGCAGTGGGCCGAGCTGTAGAGCGCGATACGAGGCACAATAGAAAACGACCCCGGAGGAGCCCGGGGCCGTTTTGTATTACCGGAGAGCCTACTTCAGGCGCTTGGCGGCTTCCTGAGCCAGGCTGAGGTCCGAGTACTGCTTGATGTCGATTTTTTTCTTCACGAAGCCAAGGTCGCGCGTCGTGTCGACATTGCGCTGCAAGGCCTCGAGGTTCGGCAGCAGGTTCGGATCGCGATAGGTATCCTGCTTGGTGAAAAGCCACCCGAAGCGCTCAGGCGGCGCCTTGGTGATCTTGGACGCGATCTGCGCGACCTCGTCGTGGTTTTTCGGGTCGGTGAACCAACGCGTAATGACCAGCATGTCCTCCATGAAGTCCACCATGGCGGCGCGGTTCTTGTCGATGAACGACTTGCGCGCCGTCCAGACGATCATCTGCGTCACGCCAAGCGCTTCGGTTTGCTTGAACAGGACCTTCCCCTCCTCGCGCAGCTTCGGGTTGAAGGAAAACGGCAGGACGGCCGGAATCAGATCCGCTTTCTTGTCCGACAGAACTGCCGGCATTGTCGGCAGCGGCGCCTCGAGCAGCGTGTAATCGCGATTGGCCTCAAGCCCGTGCTTTTTCAGCATTGCGCGCATCGCGACGTCGACGGCACTGCCGCCGGCATTGGTGCCGACGACCTTGCCCTTGAGGTCTTCGACCTTGTTGATGCCGCTGTCTTTGCGGACGAAATATTCCTGCGTGTAGTAACCAGGCACGCCGTCCTGGAATTCGTCGGCAATGACTCGAATGTCGTCAAGCCCGGCGTTTTCGATCGCTATCGCTAGCGACGAGTAGGCAAGATTGGAAACTTCCAGCTCATTATTGGCGATCGCCGTAATCATCGGCGGCGTGCCCTGATAACGGACGGGTTCGAGCGTGTACGACTTGCCCAGATGCTTGGCCAATTCCTTTTTTTCCAGAACGATGGACGCCCAATTAGAGACAGGCGCTACCCACGACATGCGAATTTTCACCGGCTCCGCGCTGTTGGCGGAACCGGCCAGGCCGAGCACGCACACGCCGGCCAGCGCGAGTTTCAAAAGGCGCATATTTTCCTCCCAGTTTCGCCGGGCTTGCGTGCTCCAGCGGCAAGCTTCTCGTTGCGAAAACGGCAAGATTGTCGGGGGTCCAACTGATTTTGGCAAGCCTGCCGCGTGCGGCAAACGCCCCGCCATCCGGTACACTCAAGCCGTGCTGGGCGCGTGTGCTTCCTGATGCCAGATCAACAGGCGGCGGCGGATCAGGCTCATCGCCTTGACCAGGATGTATCCGACGACGGCGATTTCCAGGATGCCGGCAAAGACGCTGGTGGAATTGGCAAAACGTGAGGCGGTCATCATGGCGCCGCCGAGTCCGTATCCGCCCATCAGCATCTCGGCCACGACCGCGACAATCAGCGATAGCGGCAGGGCCACCTGCAGTCCCGTCATGATCTGCGGCGAAGCCGCCGGCAGAATGACCTGATACAGCAGCTCGCGATTGGTCGCGCCCATATTGCGCGCCGACCAGATCAGCTCGCGCTCGACACCCTGGATGGCGATGACGGTCGCGGCGATCACCGGGAAGATGGCGTCGATGACGATGATGGTGATTTTCGAGACGTCGTAGACGCCGAGCCAGAGGATCACGACCGGCAGGAAGGCGATCTTCGGCATCGGAAACCCGACCGAGACGATCGGGTCAAAAAACCAATGTGCTATGATATTACGTGACATCGCCATCCCGATGATCACGCCACCGACCGCGCAGATCGCGAAGGCGACAAGCGCGCGATAGAGGGTCAATGCGGTGTTGATCCAGAGATCCCCGGAGACGGCATCGCTCCAGATGCGGTCAAGAACGGCGCTCAGCGCCGGTAACTGGAACGGCGTGAACGTCCCGCTGCGGGCGAGCAGTTCCCAGGCGACCGCAAGCGCAAGCACCGAGAAAATCCGCGCAAAGCCCCAGAGGAGCACATAAAGAATCCGCGCAGCCCTTTCGGGGGTTCCGTTTGGTGGCGCGCCGGCCGGTGTCGCTGCTGTCAGTCGCGCCATGCCAACGTCCGTTTGGTGATCTGAAGATAGATGCGATCGGCCGCGAAACCCAGAAACGCGACGACCAGGACGACCGCGTACATTCCGTCGTAGTTGCCGTTCGCTCCCAGGAAGCCGATCAGATAGCCGAACCCTTTTTGCGCGACGATCAGCTCCGACGAAACCAGCAGAATGAAGGAGAGTGCGAGCGCGGTGCGGACGCCGTTGAGCAATTCCGGCATCGCGCTGGGTACCACCACATCCCACAGCATGCGCAGGCGGCTGGCGCCCATGCTGCGCGCCGACCAGACCAGCACCTGCTCGCTTGAACGCGCGCCGTTGAACGCACCGATCGTCACCGGCAGCATGCAGCCCAGAAATATCAGCAGGATTTTCGACCCGTCACCGAAGCCAAGCCAGATGACGGTCACGGGGATCAACGCCGATTTCGGCAGCGGGTAGAAGATTTCGACGATCGGGGCGAGCAGGACGTTCACCGGCTTCCACCACGCCATGGCAATTCCAAGCGTGCTGCCGACCAGGATTGCGAGCGCCAACCCGGCGCCGGCCCGATAGAGCGAGGACGCGCCGTTGCTGACGAGCTCGCCATCCTTGACCATGGAAATTCCGGCCGAGATCACCTCCGACAAAGGCGGCAAGGCCTGCGTCGATACGAGCTCGAGCCGCGCCACGACTTCCCACGCAATCGCGAGCAGAAGCAAAGGAAGATAGCGGATCAGGGATTGCCTCATGATCGTTTCCCCTGCGCCTTGATCGCTTCTTCCTTCACCAGGTTCCAGATTTCGTCGACCTTTTCGACGAAGAACTTGTTCTTGAAGATATCGGGATCGTTCTTGTCGAACTTGGTGTCGACGATTGTCTTGATGCGGCCAGGCCGCGCTGACATCACCGCAACCCGTTCGGCGAGATAGACGGCCTCCTGCACGTCGTGGGTCACGAAGATCACGGTCTTCGGCGTGCGCTGCCATATTCGCAGCAGTTCGCTCTGCATGAGGCCGCGCGTCTGCGCATCGAGCGCGCCGAACGGTTCGTCCATCAGTAGGATCTTCGGATCGAAGGCGAGCGTGCGCGCGATCGCGGTGCGTTGTTTCATGCCGCCGGACAGCTGCGATGGATAGCTGTCCTCAAACCCGGCGAGGCCGACGAGTTCAATGAAATCCATCGCGCGTTTTTCGCGCTCCTCCTTGACCATGCCCTGACGTTCGAGCCCGTAGAGAATGTTGCCGCGCACCGTCTTCCACGGGAACAATGCGAAATGCTGGAACACGATGCCGCGGTCCGGTCCAGGGCCAGCGACGTTCTGGCCGTCGATCAGGATCGCGCCGGTCTCGACCGGCAAAAATCCGCCAATGAGGTAGAGCAGGGTGGATTTGCCGCAGCCGGACGGTCCAAGCAGCGCGACGAACTCGCGATTGCCGACCTCGAGCGAAACCTGGTCGAGCGCCAGTACCTCGCGTCCGCGCGGTGGACGATAAAGATGGTTCACCCGGTCGACGACGATTTGTGCCGAAGCTGCCATGACAAATGAGAGCGTCCCCAACCGGCACAATCTGTCAAGCGCCGTTCGCTCTGGTTCGATGCCGATGATGTCCTATAATGCGGGACTTCAGACAAACAGCGCTTTCAAGAGGAAATGCCAGTGGCCAATACGCTTCTCGAAGCCCGCCGCGAGCTCGCGCTTGCAAACCGAATTGTCGCCAATGAGGGCGTGATCGATGCCTTCGGCCATGTCAGCATGCGCCATCCGGACAGTCCAAAACGCTATCTGCTGTCGCGCTCGCGTGCTCCCGAGCTTGTGACGCCGGATGACTTCATTGAATATGACCTGGACTCGCAGCCGGCCCGCGATCCGGGCGTTGGGCAGTATTCCGAGCGGGTGATCCACGGCGAAATCTACAAGGCGCGACCGGAGGTGAATGCCGTCTGCCACCACCACTGTCCGGCTTTCATGCCGTTGCTCGCGACCGGCACCGATTACATGCCGATCTTTCACCTCGGCGCGGTCGGCGGCATCAGGCCGCCGTTCTGGGATCAGCGGGATGAATTCGGCGACACCAATATGCTGGTCGTGAAGCCGGAGGAGGGCGCTTCGCTCGCGCGCGCGCTCGGCAAGCACTGGATGGTGCTGATGATGCGGCACGGCGTCACGGTGGCCGGCACCAGCGTGCGCGACTGTGTTTTCCGCTCGGTCTACACGGCGCGCAACGCCGAGTATCAGGTGCGCTCGCTGACGATTGGCTCCGACATTGCCACGCTTTCGGCCGGCGAGACCATGTTGGCGGGCCAGATCAGCGCAAAGACCACGGGTCTCACCCGTTCATGGGAATATTGGTCGATGCGGGTCGCCAAGACCGGCGGCATCGGGGCTGCTCCTGAGCGTAAATCGAGCCAAAAGCGCCGGGCCGCGCCGGTCAAAAAGTCAGCGCCAAAGAGGGGCCGCAAGAAGCGCCGCTGATATTGGGCTTCTCTGTGGCCGGCAGGCGGTGTTGAATACCGTCCACGAGGGGGCGAACGCGAATAAGCAATAAGTACTCAGGGAGGAAACGCATGAAGGCTTTCAAGACAATCGGCGGCGTGCTGGGGTTTGTCCTCGCGCTGGCCGTCGGACCGGCTTCGGCTGAGGATCAGCTGAAGGTCGCCATCGGGCAGATCAACAACTGGGAAAACCAGGCGCCGACACTTGGCCAGGACGCCGGCATCTTCAAGAAGCATGGACTGGTGCTCGAGAATGTCGGCACGCAAGGAGCAGGCGAAACCATCCAGGCGGTGATCTCGGGCTCGGCCGACATCGGCGGCGGCGTCGGCGCCGCCGGCGTGATGCGCGCGTTCTCGAAGGGCGCGCCGGTGCGCATTCTGTTGCCGGCCTTTACCGGCACAGGCGATTTGTACTGGTACGTGAAAGCGGACTCTAAAATTCAGAGCCTGAAGGATGCGACGGCGGAAAACACGATCGCCTATTCCACGAATGGATCGAGCTCCAACAATATCGTCGTTGCATTCGTCAACGAGCTCGGCGCCAAGGCCAAACCCACGGCAACCGGCGGCCCCCCGGGCACGCTGACGGCCGTGATGTCCGGCCAGGTCGATATCGGCTGGGCGGCGCCGCCTTTCGGGCTCAAGGAAATCAAGGAAGGTAAGATCCGCATCATCGCGCATGGCAGCGACGTGCCGTCATTACGCGGTCAGACCGTTCGCACGATAATCGTCAACCTGAATTCATTGCAGACCAAGCGCGATGCGATCATGCGGTTCGTGGAGGCATATCGCGAGTCGGTTGACTGGATGTATTCGGACCCCAAGGCCGTCGAGATGTATTCGGCCAAGATTCATCAGCCCGTCGAGGTGCTGAAGGAGTCGATGGCAAAATTCCAGCCGAAGGACACGCTGCAGACGGACAAGTTCGCCGATCTTGACGGCGCGATTGCCGATGCGGTGAAGTTAAAGTTTCTGGAAAAGCCGCTGACCAAAGAACAGATCACGGAATTGCTGCAGGTTCCGCCACGCAAGAAGTAGAGTTTTCTGCAAGAAATGAAAAAGGGCCGCTGCGCGAGCAGCGGCCCTTATGTATAGACTGAATTCTGGATTACGCTTTCTTCTTCTTTGCCTTCTTGCCGCCGCCGGCCGCCTTGGCCGCCTTACACTCACCCGGCTTTGCTTTGGTCGCGCCGTCTTTGGCCGCCCAGCAGGCATTGTGGTACGTGAACTTCAGGCCGCCTTTGGTTGCGCAGACCGGAGCAGGTCCGCCGGCGCATACGACCTGTGGCGGCGGCGGCGGAGCCGCAGCTGCCGCCTTCTTCTTTTTCGCAGCTTCGCTGGGCACGGCCGAGCCGATCACAAAAGCAACGGCGGTGGCCGCAACGAACGTGGCGTATGCAAGATTTTTCAATTTCATCTATTCCTCCCCACCAGTTATTGGACGAAACATAGTAGAAGGTGGCACGCCACGATGACAAGAAATTTACGCAGAGGCAGCGTCCCCAAACCTGAACGTGCATTCATGTGGGACGGGGTCAGTGCTTGTTCTTGGCCGCCGCGTTTATTGCGCCAAGGATGGCCGCGCGTCCGGACTTCAAGGTGGCGCGTACCGTTTCAAGCCTGCCGATCACGCCCATCTCGCGCTGGCGTTTGACGGTCGAATCCACCATCAGCGGGTCAAGCCCCAGCTCGCGCAGGGTCGCTGCCGACTCCTCCATTTCGGCCGCCCGCCGGGCGCCATGGCTGGCCATGCGCTCGAGGTTGTAGTCGGCGATCTGCCCCCAATCGAGGGTCGGATAGTTGTTCTTCAAAGACGCCGTTACTTCCTCCAGGACCCCGGCGCGTGCCGCGGCCAAAAAGCATTCCAGCGTCAGCGCCTCGATACCTTTGATCATCACGCTGCGGATCATCTTGATGGCCGCCGCCGAGCCGGTTTCGTGACCGACCACGGATAGCTGCATGTCGAGCTCGCGCAGCAGAGGCGAAATTTCGTCCGCATGCGGGCCCGCGATCAGAAGAGGTGTCCGGTGCCGGGCAGGATGAATGGCGGCGACCACCGCGACGTCGACATAGCGGGCCCGGTCACCCAGGAGCCTGGCGGTCTCCAGCTTGCGGCCGGGGGAAACCGAATTGATATCGAGATAATATGGGTTGTTGTTCAGATGGGGAGCAACGGAACGCGCCGCGTCCACACTCGATGCCGCGGTGACGGCTGAAATGACAATATCCGTTTCGCGCACCGCATCGGCAGCAGAGGCGGCCGCACGCACGCCCATGGTCTCGCCGGCGGCCTTGAGAGGTGCGCCAGCCTGTTCGGGAAACAGGATGTCCCAGGCCGCGATGCGTTCGACGCCGGTCTCCTTGAGGCCGGAGGCAATGGCCTGGCCCGCTTCACCGAAACCGATAAAGGAAATTCGCGGCGTGTTGCGGCGATTCATGACGCAAGCTCAGGAGTCCGGAACGCCGGGAACGGGCGGCGTGCCTTTGGTGTGGAACGATTTGATCGTCTGCAGTCCCCAGGCCTGACCCTTCTTTCGTTCTGCTTCGGTCCAGGTAATCGGCTTCCAGTCGGGAGCAAGCACGAGCCGCGCGCCGGCGCATGAGACTTCGACGCGGTTGCCGCCCGGTTCATAGACGTAGAGGAAAAACGTCTGCTGGATGGCATGCTGGTGCGGGCCGGTTTCGATATAGATGCCGTTCTCCAAGAAGACATCGGCGGCACGCAGCACGTCCTCCCGTGCATCCAGCGCGAAGGTGACGTGGTGCAGGCGTCCTTTCGTGCCCGTGTGGTCGCGCGTATAGGCGAAGTCATAGCTCTTGTTCGTCGCCGTCATCCACATTCCGGCTTCCGTGCCGTCGTCGAGCACGATCTGCTCGGTCAACATGAAGCCGAGATAGTTCTGGAAGAATTCGCGGTTGGCCTTGATATCCACTGCCAGGCCGTTGAAGTGGTCGATGCGCCGCACGTTGATGCCGCGAGCCGGAAACTTCTGTGCCTGGTTCTTGAGCGCGGGCCGCAGCTCGCGCGGCGGTTCGTACCATTCAGTATCGTAGTAGATCTCGAACCTGTGGCCGTCGGGATCCTTGAAGACGAATGTCTTGCCGTGGCCGAGATCGCCGTCGGTCCATCCGATGTCGAAACCCGAACCCTTGAGCGCGGCGGCGCGGCGTTCGAGCGCCTGCGGCGAGCGGGTGCGGAAGGCGGCATGGCCGAGACCGGACGTCTTTGAATCCGTGAGCTTGAGCGAATAGCGCTCATAGTCGTCCCAGCCGCGCAGATACACGCTGCCGTCTTTTTCCCCGCTTTGCGTCATCCCCATGACGTCGATGAAAAACCGGCGGCTCTCCTCGAATTTCGGCGTCAGCAACTCGACATGGCCGAGGTGAGCGATGTCGTGGATCGGTTCAGGCTGCATGGTTGAGGTCTTCTTGTGTTGCCGTCGCTAAGTCAATTCTGCCCAAGCGCTCGCGTGAAGGCCAGCACCAGGTTGTTAGCCGGCATCGGTGAAATCTCTGCCTCCGTCAAGCCGGCAGATTTGGCCAGTCCATTCAGGTCCGACACGTCGCGCACGCCCCACTCAGGATTCTCCGCCCGCAGGCTGGCATCGAATGCCGCGTTGCTCGGCGACGTATGTGCGCCATCCCGCCGGAACGGGCCGTATACAAACAGGCGGCCACCCTTTCGCAGGAATCGGCCCGCTCCTGCAA
>Ga0105248_10005303_pt1 | contig 14192 bp, 14 predicted proteins | sample KBSS34metaG_FD_81524 | JGI IMG/M metagenome (GOLD analysis project Ga0105248, IMG submission 81524) | Switchgrass rhizosphere microbial communities from Kellogg Biological Station, Michigan, USA - KBS S3-4 metaG | ecosystem: Host-associated > Plants > Roots > Rhizosphere > Soil | place...
GGCAGCGCCTCGATGGAGAAGAAGAAGCAGGAGGGCTATTTCTAATGAGCCGCCCTCAACATTCCGACGAAGAGCTGATCCGCCGCGACGTCCGCGCGTGGCTGGCGGAGCAGGAGCAGAAGGAGCTCCTTCGCTTCATCACCTGCGGCAGCGTCGACGACGGCAAGTCGACCCTGATCGGGCGACTGCTCTACGAATCCAAGCAAATCTTCGACGACCAGCTCGAGGCACTGGAAAGCGACAGCAAGCGGCACGGGACGCAGGGCGCGAAGATCGACTTCGCGCTGCTAGTCGACGGGCTGTCCGCCGAGCGCGAGCAGGGCATCACGATCGATGTCGCCTACCGCTTCTTCTCGAGCGCCAGGCGCAAGTTAATCGTCGCCGATACGCCGGGGCACGAGCAATACACGCGCAACATGGTGACGGGCGCGTCGACAGCGGATCTCGCAGTGCTGCTGGTCGACGCTCGCAAGGGCGTGCTGACGCAGACGCGGCGGCATTCCTATCTCGCGAAGCTCGTCGGCATCCGGCGCTTCGTGCTCGCCGTGAACAAGATGGACCTGGTGGACTACGACCAAGTCGCCTTCGAGGGAATCACTGCCGACTACCGCGCCTTCGCAAGCCAAATCGGGATCGAGGACTGGGTCGCGATCCCCGTCTCCGGGCTCAGCGGCGACAACATCATGGCGAGGAGCGAAACGACCGCCTGGTACGCGGGCCCGACGCTGATGGAGCACCTCGACAGCGTCCCGCTCGACGCCGCTGCGGATGCGCAGAAGTCGCTGCGATTGCCGGTGCAATGGGTGAACCGGCCGAACCAGAACTTTCGAGGTTTCTCGGGCCAGATCGCCTCGGGGACCGTCGGGCCCGGCACCGAGGTGCGGGTACTTCCTTCGGGCAGGACAACGAGGATCGAGCGGATCGTCACGCTCGGCGGCGACCTCGACGAGGCCGTTGCCGGTGAGTCGGTCACGGTCACCTTCGCCGATGAGATCGACTGTTCGCGCGGCGACGTCATCTCGGTCGCAGCCGACCCGCCGGAAGTCGCCGACCAGTTCGAGGCAACCATCGTCTGGATGGCGGACGACGAGCTGCTTCCGGGGCGTGGATACTGGATGAAGATCGGGACCCAGACGGTCACCGCGACAATCCAGGAGCCGAAATACGAGATCAACGTCAACACGCTCGAGCATCTCGCGGCCAAGACGTTCGGCCTCAACGGCATCGGCGTTGCCGAGCTCGCGACGGACCGCGAGATCGTATTCGAACCTTATGCCGTGGATGGCACGAGTCCGAACAAGGCGCTGGGCGGCTTCATCCTCGTCGACAAGCTCAGTAATGCGACGGTCGCGTGCGGCATGCTGCACTTCGCGCTTCGCCGGTCGCAGAACATCCATCGCCAGCACCTCGACGTCAGCCGCGAGACCCACGCGGCCCTCAAGGGCCAGAAGCCGGCGGTGCTGTGGTTCACCGGCCTTTCGGGCGCGGGCAAGTCGACCATCGCTAACCTCGTCGAGAAGAAGCTTTCCGCCCGCGGTCGCCACACCTTCCTCCTGGATGGCGACAATGTGCGTCACGGGCTTAACCGCGACCTTGGCTTCACCGAGGCGGATCGGATCGAGAATATCCGGCGCGTCGGCGAAGTCGCGCGGCTGATGGCGGACGCCGGGCTGATCGTGCTCACCGCATTCATCTCCCCGTTCCGCGCCGAGCGGCACATGGTACGGCGGATGGTGCCTGACGGCGAGTTCTTCGAGATCTTCGTCGATACGCCGCTCGCCGATGCCGAGAAGCGCGACGTTAAGGGCCTCTACGCCAAGGCGCGCGCCGGCGAGCTCAAGAATTTTACCGGCATCGACAGCCCGTACGAGCCCCCCGAGCATGCCGAGATCCACGTCGACACGACGAAACTCAGCGCCGACGAAGCCGCCGATCTGATCGTGGAGAAGCTGCTGGGCCGGCGCTGATGGCCGCGCGGAGCGACCTCAGCTTCGACGAGTTCATCGAATTCCAGTTCGGCCCCGCGGTGCGGATGCACGGGAACGCCTGGTACTTCGACCTCGACGCGGACTGGTGGGAGCCTGAGCCGCGGACCGGAATTGCTTACCTCACGCGGCTATTCTCATCCGGGCCGGAGGTGCTGCGCAGGTTCAGCGACGCGCAGATCGCGCAGGGCTTGACCGGGCTGGTCGATACGTCGGCGATCGGCGGGCAGCCGTGGATGTTCGATCCGGTCACGCCGGCAGAAGAGCGGGCGGGGCTTTGGCGTGCGATCGCGACCTTTTTCGCCGAATTGCTGGCGCCGCGCTGTTCGCCGACGCTCGGCCATCTCAGCGACGAGGGGGCTGTGCTCAACGGCCGAACCTACATGTGGTGGGACGGTTTCCCGACGCTGACCGCTCCTGACGATCCGGGCCATGAGGCGGTCGACAAAGCGGAGCTGGATTGTCTCAGAGCAGTGCTGGCGCTCGACTCCGCGGCATGCCAGGAATCGGCCTTGCACGGGCTGGGCCACTGGGGGCGCCGCGAGCCGCGCTGCGCGGAGATCATCGACCGCTACTTCGCCGCCGCGGCTCCCGCGCGCCCTGAGCTCATCGCCTATGCCGAAGCCGCGCGAAGCGGCTGCATTCTCTAGACGCCAGGTCCGAAACGGGACTTCGCGCGGTTCCGATACGGTTGTGCAACTAAGCCGCATTCCGGCGGTTTGGCCACGGATGAAGCAGTTCCTGATCGCCTCCGCTCTCCTCCTACCGGCGTGGAGCGCCGCGTTCGCCGAGGATCACGAAGACATCCGCGTGCGCGTCGGCCTCGGCGCGCAGATGCGGCCCGACTTCCTTGGCGCGGATAGCCGGGAGCTGGCGCCCGCGTGGCGCATCAACATCGCCAGAGGGGATAAGGAATTCCCCGCCGGATCGCCCGGCGACAGCTGGGCAATCCCACTCCTCTCCAGCGGAGGGTTTTCCTTCGGGCCAGCAGCGAATGTCGCCAGCGGTCGCAAGGACTCCGACGTCGGTGTTCCGCTGGGCAAGGTTCCGACCACGTTCGAGGCAGGCGGCTTCGCCCAGTACCAGGCCGGAGAGCATATTCGGCTCCGCGGCGAACTGTTGAAAGGCATTGGCGGCCACGAAGGCCTTGTCGGCGCGGCCGGCGTGGACGGGATCTGGCGTGACGCCGATCGCTGGGTTTTCACGATCGGCCCGCGCGTGCGCTTTTCCGACGGCCGCTACCAGCGTGCCTATTTCGGCGTCACGCCGAGCGCCTCGCTGGCTTCTGGGCTGCCTGAATATCGCCCTGGAGGCGGCGTGCACGCGCTCGGACTGGCTAGCGGAGCGTTCTACGGGTTCAATCCGCAGTGGGGCATGTTCGGCTTCGCACGGTACGATCGCCTCGTCGGAGACGCAGGCAATTCGCCGATCGACCGCGATCTAGGCTCGCGTAACCAGCTGGCCGCCGGCCTGGGCCTGACCTACACCTTCACCATTCATCGCTGAGCAGCCGCGGCAGCGCGGGAGCAGGAGGTCAGTCGCCCTTGCCGGGCTCCGGCTTGAAATATTTGTCGTACTTGCCCTCTTCGCCCTTGTGCTCGTCGGCGTCGGCGGGGGTCTGGTCGTTCTTGCGCGTGACGTTCGGCCACTCGGCAGAGAAACTGGCGTTGAGCTCGAGCCATTTCTCCTGGCCGCTCTCGGTGTCGGGAAGGATCGCCTCGGCTGGGCATTCGGGCTCGCACACGCCGCAGTCGATGCATTCGTTGGGGTTGATGACGAGCATCACCTCGCCCTCGTAGAAACAGTCGACGGGGCAGACTTCGACGCAGTCCATATATTTGCATTTGATGCACGCGTCGGTGACGACGTAGGTCATGAGTGCCTGGCTCCTCTTGCAGCCTCGCTAGGTCGCGGGTCTGGCCTCGTCAATTCCCAGTTCCTCATAGCAGAGCCGCGCTTCCGACGCTGGGCCGCGGCGTTGGGGTAGGGCGATGACGCGCAAAACGCGAACTTGGTCATGGAGCGGGAGCGCAATCACGCTTCCCTGGCGGACTTCTTCGCTCGGTTTCTCGACGCGCTTTCCATCGATTCGGACGTGACCCTCGGCGACGATGGACTGGGCGAGGGTGCGGCTCTTCGCCAGCCGGATGAAGAAGAGGAAGCGGTCGATCCTCACTTCTTCCGCAGCTTGGCAAGCTCGGCGAAGGCATGGTTGCCGCCCGGGCGGGCGTTCGGCCGCGGCGGGTGCCGGCCCCGCCAGCGCCACGCCTCGCCCGCGCGGGTGAAGCCGACGTCCGCCATCAGCCGGGCGATCGCTTCTTCGTCGAGACCGACCGACGTCGCGAGCTCGGCGTCGACAGGATCCGTGCCGCCTGCCGAGCGTACTTTGCGGGCATGGCTTGCGAGGCGGTCGGCGAGGTCGATTCGGACCCAGGTGCGCCCCGCGCGGCGATAGGCGATTGCTGCGCCGCGCGGGTCGGCGTCGGCGCTCAGGGTGGCCGCGCCCGCGGCGGGCAGCGCCGGCATGGTCTGACCCTGGCGCACCGCGATCAGCGCAGCGCGCCAATGCTGCGCCGAGGGCTTGAGGAGCGGGGGCAGGAAAACATCGAGCGGCCCGAGGCGGACGCGGAGCTTGTGCAGCGCCTGACGGTCGGCCTGCTCGAGATGCGAGATGGCGCTGAGCGCGGCCTTGCGCGGAAGAACTCCGGCAGCGTCGGCCAGCATCGCGGCGAGCGCCCGGACCCCCGGCGAGCTCGCGGGATCGGTCGCCGCGGCAGCAAGCTGCTCGAGCGGGCGCAGGTGATGGCGAATCTGCGCTTCGAGCCAGCGCTCAAGGCGCGCTCGGAGACCGGCACGCGTGTGGGCCGACAGCCGATCCAGTGCTCGCGCAGTGCGGATTGCAGGTTCCAGCAACGACCGTCCCTGCGCGAGCCGGGCGAGGATGTTGCCGTCCCACGCGACGGCAAGGCCGCCGCTCTCATCCACGACCAGCGCGAAGGTGTCATCCGGCGCCTCGATCAGCGTATTGGCGCGGCGGTCGAGCTCGTCGCCTAGGCGCCGCTCGGCAGCCGCGAGGAGCAGCCTCTTGTCGGCGAGGCGCGCGGACGGATCGACGCGGAAGTCGAAGCCGGAGAGGTGCCCGATCGGTTCAGGCCCGATGCTGACCTCGCCTTCTGCGGTGACGGTCATCGGCAGGATGTCGGCGCCGCGCGCACCGATGTCGCGCACGAGGACAGCGGTCCGGCGGTCGACGAAGCGCTGAGTGAGCCGCTCGTGAAGCGCGTCGGAGAGCCGCGCCTCGACCTGGCGCGTGCGCTCGGCCCATTTTGCGGGCTCCTTCAGCCAGTCGGAGCGGTGCGCGATATAGGCCCAGCTCCGGACGCCGGCGAGGCGGTCGGCGAGCGCCTCGATGTCGCCGCTCATATTGTCGAGACGCGCGACCTCGGCGGCGAACCATTCGTGCGGCACATGGCCGCCCTCTCCGATGTAGCTGAAGAGGCGGCGGACCATGCGGCTGTGATGCATCGGCCCGACCTTGCGGAAGTCGGGAAGGCCGCAGACCGCCCATAGCCGCCGTGCCTGCGCTCCCTTGCGCGAAACGATCGCCGGGTCCTCGGCGATGAGCTTCAGCACCGAGAAGTCGATCGCCTCGGGAGCGGGGCGGAGCATTGGGTCGTCGGGCTTGCACTCGAGGCTTGCGATCAGCGAGCGGACGTCGGTGAAATCGAGCTCGGCATTGCGCCAATAGACCCAGTCGAGCGGGCGGAAACGGTGGTCCTCGATCGCGTTGATCTCTTCATCGCTGAAGCCACCGCTTTCCTCCGAGAGGCCGAGAGTCCCGAACGTGCCATCCTTCTGATGACGCCCCGCGCGTCCCGCGATCTGCGCCATTTCGGCGATGGTCAGGCGTCGGTCGCGGCGGCCGTCGAACTTCGCGAGCCCGGCGAAGGCGACATGGCTGACGTCCATGTTCAGCCCCATGCCGATGGCGTCGGTGGCGACGAGATAATCGACCTCACCGCGCTGGAACATCGCGACCTGCGCGTTGCGGGTTGCAGGCGACAGCGCGCCCATGACGACGGCGGCGCCGCCGCGGAAGCGCCGGAGCATCTCGGCGAGGGCGTAGACCTGCTCTGCGGAGAAGGCGACGACGGCGGAGCGCGGGGGCAGGCGGGAGAGCTTGACACTCCCGCCGTAGCGGAGGGTCGAGAAACGCGGACGGCTGACAATCTCGGCGTCGGGAAGGAGCTCACGGATCACCGGCCGAAGCGTGTCGGAACCGAGGATCAGTGTCTCCTCGCGGCCGCGGGCGCGGAGCATGCGGTCGGTAAAGACGTGGCCGCGTTCCGGGTCGATGCCGAGTTGCGCTTCGTCGATGGCCGCGAAAGCGAAATCGCGGTGGAGCTCGCCGTCGTGGCGGCTGTCCGCGTCGGGAACCGGCATGCTCTCGGCGGTGCAAAGGAAGTAGCGGGCGTGGGGCGGGACGATACGCTCCTCGCCGGTGAGGAGGGCGACCTGGCTCTCGCCCTTCATGCCGACGACTCGGTCGTAGACCTCGCGGGCGAGCAGCCGGAGCGGGAAGCCGATGACGCCGGAAGAATGGCCGCACATCCGCTCGATCGCGAGGTGCGTCTTGCCGGTGTTGGTCGGCCCGAGGATGGCCCGGACCGGAGCGTCTGAACGCGGCGCCATAAGTGGAATGTGGCAGCGCCTGACGCCAGCGCAAGTTCCGTTCGTCGTTTTAATGGACCCCGGCCTGCGCCGGGGCGGCTCGCCTCGCTCGTCGTTTAGACGCTCTTAACCTTGATTCGGCATCACGCTGGGAGATGTTGACGTCACGCAGCCATGCGCACCCGCTCCGGCGGTCGCTTGCCCGCTCCTGGCCGCGGCCCGGGTGGAAGAGCGCCGGCGCGCTGGCGCTTCTGTGCAGCACAGTCGCCTGGGCCTCATTTCCGCGTGCGATCGATGCTCCGTCAGATGAGCAGCAGCAATGGCGGTCGTTGGGCGTCGTGCCTCTATCGAGCGGCGGGGCGACCGGAATGGCGATGGCGCCGACGGCGGCTGCCGAGCCGATCGAATTTGCACCCAAGCGCGCGTTCATTCCGCAGGCGGCGCCGCAAGCGCCCGCTCAGCCCGTTGCGCAACAAGCGACGCCGCTGCGTATCAGCGGCCGCGCGGGCGACGGACTCTATTGGTCGCTCCGTTCGGCGGGGGCGAGCGCCGATGTTGCTGCGCAATATCTCGCCGCGCTCGCGACCCAGATCGACGTTGGCGAGGTTGGTCCGGGATCGGGCTTCGACCTCGTCCTCGGCAGCAACCACCAATTGCTCTACGCCGGCCTGAGCCAGGTCGGCACTTCCAATCTCCAGCTCGTGAAGTGGGCGGCAAACGGGCGCGCCGAATGGATCAACGCGGCGAACGCGGACCGGCCCGCGCCGGTCGAGAGCGGCATGATGATGCCGGTCGACGGGCACATCACATCCTATTTCGGCTATCGCTACCACCCGATCCTGCACTTCACTCGCTTCCATGCCGGCCTCGACATCGGCGCCAGCTGGGGAAGCCCGATCGTCGCCGCGGGTGACGGCCAGGTGGTCGCTGCAGGATGGGCCGGCGGCTATGGCCGCGAGGTGCGAATCGCGCACTCGGGCGGCTTCGTCAGCCTCTATGGGCATATGAGCCAGATCGTCGCCGAGCCGGGTGCCTATGTCCGCCAGGGCCAGGTGATCGGCTATGTTGGATCGAGCGGTCTTTCGACGGGGCCGCACGTCCACTTCGAGGTGCGGCAGGGCGGCCAGCCCGTGAACCCGCTCGGCGTCCGCTTCTCCAGCGCGCCGGTGGTCGACACGCATCTCGCCGACGCCGTCAAGGCGCGCCTGAAGGCGCTGCTCGGCGTCGGTCTCAAGAAGAGCTGAGAATTCGCGCGATCCCCGGGATCGCGCCGGCTCAGTCGACTTAGATTAAACCCCGATCCGGGCGCGACGATCGTCGACGGCGCTGCCGCCGAGAAAGCGCACGCCGCATTGGCCGTCCTTCACCCAGCGCACCTGGACCTTCAGCTGCTGCATGCGCGGCATGACCAGCGTGAGCGGTTCGCCGATGTCGAATTCCTCTTCGGTGATCAGGTGCGCGCCCTCATAGGACAGGTTCGTCATGTGAATGCGCACCCATGAACCGTCCCCGCGGTAAGCGACGCCGGTCAGGCTCGTCGCTTTCCGGTTCCGCTTCACCCATTGCGTGAGAGGGCGCTCGAGCATGGCTCTTACCTTCCGTGGCCTCTCCAGCGCTTGAGGGTGCGCTGGATGATGCCCGCTTCGTCGCCGGTCTCGCGCCACAGGCGGGCGAAGCTCGGGTCGGAGGAGGCGGGCCGCTTTTCGGGTTCGAGATCGTCGAAGCGAACCCGGATCGGGATCGCAACGCCCTCGCCGCAGACGATGCATTCGCGGTTGCGGAGCGCCGGGATCGCGTCGAGGAAGCCGCGCGCGCCTTCCGGCATCGCGGCGCGGACGCAGGCCTGGTCGCGGTCGTTGTTCAGACGCATCGAGACGATGGTGCCGCACTGCGACAGCACGCCTTCGGCAAGGTCCGACGGACGCTGCGTGATGAGGCCGAGGCTGACGCCGTACTTACGGCCTTCCTTGGCGATACGCTCGAGGATGCGGCGGACGGCCTGGCCATTCTCCGAATTCTCGTCCTTCGGAACATAGCGGTGCGCCTCTTCGCAGACGAGCAGGAGGGGCTTCTGGGCCTCGGTCCGCGACCAGATGGCATAGTCGAACACCATGCGGGCGAGCACGGACACCACAACGGAGGTGATTTCCGACGGAACACCGGACACGTCGACGATCGAGATCGGACGGCCTTCGCTCGGCAGGCGGAAGAGCTTGGCGATGAGCCCCGGCATCGAGTCGGACACCAGCATACCGGAGAACATGAAGGTGTAGCGGGGGTCGGCGCGAAGCTCCTCGAGCTTGGTCTTCAGCCGCTGGAAGGGCAGCGAGTCGCCGGCGCGGTCGAGCTTGCCCATCTCGTTCACAATGATCGAGTGGAGATCGGTCAGGAGATAGGGGATCGGGCTGTCGACGGTGACCTTGCCGTACTGGCTGAGGTCCTTGCCCTTGGTGCGAGCGGCAAGCAGGCACTTGGCGAGAATGTCGCCGTCGCGCTGGCGGTCGGCGCCATGGGTGGTCAGCAGCACTTCGCAATGCTCGTCGAAGTTCATCAGCCAGTAGGGTAGCTGCAGATTGTCGACGTTGAACAGCTCGCCGCAATTCTTGAACGCGGCCGAATATTCGCCGTGCGGGTCGATCATCAGGATGTGACCTTCGGGCGACAGCTGCGAAATCCGGTGGAGGATCAGCGCAACCGAGGTCGACTTGCCAGTGCCGGTCGAGCCGAGCACCGCGAAATGCTTGCCGAGCATCGAATCGACGTAGAGCGCGCCGCGGATGTCGTCGGTCGGATAGACGGTGCCGATCTCGATATGCGGCTCATTGCTGGCGGCGAAGACGGCGCGGAGGTCCTCGGTCGAGACCGGAAGCACCTCGGCGCCGGGGATCGGATAGCGGGTGACGCCGCGGCGGAAGCTGCTCAGCCGGCCGGACGCATCGTTGTTGCCTTCGCCCAGGAAGTCGACGTTGGCGATCAACGCGCCGTCGCCCGCGCGAAGCGTGCGGACGTTGGCGATGACCCAGGCATTGGCGACCGCCACCTTGATCTGGCTTCCGACCTGGCCGGACATGGCGAGGGACGGATCGGAGTGCGACTGCAGCGCGAGCACGGCGGCGGTGTCCAGCGCGACTTGCGAGCCGGAGCCGGCAATCTCGACGACCTGGCCGATCCGGTCGAGCCGGGCTGCGGGGGAGGCCACCGGCACGACCGGGGCCTCGTCGCTGAAGCTGCTCACCTCGTCCAGAAAATCGCGCAGGTTCGGCTGCTCGTCCATGTTCACTAACGCTCCCAAAGCAATTGCTGCGGGGAACGCTTACGGAAGAGCGGTTAAAATTGGCTTAGGCTAACCCTTGGGCTCAGAAGTCGCCGGCCAGCGTGACCGCCGGTCCGCAGCCCGGCAGGGCGTTCCCGGCGAGCCGCTGGCGCCAGTCGAAGTGAACGCGGACGTGACCCTTCACGCGCATCGTCACGCGAGGCCCGGCGTCGACTCGATAGACGCTCGGCTGCGCCCCGCCCCACACGCCGAAGCCGGCCGAGAATTGCTTGTACACTGGGCGGGTGAGCCTGAAGCTGCCGTCGATGAAAGGATCTCGGTTAAGAAGGCCGACGAGGCCCGCCTGCAGATAGCTGTCAAGGAGGAAACGCAGCGGCATAACGAAAGTGAAACGACAAGCTCGAGAGGCGCTGCTTCTCGCCTTGCGGAAAAAATATAATTTGCGTTAAGTCTCACGCGCCGAATCGTCCGCAAGGGAGCGGACCATTGCCGAATCGATTTAAGGAAATCCCCGTCGTCGACGGGCATGGGGATCAGTTGACGCTGTATGAAATCCGCGAGCGAGGGCCCTTGTTGGGGCTGATCCCGAAAACGCGCTTCGAGCTTGGCACCGGCGAGGCTGTCGAAGCGCAGGGCGACGACTTTGTCATCGTCGGGACCGGCGAGAAGCTGACCCGGGTGGAGACGGACGACTGACGTCTTCGCCAGTGGTGCGGGTGCGCGCGAGGCGCTAGCGTCTGCTTCGTGACCCGCGCTTGGATTGTTTTCGCTTTTGCTGCAGCCGCGCTTGGCACGCCCGCGGCGGCGTCGATCCTCTACGCCGGACCATCGTGGGCTGCGATCGATCGCGGTGCCACCTGCGAGGCCCTGTCGCGGTCGCTCCGCGTGGCGGCGAAGGGGAAGGTACAGGCGCTCGCCGGCTTCACCTTCTCGCCCGACCGCCGGCGCTGGGGCGAATTCCATGCGCGCCTCCGCAGGATGCCGCGCTCGGGGGCCGCGGTGATGCTTCGGATCGACGACCAGCCGTTCCTTCTCCTCGCGCGCGCCAACGAGGCGTGGAGCGAAGGGCCGCTCCAGGAGCAGGCGATCATCGCGGCGCTCCGCGGCGGTAGCGGCATGACCGTCGAATCGCGCGATTCGGCCGGGCGGCGCTTCATCGATCCTTATTCGCTCGACGGGGCGGCGACGGCGATCGACGCGGCGGCCGCTGCCTGCGCTGGCAAAATGCAGCGGCGATAACTAGATAGCCGGTTCCTCATGAGTGCCGACACCGCCATCATGCCCATTCCCGGGCCCGTCGACCCTGTGCCCGTGCCGCGGGCTGCGAACCCGCGCGCCGACGGTCGCGCCGAGCTCGTCGGTCTTTCGAAGGACCAGATCCGCGCCGAGCTGGGGTCTGCGGGCCTCGAGCCGAAGCAGGCGAAGCTGCGCGCAAAGCAGATCTGGCACTGGATCTACAATCGCGGAGTCAGCGACTTCGAAGCGATGAGCGACATCGCCAAGGCGCAGCGCGGCTGGTTCGCCGGGCGCTTTGTGATCTCGCGGCCCGAGGTCGTCGAGGCGCAGGTCTCGTCTGACGGCACCCGCAAGTGGCTGCTGAAGACTCACGACGGCCACGACTTCGAGATGGTGTTCATTCCGGACGCGGATCGCGGAACTTTGTGCGTGTCGAGCCAGGTCGGGTGCACGCTCAACTGTCGCTTTTGTCACACGGGGACGATGGCGCTGGTGCGCAATCTCGAACCGGCGGAGATCGTCGGCCAAGTGATGCTCGCGCGCGATGCGCTCGGCGAATGGCCGTCGCAGCCCGAAGGCCGGATGCTCACCAACATCGTCATGATGGGCATGGGCGAGCCGCTCTACAATTTCGACAATGTCCGCGACGCGTTGAAGATCGTGATGGACGGCGACGGCCTCGGCCTGTCGCGGCGCCGGATCACGCTGTCGACCAGCGGCGTGGTGCCGATGATGGCGCGCGCGGGCGAGGAGATCGGGGTCAACCTCGCGGTCTCGCTGCACGCGGTGACCAAGGAAATCCGCGACGAGATTGTGCCGCTCAATCGCAAGTACGGGATCGAGCAATTGCTCGAAGCCTGCGCGGCCTACCCGGGCGCGAACAACGCGCGGCGCATCACGTTCGAATATGTGATGCTGAAGGACAAGAACGACAGCGACGAGCATGCGCGCGAGCTGGTCCGGCTGATCCGCAAGTACAAGCTTCCGGCCAAGGTGAACCTGATCCCGTTCAACCCGTGGAGCGGAGCGCCCTACGAATGCTCGGACGGCGACCGCATCAAATCGTTCAGCAACATCATCTTCGAGGCCGGGATCTCGGCGCCGGTGCGTACGCCGCGCGGACGCGACATCGACGCGGCTTGCGGCCAGCTGAAGACCGCCGCCGAACGGAAGCGCAAGAGCCGCGAAGCCGCCTGACATGCTCGCCCCGGTCCGCCGAGCTCTGGTGAGGCAGGTCCGCTCGACGTTCAACGATCAGGCGAAGGGCGAAAAGCCCGTCCCCTCGTCCGACGACGCGCTGTTTCCCGTGGGATCGGTGATCCGCCGGGTGCATGGCGACGTTACGTCGATGATGGTGGGCGGGATCGCCGCGCTGCTGACGCAGATGCTGCACCCCAAGGCGCTCGCGGGCGTGTGGGACCATAGCGACGTCCATTCGGACATGCTCGGCCGGCTGCGGCGCACCGCGCGCTTCATCGCGACGACGACCTACGCGCATCGCGACCGCGCGATGGAGGCGATCGCCAAGGTGAACGCGATTCACGATCGCGTGAGCGGCACCTTGCCCGACGGGGGCGACTATCGCGCGACCGACCCGTGGCTGCTCGCCTGGGTCCACGTCGCCGGCGCGATCAACTTCCTCGACGGCTGGCGGCGCTATGCGGAACCGGGAATGAGCCCCGCCGACCAGGACCGCTATTTCGCCGAGAGCGGCGACGTCGCCGCCTTGCTGAACGCCAACCCGGTGCCGAGGAGCCGCGCCGACGCCGAGCGGCTGATCTGCGACTTCCTGCCGGAACTGAGCGCGAGCGACCGAACGCGCGCCTTTCGCGACCTGGTCCTGAAGGTGCCCGCGCGCTCGATCGCGGAGGTGCCGGTCCAGTCGCTGCTCACGAATGCCGCGGTCGACCTGCTCCCGGCCTTTGCGCGCGAGATGCACGGGCTCAACCGCCCGCTACTCGCTCCGCTGGTCCGCAGCGGCACCCTGGGCATCGCCAGCACGATCCGTTGGGCCTTCGCCGGTGAGCGCTACCGCAGGAGCGGATGATTGGCGGCCATTCATTTGCGGTCCGGTGCGGCCCGTGGCAATCCGGCGCCAAGGCGGGATGGAGAAGCTAGAAAATGTCCTTGATCGGTAAGCTCGTCGGCAAGCTGCTGACCAAGGGTAGCCTCACGCTGCACACGCCCGGCAAGCCGCCGGAGACGTTCGGCCCGGGCGGCGGCAAGCATCTGACGGTGCGTTTCACCGACAAGAAGGTCGCGTTCGACATCATCAGGAATCCGCGGCTCGGCTTCGGCGAGACCTACATGGACGGCCGCCTGATCATCGAGGACGGGACGATGCTCGACCTTATGCGGATGATCGTCGGGGCGAACCGCTGGGAGGATTGGGGCAAGGGCCGCAAGACGCTGTCGAAGAAGGGCACGAAGAGCCTGCTGAAGCGCCTGCTCAGCACCAACAATCTGAAGCGCGCGCGCAAGAACGTTGCGCACCATTACGACCTCAGCGACGAGCTGTACGAACTCTTTCTCGACGACGACAAGCAGTACAGCTGCGCCTATTTCACCGATCCGAAGAACAGCCTCGAACAGGCCCAGCTCGACAAGAAGGCGCATATCGCGGCGAAGCTAGCGCTCAAGCCCGGCCAACGCGTGCTCGACATCGGCTGCGGCTGGGGCGGCATGGCGCTGTTCCTCAACAAGGTTGCCGACGTCGACGTGCTCGGCGTGACCTTATCCGAGCGCCAGCTAGAGATCGCCCGCAAGCGCGCGAAGGCCGCAGGCGTATCCGAGCGGGTCAAATTCGAGTTGATCGATTATCGCCTGCTCGACGAGCAGTTCGACCGCATCGTCTCGGTCGGCATGTTCGAGCATGTCGGCGCGAAACATTACGATGAGTTCTTCGCGAAGTGCCGCGACCTGCTGAAGCCCGACGGGGTCATGCTCCTGCACACGATCGGCAAGCTCGGCGACATTTCGACCGGGCCCGACCCCTTCACCGACAAATATATCTTCCCGGGCTATCA
>Ga0105248_10005305_pt1 | contig 14190 bp, 13 predicted proteins | sample KBSS34metaG_FD_81524 | JGI IMG/M metagenome (GOLD analysis project Ga0105248, IMG submission 81524) | Switchgrass rhizosphere microbial communities from Kellogg Biological Station, Michigan, USA - KBS S3-4 metaG | ecosystem: Host-associated > Plants > Roots > Rhizosphere > Soil | place...
AACAAGATGACCTTCTGTAACGGTCCAATTGTCAACCCGGATCTGGCTTGATCACGTCGCCGGCTTCATGCTTCTGTCCGCAGTCACCTCGAGGGTGCTGCACTATGGGTGTCCTCAACGAACCGGCCGACCAATCTGAGCACGCGCAGTCCCGAAGGCTGCTGGCCATCTTGCGGCCTGACCTGGTTCGTGCGTCCCGGCGACGGGACCATGCCATCGGGCGACTGGTGCCTTCCGCCCGAAACCTCTTGATTATTCTCCTGACGCCGCCGCTAGCCTCGATTCGAAGCAGGTACCGTCGGCAAGCATCCGATGCATGATCGCCGCCAGCTTGCGCGCCAGAGCAACCTTGGCTTTCTTCATGCCTGCCCGACATGCGAGCCGCGCGGCCCAACTCTTGAGCTGCGATCCCCTGACAGGCCTTGTCAGAATGATGTTTGCCGCCTCGTAAAGCGCGGTGCGAACCTCCCGATCACCGCATTTGGAGATGCGTCCGGTGACATCGGTATCGCCCGACTGATACTTGCGTTGAGTCAGTCCCAAGTGGGCGCCAACGGTTCGGGATGAACGGAAGCGACCAGGACCATCAATGACCGACACGAAGGTCAAGGAAATCAGTGCACCAACGCCCGGCACGGTCATTAACAGTTGGGAACGCGCATCCTTGCGTGCCCGGGAAACCACCAAGCTATCGAGTGTGCGGAACTGATCGAGCAGCGCTGCGCGAGCCTTGAGCAGGGCATCAACGGCGGTGGCTAGCCCAGAAACCGCAGCAGCCAGTCCCCGCACCCGGCCTTCGAAGGCCTTACGGGTCGTCTGGGCCACCTTCAGGCCATAACCACGCAACAGCCCTCGCAGACTCATCTCGAGGTCGATGCACTTCGACTGCAGCATCTTCCGGGCGGCCAGAAGTGTCCGGTTCTCCTGGGCATCTTGCGACTTGCAATGAACTTGGCGGTACCAGCCAAGCCGCACCAGCTGGGCGATGCCGCGCGCGTCCTTTCGATCCGTCTTTACTGCATATCGGCCGCACGAAAGGCGGACGAAACACCAAGCTCACGCCGCCTGCGACGAGAAAGGCCGCCCTTGCGTCCTGCTCCTGACGTCCGGAACTGTTCACGATTGCAAGGTCGCGCAGCTCTGCATCAAAGCATTGCCGCCGTCCGTCGAACTTGTCGCTGACAAGGGATACGATAGCCAGGCGATGCGGGAATGGCTGGTCGAGCGTGGCACCGAGCCTGTCATTCCGCCCCGCTAGAACCGCAAAATCCAGTACGATTATGACCGCGCCGTCTACAAACAGCACAACGTCGTCGAGCGCATGTTCTGCTGTTTCAGGGACTGGCGGAGCATCGCCACACGCTTCGATCGCAACATCAAAACTTCATGGGTGCCATCAGCCTCGCCGCCGTCGTCATCTGGTGGCTGTAGTGAGTCCGGAGCCTAATTTTGGGAGAATGTAGCGTGTCGATGAATTTTGTAGACGCCGGGCAGCTGGTTGAGAATTTGCGGAAAGCCCGAGACAGCAGCGCACTTCATGATATGCTGCTGGAGATATCCAAGAATGCCGGATTTTCATACTTTGCTCTCACCGAGCATGTAAATCTTCGAGCAGACGGCTCCGACGTAATAAATGTCGTTAACTACCCGGACGCGTGGGCGTGTGAGTTTCGGCGCAAGAAGCTGTTCGGCGTCGATCCTGTCCACCGCGCGAGTAACGGCAGGATTCATGGGTTTCTATGGGCCGAGGTTCCCAAATTGATCCCTATGACCCGGCACGATCATTTGATCTTCGAAACCGCGCGATCCAACGGTCTCGGCAACGGCTATACGGTGCCGGCAAATGTGCCCGGATACTGCAACGGCTCAGTGTCATTCGGCATGGCTGCCGGCTCCGATATAGATTTGAGCCAGCTCCCGCTCTTGTCCTTCGTCGGAACTGCGGCCTTCGAAGCTGCGCAGAAATTGCGATACGGGGCTAGAGCATTGCCAGCAGATGTTCCGCGCCTGACCGATCGGCAACTCGACTGCGTCGCTCTCGTGGCTCAGGGGCTGACAACCATTGAGATCAGCCGCGTCCTCAACGTCAGATACGAAACCGTCGTCCAGCACATCAAGGATGCCGCACTGCGATACGGCGTAAGTCGCCGAACGACAATTGCAGTTCGGGCATTGTTCGACGGCTCGCTAGGCTTCACCGATGTCATTCCTCGAAAAACTCCCCAGCCCTGGGGATAATCGGACGCTAAAATATAGGGATGATGCGGCTCCCAGGAGGAGTTGCAATGGCATGGATTCTAAAAGGTCTCGGGGACGCCAATGACGATGGCCTGGTCCAGCAGATGTTCGAAGAGCGAAAGCGCGTATTCGTGGACATCCTCGGTTGGGACGTCCCGGTTCTAGAAGGGCGCTATGAGGTCGACCAGTTCGACAATGAACGCGCCGTCTACCTCATTGTCGACGACGGCCACGGCCGGCACTTGGGCTCCGCCCGACTGCTTTCGACGACCCGTGAGCACATACTGGGATCGATCTTTCCGCACCTGTGCGCAGGACCAATTCCTTCTGGCGACAAGACACTCGAGATAACACGCTTCTGCCTCTCACCGGAGGTTCGTGCGAGGGAGCGATTGTCGGCGCGGAAACGGCTCGTCTCCGCACTCGCCGAATATGCGATCCGTACCGATGTCGAAGCCTTCACTGGCGTCGCTGAAAAGGCGTGGTTCGATCAAATCGCAGCCTTTGGGTGGGACTGCAGATCGTTGGGTCCTCCTGAAGGAAACGCCAATCGCGCGCTGGTTGGGCTTCATATCGACATTGGGCCCGACACGATTTCCGGTCTCAGGCGAATGGGAAATTATGCGGAGGTTCAGCTTCGCAATCTCGACACCCGCCTGGCCGCTTGATGGAGGAACATAACATGAGCACCGATTTACATCTACGAGTGACCGGGGAACAAGCCATCTCGGCGGAGGTTTTCGCGCTGCGCCGCGATGGATATATCATCCTTGAGGACATGCTGCCCAGCACAGCGGTTGCTTCACTTGACGCAGAATTGAGCCCGATCTTCGAGACCGTCCCGTTCTGCGAGGGGGGCTTCTATGGCGAGCGAACCAAGAGGTTTGGGGGGCTCTTGAGCAGAAGCGAGCAGAGTGCAGATCTCATCCAGCATCCCAAAATCATCGCGATCGCCGAAGAGATTTTGAGCCCGTGGTGCGACACTATCCAGCTCAATCTCGGACAAGCGATAGAGATTCATCCCGGCGCGCTGTCTCAATTTCCCCATCGCGACCAGGACATGTGGAGAGGGCCAACAGGCGAGTTGGAGTATCTCATCAATGTGATGTGGCCGATCACGGACTTCCGGGAAGAAAATGGCGCCACACTGATCTGGCCGGCGAGCCATGGGGCGGCAGCCGCGCAAGACCCGCCGTCGCAATCGCCGGCGGTGATGGAATGCGACCCTGGGTCTGCAATTGTCTTTTTGGGATCTACGCTCCACTGTGCTGGCGCAAATCGCACGCAACTGCCCCGTCGGGGAGTGATAGCGAGCTATTGCCTGGGTTGGCTTAAGCCCTATGAAAATCAGTGGCTCGTCTATCCGCCCGCGGTTGCCCGGCACTTTTCCACCGATTTGGCGGGGTTGATCGGCTACCGACAGCATCGCCCAAATCTCGGGAACTTCGAAGGGCAGTGTCCATCGGTTCTCCTCAACGGCAATCTGCCCCAAACGCTGAACGCCGTTGATGCGCTACGGCCGGACCAAGCCGCCGCTGTTGCCGAATTCGTGGAGTCCCAGAAAGGCCGGTTGCCCAGCTGACGGTATTGTCCGAAGAAGCAGGTGATTTGCCGGGCCATGCGACGGCCGGCGGCGTCATAGCTCTTGTGCTCCTTGCGCGAACCGGACAGGTCGCAAATTGCAAAGCCAAGTCGCTGCCAGGTTGTACCGAACCATTAACGGCGATCAGGCATATTGAGGCCAGTCCTTCCTCATGCGCTTGGGTCGCCATCGCTTCGACGATCTGCCTTGCGGCGCACGCGCCGCGGGCCGCAGCGCGAGATCGTGCAGGTAGAGGGTATCGGGGGCTGTCGACAGTCGATGGATTTGCGTGTTCAAAGCTGGCGCCGTTCTGGACCGCCAGGGATGGGCGATGAGGTATCCGCGGCCTCGGCGTACATGATGGATCGTCCTCCACCGCCGTCCCTCGCTCTGGCTCAGGACGTCCACCACGACGTCCTTATGGACGTCTCTTATGCGCCCACACCACCTCCCGGCAGGCGGCCTCAATCGGTCGGTTACATCTGATCGCCATATTCTGCATTCTGTGTCTTGGCGCCTGTTTTGGATGACCATGCTCAACCGCGCCGCTCCTGACGCATCGCCTCGGCTGGTCCTGACCGATGTCGAAATCACCCTGATCGACCGCCTCGCAGCTTCCCGAAAGAATGAACCGCCAGACAGAACCCATTCCGACTATCTAACCCAAATCACCCGGCTCAGAGGCTATCTTGCGCGAGCCCATGATCCGCCGCCTGGCAACATCGTCATCTGGAGAGGATGGTCCCGTCTCATAGAGATCAAAATCGGCGCCAACGTCAGCCTTACCATTTGTGGGTAATTGGAAGCCTCAGCCACGCTTACGCAAGTCACAAGATTAAGAGGCGCCCAGCTGTTCATTGTGTATTATCCTGTTGAGCATTCCAGAGAGCTGCATAAAAGCTCTCCTTCGCTTGGAGTTCAAGATGAGTACCCCGCTCGACGATGGTCCCGTCGTGCATCACGAGAATCTCGTCAGCGTGCGCAATTGTGGACAAACGATGCGCAACGACCAAAGTCGTGGCGCGGCTCGCCACTTCTTTGATATTCCGCAATATGTGACGTTCCGTTTCACTATCAAGAGAAGAAGTAGCTTCATCAAAGACATAGATGTGTGCTTTCTTTAGTGTAGCGCGTGCGATCGCGACTCGCTGGCGCTCACCCCCCGAAAGCTTGATTCCCCGTTCGCCAACAATTGTATCATATCCATCTGGTAACTGACAGATAAACTCGTCAAGATTAGCCAGCCTTGCCGCCTCCTCGATTTGCCCTTGCGTCGCATCATCCCGACCGAAGGCAATATTTGCCGCTATCGTGTCATGAAACAGGACCACGTCCTGTGGAACAATTGCAATTGCCGTGCGAATATCCGACAGAGGCATTTGCGAAATTGGTTCGCCGTCAAGGAAGATGGCGCCAGCATCAGGTTCATACAATCTGAACAACAAGCGAATCAAAGACGATTTGCCGGATCCACTGTTGCCAACAACTGCTACAGTCTTGCCCGCAGAAACATGAAACGTCGCCTGGTTTACAACAAGTCTCTCGCCATCATAAGAAAACGACACGTTGTCAAAGCGCAGCGAGCCCAGAGGATTCTGTGGAAATGGGAGCGTAGACGGTGAGCCCTCTTCCTTTTTTTCGCGAAACAGGTCCAGCATTTTTTGAAGAAAGCCGAGTCCCTGCGCCACATCCCGGATGGCAAACCCTAGCAACTGGAGCGGTTGAGCAAGCTGCAAAACATACGCATTAATCAGCGCAAATTCTCCTATCGTCATCGTCCCATGCATCACATCGCGTGCTGCGAGAATCACGCATAAACCCAGCGACAGGGAAATAATTGTAGCAACGGCAACGCCGTTAGCGGCGCGCCGCCGAAAAAACACGTGCCACGCTACCTCAGTACCCGTAACTGCGCTGTCGTAGCGCCGAGAAACTAAGCCATCACCCCCGAAGACCTTAACGGCCTCACAGTTCAATAGGCTATCAGCGAGGACGGATTGGGCATTGATCTTTGCCGCCGAAATATCCTGAGATGGGAGATTAATCGCAGCGGCGCCTCTCAAGAACGCTGCAATGAGTAAAACAGATGATCCAGCTATTATGACGATGTATTGGGTTTTATCAAAGTGGAAAAGAACTATAAAAATTGTCACAGATTGAACAGTAAACAGTACTGCTGTGAATACGATATGATGCAATAAAAGCTGGTTGCCCTCAACGCCCTGCTCAACCGTCTCACCGATAGCGCCCGTTTTGCGGTTGGAATGAAAACGCATTGGGAGAGCAATAAGATGTTGAAATAGCGAGCTTCGTACATGCCGCTGCACTCGCTCTGCTGCCTGCCCATGAACAAGTTCCTGTAGTTCGTATAGGCACCGAGTTAGAAAATCTCCAAGTATGTATATAATAACAAAGACAACTGGGTTTACAGTCGCTTCATCACCGGCCGATCCGGCCAACCCGTCGATAGAAGACTTGAGCGCAATGGGCGTCAAGGCGGTTGCTAAGGCAGTTGAAAATGCCAAGACCAGAGCTATGACTAACCTCCGTTTGGCATAGGGATCAGCATTCACCCATAGTAAACGAAGACTCTCGCTTAACGTGTCAACATAACGCGATAACCTCCATGGAACGTCGTTCATGCTGTGCAATGGAGGATTCTTGTCCACTTGAAAAAACTCCTGTAATGACTGCGTATTAATCCACTCAAGACATACTGGAAACTGCAGGGCTACGGATTCAATGGCTCATGGTTCTTGCTATATGTCGTCCAACCTTTGCATCGCCGTGCCGGCAGGAGTGGCATTGGAACTCGAAACATTAAGCAGGTTATTTCGAACCTCTGGGATCGAACCAATGATAGAATCCGAATGCTCTGTAGCTACTACAGCCCCGCTCTCGTCGATAAGCGTGACCTCAACCTCAGGCTGCTCGGCCTGGATGGGGCGGGTTTGTATGCAAGCGTGAACTTACGGACGAACTCGCCGTCGCTCTATCCGCGAAGCAGTAGACATATCGCGGCTGATCAGAGGTGGCCTGCGCTCTTAAACAAGATTGCGCTGTTCCATCAAAAGGAATAGTTGTCGAATCGACGCATCGTTAAATGTGCCACCTTGTCGTTCAATTAATTCGATCCGTGGCCCCATGGCCCGGCCGTCTATAAAAACCTGCCGTATACCCGCGCCCTCTATAATCGGAAATGACGGATGGAGATCAAACTCCGAAAATTCGCTAACTTTCTTTGCGATATCGTCTACCCGAAAGGCAACGTGTTGGACTCCTGGGCCATGTATTGCGACGAACTGAGAGACCTGAGAGGATGGTTCGGTGCCCTGAACCAGTACGATTGGGACGCCAGATCCGTCCAGCACGGCGGAAATCATCCCCGTCGAAGTGCCCCTCGTGCTGCGTCGCTCAACGACCTCAAAGCCAAAAAGTCCGGTAAATAGCTCAATTGAGTGTTCAAGATTGGTAACCGCTATAGCGATGTGATCTAGAATACCCGCTCCGGGCCGCTCGGTTTTTGCAACATCAATTCTATGATTCATATGTCACCTGTGCCTGTTGTTGAAAGTGAATTAACAACCTGTCTCAACTGTAAGAAAAGTCTATTATTTAAAGAATCGGTTCTGACTAATGCGACGATGACAGCTGATCGCTGAATAAGGATTTCGCTAAATGTTCATATTGAATGAAAATATAAATATTAGTAATGCATCCTGAACTTAGAGTAAGATGCAAATCGTTGGACGCCCTCAGCCAGGTCAGCGTGCGATGTTGCGCTGAATGCGAAGCGAACAGAATTACTCGGCGCTCCTGATGGAGAGAACATCTCGATTGGTACTGTGATGACCCCGTAGTCCCTTGCCGCGGTGATGGCGTCGTCCCTGGACATCGAAAAAGGCATGTTGAGCATTAAGAAGAAACCACCTTGCGGTTTCTTCCAATTAAAACGCGTGTCTGCGGAGAAATGTCGGGAAAGTTCGGAATCCAGAGTGTCGCGGTTATCCCGTAGATAATTCCGGCGTTCTTCATTTGCGCTATCCATGTCGAAGCCGACATGTTGCAAGTACCCAGATACTGCGGCCTGCATTATAGGTGATGTCATCACAGACACATAGCTCTTGATATTGGTATTCATGCCTTGATGGGAGGCCGACGGGCCACCACATGCTCGAATCGAGAAACCCATCCTAAGACCAGGCATCAATAATTTCGAGAAGCTCACTAGATGAATGACAATTCCATGAGTGTCCAGCGAGATCAAAGATGGCAGTCTATCGGTATCGAAGTTGAAATACCTGTAGGCAGTGTCTTCCAGTATTAATAACGATCGTTCCTTAGCTAAATTTAATAACGCTATTCTCTCGTCCATAGTCTGGGATACTGAAGTAGGGTTGTCGTAATCGGCAATGACATACAAGAGTATGGGGCCAGAGACATCATGCCTCGCAAGAGTCACTGCCTCATCTATTGCGGAAATGGGATTGGTAGAGCGAGTAACTGCGTAGAGTGGAATGCCGGCTGTTGCCGCTGCACCGGCGATACCGACGTATGTAGGGTCGAATGCAATGACGGCCCCACGCTCTTGAGATGCCCATGAGCACTCGATGAGCAATGCCTCTTGGATGCCGTTCGTGATTTGAATAGCAAAATTGTGCGGTTCAAGATCTTCGCTGCATTTCATCAGCTTTTTCAGCGTTGGGATGATGAGCCCGTTCGTGTCGGAATATTGAGAGAATTGGCGCCAGGTGCGCTCAATCTTCGCGGACGCTCGCTTAGATTCGCGTGCGACGCCGAATTTCAACATGGACGGGACAAGCGAGGCGGGAAGGAAATTGTCTGGGGGGCGCCCCGCAGCGAGAGAAACAGAGTTTGGATACTGCTCGGCGATGCCGTTAAGAAAGTTCATTGCTCCAGCTGCGCTGCTGGACCACCATTGTGTGGGATCGATTCGAGATACAACTCTGCTCATAGTATTAAACTTCGTATAGGATATATTATCATCTTGGGATTCCTAATTATTATAGTTGCTCAATTATGAGGTGAATGTTGCGAGAATTATCTACTGCCCGTGGTCAATGGGGCATGTCGGCACTACGTTGTTCTCGATAAGTTCGGTGGTAGATAGATCTGTTGTCGGACTTGTTACTAGGGAGTCGAGCGTGTTCATTCTTTGCGCTGAACGTAGTTGGCGGAGCGTTTCATATCCGAGTAGGAGCATGGTCACCTCGAACTCGTCCCGGAGATTCTGTAACCACTTTGTAGCGCCGCGTTGCCCTCCAGCAGCCAGTGCCCAAGCTAGAGGTTTTCCGACGAGTACGGCTGTAGCGCCGAGCGCTATCGCCCGCGCGACGTCGTCGCCATTGCGAATGCCTCCGTCCGCCAACACAGGAAAGTCGTCGGGTAATGCTGCGCGAATCAGGGGCAGGCTGCGCCAAGCTGTCGGTAGAACATCGAGTTGGCGACCTCCGTGATTGGACACAATCACACCGTCAATTCCGATCGATGCCGCGCGACAGGCGTCATCAGGGTGCAGTAGTCCTTTTACCCAGAGTTTCCCGGGCCAATTGTCCCGCAACAATTGCAATTGCTTCCAGCCAAACGGTTGTTCAAGCCGACGAGCTCTGATGGCGGGGTGCAGAGATTGTTGTGTTACAGGCGGGGCAATTTTTGCTATGGCCAAACGCAGTAGCCATTCGGGACGCAGTAACGCCTGCGCTATCACCCTTGGTGAGGTGTACTTTCCAAAGTGATTGGCTCGGTCACGATGCCGTATGCCGCCTACCCTCATATCTACCGTTACAACAACATTTCGACAGCCCAGATTGTCGAGGTGATCGAGGTCACTTAAAGCTGTCGGCAGATCGTGAACGTAGATTTGGTACCAAGGAGGAATCTGCGGGTTGGTGGTCAGGTCGCGGTATGATGTTAATGACGCCCCGGATTGAATAAATGGTATGCCAACTTCGTTGGCGGAATTTGCAAGGGCGATGTCCCCCCCGGGTCGGATCAGATCTGTAAGTCCAATCGGAGCCACCAGCACTGGCATTGCCGCAGGAAACCCTCCGATGTTTGTTGAGCAATTCGGAGTACCAGTTAGTGCCAGAGGGCGCGACATTACGGTGATGTCGGACAGTTGATTGCGGTTCTCTGTGAGGCAGCGTTCCTCGCCGGCGCCACCGTCGATATAGTCAAAGAGAAATTTCGGGAGAAAGCGTTGGGCGCGACGCCGCACGCAATCCGAGTTCGTGGCATTGTTGGTCGCGAGGGTCATACTAGTCCCACCCGCACAGATACGAGGTCAGAACCAAACCGCCGGACATTGTATATCGTCCCAAATCTTTGCCAATATATGGCTCCAGCGCGATCACTGATGAAGACGAGATATTAAATTTTCCCTCCGACTCACTCACATGAATACTTACGTCCAGAAATGAGAAAAACTCCATGATCATTGGATTGAGTGCTTTGTAGATGCTTTCCTTTGCACTGAACAGAATGCAGGACGTTAGTTCAAGAGGTGTACTTTCATCAAAGCACTGAGTTTCGTTGGATGTCGCAATGTGGTCGGTGATTTCAATTGGAAACTGCGGCCATAGCTCAGCGTCAATGCCGATCGCCTGGACGTTTGCGGTCCTGGCGACAGCCGCAGCGCAATAGTCTGTGCAGTGAGTGATGCTTCCGATCAGTCCTTTTGGCCATTCTGGTCCTCCAGAAGCGGCTATCAGGACTGGCGCATCGACAGTGCCGAGGGCGGCCATGGCGTTTCGAGCGCAAACACGGCCGCGCGTGAATTCGAGTTTCCGATTCGGCGACATTCTGTGAGTTTGGGTTAGCGCTCGCTCCTCGATGTGGAGAGTATTGACCGGCTCTATAATTGGGTTTTCATATTCCGATACGTAAAATGGCAGTATTCTTGCTATTCTGCTGTGCCTTCTCCCACCTTGCATCTGGCGTGTGGTGAGTTCGCTTGCTTCGGCGTGAGGGAGGCCGGCGCTGACTGTGGGGAAAATGCTGTAGTCGAGATATGTCATAGCGTTCTCACGTGAGGGATAACCGGGATTGTCAGCGTCAGTCATATCTCGAATACTGCATTAAGTTGGTAGAATAGGATATTTATAGAACTTATATATATTCTACGCGTTCATGGATTCAGTCGCTAACTCGGGATGGCGACTGTATGTCTCCACCAGGTTGCTAATTCCATTACGACTGGAGAACGTAGGATTGAAAAATGTGTACCTGCTTGAGCGTGGATCGACACACCTCGAGCGTATTTTTGCCACTGTACGCCGCTGGCCAGTAGTTCGATCTCCAAATCCGCGGGATTGGCGTGTGCAGTTACGATGTGGATATTTCCATCGTAGAGGCTATTTGGGGGAATGATTGATCGGTAAGATCTCGCAAATGTTTTGAGTGTGGCGGCCAGAACTTCGACAGTTATGCTGTGGTTGAATATTTTTTTGCGCTTGCCTGATAATAGTAGAGCATGGATGTATCGTTCAAATACGTTTGTGGTAATCGAATTAAGATCTATTCCCAGCGATTGTTCATGGAATAGCTCTACTGAATCATTGAACGCGGTGACTATGTCTTTATCAGTGGCGTTTAGCATGTTTGATGTAGGAGTATTAGGAAGGTGGGTGTCGAATAGAGAGACGGACCCAGGACGTTTTCCCTGTTCGGTCATGCGAGAAGCCATTTCGAGAGCAACTAATCCGCCATAGGAATGTCCAATCAGGTGCACGCGGTGACGGGGAAGAAGGTCCTTGAGCGCGGCTATGTTGTAGGCCGCAGTAGCCTCAATGGTTCCGTGTGGTTGTTCTAAGGCGTCTAGACCTCTCGGTTGTAAGCCGTAAACTGCCCAATCATCGCCAAGCGCTTGAGCGAAATCAACAAAGCTGGTTATGCTTGCCCCAGCGCCGGGGATGCAAAGGACTATTCCATTCGCCGTGGATCCATTATTAAATGAATGAAGCGGGTTGGAGGGAGAATGGGCTGGTTGGTGCGGAGAGGCTGTAAATGAAATAGCGTTTGAGATCAGTTTGCCAAGATATGTGATGTTGGCGGCATCTGTCATCATTGTGATATGATTGCCCGGGACAGGAGTGGGCATTATCGACGAAGCCGACAAAATGTCTCCCCATCCCATAGTGGGATCAGGTGTAAGACATTTGCCGTCATTCGGCTCCGTGTCGGATGAGAAAAATAGATTGATAGGTATCGGAATTGTATGGGGTTTATAGCGGGATGCGGTGACCATGAAATGGTGATAGCGGTGGTATTCATTTACATCTGCAAATGGGTAGTCGCTGTCATCATTCTGGCAATAGGACAGGCATTCCTGAATTATAGATTGCGCGTCGCAGCCATCGAGACTGGCTACAAAGGCTTCACTGTGCGGAATGTTGATCGTGACGTGTCGAATAAGCGCTTCGGCGGGATTTTCGATCCCGGTTGGTAGCGGTGAGGGTGCCCCAACGTCTATCAGTCCCAGGAACGATACGCGTTCATCGATGCTTAGGAGGTGTTCCGCGATTGCATAGGCGAGAACGCCTCCGGAGGAGTAGCCGGCAAGGCGGTACGGTCCTCGAGGCTGAACGTCTTTGATCATCGCCACCATTCTGGCGGCCATTGCTTCAATTGTAAGGAGCGGGTCTTCGCGGTTGTCTTGCCATGGTAAGGCGTAGATGGGTACATCGACCTGGATGTGTTGAGCTAACGCATAAACATAGGAATAGTCACCCAGTCCGGTAGGGACAAAGAATAGAGACTGTTTGGCATTTGAGTTTCGAACGGTAACTGCAGTCATTCTGTTTGGTGTGACAGGGCGCGGACAACGTTGGGCGACAGCTTTGAGATCGGGAGCTTCGAAGACGCTATAGAGGCTGAGGCTAATATCGCGGTCTAAGCAGAGGCTGATCATCCGCACCGTTAGCAGCGAGTGTCCGCCCAACTCGAAGAAGTTGTCGTGGCGGCTGATGCGTTCGACGCCCAGCAGCTCCGACCAGATCGCGGCCAGCGTCTGCTCGATCTCGCCCTGGGGCGCCTCGTAGGCGCGGCGTGCATAAGCGTCGTCCTCGGGCGCCGGCAGGGCGTTGCGGTCGAGCTTGCCGTTGGGTGTGAGCGGCAGGGCGTCCAGCATCACATAGGCGGCGGGCACCATATAGTCGGGCAGGCTCGCGGCCAGGTGCGCGCGCAGGAGTGCGGCGGCCTTATCATGTTCGAAAACGGCTTCGACAGGCACGACATAGGCGACGAGGCGCTTGTCGCCGGCTTCATCCTGACGGGCGAGGACCGCCGCGGCGTCGACCTGGGGATGCTCGGCGAGCCTTGCCTCGATCTCGCCGAGCTCGATGCGGAAGCCGCGGATCTTCACCTGATGGTCGTTGCGGCCGAGGAACTCGATATTGCCGTCGGGCAGGTAACGGGCCAGATCGCCGGTGCGGTAGAGGCGGTCGCCGGCCACGAAGGGGCTGGCGATGAAGCGCTCGGCGGTGAGCTCGGGGCGGTTGAGGTAGCCCCGCGCGACCCCCGCGCCGCCTATGTAGAGCTCGCCGATCGCGCCCAGCGGCGCCGGGCCGCGGTGCTCGTCCAGAAGGTAGATCCGGTAATTCGGGAGCGCCGATCCGACCGGGCTGCCGGGGCGCTCCGCATCTTGTTTGTGAAGGGCTCGGTATGTGACGTGGACAGTGGTTTCAGTGATCCCATACATATTCACCAGCTGAGGGTGTTGCTCTTCATGATGCTGATACCAGGGTAGGAGGGTGTGCGGTTGAAGAGCCTCGCCTCCGAAGATTATGTATCGCAGCCGATGATCTTTCGGCTGCCGGGTTTGAACGTCGCTAAATCCCAGAAATGCGCTCGGCGTCAGATTGAGAACTGTTACGCCGGTCGAGCAGACAAGTTCATGGAAGTCCGCGATCGAGCGTGCTGTAGCGCGGGGCACAATGACCAGTCGCCCGCCGTGACGAAGAGCGCCCCAGAGTTCCCAAACCGAGAAGTCAAAAGCGAAGGAATGAAAGAGAGACCAGACATCCTGGGCATTGAAGTTGAAGTGGCTTTGTGTCCCCTTGAAAAGCTGATCAACCTGCCGATGCTCGACCATGACGCCTTTGGGTGTTCCGGTGGAGCCCGAGGTGTAGATAATGTAGGCGAGGTTGGCTGGGGTGAGGCCGATCTCTGCCGGATCGGGGGCGGTGACGGGTTGCTTGGTCCATAGGCCCGCGTCGGCCAGGAGGTCGATCATCGCCGGGGGCTGGTCGAGCCCGGCTCGCGCGGCATCCAGCGCGGCGCGTGCGGGCGCATGGGTGAGCACCATGCGGGGCGCGGCGTCGTCGAGCATGAACGCGAGGCGCTCGGTCGGA
>Ga0105248_10005306_pt1 | contig 14187 bp, 17 predicted proteins | sample KBSS34metaG_FD_81524 | JGI IMG/M metagenome (GOLD analysis project Ga0105248, IMG submission 81524) | Switchgrass rhizosphere microbial communities from Kellogg Biological Station, Michigan, USA - KBS S3-4 metaG | ecosystem: Host-associated > Plants > Roots > Rhizosphere > Soil | place...
CCGGCCCGCCGAACATCGGAATGACGATGCCGGCGACGACCGCCATCAACGCGATGACGATCAGCAGCTCGAGAAGCGTGACTCCATGCTGCTTCATACGCGCACGGTGCGACCTGTCACGAACACGCTTTCCTACTCCCCATTCGTGATGTCCTTGTTCGCGCCCTCCCCGCCTTCGACGCCATCTGCGCCGAGCGAGATGATGTCGTACGCGCCATGCGAGCCCGGCGCCGCGTATTTGTATTCGTGGCCCCAGGGATCCTTGGGCGTCGACGACTTCTTCCAGTAAGGACCGGCCCAGTTCGCGAGTCCCGGCGGCGCCGCCACCAGCGCCTGCAGGCCTTCCTGCGTCGTCGGATAACGTCCGAGCTCGAGCTTGAAGAGGTCGAGCGCCTGTCCGATCTGCTCGATCTCGATCTTCGCCGCCTTGGCCTTGGCCTGCTCGCTCTTGCCGAGGTAGTTGCTGCCGACGATGCCGAGCACCACGCCGATCAGCGTCAGCACGACGAGGATCTCGATCAACGTCATGCCTGCCTGACGCGCCGCTGCCACCGATGGGTACCGCGCCGGCGCGCCCATCTTGTCCCGGGCGCATTCACTTTCGCGCGCTCGACCGCTCTTGCCACCGCACATCGTCATCATCGAATCCTTCGGCCGGCGCGGATCTCGTAGAAGGAGCGCCAGCGTGCAAGAAGTCTGGTTGGACAGGGATCAGATCACGAGTTCACTCATGCCCATGACGCCGAGCAGGATCGAGAACACGATGCCGCCGACCAACACCGCGAGGCCGAGGATCAGCACAGGCTCGAGCACGGCGAGAAAACGCTTGATCGCCGTTGCCACCTCGCGGTCGTACACGTCGGCGACGCGTCCGAGCATCTCCTCGAGCCGTCCGCTCTCCTCGCCGACGAGGATCATCTGCGTAGCGAGCCGCGGGAACAGGTCGGTCTCGGCGAGCGGCCGCCCGAAGCCCTTGCCTTCGCGGAGTTTCGCCGTCACGCCGTCGAGCGCGCCTGCAAGCACGACGTTGCCCATCGTGTCCCTGACAATCGACAACGCACCGAGCAGCGTCACGCCGTTCGCGAGCAGCGTCGCGAGCGTGCGCGCGAACCGCGCAACCTCGACCTTCGCAATCAGGTCGCCCACGAGGGGCATTCGCAGCATGCGGGCGTCACGGGCACGTCGCACCGACGGAATGCGCCCGCGGCGCCTGAACGCGAGCGCGATGAGACCGACGACGGGAATCAGCGCCCACCACCAGTTGCGCAGGAACGTGCCGACGACGATGACGATCTGCGTGGGAATGGGAAGCGCCTTGCCCGCCTGCGCGAATGTCGACTGGAACTGCGGCACGACGTAGATGAGCAGCACCATCACCGAAGCGACGGCAACGAAGATGAGGATCGTCGGGTAGATGAGCGCCGAGCGCACCGAGTCGCGCAATTCCTTCGTGCGCTCCATCGTGTCCGCGAGTCGCTGCAATACGGTGCCGAGCGCGCCGCCCGCCTCCCCCGCGCGAACGATGTTGACGTAGAACCGCGAGAAGATCTCGCGGCGTGCGTCGAGCGCCTGCGACAACGACTTGCCGCCCCGCACCTCGTCACGAATGCCTTGCAACATCACCGCCGCCGGTTGGGACGGCGCGAGCGTGATCAGCAGCTCGAGCGCGCGGTCGAGCGGCAGGCCCGCGCGAAGCAGCGTCGCGAGCTCGCGCGTGATGCCGAGCACGTTGTCGCGCGTGACGTTGCGCGGCGCGAACCAGCCGGGCCGCGCCGGCCGCGATGCGCGCGGCCCGGTTGCAACACCGAGTGCCTGCGCGATCTGCATCGGCAGCAGGCCCTGGTCGCGCAGGCGTTCGACGATCTCGGATTCGTTCGCGGCTTCGAGCTCGCCGCTCGAAACGTCTCCGGCGGGAGTTACCGCGCGGTAGCTGTAGCGGGGCATCAGGGAATGAACATGGCTCGCGCGGGCGCGGGTCAACTTTCGCGCGTTGCGCGCAGGACTTCCTCGAACGTCGTCACGCCCGCGAGCGCCTTGCGGAGGCCGTCTTCGTACATCGTGATCATGCCCTCGCGAATCGCTTCCGCGCGCAGTTCCGCCGCCGTCTCGTGCTTCATCACGAGGCTGCGAACGGAGTCGGTCATCGGCATCATTTCGAGGATGCTGAGTCGACCCATGTAGCCGGTCTGCGCACAATGGCTGCAGCCCTTGGCGTGCCACAGCGTGATATCGCGCGCCTGCGAAAAGCGGCGCAGGCGCATCTGCTCGACGAGCTCGGGCAGTGCCACGTACGGTTCCTTGCAATGCGGGCAGAGCTTGCGCACGAGCCGCTGCGCAAGGATGCCGATCACCGTCGACGTGAGCAGGTAATCTTCAACGCCCATGTCGAGCAGGCGGTTGACCGTCGAGGGCGCATCGTTGGTGTGAACGGTCGACAGCACCAGGTGGCCCGTCAGCGCCGACTGCACGGCGATCTGCGCCGTTTCGAGGTCGCGGATCTCGCCGATCATGATCACGTCCGGATCCTGACGCACGATCGAGCGCAGCGCGTTGGCGAACGTCAGGTCGATCTGCGGCTTGACCTGGATCTGGTTGATCCCTGACATCTGGTATTCGACGGGATCCTCGACCGTCAAAATCTTCACGTCGGGCTGATTCAATCGATCGAGCGCCGTGTAGAGCGTCGTCGTTTTCCCGGAACCGGTCGGCCCGGTGACGAGCAGGATGCCGTGCGGCTGCAGCAGGACATCGAGGAAGACCTTGAGCGTGTCGTCCTCGAAGCCCAGTTTGCGGAAATCGAGCGCGACGTGACCCTTGTCGAGGATCCGCATCACCACGGATTCACCGTGCATTGTCGGCAGCGTCGAGACGCGCAGGTCGATCTCCTTGCCCTGCACGCGGAGGCGAATGCGTCCGTCCTGCGGCAGCCGGCGCTCGGCGATGTCCAGGTTCGCCATGATCTTGACGCGCGAGATCACCGCGGCCGAAAGCCGCTTCGGCGGCGATTCCACCTCGTGCAGCACGCCGTCGATCCGGTAGCGCACGATCAATCGGTTCTCGAACGGCTCGATGTGGATGTCGGACGCACGCATCTCGAGCGCGTTGGTGATCAGCAGCGACACGAGGCGGATGACCGGGGCTTCGGACGCGAGGTCCTTGAGCTGCTGCACGTCGGCATCGAATGTGAGCTCGTCGGTTCGCGTTTCCACGTCGCCGATCAACTGGCCCACGGCGGATTTGCCTGCGCCATAGAGGCGCTCGAGCGCGGCCTCGAGCTCGGTGGGAATCGCGACCATCGGACGCACGGCGCGACCCGTCACCATCTCGAACGCGCCGATCGTGTACGCATCGGTCGGGTCGGCCATCGCAAGCCCGAGCTCTGTCTCGTCCTCGCGCACCGGCAACGCGCGCGCTTCGCGGAGGAAGCGCGCGGAGACGCGCTCCTCGAGAATCGGAAACTCGGGATACCCGTTTGCGTCGACCAGCGGAAGGGCAAGCTGCAGCGACAGCGCCTCGGCAACGTCGCGCTGTGCGCAAAGACCGAGCGTCACGAGCAGCGAGCCGAGCCGCTCACCGCTGTCGGCCTGCAACCGCAATGCGCGCTCGAGATTGGCGGGGTCGAGCTTTCCCCGCTCGATCAGTATTTCGCCAAGGCGTTTGCGAACCGGTGCGTCCAAAGTGGCGAGTCGACTTTCATGTTGCATTGAAACAGGCGGGCATCATAGCACGCACACCGCGCAACTTCGATAAAAAAGCCTTGCCCATTAAGGAGTTGCAGCGAATTTGTCGCGCCAGTGATGTCGCCGCGCGGCGACGCTACGCGAACGCCCCTTCCGCGGCGGCAATCGTTTGCTCGATGACGTCTTCCGAGTGCACGGCCGAGACGAAGCCCGCCTCGTAGGCGGATGGAGCGAGATAGATGCCCGCATCGAGCATCGCATGGAAGAAGCGATTGAAGCGTTCCTTGTCGCACGCGAGCACCTCGGCGTAAGTGACGGGCGGGGACGCTGCGAAGTAGATGCCGAACATCCCGCCGGCCGCCTGCGCGGAAAAGGCCACGCCCCGCCGCTTCGCCGCGCGCGCAAGTCCGTCCGTGAGCGCGCGCGTCGTCGCGGAAAGACGCGCATAGAAGCCTTGCGCTTCCGTCGCCGCGAGCGTTGCGAGACCCGCGGCGACCGCGACCGGATTTCCCGACAGCGTGCCTGCCTGGTAGACCGGCCCAAGCGGCGCGATGAATTCCATGATCGCGCGCCGGCCGCCGAACGCACCGACGGGCATGCCGCCGCCGATCACCTTGCCGAGCGTCGTCAAGTCCGGCACTACGCCATAAAGACCCTGCGCGCCTCGCGCGTGCACGCGAAAGCCGGTCATCACTTCATCGAAGATCAGCACAGCGCCATTCCGATCGCACAGTGCGCGAAGCCCCTCCAGAAAACCCGCCTTCGGCAGAACCAGATTCATGTTGCCGGCGATCGGCTCGACGATGACCGCGGCGATCGCATCGCCGTCGGCCTCGAACGTCTCCTGCAGCGCAGTGAGCTCGTTGTACGGCAGCACGATCGTTTCGCCCGCAATGGCGCTCGGCACGCCGGCCGACGAAGGCTGTCCGAACGTGAGCGCTCCGGAGCCTGCCTTGACGAGCAGGCTGTCGCCATGGCCGTGGTAGCAGCCCTCGAATTTCACGATCTTCGATCGGCCGGTGTAACCACGCGCAAGCCGCAGCGCGGACATCGTCGCCTCGGTTCCCGAGGACACGAGCCGCACGAGCTCGAGGCTCGGCAGGCGTCGAATGAGCGCCTCGGCAAGCATGATCTCGAGCTCCGTGGGCGCGCCGAATGAGAGCCCGTGCGCGGCCGTCGACTGCACGGCCTCGACGACCGCCGGATGCGCATGGCCGAGAATCGCCGGTCCCCACGACCCCACGTAGTCGATGTAGCGCTTCCCGTCGGCATCGAACAAATAGGGACCTTCGCCGCGCACGAAGAAGCGCGGCGTGCCCCCGACCGAGCGGAACGCCCGGACCGGCGAGTTGACTCCGCCGGGAATGACGCGCTGCGCGCGCTCGAACAATTGATCGTTCCGGGACATACGGTCGAACGAGGATGATTTGAAAGGTTAGCGATAATAGGGCATCGCACGTCGTGCCGCCCGATCACGGCGAGACCCTCGATGAAAATGACTTGTTACGCCCTGCGGCCCGACCCGTTGCCGCTGCGGCCCGCCTCCGTTTCGCGCGACTGGATGGATCGAATCCCGAACCGTCATGCGTATCGCTGCCTGCCGCTCAATATCGCCAATTCGCACGGTTGGGAAATAGGCGCGCCGTGCGACCTCGAGATCAGCTGGGATGGCGGTCCGCACGCGTTCAACCTGAAGGTGGCGACGGCGTGGAAGGCGCGGCGCGACGAGTTCATGAAACGCTTTCGCGCCCGCGAGCCCGAGACGCTGAAGGAGGCCTGGCAGCGTTACTACTTTCTCGGCAAGATGCCCGACGGCAGCGCGGCCGAGCAGCACGTGGACAAGCTCCGCGTCAACGCGCCCGTCGATCGCCGTGGTCAACGCGTCGAAGACACGCCGGCACCGTCAACGGAGACATGAATCGCAGCGTCCAAGGAGACATCACGCGCAGGGTCAACCAGGACCGGGCGCCGAGTCCCGCGACGTTGGCTCTCGCGAACAGAGCGCAGCAAGCGCCGCCGCCGCGCGCCGAATCTCCTGCGGATCCTCGCGCGTGAAGACGTCTGCGATGACGGCGATCGCGTTGGCGCCCGCGTCGATCAGCGACTTCGCATTGGCGGACGTGATGCCGCCGATGGCGACGACCGGAACGCCGAGTGAGCGCCCGCGCACCAGCAGCGCGCGGTTCGCGCGGCGAGCGCCGGGCTTCGTCCCGGACGGGAAAAAGCTGCCGAAGGCAACGTAATCGGCACCGTTCGCCACTGCGCTCACCGCGCCGTCGAAGTCGTCGTAGCACGACGCGCCGACCAGGCGCTCGGCGCCGACACGCGCCCGTGCCACCGTGATGTCCGCGTCCTCGTCGCCCACGTGCACGCCGTCGGCGTTGACCTCGGCGGCGATGTCCGCGTCGTCGTTCACGATGAACAGCGCACGGTGGTGTGAAACGAGGCGCGCGAGCGTGGTCGCCTGTTGCGTGCGCAGTGCGCGATCGGCCGCCTTGTTGCGGTACTGGATGACGGATGCGCCGCCTGCGAGCGCCGCGGCAACCTTCCGCGCGAGCGCATCGGTATCGGCGAGGTCCGGCGTCACCGCATAGAGACCCGCAACTCGCTTGACGCGGGCCGCGCGCGTGCTCTCAATGAGTCCCGCGGGCATCCCTGCGCCGGACCGGCTCTCCGTCGACGGCGACTGCCTCTGGCGCTTCGGGCGAAGGCTCGTCGTCGGTTCGCGCGTCCCGCTCGTCGCGTGCCCAGAACAGGCGATCGGGCAGATGCTGCCCCATCCCCGGCCGATATGCCTTCTCGAGCGCGTGCCACGTGAAATCCTGCGCCTCGCGCACTGCTTCCGGCAACGCAAGCCCGTTGGCAAGCATCGCCGCGATCGCGGACGCGAGCGTGCAACCGGACCCGTGATACTGGTAGGGAAGGCGCGGCCACGTATCCGAACGAACGATGCCGCTCTTCGCGTAGAGCGTGTTGACGACCTGCGTCGTCGCCTCGTGCGTGCCGGTAACGAGCACGTACTCGCTGCCGAGCTCGACTAGACGGGCGGCGCAGGCGTGCAGCGACGGCTCGTCGTCGTCGAGATCCGCGAGGCGCCGACACTCCATGCTGTTCGGCGTCAGGATCGTCGTCTGCGGCAGCAGAAGCTCGCGCAGCGCGCGCAGCATCTCGTCGCTCGCGAGCTCGTCGCCGCGCCCGGACGCGAGCACCGGATCGAGGATCAGCGGAATATCGGGATAATCGGACAGCACCTCGGCGACTGCCGCGATGTTCTCGACGCTGCCGAGCACGCCGACCTTGAACGCGTCGACGGGCATGTCCTCGAGCAGCGCGCGCGCCTGGTCCGCGACCCAGTCCGCGTCGATCGCCATGATCCCCTCGACGCCGAGCGTGTCCTGCACGGTGAGCGCGGTCACCACGGACAATGGATGACAGCCCATGCTCGCGAGCGTGATGAGATCGGCTTGTAGGCCCGCGCCACCGGACGGATCAGAAGCAGCGAACGTGAGCACGACCGGAGGAAACGCGGGATCGTCGTCGGCGGGCATGAGGCCGCGGCGCGGGCTTGCGCCGCGAAAGGTTTGCGGGTTGCTACACTTGGGATTCTACTCCAGCACCCGCTCGACGCCCCTCGGCGCCGCCGGTCCCCGCGCACGGATGCAATGAAAAAATATATGTGCCTGATCTGCGGTTACATCTACGACGAGGCGGAGGGCGCGCCCGACGAGGGCATTCCGCCGGGCACGCGCTGGGAGGACGTGCCGCCCAACTGGAGCTGCCCGGAATGCGGCGCGCGCAAGGAAGATTTCGAGATGATCGAATTCTGACTGCGGACCCGCCCGGCAGACGCCGATCAACACGCTTCGAAGAGGGTTTCATGCGCATGCTGCACACGATGCTCCGGGTGGGCGACCTGGACCGCTCGGTCGCCTTCTATACCAACGTGCTCGGCATGCAATTGCTGCGCACCACGGACCGGCCCGAGCAGAAATACACGCTGGCCTTCGTGGGCTACGGTGACGAGCGCACGCACGCGGTGCTCGAGCTCACGTACAACTACGGCGTCGATCGCTACGATCTCGGCAACGCGTACGGCCACGTTGCGATCGAGGTCGCGGACGTGGCCGCGACGTGCGACGCCGTGCGTGCGGCGAGCAGCCGCTACGGCGGAGCCGTGACGCGCGAGGCAGGTCCGGTGAAGGGCGGTTCGACGATCATCGCGTTCGTGCAGGATCCCGACGGCTACAAGATCGAGCTGATCGAGCGCTGAGCGCGCGTACGTTGCGTTCCTCAGCTTGCGCGAAGGAGCTGACGCAGTTCGTGCACGAAGACGTCCGCGTACGTTGCGTTCCTCAGCTTGAGCGAAGGAGCTCGCGCAGATCGTGCACGAATACGTCCGGAGCCTGTCCGTTCGAAACGTAGAGGCGCAAGCGGCCCTGTGGATCGAACACGTAGGTTCCCGCCGAGTGATCCATCGTGTAAGTGCCGGCCGTCGCTCCCGGGACCTTTTGATAGATCACCTTGAATTCCTTCGCGGTGCGCGCGGTGGCCTCTGCATCGCCGTAGAGCCCGAGGAAACGCGGATCGAACGCCGGAACGTATTGCGCGAGCAACTGCGGCGTATCTCGCTCGGGATCGACGGTCACGAACAGCACCTGCACGCGATCGGCCTCCGGTCCAAGGCGCTTCATCGCCTGGGCAAGCGCGGCGAGCGTCGTCGGACACACGTCCGGGCATTGCGTGTATCCAAAGAAGATCACCACGGCCTTGCCCCTGAAGTCGGCGAGGCGGCGCGTGTTGCCCTGCGGATCCTTGAGCTCGAAGTCACGGCCGAACGACGAGCCGGTGATGTCGGAGGCCTGGAACGAGGGTCCCCCGGCATTGCAGGCTGCGAGCGCGAACGCCGCGGCAACGAGGAAAGGGAGCGCGCGGAGGTGAGCGAGCTTCATTCGACCCGTCCGGGCTTGGACGGACGCGAGCGCGTGCGCGCTAGCCGGGAATGGACAGGTTGCGCCAGTAGTGATCGAGCAGCAGCGCGGAGAAGAGCGCCGCGAGATACACGATCGAGAAGCGGAACATCGCCCGGGCAAGCCGGTCGCTGTAGGCGCGGTACAGCTGCACGGCGTAACGGATGAACATCCCACCGAGAATGACCGCCGCCGCGAGATAGAGCGCGCCGCTCATCTTGAGCGCATAGGGCATCAGCGTCACGCCGGAGAGCGCGACCGTGTAGAGGACGATCATCACCTGCGTGTAGTGCACGCCATGCGTCACGGGCAGCATCGGCAGCCTGGCGTTCGCGTAGTCGTCGCGGCGATACAGCGCGAGCGACCAGAAGTGCGGCGGCGTCCACACGAAGATGATCAGGAAAAGCAGCAGCGCCTCGGCGGAAACGTCGCCGGTGACGGCCGCCCATCCCAGCACCGGCGGCATCGCTCCCGACGCGCCGCCGATCACGATGTTCTGCGGGGTCGCGGGCTTCAGCAGCACCGTGTACACAACTGCGTAGCCGAGGAACGTGCCGAGCGTCAGCCACATCGTCAGCGGGTTCACGAGCGTGTGCAGGATGCCGAGTCCCACCGAGCCGATGAGGGCGGCGAACGCAAGCGTGTGGCCGGACGATATCTGTCCCCGGGGCAGCGGCCGCCAGCTCGTGCGGCGCATCAGCTTGTCGATGTTCTGCTCGACCAGGCAGTTGATCGCGGCCGCGGCTCCCGCGACAAGCGCAATGCCGAGCGTGCCGAACAGCACCGGACCCGCGGGCGGGACGCCGGGGACGGCCAGGAACATCCCGATCACCGCGGTGAATACGATCAGCGAGACGACACGCGGCTTCGTCAGCGCGAGAAGCTGGCGTGCGCGGGATTCGGCGAGGACAAGCGTGGTCAACGGATGAGCGAGGGCACTCGAAGCGAACGTCGATTTTACCGCAGCGCTTCGGGGCCTTCCGCCTCGCACCGTTCACCCGATTTGGGATGCACGCAGCAATCGCGTCAGATCCTTGGCCATCGCCTTGATGTCCGGCTGCGTCGGCCACGCGAGGACGAGGTTGCCGAGCGGATCGATCAGGTAGATGCGATCCGCTCCTGCGGGCAGCGCGGAGAGCGCGCCGTCGCTTACACGAGCGACGAGGAGATCCGGATGCTCGGCCAGGAGGCGCGCCGAAATCGGATGGTCGTCCGGAACGAGCCACACACGCTGCACGCGGTCGCGTTCGGCATTCTGGATCGTGCGTGCCTGCCGCGACGCGTAAAGCGCGTCTTCGCACGGTCGTCGGCAGTCGCCCCCCGATGCGGACAGCAACGTCCAGTGACCGCGCAACTCGGCGGCTGCAAACCGCCTGCCGTCGAGCCGAACTCCGCCGATGTCGGCGAATGGCTGCGTCGGAAGGAGCGTTCCGTAGTTGACGCGCGCGTCGCGCGGTAGCAGGTAATACGCCGCATAGGACAGGATCACCGGCGCAACGGCGATCGCCGCAAGCAGCAGCAGGCGCCGACGCGTGCGTGCGCGCGTGCCGGAGAGGTGGGCGGTTGCCGCTTCAGCCATGGGGTCTGCGCGCCGTCCGGGCACGAAGGCGCGGTCGCAACGTGAACCATGCCCACAATCCCGCCGTCATCGCGGCGAACGCGTACCACTGCAGCAAGTAACCCACGTGCTTCTCGACACCGGTGTCCGGTATCGCGGGATCAGGCACCAGGCCGCGCGTCCCCGCATCCTCGGCGTGCACGACGATCGGCAGCACCGGGAGTCCCGTCTCCTGCGCAAAGCGCTCGGGATCGAGATGCTGCCGAAGCGGACCGGACGGACGCGCGTGCTCGCTGCCGAGGCGAAGATATCCGCGCGAGGGGAGATCGAGCTGGCCCCGAACAGTTACCAGGCCCGCAGGCACCGCAGGCTGCGGCAGGTTGGCGCGGGACGCGCCCAAGGCGATCCACCCGCGGTCGACGAGCACGACTCGGCCGTCCTGCAACGTGAGCGGCGCGACGACGCCGAAGCCAATGCGCCCGTCGTGCACCTTGTTGTCGACCAGGATCTGATGACGCGCGTCGAATTCGCCGGTCAGCAGCACCGTGCGAAAGCGCCATGTCTGCCAGTCCTCGACGTGGTCAGGCAGCGGCGCTGCGGGCGCAGCGGCCGCGGCCCGCAACTGCGCGAGCAGCGCTTCCTTCTCGTGCATGCGTCGATGCTGCCAGTTGCCGGCCGTGATGCACAAGACGAACACGAGCATGGCAGCGAGCGTCGGAATCCACGCAGGTCTTCGGCGCGCCTCCTGCGTGCCGGGCAAGGTGACGCGCGCAGTCGAAAGCATCACCGGTGCTACACTCGACCGGGAAGCGCGTCCGCCATGAGAGCCATCGTCATCCTCGCGCTGATCGCCGTCGTGGCGGCCCTGTTCACGGCACTCGTCTTCCTCTACCGCGACCGTGGAAGCGGCATGCGAGTCGTCACCGCGCTCGCGGTGCGCGTGCTGCTCTCGATGGCGCTGATCGCCTTCCTCGTCTTTTCCTGGTGGATGGGGTGGATCTCACCGGGACATCTCTAGCGGCGCAAAGTTCGCTCGCTGCCGGGGTCGCACGGAAATCAAAGGGCCGTGCCCCGAGCTTTCCGCGCTGACCCTGGTTCGCGCAAAGCAGGTCGGAGCGCTCTGCGCGACCGCAACCTTGCGCAGGACGCTTCTACAGCCAGTAGACCAGGATGAACAGGAGCAGCCAGACGACGTCGACGAAGTGCCAGTACCACGCCGCCGCCTCGAAGCCGAAATGGTGCTCGGCGTCGAAGTGGCCGCGAAACGCGCGAGCAAGCATCACCGACAGCATGATCGCGCCGATCGTCACGTGTGCACCGTGAAAGCCGGTGAGCATGAAGAACGTCGAGCCGTAGACGCCCGTCGACAGCTTGAGATTCAGCTCGCTGTATGCATGCGTGTATTCGTAGGCCTGGAAACCGAGGAACGTCGCGCCGAGCGCGATCGTGATGAACAGCCAGAACTTCAGAGCGCCCCGGTGCCCCGCCTTCAACGCATGATGCGCGATCGTCAGCGTGCCGCCGGACGTGACGAGGATGATCGTGTTGAGCAGCGGGATGCCAATCGCGCCCATCGGCGAGAACTGCTGCTGGATGTACGGACCGACCGTCGGCCACTGCGCCGCGTAATTGGGCCACAGCGTTCGGCCGGTGAGCGCCCCGCCGAGATCGGGTACGGAGATGTTCCGCACGTAGAAGAGCGCGCCGAAGAACGCCGCGAAGAACATCACCTCGCTGAAGATGAACCAGCTCATGCTCCAGCGGAACGAGACGTCCACCTTCCTGTTGTAGAGCCGGGCCTCCGATTCGCGGATCACGGTGCCGAACCACCCGAACAGCATGACGAGCAGCACGCAGAAGCCGGCGAAAACCAGCCACGGTCCCGCCGGATAGCCGTTGAACCAGAAGGCGGCACCCGTGCCCATCAGCAGCAACGCGCACGAGCCGAGGATCGGCCAGTGCGAAGGCTGCGGAACGAAGTAATAGGGCTTGGCGGCCCCGGCGACGGTACTCATGCGTGACCCCCGGTTCGCGCGGGGGCAGCGGCGCCTTTCCGTGCCTTCCGGAAGATCGCCTCCGACCCCACAAAGGTGTTTTCAACGAATGCGTGCGGAGCCGCCGCGACGCGAGGCGCGGAACGCACCTCCGGCTCAGCTCTTTGCATTGCCTTCGACGGCGAAGAACGTATAGGAGAGCGTGATCGTCGACAGGTCGGCCGGCAGCTGCGGATCGATGACGAACACCACGGGCATCCGCCGCGTCTCGCCAGCGGCAAGCGTCTGACGTGCGAAGCAGAAGCAGTCGAGCTTGCGAAAGTACTGCGCGGCATTGCGCGGCCCGTAGCTCGGTATCGCCTGGCCGGTCACCGGATGGTCCGCGGTGTTGACGACCTCGAACATGACCTGCGTTACCTCGCCCGGGTGGATGTCGGTGGTCGCGTCGAGGGCGCGGAACTTCCACGGCATGTCATGGAGGTTCGTGTCGAACTCGATCCGCACGCTGCGAGTCAGGTCGACTTGCGTGTTGACGACCTTGTCCGCCTTGTCGATGTCGCGCAGGCCCGTCACTTCGCAAATCTTTTCGTAGAACGGGACGAGCGCATAGCCGAAGCCGAACATCGCGACGACGATGACGCCGAGCTTCGTCAGCAGCGCGCGGTTCGCACGGCGAATCTCGGCGCTCCGCGGATCGGCGCGGGCCGCGTGCCGGTCGCTGTTCAATGTCGCGCGCTGCATTGGCCGCTACTTTCGCAAATGGCGGCCGATCGCCACGACCAGGTACAAAAGCACGGCGCCTCCGATGATGCCGGTCGACAGCGCCGGGCTGTCGATCAGCCGGGTCGCGATGATGCCCACGAAAAAGAGCACCGCGATCGCGAGGAGCGTAAGGCCCGTGCGGCGATTGGCTGCCCGCAGCCGCGCATCGTTCGGGTCCATGACTTCGCTCACGCGTCGGCCTTCTACTTGATGACCGGCGGCGTTTCGAACGTGTGATAGGGCGCAGGCGAAGGCAGCGTCCATTCGAGCGTCGTCGCGCCTTCCCATGGCCTCGCGGGCGCGGGCTCACCGCTGCGGATACATTTCACGACGGTGTAGAAGAAGAGCAGTTGCGACAGGCCGAACCCGAATGCGCCGACGGTCGCGACCATGTTCCAGTCGGTGAACTGCTGCGCGTAGTCCGGAATGCGCCGCGGCATGCCGGCGAGGCCGAGGAAGTGCATCGGGAAGAATGTGACGTTGAAGGAGATGAACGACAGCCAGAAGTGCCAGTCGGCGAGCTTCTCGTCGTACATGCGTCCCGCCCACTTCGGCAGCCAGTAGTAGATGCCGCCGAAGAAGGCGAACAGCGTGCCGGCGACCATCACGTAGTGGAAATGCGCGACGACGTAGTACGTGTCCTGGAACTGGATGTCGATCGGCTGGATCGCGAGGATCAGGCCGGTGAAGCCGCCGACGACGAACAGGAACAGGAAGCCGAGCGCGAAGAGCATCGGCGCTTCGAGCGAGATCGACCCCTTCCACATCGTGGCGAGCCAGTTGAAAACCTTCACGCCGGTCGGCACGGCGATCAGCATCGTCGCGTACATGTAGAAGAGGATGCTCGCCGCCGGCAGGCCGGTCGTGAACATGTGGTGCGCCCACACGAGGAATGACAGGATCGCGATCGCAGCGACCGCATACACCATCGACGCGTAGCCGAAGAGCGGCTTCCGCGAGAACGCCGGGATGATCTCCGAGATGATGCCGAACGCCGGCAGGATGATGATGTACACCTCGGGATGGCCGAAGAACCAGAACACGTGCTGGAAGAGCACGGGATCGCCGCCACCCGCTGCGTTGAAGAACGACGTGCCGAAGTGCCGATCGGTCAGCAGCATCGTGACTGCGCCGGCAAGCACGGGCATCACGGCGATCAGCAGATACGCGGTGATGAGCCACGTCCAGCAGAAGAGCGGCAGCTTCATCAGCGTCATGCCCGGCGC
>Ga0105248_10005307_pt1 | contig 14185 bp, 11 predicted proteins | sample KBSS34metaG_FD_81524 | JGI IMG/M metagenome (GOLD analysis project Ga0105248, IMG submission 81524) | Switchgrass rhizosphere microbial communities from Kellogg Biological Station, Michigan, USA - KBS S3-4 metaG | ecosystem: Host-associated > Plants > Roots > Rhizosphere > Soil | place...
GCGCCGGTTGGCGCGAGCAGCCGACATCCGGCGGTGCCTGGCCAAGGGTCGGCGCCGCCGGTCCGCGTTTCTCGACCTGATCTGGATCGACAATGCACTGGGCCATCCGCGCATGGGATTGATTGTTCCCCGATTCCAGGCGACCGCGGTGGCCCGGAATCGTCTCAGGCGCCGGCTCAAGGAAGTGTGGCGTCGCGAGGTGCAGGCGGTGCAGCCAGCGTTCGACCTGCTGGTGCGCGCCCGTCGCGAAGCCTACAGCGCGTCCTACGATGCGTTGCGCGCCGAGATCCTGGGGTGGCGTGATGCCACATGCCCAGTCCGGTGAATCATGGACCTGCGTCTCCTCCCGCGCCGTTCGCTCATGGCACTCGTGCGGGCATACCAGTTGATGCTTTCTCCGCTGCTGCCACCAAGTTGCCGCTTCACGCCGTCGTGCTCGGCGTATGCACACGAGGCGCTCACACGCCATGGAGCGTTGCGTGGTTCCTGGCTCGCGGCTCGGCGGTTGGCCCGCTGTCATCCCTGGAACCCGGGCGGCTTCGACCCCGTTCCATGAATTCAAGAAAGGCTCGAGTCGCGAGTCATGGATAGACGCATGTTGTGGGCGGTGATGCTGATGATGGCGATCGCCTTCATTCCCTCGATCTTCATCAAGCGTCCGCCGCCGCCGGTACCGGCGGCGCAACTCGATTCGGCGGCGCCTGTCGTGGAAGGCACCGTCACGCCGGGCAGCGCGCCCGCTGCGACTCCGGCGGCTCCGGGGGCTCAGCGTGGTGCTGTCGCAGCCATACCGGCCGAAACCATCAGCGTCACCACGCCGCTGGCGCGCTACGGTGTCAGCACACGCGGCGCGGTGCTCACCTCGCTCGACCTCGTGCGCTACAAGTCGACGGCGCCCGGCTCCAAGGGCCAGCCGGTCGAGTTGGTCCGTCAGGGGTCGCCGCTGCTCGGGCTCGCGGTCATCAGCGGGTCCGATACCCTGCATCTCGACCAGTGGGACTTCCAGGTCGAGCCGCGGGCGCTCAGCGTCACCAGCGAGCCGGCATCGCTGACGCTCACCGCAGAACGGGCGGGACACCAGGCCCGCATCAAGTACACGTTCCTTCCCGACGACTACCAGGTTCGCGTGTCGGGGTCCGTCACCGGCGTGGGCTCGGCCGGTGGGCAACTGGTGCTTGGACTAGGCAGCGGCCTGGCCAACACCGAAGCCGACTCGACCCAGAATTTCCGCGAGGCGGCGCTCGTCACCTATGGGGGAAGCGCGGAGCGGCACAACCTGGCCTCCTTCACCGCCGGCGAGACCGTGACCTTCAGCGGTCCGTTCACGTGGGCCGCCCTCAAGTCCAAGTACTTCGTCACAGCCGTACTGGCCTTCGACTCGACCGGTGGCGGGCTGAGTGGCGTTTCCGCGACTCCGCTGCTCGCCGCCGGCAAGCACCCGACGGCGGCGGCGACGATGGTGCGCATGCCAATCGCCACCTCTGGCGAGTTCTCCTACACGCTGTACGCGGGGCCGATGGAGTACGACCGCCTCAAGCGGATCGGACACGACTTCGACGACGTGAACCCGTACGGGCTGCCGGGATTCAGGACCCTGATCCGGTTCTTTGCCGCCCCGGTGCGCTGGCTGCTCGTATGGATGCACGAATCGCTGCACCTGAGCTACGGCTTCGTGCTCATCGCGTTCGGGCTCCTCGTCCGCCTGCTGCTCTGGCCGCTCAACCAGAAGGCGATGCGAGCCAACACTGCGCTGCAGGCTCTGCAGCCGCAACTCCAGCGCATCCAGGAGCAGTACAAGTCGGATCCGGCGACGCTGCAGAAGAAGATGTTCGAGCTGTACAAGGAGAACGGAGTCAACCCGCTGGGCGGGTGCTGGCCCATGCTCCTGCCAATGCCGGTGCTCTTCGCACTGTTCTTCGTGCTCGGCAACTCGATCGAGCTTCGGGGCGTGCCGTTCCTCTGGTTCCCGGACCTGGCGCGGCCGGATCCCTACTTCATCATCCCGGTGCTGAGCGGCATCTCGATGTTCGGGTTGACGAAGGTGGGACAGATGGGGATCCAGCATACGGCGCAGACGAAGATGCAGGCTCAGATGATGACGTACATGATGCCGGTGATGATCACCATCTTCGGCTTCAACTTCGCATCGGGGCTCAACCTGTACTGGACAGTGAGCAACCTGGCCAGCATCCCCCAGCAGTGGATGATCGCGCGGGAGCGCTTGAAGCTGCAGAAGGCGGAAGTGAAGGCGTTCGTTGCGATCAAGACGAGGCCCGATGACACCGTGACCCGCAGCAAGAAAAAGCGCTAGGGCACGCCTAGCGCTTGTGGGACCCGTCGCAGAAGGGCCGGGTCTTCGAGAGGCCACACCCGCAGAGTTTTACCTGGCCCGGATGCTTGGCCGGAGGCGGTTCGATGGGGTCGCCGGCATTGTCGAAGAAGAGGACCGGCCCCTCCACGATGATGGGGCCGGAAGGTTTCCAGGTGATCTTGATCGGGCTGTCTTCTGGGTCTGGCATGACACCAACCTACGCAGTTCGCACTCCCCCCGCCCTCTCCTCCGCGTCCTTCGCCTCATCCGCGCCGGCCAGCAGCGCCGCCGCGATGCCGCGCTCGGCAACCAGCGCCTCCGTCAGCCGGTACCCCATGTAGTAGCCGGCCCGCTCCGGGATCACCCGTCCCGCCACGAGGCGCGCGGCCGGGCTCATGCCCCCGGAAAGATACCTGAGCCGCAGTCCAAGGCCGGCGCGATCGATGTCGGGGGCAGCAGCGCGCCGCAGGAACGCCTCGAGTTCGCGGAGCCGCACGTAGAGGCGGCGTGGGTACCCGAAGTAGTCAGCGGCCCGGAAGCCCGGTGCCACCGCCTCGGCGGCATGTACGGCGAGCCCCTCGTTGACCAGCAGCTCCCGCAGCGTCACGCGGCTCCCGACCTCCCAGTAGTCGTAGTAGCCCCGGGATTCGCGCACGAGCCGACTGATGTCGCTTCGGCTGCCGGTGGCGGTGTACCGGACGGTGTGCGCCAGTTCGTGCCCGATCCAGAGGGGAAGCAGCTCCGGTCCGAGTCCGAGGCCGTAGGTCTCGGGATTGACCCGTCCGGTGAAGTGTTCGAGGCAGATGAAGGCGACCCCGCGCCCATCAATGACGAGCTCGCCGGCATTGGCGGCACCCATTCCAACCATGAGCACGACGTCGGTGGGCAGTTCGATGCCCAGCACGTCCACGGCCCGTGCGATCGCCTCCTCGGCAACCCGCTCGAGGTCGGTCGAGTCCAGGAGCGCATAGAGATCGCGCCGGTCAGCCCGCAGCGCAGCCTGGATGACCTCGACCGACGGCGGACTCTCGGGATCGAGGACGTAGTTGCGCCAGTAGGCGTCGAGAAGCGGTCGATGAGCGGCGTGAAAATTTCGGTAGGCTGCCTCGCTGTCCGGCGCGTTGATCAGCGCGAGAAATTCCGGCACGAGGTTGATGAGCACCAGACACAATAAAACGTGAACGCTAAACGGTAAAGTGTGAACAGGACTTGACGGCCTGTTCACCGTTCACTGTTCAGCGTTCACGTTGTTCGGCTAGTGCAACTGCTGTCGCTTCTGCCTTGCGATGTCGTCGAGGAAGCGCCGTTCGTCGGGCGTGAGGCTCTCGATGCCCTCGGCACTGATCTTGTCGAGCACGCGGTCCATCTCGCGAGCCACCGGGTCCGCTTCACCACCGCGCGACGGCAACGAGGCTGGCGCCGCGGCTGCGGCTGGGACCCGCCGTGAGCGTTCCGCCTCAACGGCGCCGGGCTGCACCATGACCGGACGCTGCACCTGGCGCCGGGGGGCGCTGTTCTCGGGGCCGAACGACTGCAGCCGGAAGAAGAGGTAGCCGAAGAGCGCGCCGCCCAGGTGCGCCTCGTATGCGATGTTGGAACTGCCGCGCAGGAACGGCAGCGCCATGATCGCGTTGAAGGCCACCAGGAGGATGGCGAAGGTGCGCGCCTTCATGGGAATCGGGATGGGAATGAGGATCATTTCGGCGTCGGGCCAGAGGACCGCCAGCGCCACCGCAAGGCCGAGGATCGCGCCCGACGCCCCCACAAAGGGCTGGACAACCGCGAACTTGGAAAGCAGGAGCGCGAAGAAGGCCGCGCCCACGCCGCAATACATGTAGTAAAGCAGGAACTTTTCGCCGCCCAGGCGCTGCTCCACGGCGGAGCCGAGCAACCAGAGGCCGAGCACGTTGGCCAGAAGGTGCAGCAGGTCGGCGTGGACGAACATGTACGTGACGAATGTCCACGGGCGGCTGAGCGCGGTGGCGGGGTCGAACGCGAGGGCACGGAAGGCGCCCTCGGAGGTGATGACGGTTTCGAGCAGGAGCAGCACCGCCGCATTCGCAAGAATGAGACGGAGGACCCACGGGGTCATCCGGGGATGGGAGATCGCCTGCATACCTGCCTGCCTCTCTTACTACCAGGTACTACCGGGTCTTCCTGTTACCAATCGCCGAGCGACAGATCCGATCGCACAGTTGGGGGAAACCGATCCCCACCGCAAGTGCCGACTGAGGCAGCAGGCTGGTCGCGGTCATGCCGGGAAGGGTGTTCACCTCTAAACAGCAGGCCTCACCTGAAGGTGTCAAGCGAAAGTCGACCCGGGAGTATCCGCCGAGCTTGAGCGCCTGATGGGCCAGGAGTCCAAGCCGCCCGCATTCGGCCGCCACCTCGGCCGGCAGGTCCGCGGGGAAGATCTCCTCGGACATACCCGGCGTGTACTTGCATTCATAGTCGAAAATCTCGTGCCGGGGGATGATCTCCCCTACCGCGAGGGCCGCGCCGTCCAGAATACCGACGGTGAGCTCTCGTCCCGGGACAAAGGCCTCGATCATGACCTCATCATCGTACCGGTAGGCTTCGTCGATGGCCGCGGCCAAGTCGCCGGGTGACCGAACCACCGTGAGTCCGACCGTTGACCCCTGCTTCGAAGGCTTGATTACCACCGGCCAGCCGAGGTGCGCTTCAACCTCCGGGCTGGTAGCCGGCGCCATGAGCCACTTCGCAGTAGGAATGCCGGCCTCCTGAAAAAGCCTCTTGGCGATGTCCTTGTCCATCGCCATCGCGCTCCCTATGGGGCCGCTCCCCGTATAGGGTACCCCAATCATGTCGAGAATGGTCTGCAGAGTGCCATCCTCGCCGTGGCCGCCGTGCAGGGCGAGAAAGAGCACCTCCGCCTCGCGCACCGCCGCGAGATTGGCGAGGCCGCTCAGCAGGAGGCCGTGCTCGAGCGCCTCGAGCTGGGACACCGAAGGCGGTGCCTGACCGACCGCAGCGGTGAGGAGCTGGCCCTCATCCGTCTCGGGAATGAACCCCCGCGCGGTGTCCACCACCGCCACCTGGTGTCCAATACTTCGCAGGGCCGCAATGACTTGCACGGCAGAGGCGAGTGCAACATCGCGCTCGGCGGACGTGCCGCCGGTGAGGACAGTAATCCGCATGTGAGGTTATCTCGTCCCGATTAGCTGCTGCAGTACATCATACCTGCTGACGATGCCGATGAGCGTCCCGTCCTTCCGCACCAGCGCCGCAGGGCTCTCGCGGGTCAGCATCGGCGCAAGGCGGTCGGTCGGGAAGGTGTGCTCGACCACGGGGAACGGCGGGTCCATGACCTCGCGCACCGGTCGGTCGAGCAGCGAAGGCTGCGCCAGCGCGCGCGTCATCAGTGCCGACTCAACGAGGCCTCCCACGGGCTCGCCGTTCTCGATGACGGGAATCTGGCTCACTTCCCAGCTGCTCATGAGGTTGAGCGCCTGCCGGACCGCGGCGGCCGGGGCCACCTGCACCAGGGCGGGCGCGCTCGACGGCCGGCGCTGCAGCAGCAGCTGCTCCACCGTGGCCTGGGGGCGATCGAGCAACTGGTTCTCCTGCATCCAGTCGTCGTTGAACACCTTCGAGAGGTAGCGCTCGCCGGTATCGCAAAGGATCGTGACGACGCAGGCGTCGGGATCGTCGAGTTCACGCGCGATATCGAGCGACACCGCGACGTTGAGCCCTGCCGAGCCGCCGACCAGGATCCCCTCTTCGCGTGCGAGCCGACGGGCCATCATCATCGAGACACGGTCGGTCGCCTGCCGCCACTCGTCGATGGTGTCGAACCAGATCGTGCTCGATACCTTGTCGCCGCCGATCCCCTCGACCTTGTACGGCGCGCCCGAGCCCTGGGCCATGACCCCAGTGCGGGCGTATTCGGTGACGAGCGAGCCCACCGGGTCGCCGGCGATGACGCGGATCTTCGCGTTCTTTTCCTTGAGGTACTTCCCGGCGCCGCTGATCGTGCCGCCGGTACCCGCGCCGGCCACAAAGTGCGTCACCTTGCCGCCGGTCTGCTGCCAGATTTCGGGGCCGGTGGTCTTATAGTGCGCCTCGGGGTTCACCTGGTTGTAGTGCTGGTTGGCGAGGATTGCCCCGGGCGTGTCGTGGACGATCTGCTTCGCCTTCATGATGTAGTTATCCGGATGGTCGGCCGGCACCGCCGTCGGGGTCACCACAACCTCCGCCCCGTACGCGCGCAGCAGCCGCACCTTTTCCTGGGACATCTTGTCTGGCAGTGTGAAGATGCAACGATAGCCACGGAGTGCCGCGGCGATCGCAAGGCCCACGCCGGTGTTACCGCTGGTCCCCTCCACGATGACGCCACCCGCCTTGAGCGCGCCGCTCTGCTCGGCGGCTTCGATCATTGCGAGCCCGATGCGATCCTTGACCGACCCGCCGGGGTTGGCGTACTCCGCCTTGCCGTAGATCGGGGTACGGAGACCGGCACCGATCCGGGAGAGCCGGATCAGCGGGGTCCATCCGATCGTGTCAAGCACGTTCTCATAGGGGGTGAGGTGCTGCGCGGTCATGGCGTGACTCCACGGCCCTGCGGTGTGCGGAAGTAGATCGGCTGAAGGAACGCCATGGCGACCTTGGCGCCGTCCCTTTCAGCCGGAGCATAGCGTAGCGAAGGCACTGCCTGCATGGCGGCACTATCGAGTGCGGGGTAGCCACTCGATTCGGCCACCCGGGTCGAGTCCCGCACGATGGTGCCGTTGGTGTCCACCATGAGACGGAGCAGCACGGTTCCCTCGATCCCCTGGGCCGCCAAAGTCGGAGGGTAATCCACCGGCGAGTTGGGATTGAGCGGCACCGGGGGAAGCTCATTGGCCCGAGGGCCTTCCACCGGGCGCGAAGGCAGGCTGACAGTGCCGTCGCCCTTGCCGGAGCAGGCGGCGAGGAGTGCAAGCAGGATCAGTTTGCGGCGCATGGGGACAAGTTAGCGCCGAGGGCGTGGGGGCGCCCTACATTGGTCCGGGTGAAGACGCCTCTTCCGATCGACGACGTCCGGGACGAACTGCGTGCCAGGCTCGCCGGGGCCGCCGGCGTGGTGCTGCAGGCCCCGCCAGGTGCCGGCAAGACCACCCGCGTGCCGCTCTTCCTGCTCGACTCCGGCTGGCTTGGCGGGCGGAAAATCATCATGCTGGAGCCGCGCCGGGTCGCGGCACGAGCGGCGGCGCAGTATATGGCCCGATCTCTCGGCGAGGAAGCCGGCGCGACCGTGGGTTATCGCACCCGGCTCGATACCCGGATCTCGTCGCGCACCCGCATCGAGGTTGTCACCGAGGGCATCCTCACGCGGATGATCAGCAGCGATCCCGCGCTCGAAGAGTACGGGCTGGTCATCTTCGACGAATTTCACGAACGGAGCTTGCACGCCGATCTCGGCCTGGCCCTGATCCTCGAGAGCCAGGCGATTCTCCGCCCCGAGCTCCGGATCCTCGTCATGTCGGCCACGCTGGACGGTCAGCGGGTGAGTCGCGTGCTGGGCGATGCCCCGGTCGTGAGCAGCGTGGGGCGGAATTTCCCCGTGGAGCTGCGCTATGCGGCGCGGCACGACGACAGCCGCATCGAGAACCGTGTGGCGCGTGCGATCGGCGATGCGCTGGACACCGACGACGGTGACGTGCTCGTGTTCCTGCCGGGCGCAGGCGAGATCCGCAGGGTAGAGGCGCTGCTCGACGGCAGCGAGAGCCTCATCGTGCCCCTGCACGGCAACCTCACGCAGGCGCAACAGGACCGGGCGCTCCGACCCGACCCCGGCGGACGCCGCAAGGTGATCCTCGCCACCTCCATCGCGGAGACCAGCCTCACGATCGACGGCGTGCGCGTCGTAGTGGATGCCGGTTTGTCGCGCGTGCCGCGGTTCTCGGCGCGTACCGGGATGACGCGACTCGAAACGGTGCGGGTATCGAAGGCGAGCGCCACCCAGCGGGCGGGTCGCGCGGGGAGGCAGGTCCCCGGAGTGGCCTATCGCCTGTGGAGCGAGCCGGAGCAGGCGGGACTGGTGCCCTATCACGATCCCGAGATCATGGACGCCGACCTGGCGCCACTCGCGCTCACCCTGGCAGCCGCGGGGATGGACGCGACTTCGATGCGCTGGCTCGACGCCCCACCCGCGGCGCACCTGGCCCAGGCGCGCCAGCTGCTCGAGGCTCTCGCCGCGATCGACGAAGCGGGACGGATCACTGCCCACGGAGAAGAACTCGGACGACTGGGCCTCCACCCCAGGCTTGGTCACATGATGGTCGGTGCGCGTGCACTGGAGGCCACGTCCCTCGCCGCCGACCTCGCGGCCCTGGTGGAGGAGCGGGACGTCCTGCGAAGTGAGGGTGGCCCCGCTGACCCCGACATTCGCCTCCGAGTGGATCTGCTGGCGCAGCGGACCGCGCCGCCTTTTGTGGGTGGCGCGCGCGTGGCGCGGGAGTCGGTCGAGCGGATTCGGACCCATGCGCGCGCACTGCGACGGCAGCTCGGCGCCCGCGACGTGCCCTCGAACAGTGCTGACGCGGGTCTCCTCCTGGCACTCGCCTACCCCGACCGCATCGCGCAGCGGCGCGGCCATACCCCGCGCTTCCTGCTCCGGAGCGGGCGAGGAGCCGTGCTGGCGCTTCCGCACGCACTGGGGGGTGCGGAGTTCATCGTGGCCACGGATCTCGACGATCGCGGCGCCGAGAGCCGCATCTTCCTGGCGGCACCGGTGACGCGGGAGGAGATCGAGCAGCATCTCGGGCCGCAGATCACGGTCGAGGAGGAAGTCACATGGAACGCCGATGCGGCTCGAGTCGAAGCCCGGCGCATCCGGCGGCTTGGTGCGATCGTGCTGGGCGAGGGATTGCTGCGCGATCCGGATCCCGCGCTGGTCGCGCATGCGTACAGGGAAGGGCTGCAGCGGGCGGGGCTCGACTCGATCCCGTGGGGCGATGGCTTCATTCGCCTGCGGGAGCGCCTTGCGTTCCTCTACCGGGTAGATCCTGCTTCGTGGCCCGATGTGTCGGATGCGGCGCTGCTCGGGCGGCTCGAGGCGTGGCTCGCGCCGCACGCGAACCGGCTTCGCTCGCTGGGTGACCTCAGCCGCATCGACTTCGCGGCGCTGCAGCTCGCCGATCTCACCTGGCAGCAGCGACTGGCGCTCGACGCCGAGGCGCCGACGCACATGGAGGTGCCGAGCGGTTCGCGCCTGCCGATCGACTATGCCGATCCAGGCTCGCCGGTGCTTGCGGTGCGGTTGCAGGAGATGTTCGGCCTCGCGGAAACGCCGAGCATCGCGCGTGGGCGCGTGCCGCTCACGCTGCACCTGCTGTCGCCGGCACATCGCGCGGTGCAGGTCACGCGTGACCTGGGCGGCTTCTGGCGCTCGAGCTATCACGACGTGCGGAAGGACTTGCGCGGGCGCTACCCGAAGCACGTCTGGCCAGAGGATCCACTGATTGAACCGCCGCCCCGGAGGGCCAAGCCGAGGAAGACATAGTGTCCACGGCAGCGTCCCTCACGGTGGGCAGATTAGGCAACACGAAAATCACCGCAGGATCCGGGTAGCACATCACAAATCTGCCAAGGACATCGAGTTGCGGCGATCTGCCGGCACCGATGATCCGCGGCAAGCTTCCTGCTATTGGCGCGCTCGACTCTTTCAAGACTGGAGCGCGGGGCGCGCGAGTGCCTCGTAACACAAGGCATGAGAGCGAACCGTACTCTTCCCATCGGCACCACGACGTGGCGCGTCCTTGCCACGTTCGATTTCGACAACCAGGACCTCAACGGCCGCGCAGCCCTCGTGGAAGGGGCAACACTGCTCCTGCTGCGACCGGATACCCTGCTCGAGGCTATTCCACTTGTGGAGCTGGAGCAGATCGCGGACGCGGAGCCGGTCATGGGCTCGGACCCGGCGACCTACCGTGCGCCCCTCACGCTGCGGGATGGCCGCACGTTCGCGCTGACGGGAGAGCTGGCGGACCTGGACCTGCTGGAACGCTGGGTGGCGTTCCTTCACCAGCGGCAGAAGAAGGGCCGCCTGGCGGGAGCGAGACGGTAACAGACGTGAGGACGTGAAGGAGCAGCTTCACGGCCTCAGGAATCGCGGGCCTTCCGCTGCAGTTCTGCGAGGCGGTTGAGCGCCTCGAGCGGCGTGAGGTTGTCGAGATTGATATCCCGCAGCGCTTCCAGCGCCGGATGCGGTGCTGCTTCCGCAAACAGGGCCAGCTGTCCCGGATCGGGCGCTGGCTCGGGTGCCCCGGGCACCACGCGATGTTCGCTCTCCAGCCTTGCCAGTACCTCCCGCGCCCGTCGCACAACGGCGTCCGGCAACCCCGCCAGCTGCGCCACATGCACGCCGTACGACCGGTCGGTGCCGCCGGGCTCCAATCGGTGGAGAAAGACCACGCGGTCGCCGGTCTCTCGCACCGCGACGTTCATGTTGCGCGCGTGCGCCAGGCGCTCGGGAAGCTGCATGAGTTCGTGATAGTGCGTCGCGAACATCGTCTTGCAACCGACCCTGTCGTGCAGGTGCTCGCTCACCGCCCAGGCGATCGCCACGCCATCGTATGTGGAGGTGCCGCGGCCGATCTCGTCCAGCAGCACCAGGCTCCGCGCGGTGGCACTGTGCAGGATCGCGCTGGTCTCACTCATCTCGACCATGAACGTCGATTGGCCCCGCGCCAGGTTGTCGCTCGCTCCCACCCGGGTGAAGAGCCGGTCTACGACGGCGATGTGTGCCGAGGCCGCCGGCACGAAGCCACCCAGCTGGGCGAGCACGACCACGAGGCCGATCTGCCGCAGGATGGTGGACTTGCCGGCCATGTTGGGACCGGTCACCAGCAACACCCGCTCACTCTCGCTGAAGGCCACGTCGTTCGGCATGAACTGCTCGCGCGGCATGAGCCGCTCGATGACGGGGTGGCGTGATGCGCGCAGGGTGAGGGCATAGCCATCATCCAGCGTGGGGCGCACATACTGGTTGGCTTCCGCCACCTGCGCGAGGCCGGCCCACACATCGAGCCGCGCCAGCACGCGCGCGGTGCGCTGCACCCGCGCGATCGCGACGCCTACCAGGGTGCGCAACTGCACGAAGAGCTCAGCCTCACGGGTGCCCATCCGCTCTTCCGCGCCCAGCACCTTCGCCTCGTACTCCTTCAGCTCCGGCGTGACGTAGCGCTCGGCGCCGGCAAGTGTCTGCCTCCGGTCGTAGTCAGCAGGAACCCGGTCGCGGTGCGCGTTGGTGATTTCCAGGTAATAGCCGAATACCCGGTTGAAGCCGACCTTGAGCGACGCAATGCCGGTACGGTCACGCTCCCGCTGCTGCAGCGACGCGATGTACTGGCGCCCGCCGTCACGCAGTTCGCGCAGTTCATCGAGCTCGGCATCGTAGCCCTGCTGGATCACGCCGCCCTCGGCGAGGGTGGCGGGCGGGCGTTCGGTGAGTGCGCTGGCGAGCACGTCGGCAATGTCGCGCAGCAGGTCCAGTTCATCGAGCGCGGTAGAGAGCGCCGCGCTCCGCGCCTCGGCGCCACCCGCCAGCGCGGTGAGGGCCTCGAGCACGTCGGGCAGCCGGAGGAAGGAATCGCGCAGGGCCCCCAGCTCCCGGGGCGCGGCGCGCCCGGCAGCGGCGCGACCCGCGAGCCGCTCCAGATCCCGCACGCCGTCGAGGGCCTCCCGAAGGCGCGTGCGACCGCGGCCATCGCGCAGGCAGGCATCGACAGCGTCGAGCCGCGAATCGATGGCCTTCACATCGCGAAGGGGGGAAAGCACCCACTGACGGAGGAGGCGACCACCCATCGGCGTCAGCGTGCGATCGATCGTCTCCAGCAGTGTCGCATTCCGGGTGCCGGCCACGAGCGGCTCGACCAGCTCCAGGTTGCGGCGAGTCATCTCGTCGAGCCAGAGGTGCGCGTCGCTCCGGCGCACCGCGGGACGTGACAGGTGCGGCACGCCACCGGGCTGCAACTCAGCGAGGTAGCGCAGCAAGGCACCGGCGGCGCCGAGGGATGCATCGTCTTCCGTGCTGATTCCGAGTCCGTCGAGCGAGGCAAGCGCGAAGCGCCGGGCCAGTTCCTCGCGGGCAAGCGCGGCGTCAAACTCCCACCGTTCCCGCGGCGTGCGCAGTGCGCGACCGGCAGGCGTGGCCGGGGCGTCCGACGGCAGGACGACTTCCGAGGGACCGTACCGCTCGAGGGCATCCGCGAGGCCATCGCCCGACACACGCTCGAGCACGAACTCGCCGGTCGATAGATCGATCGCCGCGAGGCCACCCTCACAGAATGCCACCATCCAGTTGTTGCGCGCACCGGAAAGCCATCCGTCCTGCAGCATCGCGCCAGGAGTGACGGTCTCCACCACCTCGCGGCGGACGATTCCCTTCGCGAGCTTCGGGTCCTCGACCTGCTCGCAGATCGCCACCCGATGCCCGGCGCCCACCAGCTGGCGCAGGTACTCGGCGGCCGCCTTCACCGGCACGCCCGCGAGTGGCACGCCATCGCCCCGCGCCGTCAGCGTGATGCCCAGGACGCGCGCACCCAGCTCGGCGTCGTCGAAAAACATTTCGTAAAAGTCGCCCATCCTGAAGAACAGGATCGCATCGCGATGCCGCGCCTTGATCTCGCGGTACTGCAGCATCAGCGGGGTGTCTTCGGTCGACTTGCTCATGGCGCCACCACGAAGGGTGCTCCTCCCAGCGTCGCCTTCACCTTCCCTGCCGCCGCGGATGCTTCAGCGCGGGTGGCGTACTCGCCAAGCCGAACCTTGTAATAGCCGCCGTCCTTCACGATGACACCCTTGAACCCGGCCTTCCTGGCCCGGTCGAGCATTTCGTCTGCTGCCTCCTGCGAGTTGGCGGCGACGATCTGGACGCGATACGCGTCCGGGGTCGCCGCGACCGCGGGTCGCACGACCGTATCGGGCGCGGGGAGTCTTGGCGCCGGCACCGCTGCGGCCGGCGGTGGGGGTGGTGCCGGCGTGGGAGCAGGCGCCTGCGCGACGGCGGCCGTGGCCGCCGCGGTACAGCGGCGGCCGAGGGCGACCAACTCTGCGCGAGTCGAGGCGTCATCGCCGCCGCGGGCCAGGCCGTCGCGTACCCACTGGCATGCGACGCTCGAGTCGTTGACGTCGAAGCCTGCGCGCGCGCCCCACAGGGCGGCCACGGGATAGAGCGACGAGGTCCCGTGATCGGTGCGGAACTTCTCGAGTGTCCGCCCTGCCCCGGACGGATCGCCGTTGGCATAATCGAGCTGTGCCAGCGCGATCATCGACGGCTCGGCCCAGCGCGAGAAGGGGTACTCGACGATGACACGCTGGAGCCGCTGTCGCACTTCCTCCGCCGTCGGCGAAATGAGCGCCGAGCTGTAGAGGATTCCGGGAAAGAGGGTGTCGGTCGGGACGGTGGACTGCTCCATCCGCTTGAGCGTGGCTCGGGCGGAGTCGATGCGGCCATCCTGGGCGAGGCGCAGCGCCGCCGTTAGCTGAGACTGCTGCTGGGCGGCAAGGCCGCCGGGTGCCAGGGCGACAAGCAAGAGCACGAGCAGCGCGTCCCTCATGCCACTCGCTCCGCGCGCGATACACCCAGGCGCATCACGAGCTCACCAAGGAGAGCCTCCTCGTCGCTGAGCGTCGTGTTCTTGAGGGCCTGGTCGGTGGCCAGCGTGGCGCGAAGGCCGGCGCTCAGTCGTGCCGCGGGCCAGCGCTCCGACCAGCGGGCCCACTTCGCGGCCTCGTCCTTCCACTCGCCCAGCCCGAACGGTCGGGACGCGAGCAGAGAGCGGAAGATGGCACTCTCGAGCGCCCCGCCCTTCACTCCCTTGTCCCGGTGCGCGCGGGCCAGCAAGATGCCAGCCAGTGTCGTGCCGAGAA